>Ga0302322_100001059_pt1 | contig 22229 bp, 24 predicted proteins | sample Fen_T0_2_FD_203757 | JGI IMG/M metagenome (GOLD analysis project Ga0302322, IMG submission 203757) | Peat permafrost microbial communities from Stordalen Mire near Abisko, Sweden - Fen_T0_2 | ecosystem: Environmental > Terrestrial > Soil > Wetlands > Permafrost | place: Sweden: Abisko...
TCCTCCGCATGTCCTCGAGCCGTCGTTCGCCCTCGTCGATCCAGGCGTCGGCCTCGGCGAGCTCCTCCTCGGTGAACGCGCCGAACTCCTCCTCGTACTCGCGGAACAGCCGTTCCCAGCCGAGGACCTTCGCCCGGTCCCGTGCCGCCTCCACGAGCCAGGCCGACAGGCTCACGCCCTCGGCGTCGGCGCAGGCCTTCGCGTCGTCGAGCACGTCCTCGTCGATCGAGATCGAGATCTTCCGAACCGCCATGGCGCTACGGTACTACCGGGGTATGACCAGGGCCGCGGGCGACGGTCTCCCGTGGACGGTGGGACCGGTTCACCACTAGAACGTGTTCTCATGACGGACGCGCCCAACCCGTACAGCACGCTCCCCGCCGAGGGGCCCTACGAGGTCGCCATCGGCTCGGCGCTCATCACGATGGTCGAGCCCCACGAGGGCCACGACCACGCGTACAACCGGTGGTACGAGGACGACCACTTCTACTCGGGGTGCCTCGCGATGCCCTGGATGTTCGCCGGGCGCCGGTGGGTCGCGCCGAAGCACCTGCAGGCACTGCGCTACCCCCGGGACTCGATCATCGCCCAGCCCTTGGATGCGGGGAAGTACATCTCGCTCTACTGGATCACCGCAGGCCGCTACGAGGACCACCTGCGCTGGACGGTGGCCACGAACCAGCGGCTGCTCCCCGACGGGCGCGTCTACCTCGACCGCACCCACGTCTACACGTCCTTCCAGGAGTACCTGGGCGCGGTGTACCGCGACGGGGAGGGCCCGCGCGACATCCACTCCCTCGACTACTGGCCCTTCCGGGGGCTGGTGCTGGAGGTCGTCGACTCGAGTGACGACCGCGCCACGCTCGCGGCCTGGCTGCGCGACGAGTACCTACCCGGGCGGCTCGCGGGCTCGGCCGGCGCGATGACGCTGCTGTTCGGGCCGTATCCGCTGCCCGAGGACAAGATGGCCTACGTCGAGGACGTGCCGGGGCTCGACCGTCGGCTCACGGTCCTCACGTTCACCGATGTGCCGCCCGACGAGTGCTGGGACCAGTTCACCGGGCTGGGCGCCGCGGTCGAGGCGGCCGGCCGTGGCCGGGTGGAGCTGGCGGCGCCGTTCCTCCCGACGATCCCCGGCACCGACACCTACGTCGACCAGCTGCGTTAGCGGCAGCGCTGACCGTCGATCCCGATCCGTACCCCTGAGGAGTGCCGATGGAAGGCAAGAAGATCCTGGTCACCGGGCCCACGAGCACGGTCGGCCTCCCGGTGACGGTGGACCTCGCGGCCCGCAACGAGGTATGGGGCATCGCCCGGTTTGGCAACGCGGTCGCGAAGCAGCAGCTCGAGGATGCGGGCGTTCGCTGCGAGACCGTCGACCTGGCGACCTCGGACTTCACCGAGATTCCCGACGACTTCGACTACGTCGTCAACTTCGCGATCGCACGTGGCGGCGACGCCGACTGGGACCACGACCTCGCCGCAAACGGGGAGTCGGTCGGGCTGCTGTACGCGCGCTGCCGCACTGCGCAGGGCTTCCTGCACTGCTCGTCGACCGCGGTGTACCAGCCCGCGGGTGCGCACGAGCTCGTGGAGACCGACCCGTTGGGTGACAACCACCGGGTGATGTTCGCCACGTACAGCATCGCCAAGATCGCGTCGGAGGTGGTGGCCCGCACCGGGTGCCGGCAGTTCGGCGTGCCCACCACGATCGCCCGGCTCAACGTGCCGTACGGCGACCACGGCGGCTGGCCCTGGTTCCACCTGAAGATGATGGAAGCCGGGATGGCGATCCCCGTGCACCTCGACCGGCCCAACGTCTTCAACCCGATCCACTCCGACGACATCGTGCGCCAGGTGCCGAAGCTGCTCGAGGCGGCCACCGTGCCCGCGACGATCGTGAACTGGGCGGGCGCGCCGGCGACCGTCGAGGAGTGGTGCGGGCTGATCGGCGAGCTCGCCGGGCTCGAGGTGCGGTTCGACGAGACCGACCGCACCATCGCCTCGGTGACCACCGACAACACCCGCATGCACGAGCTCGTCGGCCCGGCCGAGATCGACTGGCGCACCGGCATCACCCGGATGGTCACCGCCAACCGCCCCTGAGACGCTGCTCACCGTCGGTTGGCGACGGGCATCAACGCCTCGAGGTTGGTAGGGCAAGATGGGCGGGAACCGCGCACCGCAGAGGGGGAACCGAATGGCGCTCGACGGGTATGCCGTCATCGATCTGGACGGGCACGTGTTCGAGCCCGACTCGCTGTGGGACGAGTACCTCGACCCGAAGTACGCGTCGCGCCGTCCGCGGCTGCGCATGGACGAGCGCAGCACCACGCGCTACGAGATCGACGGGAAGGTGATCCCGCCCGGCACGGGGCGCGGCGCGTGGGCACCCGAGGGGATCATGGAGGCCACCACCCACCGCGACGGGGGCATCGACCCCAAGGCGCGGCTCGTCGACATGGACGCCGAAGGCATCGACCAGGCCGTGCTCTACGGCGCGGTGAGCCTCGGGTTCTATGCCCTGGACGACGCCGACTACGCCGCGGCTCTCTGCCGGGCGTACCACGACTGGCTGCACGACTACTGCGCCACTGATCCGGAGCGGCTGAAGGGCGCGGCGATGCTCCCGATGCAGTCGATGCCGCACGCGCTCGCCGAGGCACGACGGTGCGTGGAGGAGCTCGGCTTCGTGTCGCTGACAGTCCCGTGCTCGGTGGGCCTGCGCAACCCCGAGGACAGCGAGAACGACCAGTTCTACGCGCTGGCCGAGGAGCTCGACGTACCCATCGGCTTCCACGCGGGCGGCCCCCGCTTCGCACACGACCGGTTCGTCGACAGCTACGTGCAGCTGCACGCGATCGAGTTCCCGTTCGACATCATGTTCGCCGTCACCAACATCCTCTGCGGAGGTGTGCTCGAGCGGTTCAAGCGGCTGCGGGTCGCGATGCTCGAGGCCGGCACCGGCTGGGCGCCCTTCCTGATCCACCGGCTCGACGAGCACTACGAGAAGCGCCCGGGCGAGATGCCCAACATCACGATGGAGCCGAGCATGTACCTGGCCGACGGGCGCATGGTCATCTCGTGTGAGGCCGAGCCCGACCTGGGGCACACCATCGGCCGGCTCGGCGGGCACGTCGTGGCGTACGCGTCCGACTACCCGCACTGGGACAGCGAGTTCCCCGACAGCGTCACGAAGATCGTCCAGATGGACGACATCAGCCGTGACGACAAGCACCTCGTCCTCGCCGGCAACGCGCGTCGCGTGCTGTACGGCGCGTGAGTGCGGCGGTGGGAGACCACGATCCCGACGCTGTGGTGCTCGTCGACGTCGCGGATGGCGTGGCCACTGTCACGCTCAACCGGCCGGAGTCGCGGAACGCGATCAACCGGGCGATGGGACAGCGGCTGCCGGTCGTGCTCCAGGAGCTCGAGGCGCGCGACGACGTCGGTGCGATGATCCTCACCGGCGCCGACCCCGCGTTCTGCGCGGGGGTCGACCTGAAGGAGTTCGGCAGTGCGGGCGGCGCTCCCGGTGACGTCGCGGGCATGGACATGGGGGTGCGCGACGCCGACGGCCGCCTGCCCTTCCGCGGTCCGTTCCCGCCCCGGACCAAGCTGCTCATCGGCGCGGTCAACGGCCCGGCGGTCACCGGCGGCTTCGAGCTGGCGCTGGGCTGCGACTTCCTGGTCGCGTCAGACCGAGCCCGCTTCGCCGATACGCACGCGCGCGTCGGCGTGATCCCGGGCTGGGGCCTCACGGTGATGCTGTGCCAGTCGGTGGGGGTGCGGCGGGCGCGCGAGCTCAGCGCCACGGGCAACTACCTGAGCGCGGAGCAGGCGCTCACGTGGGGGCTGGTCAACCATGTCGTCCCCCATGACGAGCTGCTGCCGTTCGCGCGGACCCTCGCGCTCGGCGCGGTCCACAACGACCGCGCGGCCGTGAGCGAGATGCTCCGCCTCTACGACGCGGTTGCCGCGACGACCGTCCACGAGGGCTGGACGATCGAGGCGACCGCCAGCCGAGCCTGGGAGGGGGCGGGCTTCGACCCCGCCGAGATCGAAGCGCGTCGCGCCGGCGTCGTCGAGCGCGGCCGCAGCCAGCTGCACGGCTGACCAACCGATACCACCCGCACCCGAACGGGTGGGGGGCCCCGAGACCAGGAGACCGACATGACGAGCCCGTTCGACGCCTACCGCATGGACGGCCGTGTCGCCGTGGTCACCGGCGCCGCCAGCGGCATCGGCGCCGCGACCTGCGAGGTGCTGGCCGCGGCGGGCGCGTCGGTGGTGTGCGCCGACCTCAACGCCGACGGGCTCGCGTCGACGGTCGAGGCGGTCGAGGCGGCCGGGTCCCGCGGCATCGCGGTGCCCACCGACGTGACGAAGCGCGCGCCGGTCGAGGCGATGTTCGCCGCCGCCGTCGGCGAGTTCGGTCGGGTCGACGCCGTGTGCAACATCGCCGGCGCGATGTTCCCCGGGCTCATCGAGGACCTCGACGACGACACCATCGACCGGGGCATCGACCTGAACCTCAAGGGTGTGCTCTACGGCACGCAGTACGGGATCAAGGCGATGAAGGACCAGGGGTCGGGCGCGATCGTCAACGTGTCGTCGGGCGGGATCGACCTCCCGTACGCGGGCATCGGTGTCTACGCCTTCACCAAGGCCGCGGTCGCGATGCTCTCGATGACGGCATCGGTCGAAGCCGGCCCGTACGGCATCCGGGTCAACGCGATCGCGCCGGGGATGACGGTGACGCCGTTCACCACCTGGCGGCTCAACAAGCCCGACGGCACCATCGACCAGGACGCGTACGACGAGTTCATGGAGTACTCGAAGGGAATGTCGCCGCTGGGCATGGTGGGTGAGGCGACCGACCAGGCATTGCTGATCCACTACCTCCTGAGCGACGCGGCGAAGTTCGCGACCGGCCAGATCTTCCGGGTCAACGGCGGCCAGACGTTCTCCTGGTAGCCGTCAGCGGCGCAGCGTCTCGACCGACGTGGTGATCGCGTCCACGTAGTCGACGTCGACCGTGACGCCGAGGCCCGGGCTGGTGGGCACGGCCAGCCGACCGTCGACCAGCGTGAACGGCTCGGTGAGCACGTCGCGCGCGTAGTAGCGGTCGGACGCGGACGTGTCGCCCGGGAGCGTGAACCCGGGGAGCGCCGCCAGCGCGACGTTCGCGGCGCGGCCGATGCCGGTCTCGAGCATCCCGCCGCACCACACGGCGACGCCGAGCGCGACGCACGCGTCGTGCACGCGCACCGCCTCGAGGTAGCCGCCGACCCGGCCGGCCTTGATGTTCACGATGGAGCACGCGCCCAGCGCGATGGCCGCCTCGGCGACCCGGGCCGACGTGATCGACTCGTCGAGGCAGAGCGGGGTCTGGATCTGCCGCGCGACCTCGGCGTGCCCGAGCAGGTCGTCCTCCGGGAGCGGCTGCTCGATGAGCAGCAGGTCGAAGGGGTCGAGCGCGGCGAGGAGGTCGACGTCCCCCACGGTGTACGCGGTGTTCGCGTCGACCTGGAGCGCGAGATCGGGATGACGCTCGCGCACCGCGCGCACCGGCTCGACGTCGAAACCGGGCTCGATCTTCAGCTTCACTCGCCGGTACCCGTCGGCGACGTAGCCGGCGACCTGCTCGAGCAGCTCGGCGAGGGGGAACATCCCGACCGACACGCCGCAGTCGACGGCAGGGCTGGCGGCGCCGAGGCGGGTGCCGAGCGCCACGCCCTCCGCGCGCAGCTCGGCGTCGAGCAGCGCGAGCTCGAGCGCGGTCTTCGCCATCGGATGGCCCGTCACCGGCGCGAGCAGGTCGGCGAGGTCGGCGACGGTGAGGTCGTCGGCCGTGAGCACCCGTGGCGCGAGGAAGTGGCTCAGCACCTGTTGCGCGCCGTCGACGTACTCCGCGGAGTACGACGGCTCGGCGAACGCCACGCACTCGCCCCAACCCTCGCCGCGGTCCGTCTCGACTCGCACGAGGAGGATGTCGCGGTCGGTCTCCGTACCGAACGACGTGCGGAACGGCGTGACGAGGGGGAGCGCGACCCGGCGCAGCTCGACCGCGTCGACCCGCATCACTCGGCGTCGTTCCGGTGCGCGCCGGGCCCGGCTTCGAGCACCCACCAGCCGTCGCGCGTCGCGCCGGTGGCCACGTAGCCGAGGTCGAGCGCCCGGCCGATCGCCGCGCGCGCCGCCTGCCGCCACCGGCCGCCGGCCGCGGGGTCCGCCCGACGGACCGCCACGATGTCGGACGGGACGCACGCGAGCAGCACCGGCACGAGCCGGGCCTCCGCCCACACCTCGCCGTCGAGCGAGAGGATCACGGCTGCGCCCGAGGCCATGAGCGCGTCGAGGTCGGGCTCGGGGCGACCCACCGGCTCGGTGAGGTCCCACACCGCTTCGACCCGATCGGACTCGTCGCCGGCGTTGGTGGCGTCGGGCATCGCGCCGTAGACGTTCTCGTGGAAGGTCGTGCCCCGCGCGCCGAGCTTGGTGAGGTTGAAGAACGCGTTGCGGGCGACGAGCGGGTCGAACGTCCAGCGCACCTCGGTGATGGCGCGGGCCAGCGCCCAGTCGCGCTGGGCCAGCTTCATGGCGTACCCGATCCCGCGGTGCTGGTGCGCGGGGTCGATGCCCGTGACGTGCGAGTGGATGTGCAGGCCCCCCGGGTGGGTTCCGACGAAGCCGACCGACGTGCCCACGAGCGCGTCGGGGTCGTGCGCGCGTCCGGGGAGGTACGCACCGAGCAATGGCTCACCCGCGAGGAGGTAGGCCCGGAAGGTCTGGAGGTCGATGAAGCCCCGCCCGTCGGGAACACCCCAGACGCGGCCGATCAGCGTCCCGGCGGACGCGAGGTCACCGGGCTCGAGCTCCACCACCTCGACGTCGGGGGCTCCGGCCACGGCGAGAGGCTACGGGTCCGGAGCACCGCTGTCCCCGTGTTCGTCGTCGTCATAGGGTCGTTCCGTGCACAAACAGGAGCTGGTGCTCGACACCGACATCGGGACGGACGTCGACGACGCGCTGGCCCTCGCGTACGCGCTGGAGCACCCCGGGATCGACCTGCGTGCGGTTACCACGGTCTCGGCCGATACCGGGGCTCGCGCCGGGATCGCGGCGCGGCTGCTGGGGATCGCGGGCCGGACCGACGTGGTGGTCGCCGCCGGCGTGGGTGGCTTCGAGGCCCGGGCCTGGTTCGGCCACGAGGGCGAGGGACTGGCCGACGGTCCGGATGCGCCGATCGACGAGCGCGACGCCGTCACGGTGCTCCTCGACCTCGCGCACGGTCCGACCCCGCCGGTGGTCGCGGCGATCGGGATGCAGTCGAACCTCGCGGCCGCCGTGCTCCGCGACCCGAGCTACCCGCACCGGGTCCCGCTGCTCGCAGTGATGGGTGGCGTGTTCGCGCCCGTCCACCATCTCGGCGCGGTCATGGGGCCCGCGCGTGACCACAACCTGGTCACCGACGCGGCCGCGAGCGTGGCCAGCCTCAACGCGGGATTCGCGGTTCGCTTCGTCCCCCTCGACGTGACCGTTGGCGTCCCGTTGCGGGCCGTGCACCTCGAGCACCTCCGCCGGGCCGACGACCTCGGCCGGGCGCTGGCCGCGCTCGTCGACGGCTGGAGCGTGCTCCTCCACGAGCGCTCCCGCGGCCGGGTCCCCGACGACGTGGTCGCCTACCTCCACGACCCCCTCACGGTCGCCTGCGCGGTGTCGACCGACTTCGTCACGGTGGAGCGGGTCCCGGTCACGGTTGCGCTGCACGACGGCGTGCCGCGTACGTTCGTGGATCCGCTCCAGGGACGCGAGGCAGATGTCGTCACCGCCGTCGACGCCGAGGGGTTCGTGGAGCACTGGCTCGCAGTGGTGACCGGCGGATGAGGGTGGCGCGCACATGAGCACGGCTCGGACCCGCAGCCTGGCGGTCTGGATCCCGCCCCTCCTCGACCTGCTCGTCGTCACCGTGTTCGTGCTGGTGGGCCGGCGCAGTCACGACGAGGGCGAGAGCCTCGCGGGTGTCCTCCGCGTGTGGTGGCCGTTCGCGGCCGGGCTGGGCCTGAGCGGGGTGCTCAGCGGTGCGTGGTGGTACCCGTTCGCGTGGAAGCGGGTGATCGGGCTGTGGCTCGGGACCGTGGCGGTGGGGATGGTGCTGCGCATCTCGATCCAGGGTCGCGACTTCAAGCCGTCGTTCGTGATCGTGACCACGCTGTTCTTCGGTCTCGGGATGCTCGGCTGGCGGGCGATCGCCCAGCGCATCCTCGATCGCCGCAACTCGGCCTGACTTCCGCCGATCCGCATCCCGTCAGGGAGCGAGGCCGAGCTCGCCGAGCGCGTTGCGGATGTGTGCGGCGTTGGCCACCAGGTCGTCGTGCTCCACGCTGCGCGCGCTGCGTGAGAGGTGGAGGTCCTCCTCGCCCCGGATCGGCAGCACGTGCAGGTGGCAGTGGGGCACCTCGAACCCGGCGATCTCCAGGCCGATGCGCGGAGCGGAGAACGCGCGCTGCTGGGCCCTGCCCACCTTCTGGGCCACCCCGAAGAGGTGGCCGGCGAGCTCGGGGTCGAGGTCCGTCCAGTGATCCACCTCGAGCCGGGGCACGACGAGCGCGTGGCCCGCGGTGACCGGGTTGATCGACAGGAAGGCGACGCAGTGCTCGTCGGTCCACACGAAGTGGCCCGGGATCTCACCGTCGATGATCCGCGTGAAGAGGGTCGGCACGCGCGGATCCTAACTTGGCCGAACCTTTTCCGACTTCGGCTCGTTTCCCGACGGCGCCACTGCCGATACGCGCGGGCATGACCACGTTGCCGCTCACCGAGCCCACGTCGGTCCAGGCGGAGTCGGCGGCCGGGCTCGGCGAGTTCCGGTCCAGCGCGGCCTTTCCCCTGCCAAGGCTGCGCCCGGTCGCCGACTTCGTCGCCCTTCCCGCCCCGAAGCGCTACGTGACCGTGCAGGCGAAGTTCGGCCTCGCGCTGGGAGCCACGGCCCTGTGGCTGCTGCTCGCGGTCCTCGGGGCGACCGCGGTGCTGCCGAGGATGGACGAGATCGTTCCGTGGCCGATCGGGGCCGTGCTGTTCCTCGTCGTGGTCGCGCTCCCGGGGATGGTCGTGACGTTCTCGCTCGCGGGCCTCGCGCTCGACCAGCCGCCCACGCCGACCGTCGCGCGCCCCGCGCTGCCCGCAACGGTCGCGATCACCGCCCGCAACCAGGCCCGTTCGGTGGTGGCCTCGCTCGGCGCGTTGCGCACCCAGGACTACGACGGCGCCCTCACGGTGCTGCTGGTCGACAACGGGTCGACCGACGCGACCGTTGACGAGGCCCGCCGCGCCGCCGCGCAGCTCGACATCGAGCTCAAGGTGCTCGTGGAGCGACGCGTGGGCGTGGTGTACGCCCGCAACGCGGCGGCCGCGGTGACGGACACGCCGTTGCTGGTGGTGCTGGAGGCGGGAACGGTGCTCCACCCGTCCGCGGTGCGACTGCTCGTGGCCCGCCTGTTGCGCTCGCCGTCGGACACTGCCGCGGTGTCGGCGCACGCACTCGTGCGCAACACGCGCAACGGCGACCTCCCTGAGACGATCGCCTACGACTACTCGCTCAACGCGCACGCCAACCAGCGGATGCACGGGCTGTTCCAGGCGCCGTTGGTCGCCGAGGGCGCGTGCTCGCTCTACCGGACCGACGCCGTGCGCGCGGTCGAGGGCTGGTCGCGCGACGACACCGACGGCGTGATGATCACCTGGCGGTTCCTCGAACGGGGCTGGCGGGTCTTCCACGAGCCGCTCGCGGTCGTCTTCACCAGTCATCCCGTGACGATCGGCTCGTGGGCCGCACGTCGCGTCCGCGCCGCGAACTCGATCGTCGAGGGTGCGCGGGTCAAGGGGTTGCGCTCCCTGCGGTTCCCGTTCAACCGGTTCGTCGCGATGATCGACGCGACCGCGCCGGTGCTCGACGGCGTGTTCACGGGCGGTGCGTTGCTCGCGCTCGCCCTCGCGGCGATGGGCGCGCCCGGTCTGGTGCTCGCGTACGCGCTGCTCGTCCTCCCGATCTCGCTCGCGTTCGCGATCGCGATCCGGCGTGCGATGCGACGCGGGCTCGACGACGTCGGGATCACCGTTCCCGGCGGTCCGCGCGCGTGGCTCGGCACGGGTCTGAGCCTCCACGCGGTGCAGGCCCCGCTCGGCGCGTGGAACGCGCTGGCCCAGCTCTTCGGCCGCGTCGGCTGAGGCCGCGTCGACCGGGACCGGTGGCCTAAGTTCTGGCAATGCCGATCAAGTGCCACCACAGCGCGATCTGTGTGCGCGACTTCGCCGCGAGCATGCGGTTCTACACCGAGGGCCTCGGACTCGAGCTCCTGTGGGAGAAGGAGTTCGACGGCGACTGGCCGGTGCTCTTCGGTGCGCCCGAGCCGAGGTTGCACTCCGCGTTCCTCGGCGACCCCGGCGTCGCCGACGCCGGGATCGTGGAGCTGGTCGAGTTCCCCGGCGGCATGGCCGAGGGCGCCGGCCAGGGCGCGAGCCCGCAGCTGGGCTTCTTCCTGCTGTCGTTCTACGTGGACGTCGACGAGACGCTCGGCCGGCTCGCGGTACTGGGCCTCGGGGGAGAGCCCCGGCGCATCGAGGTACCCGGAATGGGGGGCGCCACCGTGCCGATGGCCGTGGTGCGCGACCCCGACGGCGTGATCGTGGAGCTCATCGGCGCGTGATCCGCGAGGTCGAGGGCGGGGTTAGCGTGCCCCGCATGACGAACCCGCACGATGTCTCCCCCGAAGCGATCCGCGCGATGCACTCGGTGCAGGACCGCGTCATCATCGTCACGGGCTCGGGCCAGGGCGTGGGGCGCGGGATGGCGCACCACCTGGCCAAGGCCGGCGCCACCGTGGTGGTGGCCGACTGGAACGCCGAGAAGATGGCGCGCACGGTCGCCGAGATCGAGGCGCTCGGTGCGCCGGCGCTGGGGCTCCAGTGCAACATCATGGAGAAGGAGACCCTCGACGCCATGGTCGCCGCGACCATCGAGGAGCTCGGCCGCGTCGACGGCATCGTCAACAACGCGCAGACGTTCCGGCCCAACGCGCCGATCGCCGAGGTGCACGCAGAGGACCTCGACGTCTTCTACCAGTCGGGCGTGCTGGGCACGCTGTGGGCCATGCAGGCCGTGTACCCGCACATGAAGGAGGCGGGCTGGGGCCGGATCGTCAACTTCGCGTCGTCGATGGGAATCGTGGGCGGCGCAGGCTTCGGCGCGTACAACGCGTCGAAGGAGGCGATCCGCGCGCTCACGCGCACGGCGGCGAAGGAGTGGGCCGCCGACGGCATCGTGGTGAACGCGATCGCGCCCGCGGCTGCACCGCCGCGCGCAGTGGGCAGCGAGCACTACGAGGAGTTCATGCGCACGAGCCCAATGCACCGCAACGGCGATCCCGAGCTCGACATCGGTTCGGTCGCCCACTTCCTCTGCACCGACGCCTGCCGCTATCTCACGGGCCAGACGTTCATGTGCGACGGCGGCACGTTCCTCTGGGCGTGACGGAATGACCGCAGCCGGTGCTCCCGTCGGCGGGCGTCGACGCCCTCCGTGCCGACGGCTACGCGGTGGTGTTCGACGTCGACCCGATCGACGCCGACCGCGACGAATGGCAGGACCACATCGACAACACCGCGATCGTGCGCTGCTCAACGAGCTGTGGATGGCCTACGTCACCGCGCGGCTCACGCCCCCCGGCTCCCCTGGGGTCCGCCGACGGCCTGACCTCGGGGGTCAGGCGCCGAGGCGGGTGAGCAGGTCGCCCACGTACTCCACGGCCCGGGTGGACGCGGACTCGTAGCCCTCCTCCTCGATCCGCGGGCCGATCATCTCGAGGTCGAACACGCCCCGGTACCCCGCGGCGAGGACCTGGCCGACGATCCGGTCCATCGGGATGTCGCCGTCGCCCGGCACGAGACGGTTCGGCGTGTTCATGGTTCCGGCAGCGAAGTCGCTGAGCTGCACGATGGTGATGGCGTCGACGCCGTTCGCGACCGTGTCGCCGAGGCCGCGCTCGGCCCAGCACGCGTTGATCTCCATGCACACGCCCACGCCGAGTCGACGCGCGAAGTCGATCGCGTCGCGCAGGGTGTGGAGGAAGCCGACGTCGACGCGCAGCCCGTTCGTGTGCTCGAGCGCGACGCTGATCCCGCGGGGAAACGCGTGCTCCTCGAACACGGGGCCGACCGTGTCGGCGTATGCGTCGGCCGCCTCCTCCCAGGTGAGCGAGCCGGCCGGTCCGGTGGTGAGGACGATGCACTCCGCGCCGAACGCGTGCGCGGCATCGAGTGCGTCCCGGGTCTTGGCGAGGCCCTCGGCGCGTCCGGCCGGGTTGCTCCAGGGGATCGGCCCGAGGCCGATGAGGTTCCCGACGCGGTAGCCGCCGTCGCGCACCCGGTCGACGTACTGCTCCCAGCCACCGGCGGCCTGGAGCTTGGCCAGCGAGAGGCCGATCAGCTCCACGCCCTCGCGGTCGAAGAACGCGAGGTCCTCCTCGACCGTCCAGTTCCACTGCGACAGCATCGAGAGACAGACGCGCGGGTGGGTCTTCATGGGTGATTCCCTTCGGGTGGTGGGCTCATCCGAGCACGGCGGCGCGGCCGATGCTGCTGCCGCCGTCGAGCTGGAGGTTCATGCCGGTGAGGAACTCGGACTCACGGCTCGCGAGGTACACCGCCGCGTATGCGCAGTCACGCGCGTTGCCGAGGCGGGTGAGGTGCATGGCCTCGTAGCGCGCGCGTCGCTCGTCGGTGATGTCGGCGTCGCGGCGATCGTTCACCACGAAGCCGGGGCTCAGTGTGTTGGCCCGGATGTTGTGCGAGCCGTACTCCACCGCGAGCGCGCGGGTGAGCGCGTTCAGCCCACCCTTGCTCGCGCAGTACGCGGCCATCCCGGAGCTCGGTCGCTCGGCCTGGCGCGACGAGACGTTGATGATCGACCCGTGGCCGGCCGCGAGCATGTGGGGGAGCGCGCCCCGGCACAGCACCATCGGCGCGGTGAGGTTCACCCGCAGCGCCCCCTCCCAGTACTCGGTGCTCATCTCCCCGACCACGGAGTCCTTGCCCGCGCTCACGCCGACGGCGTTGTTGACGAGGACGGTGAGTCCGCCGAGCCAGTCGGCGGCCTCCTCGACGAGCTGCTCCGCGGCGGCCTCGCCCGAGAGGTCGGCAGCCACGAAGTGGGCGGCACCGCCGAGCGCCGCGGCCTCGTCGACCACGGCCCGGCCCCGGCCGGCGTCCCGGCCGTGGACCACCACCCGGGCCCCCTCGGCGGCGAACTCCAGGGCGACGGCCCGGCCGATGCCCGACGTCGAGCCGGTCACGAGCGCGAGCTCCCCGGCCATGCGGCCGGGACGGACGAGCGGCTCGGACGGGTCGGACGGCGTCGGGGCACTGGTCATGGCAGGACGCTAGACCGACGGCGTCGGCCACTCACGGGCGGAGGGCCGCCGCGGTGGCTCCGGCGGGCGGCGTCCTCTAGCCTTGTGCCCCCTTCCGGTGTGGTCAGAGTGGTTGGTGTTGTCAATGTCGAAGATCGGGCGGCGGTGGCCGGTGGTCGTGGCGGTGGCGCTCGCGCTGGCCGCGGCGAACGCTGCGCCCGCCGGGGCGGCCGAGATCGACGATCTCCGCGCCGCGGTCACCGACGCCCGGACCGCCGCGACCCAGGCCACCCAGCGGTACATGGACGCGGTCAACCGGCTCGAGGACCTCGAGGTCCAGATCGCCGCCGCGGAGCGCGACATCGCGGCCAACCGCGAGACCATCGCCCGACTGAGCGGACTGGCCCGCGACCGGGCGGTGACCGCCTACGTGAGCCGCGGGACCGGCGCCGGTGCGCTCGACTTCGCCCGTCCGCTCGACCGGCTGCGCCGGGCCAAGCTGCTCGAGCAGGCCAACGCGCGTGACAACGCTGCGATCGAGCAGCTGGCGGTGGCCACTGACGCGCTGGCGGCGCGCGAGAAGGACCTGCGCGTCCTTCGGGCCGACGCGCGGACCGCGCGCGACCAGCGCGCGGTCGAGCAGGCCGACCTCGACACGCAGATGCAGAACGCGCAGGCCGCGCTGAGCACGTTCGAGGAGCGCATCAAGCGCGAAGACGCGGCGCGACAGGAGCAGGAGCGCGCGCGACTGGCCGCGCAGCTGCAGGCCTCGTCGCAGTCGGGACGCGACTACGCGAGCGCGTACGTCGCCACGGGCCTGATCTGTCCGATCCGCGGCCCGGTGAGCTTCATCGACTCGTGGGGCTTTCCGCGCGCCACGACGGGCTGGCACCAGGGTGTCGACCTGATGACCCCACGCGGCACACCGAACGTCGCCGCGGTGTCGGGCAGGGTGGAGATGCACGCCGGCGCCACGTCGGGCAACGGCGCGTGGCTCTACGGCGACGACGGCAACCTCTATTACTACTTCCACCTCGACGCCTACGAGGGTGGCGACCGGCGGGTCCAGCGGGGCGACGTCATCGGCTACGCGGGCAACACGGGGGACGCGAGCGGTGGCGCGACCCACACGCACTTCGAAGTGCACCCCGGCGGCGGACCCGCGGTGAACCCCTATCCGACGGTCGCGCCGATCTGCTGACGTGCGTGACCACCCCCGCCGCCGGCGTCGGCGGAGTCAGTGGTCGTGGCGGTGGTCGTGATGGTGCTGGTGGCCGTCGTGCTCGTCGCCCGGCGGCCGGTCGGCGGGTATGACCGAGACCGGCGCCGCAGTGCGCCGACCGCCGACGATGCTGGTGATCCCGAACACGACGGCCGCCACGAGCACGATCGACCCGCCGGGTGCGAGGGCCCACTGCCGCGCCGCGGCGAGCCCGAGCACCACCGCCGCCGCGCCGATCCCGGCCGACACCGCCATCGTGCCTCGGAACGATCGGCTGACCACCCGCCCCGTGGCCACGGGGAGCACCATCAGCGCGGCGATGAGCAGGACGCCCACGACCCGCATGGCGGCAACGACGGTCACCGCCGTCAGCACGGCGAGGAGCGCGTTCCCTGCGCCCACCGGGATGCCCGCGACCCGGGCCGACTCCTCGTCGACGACGATCGCGAACAGGGCCCGGCCGAACAGCGCGAGCGAGCCGATGATCGCGAGGCCGAGCAACACGATCACTTGCACGTCGGACCGGTCGATGGTGAGGATCGACCCGAACAGGTAGGGCACGATCGCCAACCCGCCGTCGCCGGCCCGGCTCGCGATCACGACCCCAGCCGCGATCCCGCCGTAGAACCAGAGCGCGAGCGCGAGGTCGCTCGTGGTCCGGCCCCGGCTGCGCAGCCACTCGATCGCCAGCGCCCCCACGATCGCGACGAGCATGGCGGTCCAGATCGGCCAGATCTCGAGCAGCAGTCCGGCGGCGACGCCGGCGAATGCGAGGTGGCCGATGCCGTCGCCCATGAGCGACAGGCGCTGCTGCACGAGGTACACGCCGATCAGCGGTGCGCAGATCCCGATGACGAGCCCGGCAGCCAGCGCGAGCTGCATGTACTCGCGCTCGAACGGCCACGGCAGGGGCAGGGCGGCGAGGGTGGTCAACGGGATCATGGAGCCAGGTCCTCGAGCCAACGCGGGAGGTCGTCGGCGTGCACGCCGAGGTGCACGCCGGTGGACGCAAGCTCGTCGGGCGGCCCGTCGAAGAGCACGCGCCGCTTCATCACCACGACGCGGTCGAGGTCGGCTGCCACCGCACCCAGCTCGTGCGAGACGAGCAGCACCGCGCTGTCGTGGTGGTCGACGAGGTGGACCAGGCTGTCGCGGAAGAGGCGTTGCGACTCGCGGTCGACGCCCGCGATCGGCTCGTCGAGCACGAGCACGGCCGGCTCGCTCACGAGCGCCCGCGCGATGAGGACGCGCTGCTGCTGCCCGCCGGAGAGCGCGCCCACCGGTCGGCGCCGCAGGTCCGCGAGCGCGACCGCCTCGAGCGCGTGGTCCACCGCTTCGCGGTCGGCGCGGCCGGGGAACCGCCACCACCCGCGCCGGGCGGTGCGCCCCGAGGTGACCACCTCGGCCACGGTGGCCGGAACGTCGAGGTCGAGGATGCGGCGCTGGGGCACGTAGCCCACGCGCCACCGGTCGCGGAGATCGCCCGGCGCGGCGCCGAGCACCTCGACGGTGCCGGCATCGGGGCGGAGCAGTCCGAGCAGGAGCCGCAGCAGCGTCGACTTGCCCGAGCCGTTCGGTCCCACCAGGGCCACGAACTCGCCCGCGGCGACCGTGAGGTCGACGCGTTCGACGGCCGTCTCGTCGCCGTAGGAGAAGGACACGCCGTGCGCCGCGAGCACGGCCGGAGGAGTCACCCCTGCATCATAGAATGAGAGTCATTCTCGCTTCCGGGCCCCGGGTCGGCCAGCCGGGCTGCCCCCGGTGGTGGCGGCGGGGGCGGCCGGCGCTCGGCCACGAAGAAGGCGGCCCCCCCCGCGACGCCGACGCCTCCGCCGAGGGCGACCGCGATGGTCAGCCGGTCGAGCGCGGGGGCGAGGTCGGTGGGCAGCTGCGACCGGGTGAGGGCCGAGATGTCGGCCAGGCCGATCGCGATCCCGAGGAACAGCCCGGCGAACACGAGGAGCGGCGCGGCCGCGCGCAGGCCCCGCCGGCGCAGCTGCACGAGCGCGACGACGCCGAGCGCCGCCGCGCCGATGGTGGGGAGGGCGTCGCCGGCGCGGTTGGGGAACGCATTGGTGGCGTAGGTCCAGGCGCCGACCGCGTGCACCACCGCGCCGATGAGCGCAGCCGTGAGCGCGGCCCCGAGCACGGTGGGCGCGGCGCGGGTCCGGGCGCCGATCACCGTGCCGATCGCGAGCACGGCGGCGCCGGCGATCCACGGCCAGGGCGACGGTCCCGGGATCCAGCGCACGTCGCCCGTGACCCGGATCGACGTGTCACCCCGGTGGAGCGGGATCACGAACCTCTGGATCAGGTGCTCGTGCCCCGGCTCGCGCTGGACGATCGGCGGATCGATGCCCCCCATCCAGTGCGCGCGGTGGTCGTGCCAGCGCGCCACGGTCCCCGAGCTGATCTGCGTCCACTCGGGAGGGGCTTTCGGATCGGCCGACGCCGGGGGAGGCGCGGCGTTGCGCCGGACCCGATTGAGGTAGCGCGCCGGCGAGTGGACGTTCTCGAACGCGCCGCGTGGACCGACCCGCAGGTACGGCTCGCCGTCGTAGCCCTCGACGATCACGTCCTGCTTCCCGGTGTTGCGCAGCTCGAGCCGGGCGCCGTTGTCGATCACCCGAATGGTCACGGCACCGCCGCTCGGCGACACCGAGCGGATCGTGGTGCGGTAGTTGGTGGCGTTGACGCCGCCCACGGTGTGGGCCGAAGCCGGGGCGGCCGTCGCGACCAGGGTGGCGAGGGCGCCGGTGAGCACGATCACCACCGCGGCGGCACCCGTGGTGGCCGCGACGAGGAGCCGTCGGGGGCGGAGCCGACCGTGAGCACACACCGTGGGCCGACGATACTGGGGAGCCCCGTCCTTCCCGGAGCCGACCAGACGCATGGCGCGAGCGACCCCGACCCGCAGCGCGACCCGGCGGTGGCGCTCCGTGGTCCTCGCGGCCGGCGTGCTCGGCGCAGTGCTGCTCGTGGGCCCACTCGCCGGCGTGGCGGGCGCCCACGCCGACGTCGTGTCGGTGAGCCCGACCGCAGGCGCGGTGCTCGAGCGCCCCCCGAAGGTTGTGACGGTCACCTTCACCGAGGGCGTGAGCGTCGAGCTCGGCGGCCTGTTCGTGTACGACGGCCGGGGCAACCGCGTCCCCAGCGGGAAGGTCCGCCAGCCTTCGCCTGAGCGGCTCGTCCTCCCGCTCGAGGGCGAGCTCACCGACGGCTCGTACATCGTCACCTGGCGGGCCGTGTCGGAGGACACCCACACCGTCGAGGGCACCTCGACGTTCCAGGTCGGCGACGCGAGCGCGTCGGCGGCCGACGTCGAGTCCCTGGCCGACGACCTGCTCGCGGGCCAGCACGCCGACCGCGCGGTGGCGATTGGCTGGGCGGCCGCGCGCTGGGCCGTGTTCGCGTCGATGACGTTGCTGGTTGGCGGGGTCGCGTTGGCCGCGGTGGTCTGGCCGCGTGCCCGCGACGCGCGCGCCACCCGGCGCGTCGTCACCGCGGGGTGGGCGGGGCTCACGGTGTCGACGATCGTCGGGGCCCTGCTGTTCGGCGCGTACTCCCGCGGCGGGAGCCTCGCGGACGCGCTCGACCTCGGCGTGCTGCGCCACACGCTCGACACGCGCTTCGGCACGGTCTGGCTCCTGCGGCTCGGCGTTCTGGCCGTCGCGTTCGTGCTGCTGCGCGTCCTCTTCGCGCACCGCCCGGCCGCGTCCGCGCCGCTTCCCCAGTGGTGGTTGCCCGTCACGGCGGTCGTCGGCGTCGTGCTCGTGTGCACGCCGGGCCTCGCGGGGCACGCGTCCACCGGCGACCACCGCGTCTTCGCGCTCGTCGCCGACGGGCTGCACGTCGGTGCGATGGCGGTCTGGCTCGGTGGGCTCGTGGTGCTCGCCGCGGCGGTGCTGCCGCGCGACGACGTCGACGACCTGCGCGTCGCGGTGCCACGGTTCTCGCGGGTGGCGTTGTGGTGCGTCGGAACCTTGATCGTCACCGGCGCGTTCCAGACCTGGCGCCTCGTCGGCGGGCTGAGCGCGCTGCGCGACGACGAGTACGGGCGGATCCTCGTGGTCAAGCTCGTGGCGTTCGCGCTGCTGCTCGTCGCCGCGTCGTTCAGCCGTGAGATCGTCGCCCGCGTCTTCTCCACCGCCTCCATCGGGGCGCCGACCCCGGTGCCGGCGGCCGAGCTGCGCCGACTGCGCCGGTCGGTGTGGGGAGAGGTCGCGCTGGGCGCGCTCGTGCTCTTCGTGACCGCGCTGCTCGTGAACGCCGCGCCGCCGGCCGACGCCGCGTCCCGGCGCGCGGCCGCGGCCGGGGTCACGATCGACAGCGCCCGGGTGACGCTCGACGTCGCCGCCGACCCCGGCTCCGCCGGCCTCAACGACCTGCACGTGAACACCTACACCCCGGCCGGCACCCCGCTCGCCGTGCAGAACGTCGATCTGACGCTCACGCGCCCCGGCTCGAGCCTCGCCCCGCTCGCCGTTCCGCTGCGTCAGCTCGGGCCCGGGCACTATTTCTCCCCCGGGTACGACATACCTCTTGCCGGCACCTGGCGGGTGCGGGCCGCCATCCTCCTCGGCCCGGACGACCGGGTCGACCTCACCGGAGACCTCGAGATTCGCTGATGGACCACGTCAAGGTCGCCAACACCTTCTTCACGATCCTCACGCTGCTGGCCAACGCCGCCGTGGCGCTCGCCGTGGTGCTCGCCCTCGCAGCGCTCGTGTCGAGCTCGGCCCGCCGGTTCGCCGGCGCGGTCGTCGACGGAATCGGACCCTCGGCCCGGCCGCTGGCGTGGTTCGTCGCCGCGGTGGCCACGTTGGGGAGCCTCTACTACTCCGAGGTCGCGCACTTCGTTCCGTGCCGCCTGTGCTGGTACCAGCGGATCTGCATGTACCCCCTGGCCGCGATCCTCCTCGTGGGGCTGCTGCTCCGGGACCACCGGGCCCGGATCTACGCGGCCCCGTTCGTGGTGATCGGCGCCCCGCTGTCGCTCTACCACTGGCTGGTCGAGCGGGGTGTCTTCGCCGAGAGCAAGTCCTGCTCGGCCACCGTTCCCTGCTCGGTTCCCTGGTTCGAGGAACTCGGATACGTCACCTTGGCGTTCATGGCTATGAGCGGGTTTCTCCTGATCGGGACGCTGCTCCTCGTCGACTGGATCTCGGAGCGCCGCTCCGAGGGGTCGGCGGGGGTCGCCACCGGGAACCATGGAGCGCCCGGCAACGACCAGTCGGATGCAGACCCAGTGGACGAGCCGGGCTCCCCGGCGGTGGAGGTCACGACGTGACGGCCAAGACGGCACCGGCGAAGAAGCCGGTGCAACCGAAGAAGCCCGGGCCCGCGGTCAAGCGCACCGGGAACCAGTGGGTCTTCCCGGTGGTGATCGCCACGATCGTGATCGTCGGGATCATCGCCGTGATCCTCGTGGCCGCCGGTGGCGGCAACAGCAAGAGCGGCAGCGGTGGTGGGGTTGGCGCCAAGGCGACCACCGAGGTCGCGGCCGAGGTGACGGTCGCGGGCTCGACGCTGCCCGACTTCACCCCGGGGAAGAACGACACGGCGATCGGCCTGAGCGCGCCGAAGCTCGGCTCGGTCGACTTCCAGGGCGCGAACGTCGAGGCCGGCGGCGCCACGGGCAAGCCCTACGCGGTGATCTTCCTCGCGCACTGGTGCCCGCACTGCCAGGCCGAGGTGCCCCGGCTGGTCTCGCTCGCGAAGGCCGGGCAGATCGCGGGGGTCGACGTGATGGGGGTGGCCACCGGCACCTCGAAGGCGAATCCCAACTACCCGCCGAGCGCGTGGCTCGACCGCGAGGGTTGGCCGTTCGGGGTGATGGTCGACGACGCGCGGTTCACCGCGGCCGGCGCCTACGGCCTCACCGGCTACCCGTACATGGTGTTCGTCGACGCGCAGGGCAAGGTCGTCGGCCGCACCTCCGGCGAGGTGGCTCCCGAGGACGTGGCGAAGATCTTCACCTCGCTGGCCAAGGGCGAGACGCCGACGATGCCCGGCTCCGGAGCGTCCTCGAGCAAGTAGCGGCGCCCGCTCACGCGCAGTTGCGGCAGAGCCCCACCAGGTCGATGCGGTGGGCTGTGGTGCGGAACCCGGTGGCGCGCTCCACCTCGTCGATCGCCCGGTGCACCGCGCGCTCGATCCCGTCGGACGCGGGTGCGTCCGCCACCACGCCGCAGCTCGAGCAGATGAGGTGATGGTGGTGGTCGCCGGTGAGGTCCTCGGCGAGCTCGAACCGCGCGAACTCCGCGTTGGTCACGATGCGGTGGACGACGCCGGCCTGCTCGAGGATCACCAGGTTGCGGTACACCGAGCTCTGGGCGAGATCGGTGTGGGCCTCGAGGATCTCGGGGATCGTCAGCGGTCGCCCCGCGGCGGCGAGCACGTCGACGACCGCGTCCCGGGTGGGTGTGCGCCGTTGCCCGGCGTGGTGGAGCCGGGTGGAAACGGCGTCGTGGAGCGAGGACACCTCGGCGGGCGCGACCATGCTCGGAGTCTACGAGCGCGTCGGGGAGGGTTCCCCGGGCGGTCCGGCGGCAGGGCGTGAGCGGGTACGGTCCGCGGGTGGACCTCGCGGCGCGCTTCTCGGAACTCGTCCGGGGCCCCGAGTCCGCGATCCCGCTCGACGAGGCCGCGCTCCTGATCGCCGCGCACGACCATCCGGTCGACATCCCCGCCGAGCTGCGCGCCCTCGACACGCTCGCGGCGGCGATCGACGCCGACGACACGCGGACACTGGCCCACGCGTTGTTCGTCGAACGGGGTTTCGCGGGCAACACCCTCGACTACGGCGACCCGCGCAACTCGTACCTCGACCAGGTTCTGCGACGGCGGCTCGGCCTCCCCATCGCGCTCAGCGTGCTGATGATCGAGATCGGCCGCCGACGCGGCATCGCGCTCGTGGGCGTGGGGATGCCCGGTCACTTCCTCGTCGGTTCCGACGACGGCTTCGTCGATCCCTTCCACGGCGGCACGGTGCTCGACGCCGCCGGGGCGCGGCGTCTGTTCGACCAGACGCACCCGGGTGCGCCGTTCTTCGACCACTACCTCGAACCCGTCGGCGCGCGCGCCGTGCTCTCCCGCATGCTCGCCAACCTCGTCAACACGTTCCTGGGCCGCACCCCGATGCAGGCTCGCTGGGCGTTGCAGCTGCGGCTCGAGCTCCCCGGGTTGCCCGAGGCCGAGCGTCGCCAGGGCGCGGAGGCGCTGCAGCGCCTGCAGGCGCGGCTGAACTGAGACGTCGAGGAGGACCGGTGGTCGACGACGCGTTCGCACTCCCGATGTTCCCGCTGGGTTCGGTGCTGTTCCCGCACGCGGTGCTGCCGCTGCACGTGTTCGAGCCGCGCTACCGCGCGCTGGTCGCCGACTGCCTCGCGGGGGATGCCCGCTTCGGCGTCGTGCTCATCGAACGCGGGCACGAGGTGGGCGGCGGCGACATCCGCTTCGCGCTCGGGACTGTGGCGCAGATCGTGCAGGCGGGGGAGATGCCCGACGGGCGCTGGGCGCACGTGACCGTCGGGACCGAGCGCCTCGCAGTGCACGAGTGGCTCCCCGACGACCCGTACCCGCGGGCGCTCGTCTCG
>Ga0302322_100001060_pt1 | contig 22218 bp, 17 predicted proteins | sample Fen_T0_2_FD_203757 | JGI IMG/M metagenome (GOLD analysis project Ga0302322, IMG submission 203757) | Peat permafrost microbial communities from Stordalen Mire near Abisko, Sweden - Fen_T0_2 | ecosystem: Environmental > Terrestrial > Soil > Wetlands > Permafrost | place: Sweden: Abisko...
GCCGTCGACCAGCACGCGATCGAGGCCGGCATCAACCTGTGGAAGGCCTCCAGCGACGCCTGAGCTCGGCACCCCCGGCCACCCCCTCCACCTCCGCCGTGATCATGAACTTCGCCGTGATCATGGACTCTGTCGTGATCATGGACTTCGATGGCTCGCCACCGGGCCCACTGAAGTCCATGATCACGCTGAAGTCCATGATCACGGCAACTGGGTGATCGAGAAGGTGCAGGTCAGCCGGGCTCTGCCGGTGGCGGATAAGCTGTGCGGCACCAGCACGGGTGGTGGCCAGGGCGGGGGGTGGCGGGTGCGCGCCGACGAGCGGACCGGCCCGGAGACCCCGTCGCGCCTCGTCGTCCCGGATCCGCTCCCGGACGCGCTGCCGGATCCACTGCCTGACGCGCTCCCGGATCCGCTCCCGGATCCGGCCTCGGCACCGGAGCAGCCCGGACCGGACCAGCCGGGTGCGGACGCCGGGCCCGACCTCGGCCGTCCCGCCGGGCGTGCCGAGCGCACCGGGTTCGATCTGCGCGACCCGGCCGTCCGGGAACGGTGGCTGGCGTGGTCCCCCGAGCGGCGGCGCGAGGCGCTCGCGGCCGGGCGACGTCGCGCCTACACGCAGGCGCTGGACTGGGCCGCCGAGGCGATGGCCGCGGGCCGGGGCGCCGTCGCGCTGACCGTGGTCGACGAGCTGCTCGCGGTGTCCGCACGGGCGCCGTTCGCGCAGGCGGACGCGCTCCGCGTGCTGCGCCGGGTCCCGCCGGCCGCGGTCCTGGACGTGCCGCCCGACGCCGTCGGGGCGCGGGCCCGGGCCACCCTGGACGACGTCCGGGTGCGGCCGGAACTGCTGCGCGTCGTCCCCGACCTGCTCCGGCTCGTCGCCCGGGTGCTCTTCGCGCTCGGCGACGCCGAGGGCGTCCTGGCCGTGGCCCGGCTCGCCCGCGACGAGGGCGCCCGGCTGGCGCGCGGGTACGCCGAGGGTCCGCTCGAGCGCCTTCGGGACGACATGGCGCTCGCCCCGATGTGGGCCGTCCCCGGGTACACCGAGGTGTTCTCGGGGCTGCCGCCGCCCGTCTTCACGGACGCCGAAGTCGCCGTCCGGATGGCCGAGCACGTGCGCCACCTGCGGCTACGACGCCCGCAGCGGCTCCCCACCGGGATGGACCGCCTGGTCGCCGTGGAGGTCGTTGAGCTGGACGGCGCCGGCGACACCTCCACCGTCGAGTGGCTCACCTGGCTCGCCGGCCGGCCCAGCCTGCACACGCTGGAGCTGAACCAGGCGGCGCAGCGGCTCGTCCTGGACGAGCGCCTGCTGGCGGCCCTGCTCGTCGCCCCGGGGCTGCGCCGGCTGCGCATCGGCTACCCGACGGTGAACCCGTGGTCGATGCGGGCGCTCATGGCCGACCTGCGCGCGACCGGCGCGCCCCCGCGCACCCGCCTGCTGCAGCTCGCGCTGCTCCGCGGGGACATGGACTACGTGCTCGCCCGCGCCCGCACCGCCGACCTGGTCACCGCCCTGGACAGCCGGGTGGCGGGCGTCCGTGGCGCGGCCCTGCACCTGCTGGAGGGGGTGTTCGGCGCGCCGCCGGTCCGGTTCGCCGAGGGGGACGACGTCCTGGTGGTGGGCCATCTCGAGGACGGCGAGCTCCTCGCCCTGCGCCTGGGCCGGATCGGGGTGCGGCTCAGCCGCGAGCGCGGCCCGCGCACCCGGCTCGGGGTCGTCGCGGAGCGGCACGACGGCCGCGCCCTGGACCTGCTCGACGGCGAGCTGCCGCTGATCTGCGAGGGCCAGCTGCGCGCCCTCCTGGACCGCAGGCTCGACCGGCTCCCCGCCCCGGACGGCGCGGCGCCCGAGCTGCGGGTGCCCGAGGTCGCCGGCAGCGCCGTGTCGCGCGCGCTCGCGTCCACCGACGGGGTGACGGTCGGCGCCGCGCTCGAACGGCTGGCGGGCGGCCGGGCGGCCCGAGGGGCGTTCGAGGGCCTCATCGTCGTCGCGACCAACCCGCGCCTGGACCGCACCCTGCGCCAGACCGCCCGCCGGCTCCTGCTGCGCGACGCCCCCGCCGACCTGGTGGACGCCGCGTCGGACGTCGCCGAGATCGTCCGCGCGCTGGACCGCACCGGCTCGCTCAGCACCTGGGACCTGCAGGAGACCGGGATCGAGACCGACGGCCTGGTGGACGTCGTCGAGCTGGCGGTCCTGCTGCTGCGGGTCCGCCAGGCGCGCCGGCTGGACGTCGTGAACGCGGGCCTGGTGGCGATGCCGCCCGCCGTCCTTGAGCTCACCGGCCTCAACGACCTGTCGCTGGCGGGCAACCGGCTGACCCGGCTGCCGGCCGAGCTGGCCGGCCTCACCGCGCTCGACGGGCTGGACCTCGGCCACAACCTGTTCCCCGACCTGCCGCCCGTCCTGGCCGCGCTGGGCCGGCTGCGCCGGCTCAACCTCGCCGCGGACGGCGACCCCACCGGCGAGCACGCGGCCTGGCCGGGCCTCGCGGTGGGCCTCGGCGCCCTGTCGCAGCTGCGCGAGCTCGTGCTCGACGGGCACCGGCTCGCCCGCCTGCCCGACGCCGTGCGCCGGATGGGGGCGCTCGAGCGGCTCTCGCTGCGGCGCGGCCGGCTCGACGAGCTGCCCGGGTGGCTGGCCGAGCTGCCGCGCCTGGGCTGGCTCGCCCTCGACGGGACCCCGATCGCAGACCCCGCCGCCGCCCGCCAGGTGATCACCGCGCTGCGTGCCCGCGGCGTCGTCGTCAGCGCCTGGCCGACCGAGTCCAGCTGATCATCGCAGGACCGGCGACGTGGTGCAGGATGGGGGCGTGACGGATCTGACCCCTCGTGCGCTGTCCGACCGCTACGTCGACGCGCTCGTCGCCCTCGACCCGATGGTCGCCACCGAGCTCGGCCTGCCCGACGGCGCCGACCGCTACGGCGACCTCTCGCCGGCCGGTCTCGCCGAGCGGGCCGCCCTGCGCGTGGCCACCCTAAACGACCTCGACCTGGCCGCGGTCCCGAACGACGACGAACGGCGCTGCGCCCGCCTGCTCCGCGAGCGGCTCACCGCCGAGCAGGCCCTGCACGAGGCCGGCGAGGACCTGCGCAGCCTCAGCAACCTGTTCTCCCCGGTGCAACAGGTGCGCCTGGTCTTCACCCTCATGCCGTCGGGCACGCCGGAGGAGCGCGCCGTGATCGCGCGGCGCATCGCCGCCGTCCCGGCCGCCCTGCGCGGCTACGTCGAGACCCTCGCCGAGGGGCGCCGGCGCGGGCTGGCGGGCGGTCCCGCGCAGGTCGACGCCGTCGTCGAGCAGCTCGACGGGTGGCTGGCCGCGGACGGCGGTCGCGGCTGGTTCCACCAGTTCGCCGGCTCGCTCTGCGACGGCGTCCCCGACGGGCTGCGCGCCGACCTGGGGCGGGCCGCGGACGACGCCGACGCCGCGCTCGTCGAGCTGCGCACCTGGCTCGCCGACGAGTACGCGCCGTTCGTCCACGAGCACGGCCGCGACCCGGTCGGGCGCGAGCGGTACGCCCGCTGGGCGCGCTACTGGTCCGGCTCCGACCTCGACCTCGACGAGGCCTACGGCTGGGCGTGGGGCGAGTTCGCCCGCCTCGACGCCGAGCTGCGCCGCGAGGCCGAGCGGGTGCTGCCCGGCGCCGGCGTCCGCGCCGCGATGACCCACCTGGACACCGAGGGTCCCGCGATCGAGGGGGTCGACGCGGTCCGGGAGTACCTGCAGGGCCTGATGGACGGCGCGATCGCGGGCCTGGACGGCGTCCACCTGGACCTGTCGGAGCAGGTGCGCCGCGTCGAGTCCATGATCGCGCCCGAGGGCTCGGCCGCCGCTCCTTACTACACGCCGCCGTCGCTCGACTTCGCCCGGCCGGGCCGTACCTGGCTGCCCACCCTGGGCCGCACCCGGTTCCCGACCTGGGAACTCGTGAGCACCTGGTACCACGAGGGCGTGCCCGGTCATCACCTGCAGCTGGCGCAGTGGGTGCTGCGCGCGCCCGAGCTGTCCCGCTACCAGACGGCGCTCGCCGGGGTCAGCGCGAACCTCGAGGGCTGGGCGCTGTACGCCGAGCGGCTGATGGACGAGCTCGGCTTCCTCAGCGACCCGGGCAGCCGGCTCGGCTACCTCGACGCGCAGCAGATGCGCGCCGTCCGGGTGATCATCGACATCGGCATGCACCTGGAGCTGGAGATCCCCGCCGACCAGGGCGTCCCGGAGGCGTTCCACCCCGGCGAGCGGTGGACGCCGGCGCTGGCCCGGGAGTTCTTCGGCCTCCACAGCGGGCGCCCGGCGGACTTCATCGACAGCGAACTGGTCCGCTACCTGGGCATGCCGGGCCAGGCCATCGGCTACAAGCTCGGCGAGCGCGCCTGGCTCGCCGGGCGCGAGGCGGCCCGCGCCGCGCACGCCGCCCGCGGCGAGGCGTTCGACCTCAGGGCCTGGCACCTGGCGGCGCTCTCGCAGGGCTCGCTCGGGCTCGACGACCTGGTCGCCGAGCTGTCCGTGTTGTGAGGGCGCTCCTCCTCACCGCCTTCGGCACCGAACCGGTGCTCACCGACGTCCCCGACCCGGACTGCCCGCCGCACGGCGTCGTCGTGCGGGTCGAGGCGACGGGACTGTGCCGCAGCGACTGGCACGGCCTCATGGGCCACGACCCGGACGTCGCGCTGCCGCACGTGCCGGGGCACGAGTTCGCGGGGGTGGTCGCCGAGGTCGGTGCCGACGTGCGTGGGTGGCGCGTCGGGCAGCGGGTCACGGCGCCGTTCGTCAACGCGTGCGGCTCGTGCGGCCCCTGCCGCGCCGGGCGCCAGCAGGTCTGCGCCCGGCAGACGCAGCCGGGGTTCACCCGGTGGGGGTCCTTCGCCGAGCTCGTCGTCGTCGACCACGCCGAGGTCAACCTCGTGGCGCTGCCCGCGGAGGTGGACGCGGTGACGGCGGCGGGCCTGGGCTGCCGGGTCGCGACCGCGTTCCGGGCCGTGGTCGAGGTGGGTCGGGTCGCGGCAGGGGAGTGGGTCGCCGTCCACGGCTGCGGCGGCGTCGGCCTGTCCGCCGTCCTGATCGCGCGGGCCTGCGGGGCGCGGGTCGTGGCGGTGGACGTCGTCCCCGCGGCGCTCGCCCTGGCGTCCCGGTTCGGGGCGGACGCCGTCGTCGACGCGTCCGCTCTGGGTGCTGGTCCGGACGGTGTGGCGGACGGCGGTCCGGACGGTGTGGCGGCGGCGGTGCGGCGGGCGGCAGCGGCGGCGGGCGGGTCGGACGGCGTTCACCTCTCCCTCGACGCGCTCGGCAGCGAGGCCACCTGCCACGCCTCGATCGCGGGGCTGCTGCCGGCGGGACGCCACGTCCAGGTGGGGCTGCTGCCGCCGGCGCTCGGGCTGCCGCGCGTCCCGATGCACCTGGTGGTCGGCGGCGAGCTGGAGGTGCTCGGCAGCCACGGGATGGCAGCGCGCTCCTACCCGGGCCTGCTGGGGCTGGTGGCGAGCGGCCGGCTGGACGCGTCGGCGCTGGTCAACCGACGGGTCACCCTCGCCGAGGCGGGCCCGCTGCTGCTGGGAGCGGGCTCAGCCGGGGCCGGCGCGACCGCCGGGATCACGGTCGCCTGCCCCTGAGCCGTCGCCCGGCCGACGCTCAGTCGTCGCCGGCCGGCTCGGCCGACGGCGACTCGGCCGACGGCGGCTCGGCCGGCGCGACCGACGGCGGCTCGGCCGGTTCCGGGTCGTCGAGCGGGGCGTGGCCGGCGGCGAAGGCCCGCACCTCGTCGTCCTCCAGCATCCGGGCGCGGACGGCGCCGGAGGCCAGCCGACGGCCCAGCGCGGCCAGCGGCAGCTCGCCGTCCGAGCCGATGATCACCACGTTGCCGTAACGGCGGCCGTGGAACTGGGCCGGCTCCGCGACGAGCGCGACGTTCCGGAAGACCGCGAGCGCCGTCGCTGCCTCCGCCCGCGCCGTCCGCAACGTGGGGGAGCCGTCGCCGAGGTTCGCCGCGTAGACGCCGTCCGGCACCAGCACCCGGCGCACCTGCCGCAGGAACCCCCGCGTGACCAGGTGCGACGGCACCCGGTCCACCGCGAAGGCGTCCCGGACGACGGCCTCGTAGCGGTCGTCGGGCAGGCCCGTGAGCACCTCCCGCGCGTCGCCGGCCCGCATCCGCAGCAGCCCGGTGGAGCGCAGGCCGAAGGCGGTGCGGGCCAGTTCCACGATCTGCGGGTCGAGCTCGACGACGAGCTGACGGGAGCCGGGCCGGGCCGCCGCGACGTACCGGGGGAGCGTGCACCCGGCGCCCCCCAGGTGCAGCACCCGGAGCGGATCGCCCTCCGGCCCGGCGACGTCCAGGAGGTCGGCGATCCAGCGCATGTACTCGAAGTCCAGGCGCAGCGGGTCGTCGAGGTCGACGTGGCTGGAGGGGACGCCGTTGATCATGAGGGTCCAGCCCCGCCGTCCGTCACCGTCAGGGACGAGGGCCGCCTGGCCGGTGTCCACCGGGTACAGGCCGGGGACGGGGTCGGGCCCGCCCCGGCGGTTCACGGGGCGGTGCACCGGGCGGTTCTCGGGGCGGCTCACGGGCACAGCCTGGTGGCCGCCCGCTGGGCTGTCCACGCCGGATACTGTGGGCCACCGAGGAGGGGCCCGTGATCGCCGTACGTCACCTGGTCAAGTCGTACGGGCGGGTCGAGGCCGTGCGTGACCTGTCCTTCGACGTCCGGCCCGGTGTGGTCACCGGCTTCCTCGGGCCCAACGGCGCCGGCAAGTCCACCGCGCTGCGGCTCATGCTCGGCCTGGACCGCGGCGGCGGCACCACGACCTTCGGCGACCGCCCCTACCACCGGATCGCGCGCCCCCTGCGGGTGGTCGGGGCCGTGCTCGACGCCGCCGCCTTCCACCCCACCCGGACGGCGCGCAACCACCTGCGCCTGCTCGCCGCCTCGGCCGCTGTCGACGACGCCCGGGTGGACGACGTCCTCGACCTGGTCGGGCTGGCGGACGCCGCGGACCGCCGTCCCGGCGGCTTCTCGCTCGGGATGGGGCAGCGGCTGGCGCTGGCCGCGGCGCTGCTCGGCGACCCCGAGTACCTGATCCTCGACGAGCCGGCGAACGGCCTCGATCCAGAGGGCATCCAGTGGCTGCGGCACCTGCTGGAGCACCTGGCGGCGCAGGGGCGCTGCGTGCTGGTGTCGTCCCACCTGCTGGCGGAGATGGCGCTGCTGGCACACGATCTCGTGGTCATCGGGCAGGGTCGGCTCATCGACGCCGGGACCGTGGACGACTTCGTCGGCCGCTTCACCCGACGGGTGGCCGTCGTCCGCAGCCCGCAGGCCGGCCTGCTCGCCGCGGTGCTGCACCAGGCGGGGGCGGGCCCGGTCGGTCAGGAGCCCGACGGGTCGCTCCTCGTCGTCGACGGCGACCTGCCGACCATCGGGGACCTGGCGGCGCGCCACGGGATCGCCCTGCACGAGCTGTCGGTGCGCACCCCGTCACTGGAGGAGGCCTTCCTGGAGGCCACCGCGTCGAGCGGCCAGTACCGGGCGGGGGCGTGGGCGTGAGCGGCGCCGTCGCGGTGGGCGGGGCGGGCGGCGCGGTCCGGGACGCCGTCCGGATGGAGGTCCGGCGGCTCACCACGGTCCGGTCGACGGCGGTGCTGCTGGCGATCGCGCTGCTGCTGGGCCCGCTGCTCTGCCTGCTCTTCGCGCTGCTGCTGCCGGTGCGGTCGATGTCGGGGGACGACACCGCCACGGTGCTCACCGTCGGCGGGGACGTCGCGCCGCTGTCCGTGGTGGGCGCGCTGCTCGGCGTCCTGGGGGCCGTGACCGTCTCGCACGACTACCGGTACGGGCTGGTCCGGTCGGTGCTGGCGGCCGTGCCACGCCGCGGGGCGCTGATGGCGGCCCGGTTGACCGTGCTCGGCGTGCTCGCCGCGGGGACGGCGACGCTGGTGAGCGTGCTGGGAGCCGTGCTGTGCGCGCTGTCCGGACGCCGGCCGCTGCTGGACACGGCGACGCTGCGGGTAATGGCGTTCCAGATGGTGGTCGTGGCCGGCTGGGCGTGGCTGGGCGCCGGCCTCGGATGGCTCCTGCGGCACGCCGGCGGCGTCGTGGCCGTGCTGCTCGTGCTGCCGCTGGCGGTGGAACCGGTGCTGATCCTGGCGTCGCAGTTCGGACCGGCGGCGTTCCTGGCGCCGGTGGTGCAGTGGTTGCCGTTCGCGTCCGCCCGGCACGCCCTCGGGCGGCAACTGGCGACCGCGGACGGCACGGTGGGCGCCCTCCCGGCGGTCGGCGCCTTCGCCGCGGCCACGGCACTCGTGGTCGGGCTGGCGTGGCTCCGGGTCCGGCGCGCGGACGCCTGAGCCCCGGTCGGAACACGCGTGGCTCATCCGGTCGTTGACCTGGTCGGGGCCGGGCGGATCGGCCACTGGGAGGTCGTTCGATGGTCACCACCCGACAGGTCGGCGCGCTGCGGGCCGTCTGGGACGTCGTCCGCGGCACGTCACGCCGAGGGGCGCCGGGCGTCGGCGAGCGCCTGCGGGCCGTGCCACGGATGCTGTGGCTGGGGCTCACCGGTCGCTACCCGCACCTGGCCAGGGGCCGGATCGCGGTGGGGATGCTCGCCCTGCTCTACGTGCTCTCGCCGGTCGATCTCGTGCCCGAGATCGTGCTGCCCCTGATCGGGCTGGCGGACGACGCCCTGGTGGCCACCTGGCTCGCCGGCACGGTGCTCGCGGAGACGGAGGCGTTCCTCGGCTGGGAACGCGAGCAGCCGCGCGTCGTCCTGGGGGAGACGGTCGGATAGCACCCGGTCGGCCCCGCCCGTCGCTCCAGCCCGTCGGTCTACGCCGACTCGTCCACAGACAGGGGTGCTCGTCCCCCTGTCCACAGGCGGCTGACGGCCGGCAGCGGACGGCGGCCCTGCGACGCACCGTGGGGACGTGAATCCCACCGTGCTCCGGGGCGGCATGCCCGACCTCATCGCCCACGCCTTCTACTCCATCGGCTACCGCCCGCGCGAGAGTCTCGTGGTCGTCGGCCTGTCCGGGCCGCGCCGCCAGATCGGCATGACCATTCGGGTCGACCTGCCGCCGACCGACCGGCATCGGGTCCCGTTGGAGAGCCACGTCCGCGTCCTGCGCGAGCACGGGGACGACGCGGTGGTGGTGATGGTCGTCTCCGACCGCCCGGCCGCCGGCCGCCCCTCCCGCCGCCCGGCGGCACCGCCAGGGGCCCCGCCGCCGGCCCCGCCCCGCCAACGGCTCGCCCGCGACGTGCGACAGCGCCGGGCGCAGGAGGGGTTCGACGTGCTCGACACCCTGGCCGTCGGCGACGTCGCCTGGCGTTCCTACACCTGCCAGGACGAGCGGTGCTGCCCTCCCACGGGTCATCCGATGAGCGTGGTCGAGTCCAGTGCGGTAGCGGCCTGGCACGTGAGCCAGGGGGAGGTGCTCTCGCCGGACGAGGTCTCGTTCCTGGCCTACGTCGATCCGGAACCGCTCGCCGACGCCCCGCCCGAGGGGGCCGTCGCGTCGAGCGCCGCGGAGCCGGTGGGAGAGCCCGAGCCGGCGCACGAAGCGCTCGCGCGCTGGCGTGCGCTGCTCGCCGCGGACGGCGGCGACCGGCCCGACGGCGAGGTGCCACCCGACGTCCGCTGGCTCGTCGACGCCCTGCTCGACCTGCGTTTCCGGGACGCGCTCATGCTGACCCTCCTGCCCGGATCCGGCACCCTGCCCGCCGAGGCGCTGCTGCGGGGCGAACGGGCCCTGCTGGACCGCCTCTTCGACGAGCCTCCGGACGCCGACCTGCTCGCCCGGGCGACGGCCCTCCTGGCGGCCGTCGCGCGCACGGCACCGCCGGGTCGCCGCGCGGACGCGCTGGCGGTGCTGGCATGGGCCGCGTGGTGGGCGGGGGACGGCACCCGCGGTCGGCTCCTCGCGGCGCGGGCCACGGCTGACCGGCCCTCGCACACCTTGGCGGCCCTCATCGACCAGTTGCTGTTCGTCGGCATCCCGCCCGGCTGGACCAGGCGGCAGGCGGGGTGAACCGACGTGAGGCCGCGCACGTCATCCGGATCGTGAGACGGGGTGCTCAGGACCGAGACACTGACGTAACATCTGTCTCAGGTCATGAGCGTCAGCGCCAAGCCCCGGCTCGCTGGCCGGCAACCCTCCAACCGCGGTGGGGTGCCCCGGGTGATGACCAGGCTGACCGCCGAGGTGGCGGAGGCAAGCGCGGGCCCCTGGGTGGGCCCCGGTGGCGAGGAGTACTCCGTGACCCTACGAATGCGTCGATGACCGGTCGGCCGTCGCCGTCCTGAGCAGGTCGCCTCCCTCCCGGCTGCGCCGGTGCGGGTGCGCGAGCCCTGCCGGGGCCGCCTCGGCCCAGCAGCAGATCCAGCACCTGATGCCCCCTTGACCGCCCCGTCGCCGGTCCCGGCGACGCCGAACGACCCCAGGAGATCCTCGTGACTGACGGCTGGTCCTTCGAGACGCGCCAGATCCATGCAGGTCAGAGCCCCGACCCGACGACCGGTGCGCGCGCCCTGCCGATCTACCAGACCACCTCGTACGTGTTCAAGGACGCCGACCACGCGGCGAACCTGTTCGCGCTCAAGGAGCTCGGCAACATCTACACCCGCATCATGAACCCCACCCAGGACGCCGTGGAGCAGCGGCTCGCCAGCCTCGAGGGCGGCGTGGGGGCGCTGCTCGTGGCGAGCGGCCAGGCGGCGGAGACGCTGGCGATCCTCAACGTGGCGGAGGCCGGCGACCACGTCGTCTCCAGCCCCAGTCTCTATGGCGGCACGTACAACCTGTTCCACTACACGCTGCCGAAGTTCGGCATCGAGGTGTCCTTCGTCGAGAACCCGGACGACCTGGACTCCTGGCGTGCGGCGGTCCGCCCGAACACCAAGGCGTTCTTCGGCGAGACGATCTCCAACCCCAAGCAGGACCTGCTCGACATCGAGGGCGTCGCCGGGGTGGCCCACGAGGTCGGCGTCCCGCTCATCGTCGACAACACGGTGGCGACGCCGTACCTCATCCGGCCGTTCGAGTGGGGCGCCGACATCGTCGTCCACTCCACGACGAAGTACCTCGGCGGGCACGGCACGTCGGTCGGCGGCGTCATCATCGACTCCGGCCGGTTCGACTTCGCCCAGTATCCCGAGCGCTACCCGAACTACAACCAGCCCGACCCGAGCTACCACGGCCTCGTCTACGCCCGGGACCTCGGGGTGAACGGCGCGTTCGGCGTCAACCTCTCCTTCATCCTCAAGGCGCGGGTCCAGCTCCTGCGTGACCTGGGTCCGGCGATCTCGCCGTTCAACGCCTTCCTGCTGGCCCAGGGTCTGGAGACGCTGAGCCTGCGGATCGAGCGGCACGTCGAGAACGCGCAGAAGGTCGCCCGCTGGCTCGTCACGCGCGACGAGGTGGAGGGCGTCGTCTACGCCGGGCTGGAGAGCAGTCCGTGGTACGCCGCGGCGCAGAAGTACGCCCCGAAGGGCCCCGGCGCCGTCCTCGCCTTCGAGATCAAGGGTGGGGTGGAGGCGGGCAAGCGCTTCGTCAACTCGCTGCAGCTACACAGCCACGTGGCGAACATCGGCGACGTCCGCAGCCTGGTGATCCACCCGGCGTCCACCACGCACAGCCAGCTGTCCGCCGAGGAGCAGCTCGCCGCCGGAGTGACGCCCGGCCTGGTCCGGCTGTCGGTCGGGATCGAGCACATCGACGACATCCTCGCCGACCTCGACGCCGGCTTCCGGGCCGCCAAGGACACCACCGACTGACGTCGCCGCCGTCCGAACAACCGTCCATCCCACGCCGGGCACCGGGAGGTTCCAGATGAACAGGTGGCGATCGTCGACGGCGACCCGCCTGGACCAGCCGGAGCTCCTCGCCGACCTGACTCCGGTCACCGGTGCCTGGCGCGACGGCGACCCTCCGGGGCGGCGCCGGTTCGCCGACCTCGGGCCGTTGGCGCTGGAGGCCGGCGACCGGCTGCCCGCCGTCCGGATGGCCTACGAGACCTGGGGGCGGCTGTCGCCCACCGGTGACAACGCCCTGCTCGTGCTGCACGCCCTCACCGGCGACAGCCACGTGGTCGGCGAGGCCGGGCCCGGTCACCCCACCCCCGGCTGGTGGGAGGGGCTGATCGGGCCGGGCCGGCCTCTCGACACCGACCGCTGGTTCGTCGTCGCGCCGAACGTGCTCGGCGGGTGCCAGGGGACGACGGGCCCGTCGTCCGCCGCTCCCGACGGCCGGCCGTGGGGGAGCCGCTTCCCGTTCCTCACGGTCCGTGACCAGGTCGCGGCGGAGATCACTCTCGCCGACCGGCTCGGGATCGACCGGTGGGCGCTGGTCGTGGGTGGCTCGATGGGCGGCATGCGGGCGCTGGAGTGGGCCGTCACCGTCCCCGACCGGGTCGAGCGGCTGTTCGTCCTCGCCTCGACGCCCTACGCCACCGGCGACCAGATCGCCTGGTGCGCGGCGCAGCTCGCGGCCATCCGCGCGGACGCCGGGTACCGCGACGGCGACTACTACGACGCGCCTCCCGGGCAGGGCCCGCACCGGGGGCTGGGAGTGGCCCGCCGCATCGCCCACGCCACCTACCGGTCCGGGGCGGAGCTCAACCTGCGGTTCGGCCGGAAGGCGCAGCCGGGTGAGCACCCGCTCATGGGCGCCGGCCGCTACGCCGTCGAGTCCTACCTCGACCACCATGCCGACAAGCTGGTCGGGCGGTTCGACGCCGGCTCGTACGTCGCCCTCACCGAGGCGATGAACTCCCACGACGTGGGCCGGGGCCGGGGCGGCACGGTCGCCGCGCTGCGCCGGGTGACCGCCCGGGCGGCCGTGGTCGCCATCGACTCCGACCGGCTCTACCCGGTCGAGCTCGGTCGCGAGATCGCCGACGCCGTCCCGGGTGCCGCACCCCTCACCGTGGTCAGCTCGCCGTACGGCCACGACGCGTTCCTGATCGAGACGGCCGAGGTGGCCCTCGTCCTCGCCGACCTGCTCGCCGGGAGTCATGTGTCGTAGCCCGACCCGCGCGACCTGCCGGTTCGGCCTTGTCGGCTCAGCTCGGCAGGCGCACCGTGGACAGCGCGCGCCGCAGTCGCGGCCATGCGACGCCGAACGCCGGCAGCAGGGGCAGCGAGGCGACCTGCTCGACGGCGAGCCAGCGCAGGTCGTCGCTCTCCGTCGTCAGCGCGGTCACCCGGACCGGGCGCAGCGGCATCGCCAGCACGTAGGTGTAGCTCCAGTCGACGTGGTCGACGCCGGGGTGCTCTCCGAGGACGACGAGGTCGGCGCTGTCGACGCCGGCCTCCTCCCGCGCCTCGCGCAGCGCGGCCGCCGTCGCGTCCTCGTCACTGTCGCGGGCCCCGCCCGGCAGCGCCCAGCTGCCGCCCTGGTGGGTCCAGGCGGCGCGCAGCTGCAGCAGCACCTCGAGGTCCGACGCACCGGGGTGGCCCACCCGCGCAGGAGGCTCCATCCCGAGCGCAGGAGGCTCCATCCCGGATGCAGGACGCTCCGCCCCGGGTGCCCGATCGTCTGCGCCGGCACCGGCGTCCTCAGCGGTCGCGGCGTCACCAAGGGCCTGGGACGTCGAGGCGGACGACGCCCACCCGGCCGCGGAGCGGGCCAGGAGGAGACCGGCCGCGCCGTGCCGGCCCCAGTGTCGCCGCCCGCAACGACACTCCACCCACCCGTCGCCGTCATGCAACGCCACGTGACCACCGTAGGCTGCGGGGGAGCGTCCCGGCGCGGTGACCTTGCGCCCGATGACCTCCTCGTTCCACGGGGTACCGTTCACCCGCAGACGAGGGGGTCGCCGCGCCGGCCCGCAGGACACTGGAAAGACATCGCCTCTGGAGGGTGACATGGCCGTCGTGGTGGGTTACGTGCCGACCGAAGAGGGGCGCGCGGCGCTTCACCGGGCTGCGGAGGAGTGCAAGCTCCGGAACACGCGGCTCGTGGTGATCAACTCCAACCGCGGCGGCAAGGACCTGGACGCGTCCGAGGCGGCCCGGTACGAGCAGGAGCTGGAAGGGGTCCGGGCCGAGCTCGACTCCGCCGGTGTCAGCAACGAGGTCCGCCAGCTGGTGCGCGGCCTGGAGCCCGCCGAGGACATCATCGCGGTCGCCCAGGAGGTCTCCGCCGACTTCATCGTCATCGGCCTGCGCCGCCGCTCGCCGGTCGGCAAGCTCATCCTCGGCTCGAACGCCCAGCGCATCCTGCTGGAGGCTCCCTGCCCGGTCCTCGCCGTCAAGGCCGAGAACTGAGCAGCGGGCCCGGCGGTACCGCCGACACTCCGGACCTGCACCTGAGCCAGGACGAGCGGGCCGACGCGCTGCTGCGGCGCGACCCGTTCGCCCTGCTCCTGGGCATGCTTCTCGACCAGCAGATCCCGATGGAGAAGGCGTTCATCGGCCCGTCGGTGCTCGCCGAGCGCCTCGGCGTCGACCGGCTGGACCCGGGTGCCGTCGCCGAGGTGGACGCCGTCCGGTTCGCCGCGATGATGGCCGGCCCGCCCGCCGTTCACCGCTACCACACGAGCATGGCCGGGCGGGTGCAGGCCCTGGCCGGCGCCGTCGCCCGCGAGTACGGCAACGACGCGCGGGCGATCTGGGCCGACGTGGCCACCGGCGCTGAGCTGGTGGCCCGGTTGCGGGCCCTGCCGGGCTTCGGAGACCAGAAGGCGCGCATCTTCACGGCGTTGCTGGGCAAACAGTGCGGCGTACGGCCTGCGGGCTGGCAGGAGGCTGCGGGAGACTACGGGTTGCCGGGGCACCGGTCCGTGGCCGATGTCGTCGACCCGGACTCGTTGCTCAAGGTCCGGGAGTTCAAACGGGCGGCCAAGGCGGCCGCCCGGACGGCGACGCGAGCCTGATCCACCTCACGGCCTGACCCGGAGGGCTCGCTGAGCGTGCAAGAATGAGCAGTTGACCGGCGCGGTCGGGCACAAGAACGCCTTCCCGACGGTTGACCCCTATGTCCCACCGATCCACGGGTGCCCGAGTCCCTCCCAGGACGGCGGGCATCTGCAGATCCACCAGCCACGACGAAAGGTTGTCCGTGTCGTCGGTCCCGACCTCCCGGCCTCTCCCGCCTGAGTTCAGCCACCCGGCTCTGCAGGACCTCCTTCGCCTCGGAACGACGCGGGGGAGTGTCGACGCCCAGGCGGTTCGCGCCGCCTGCGAGCACGCCGACGTGCCGATGCCGCGGATGAAGGCCGTGCTCCGCGCCCTCGACGACGCCGGTGTCGTCGTCGAGCTGCCTCCGGCGGCCACCGCCGCCCCACGTCGCGCGGTCGCGGCGACGAGCAGCAGCCGGTCGTCGGCGTCCGCCTCGGCGTCCACGACGAAGACGGCCAAGCCCCGGCCTCCGGCGAAGAAGGCCGCCGTGAAGAAGGCGGCCGACGGCGTACCGGCGGGCGGTGAGACCGCGGCCAAGGCGGTCCCGGCGTCCGCTCCCGGCGACGTCGCCGACGTCCCGGTGGACGAGCTCGCCGACGGCCCCGTCGACATCGTCGAGGACGTCGACCTGGCCCTCGAAGACATCGTCGAGGTCGAGGTCGAGCCCGAGGTGGAGGCCGTCGCCGTGGTCGAGGGCGCCGAGCCCGAGGCCGAGGCGGAGCCCAAGGAGGTCGAGGAGGACGCCTTCGTCCTCTCGGACGACGACGACGACGCCCCAGCGCAGCAGGTCGCCACCGCGGGCGCCACCGCCGACCCGGTGAAGGACTACCTCAAGCAGATCGGCAAGGTCGCCCTCCTCAACGCCGAGCAGGAGGTCGAGCTCGCCAAGCGCATCGAGGCCGGCCTGTTCGCCGAGGAGCAGCTCAACGCGGGCATCAAGCTCGAGATGAAGCTGCGCCGCGAGCTGCTGTGGATCGCCGAGGACGGGCGCCGCGCCAAGAACCACCTGCTCGAGGCCAACCTCCGCCTCGTGGTCTCACTGGCCAAGCGGTACACCGGTCGCGGCATGCTCTTCCTGGACCTCATCCAGGAGGGCAACCTCGGCCTGATCCGTGCGGTGGAGAAGTTCGACTACACCAAGGGCTACAAGTTCTCCACGTACGCCACCTGGTGGATCCGGCAGGCGATCACCCGGGCCATGGCCGACCAGGCCCGCACGATCCGCATCCCGGTCCACATGGTCGAGGTCATCAACAAGCTCGCCCGCGTGCAGCGCCAGATGCTCCAGGACCTCGGGCGCGAGCCCACCCCGGAGGAGCTGGCCAAGGAGCTCGACATGACCCCCGAGAAGGTCATCGAGGTCCAGAAGTACGGCCGGGAGCCGATCTCCCTGCACACCCCGCTCGGCGAGGACGGCGACAGCGAGTTCGGCGACCTCATCGAGGACTCCGAGGCGGTCGTCCCCGCGGACGCCGTCAGCTTCACGCTCCTGCAGGAGCAGCTCCACTCGGTGCTCGACACCCTGTCCGAGCGCGAGGCCGGCGTCGTCTCGATGCGGTTCGGCCTCACCGACGGCCAGCCGAAGACCCTCGACGAGATCGGCAAGGTCTACGGGGTCACCCGGGAGCGGATCCGGCAGATCGAGTCCAAGACGATGTCCAAGCTGCGGCATCCCAGCCGGTCGCAGGTGCTGCGCGACTACCTCGACTGACCCGGTCCGCGGTGCGGTGGACCCGCCGCGCCCGCGGTGACAGGTCACTGGCACCGCGGGCCGCGGTGCCGGTGGCGGCCCTGGTGTGCGCCACCGTCATGGCCGTGCTGCTGCACCTGCGGTACGGGTACCTGTCGGGCACCGACGATCACCTGGTCCTGTCGCTGCAGGGGTTGCAGTGGGCGCGGCCGGGCTTCCTCGTCGACGACTGGTTCGTGCGGTCGGCGCCCCAGCCCCACGTGCTCTTCGACGTCGTCACCTGGGCCGGTGCGGCGATCGGCCACCTGTCGGCCGTGTACCTGGCCTGGTGGCTCGTCGGGCTGCTCGTCGGCGGCGTGGCGACGGCGCTCCTCGCCCGGGCCTGGGCGCCGCGGCACGTCGTCCTGACGTCGGGTGCGGTCTGCGCCGTCCTGGCCCTCGGGCCGCAGGTGGCGCTCGGGAGCACCACCCCGGCGCTGCCCATCGCGCTGCCGCACCAGCTCGGCGGCTTCCTCGGGTACCTGACGGGTGTGCTGCTGCTCACCCGGCGACCGCGGGCGGCGGCGCTCGCGTGCGTCGCGACGGCCGTCGTCCACGTCCAGATCGGCGCGCTCGTGGCGGTCGTCTGCGTGCTGGCCGCGATCGCGGTGCGGCTGACGGAGCGCCGCTGGTGGTGGTGGCCGCTGGGGGGCGCCGCCGTGGCGGGCGGCGTGGTGGTCTCGGTGCTGCGGCTGCGACCGGTGGCCGCGCAACCGGACGACTTCGTCCAGATCTGCCGCGAGGTCATCCCCTTCCACTGCGACGTGCCGTCGTGGTCGGCGGGCCAGCTGTACTCCGGCTTCGCCGTGGTCGCCGCCGCGCTGCTGACCGTCGTCCTGGTGACGCGGCACGCCGGGACGGCGGTCACCCGGCGTCCCCCGGACGACGTCGTGCTGTGGGTCGCCGTGGTCGGCACGCCGGCGCTCGGCCTGACGCTCGGGGTGCTGGCGGACGGCGTCGGTGTCCCGGTGCTCGGGCGGCTGGCGCAGTCCACCAACATCTTCCGGCTCGCGGTGCTCCTGCTGCCGTGGGGGGCGTGGGGGCTGGTCGGCGTGCTGTCGGAGCCGGGCCGGCTGCGCCTGCCGCGCCGCGCCGCCGTCCGGGCCGGGCCCGTCGCGCTCCTGGTGGCCGTCGTCGCGGTGGCCGGGTTCGGCTGGCTGGAGCCGCGCGGCGGGGACACGCTGCTCGCCGGGCACCGGCTGTGGGCCCTCGCCGCGGTGCTCGCCGCGACGGTCGCCACCGCGACCGGCCTGCTCGCCGGCGCCGGGTCGAACGGCCTGGCAGGCCCGGCGGATCGCGCCTGGCGGCGGCCGAACCTTCCCGCGGCCGGGGCCGCGGCCGCCGCCCTGCTGGTCCTGGCGGGGGCCGTCCGCGGCGGTGCCCTGCAGTGGCGTCCGCTGCGGGTCACCTTCGTCGCCGATCCGCTCGCCCGGGCGATGGGGTCGGCCGTCGCCCGGCACGTGCCCCCCGGCGAGGTGGTCGAGGCGCCGCCGTCCTTCGGGACCCTGCGCCTGACGTCGGGGCGCTCGCTCCTCGTCGACTGCAAGGCCGTGCCGTACGGCGGCGCACCCTGGCAGGACTACCGCGCCCGGCTGGACGCCCTCGGCGGTCGCGGGGCGTGCTCCCACGGCGGCGTCCCCTACCTGCGCCTGCCCGCGACGGCGCTGACCGCGACGGCCCAGCGCTACGGCGCCCGGTACCTGGTGCTGCCCGCGCGCGACCCGCGCTCCGCCGCGATCACCGGCGACGGCTGGCAGGTGCTGGTCACCCCGAGCCGGCGCGACGGCAACGTCTGGCTCCTCGCCGCGCCCGGCGCCCGGGACGCCGCAGCCGGCTGAACCCGAACGGACCGCGGCTGAACCCCACCGGACCCCGGCTGGAGCCGACCGGCAGGCCGGCGGCTGGAGCCGACCGGCAGGCCGGCGCCGAAAATGGTTCAGGCGCTGCGGGTGTCGCCCGGCAGCACGATGACGTTGTGGTGCCGGCGTCGCGACCCCAGCCGGCGTCGCAGGTGGACCAGGTCGAGCATCATCCGGGTGGTGTCCGTCGCCCAGTTGATCCGGGACGGGCCGTGCGGGTGCGGCTGCAGGACGACGGGCAGCTCGACCGGGGCCGCGCCGTCCCGCTGGGCCAGCGCCACCAGTTCGGTGGTCATCCCGAAGCCGAGGATCGTCGTGCCGGCGACGAGCCGGCGGGCCAGGTCGCCCTCGATGACGAACGTGCCCTGGGTGTCACCGACGTCCAGCCCGAGGACGACGAGGCGGGCCGTCCGGAAGATCCGGGTCGCCAGACGCCGTGGCAGGGTGCGCCGGACCCGGGAGCGGGGGTGCGCCTTGCTGCCGATCGCGAACTGCGGCAGGGACCGGCAGGCCAGCACCGCCTCGACGTCCGACGTCCCGAAGGGCAGGTCGTCGGCCGTGAGCAGCACCCGGTCGCCCTGGGACGCCTCCACGCCGGCGCGGTAGGCGGCGCCGATGCCCTTGGCGCTGCGCAGGACGACGAGGCGGCTGCCCGCGGTCCAGTCCCGCTGGAGCTGTTCCATCAGCTCCCAGGTGCCGTCGTCCGAGCCGTTCTCGACGATGATGATCTCGTGCGGGGCCCCGCCCGGCAGCCGGGCGAGGTGCTCGAGCGTGTCGGGCAACGAGCGCGTCGCATTGCACGCGGGGATGACGACGCTGAGGGCCCACGGGCGCGTCAGCGCGGGGGTCTGACCTCGGGGAGGTACCGCCGCGTTCATCGTCGGCGATGTTACGCCACGTCACAGCGGGAGATGACACAACCGGCGAGCCGCCGCCCCCGATCCGGGGGACGGCGGCTCGCCGGTGAGAACTGGTCGCGGACCGTAGTCAGCTCTGAACGGTGGGCGGAGGGTGGGGTCGCTGGTCGGGGGCGGTCGCGGGGGTCGGTCGCGGGCCGGAAGGTCCGGTGTCTCAGCGCTCGTCGAGCGGGGCGATGGGCGGCGTCTCGGCCAGCTCCTGCGTCTCGTCGAGGATGTCGGCCGAGACGGCCCGCAGTGCACCTTCGTGCGCGCGGCCGTGGTGGGCGCAGAACATCAGCTCGCCGCCTCCCGGGAGGGTGACGCGGAAGTAGGCTCGGGCGCCGCAACGGTCGCACCGGTCGGCGACCGTGAGATGGGTCGGGGTTGCGGTCGCGGTCACGGTCAGTCCTCCTTGCAGCAGGGTCGTCGTCACCGCGTGTGGTGTCGACCGACCGTTCCAACAGTGAAGCAGCCTGACGCCTTCCCCGGAGGGTGAGGAAGGTCCGTTCGCTGTGCGCGTAGCGCCCACCGGACGCTGCGGTGAGCGACATCGGGCACCGGTTGACCCGTCCGGGTGACCCCCGGACGGGCCGGTGCGCCCCGGGGACAGCGTGTCGCGACCCGCCCGCGTCGTGCCCGCAGGGGCGGGGCGTACCCTCGATCACACGTACGAGTGTTGCCGTCCGAGTCGCCCGCCGCCGCCGTCCGTCCGTCGCCAGCCGTCCGCCGTCGCAAGGAGTGCCCCCACCGTGGCCGTACAGCCCGCCCACACCGACAACGGCCGAGCCGGCGCCCGCGGTGGTGCGCCGTCCGACTACACGGCCCGGCACCTGTCGGTGCTGGAAGGGCTGGACGCCGTCCGCAAGCGGCCCGGCATGTACATCGGCTCCACCGACTCCCGCGGGCTGATGCACTGCCTGTGGGAGATCATCGACAACTCGGTCGACGAGGCGCTCGGTGGCCACTGCGGTGAGATCAAGGTCATGCTCCACGCCGACGGCTCGGTGGAGGTCCACGACGACGGCCGCGGGATCCCGGTCGACATCGAGCCCAAGACGGGCCTGTCGGGCGTCGAGGTGGTGTTCACCAAGCTGCACGCCGGCGGCAAGTTCGGCGGCGGGTCCTACACCGCGTCGGGCGGCCTGCACGGCGTCGGCGCGAGCGTCGTCAACGCCCTGTCACGCAGGCTGGACGTCGAGGTGGACCGCGGCGGCAAGACCTACGCGATGAGCTTCCACCGGGGCGAGCCGGGCGACTTCGACGACCCCCGGACCGGTCCCGACCCGGCGGCGCCGTTCACACCCTTCATCGAGCGCTCCAGGCTGCGGGTGACGCGGGCCACCCGACGCGGCCGCACGGGCACCCGGGTGCGCTACTGGGCGGACCACCAGATCTTCCTCAAGGACGCCGCGTTCAGCTACGACGAGCTGGTCACCCGGGCCCGGCAGACGAGCTACCTCGTGCCCGGCCTGTCGATCACGCTGCGCGACGAGCGCGGGCTCGCCGGGACGCCGGGGGAGCACGGCCCCCACGAGGAGGTCTTCCTCCACTCCAGCGGCATCGGCGAGTTCACCGAGTTCCTCGCCACCGACCCGCCGGTCACCGACGTCTGGCGCCTGCAGGGCGAGGGGACCTTCAAGGAGACCGTCCCCGTCCTCGACTCCCGCGGCCACATGACGCCCACCGAGGTCGAGCGGACCTGCGAGGTCGACGTCGCCCTGCGCTGGGGCACCGGGTACGACACCGAGGTCCGGTCGTTCGTCAACATCATCGCGACGCCGAAGGGCGGCACCCACCTCGCCGGGTTCGAGCAGGCGCTGCTCAAGAGCTTCCGGCAGGTCGTCCTCGACAACGCCCGCCGGCTGAAGTTCAACGCCAAGGACGACAAGCTCGAGAAGGACGACGTCCTGGAGGGTCTCACCGCGGTCGTCACCGTCCGGCTGGCGGAGCCGCAGTTCGAGGGCCAGACGAAGGAGGTCCTCGGCACGAACGCCGTCCGCGGCATCGTCACCCGGGTCGTCGACCGCGAGCTCACCGAGCTGCTGACCTCCACCAAGCGGGTCGAGAAGGCGCAGGCCGCGCTCGTGCTGGAGAAGGTCGTCGGGGCGATGCGTACCCGGGTGACCGCCCGCCTCCACAAGGAGACCCAGCGGCGCAAGACCGCGCTGGAGACGTCGTCCCTGCCGACCAAGCTCAAGGACTGCCGCAGCGAGGACGTCGACCGCACCGAGCTGTTCATCGTCGAGGGCGACTCGGCGCTGGGCACCGGGCAGAAGGCCCGCAACTCCGAGTTCCAGGCCCTGCTGCCGATCCGGGGCAAGATCCTCAACGTCCAGAAGGCCTCCGTCGGCGACATGCTGAAGAACGTCGAGTGCGCCTCGATCATCCAGGTGATCGGCGCCGGGTCGGGGCGCACCTTCGACCTCGAGGCCGCCCGTTACGGCAAGATCATCCTGATGACGGACGCCGACGTCGACGGAGCGCACATCCGCACGCTGCTGCTCACGCTGTTCTTCCGGTACATGCGCCCCCTGGTGGACGCCGGGCGCGTCTTCGCCGCCGTCCCGCCGCTGCACCGGATCGAAGTGGTCAACAGCGGGTCGAAGAAGAACGAGTACCTGTACACGTACACCGAGGCCGAGTTCCAGCGCACGCTCGCGCAGCTGGACAAGCGCGGCCGCCGCTACAAGGAGCCGCCCCAGCGCTACAAGGGCCTGGGGGAGATGGACGCCGACCAGCTCGCCGAGACCACGATGGACCCGCGCCACCGCACCCTGCGCCGCGTCCGGATGACGGACGCCGTCGCCGCGGAGCGGGTGTTCGAGCTGCTCATG
>Ga0302322_100001061_pt1 | contig 22217 bp, 19 predicted proteins | sample Fen_T0_2_FD_203757 | JGI IMG/M metagenome (GOLD analysis project Ga0302322, IMG submission 203757) | Peat permafrost microbial communities from Stordalen Mire near Abisko, Sweden - Fen_T0_2 | ecosystem: Environmental > Terrestrial > Soil > Wetlands > Permafrost | place: Sweden: Abisko...
TTTCAGCACGGCCTCGATGCGTTCGTGCTGCCATGCGCGCCGCAGCAGGCCGCGCATGATGGCGCGGCGCAGGGCCGACAGCGCCGGTTCGAGGTCGGCGTCGCAGACCGCATCAGGGACGTCGCGCCGCTGCCGCATCGTATCAGCCGCACCGCCCGCGGCACGGCCGTCGAGACGGCAGGAGGTGACGACGGATACGTCGAGCGCGTGGCGAACCTTGAAGCCATGGCGGTCGAGCAATTCGGTCAAGGCGCGGTCCTCGCCGAGCGCGCGCGGCGGGAGGCCGCCGATGGCCCGATACGCCGAGAGTCTGACCGCCAGGCTGGCCCCCGAAGAGACCCGGTGATTGGGCCAGGGATCATGCGGACGCGGGTCACAGCGGGCGTCGATTTCGGCGACTTGCCGAAGATAAGTATCCTCCAATCGACCACGGGACAGAAACCGCGCGCCGAGGCCGACGATTTCGGGTGGGTCGGCGTCGATATAGCCGGCGACGCAGTCGGCTCCCTGTTCGAAATGACGCATCGTGTCAGTGAACCAGGTCGGACTGACGATGCTGTCGGCATCGGTGGTCAACAGGATGCCATCCGGAGAGCCATCGATACGCGCAGCCGCGGCGTCCATCGCAAAGCGCCGCGCCCCGCCGGCAGTGGCGCTCTCGGCAGGCAACGTGCTTTCGATCACCGATAACTCATACGGCAGGTTCGATGCGGTCTCTCGTGCGATGTCTGCGGTGGCATCCGTGCAATTATTGGCAAGGATCAGCACCTCGAATGCACCCTCGGCAACGGGTGCCCCAAACCGATCTCGCTGCATAGCAAGGGCTGCGAGGCATCGGCCGATGCGTGCTGCTTCATTGCGCGCGGGGATCGCGATGATCGCCGCTGGCCGCCGTTCGCGGTGTTGATAGGGCCTGAACTCGGCGAGCTCGGGCTTCTTGATGGGACGCTTATACATGGGTTGAATTTACGCTGCCAAGCCAAAGAGAGAAGGTTTCATCCGACTCGCTAACAAGGCCGCGCCATGAATTTCGTTCCTATCTGGAGCAAAATGTCTCGCTTCAGCCGAGGCTGGGGGAATGGCGAGGGCTCAAACGCCCCAGCGCAGCGCTGCTGTATTCACCGGCGCATCCCACAAGGTCATCGCCTCGCTTTCGAGCACTGATACAGTGATCGACACACCCGCCATGTCAAGAGACGTGACGTAGGAGCCGGTCAGGAAACGGACCGCTTTGATCCCCGCACCGTCCAGAATTCGATTGGCGCTGTTGACCATCAGATACAGTTCGATCAGAGGCGTCGCGCCGAAGCCGTTGACCAGAAGCAGTACCTCGCTGCCGCCGCTCGGCGCCAGATCCTTCAGGATTGCATCCAACAATTCGGCCGCGATCGCATCGGCTGAGGCCAGTGGCACCCGGCGCCGGCCGGGCTCGCCATGAATGCCGACGCCCATTTCCATCTCGTTGTCGGCGAGCGTGAAATTCGGCCGGCCCGCCGCCGGCACCGTGCACGGCGTCAACGCCACCCCCATCGAGCGGGTGCGCCGATTGACGTCATCGCCGAGCGCCTTGAGCGCCGCAAGCGGCATCCCGGTCTCGGCCGCGGCGCCGACCATCTTCTCCACGATCAGCGTCCCCGCCACGCCGCGCCGACCGGTGGTGTAGGTCGAGGTTTCGACCGCCACATCGTCATTGGTCAGAACGGTCGCGACCTCGCGCCCGGCCATCTCGGCCGCCATGGAAAAATTCATCACATCGCCTTCGTAATTCTTGACGATGAACAGCACGCCGGCGCCGGTATCGACCGCCTCGGCGGCCTCAATCATCTGATCCGGCGTCGGCGAGGTGAAGACCTGGCCGGGGCAAGCGGCATCGAGCATGCCGAGACCGACAAAGCCCGCATGCAGCGGCTCGTGACCGGAGCCGCCGCCGGAGATCAGGCCTACCTTGCCCGGCTTCAAGATCCGGCGACGCAGGAATTTGCGCTCGGGCCCGAGCACCAGAATATCGGCATGCGCAGCCGCGAACCCATCCAGGCTTTCTTCGAGTACGGTATCGACGCTGTTGATCAGCTTTTTCATGACAATCCTCCCGCTTGTTTTCTTGTGTCCTCAACTCCGTCAGCCGACGCTTTCGGCATAACGTGCCAGCCGCGCGGCAAAATCCATGACGAGTTCGTCCAGCGCACGGTTCTTCTTGTCGTCGCCGAGGTCAGGCACCGTCACGCTAATGGTGCGGGTGTGCGCTTCGCGGTGCGGCGCCCGCAGCCGTCCCGGATGCGCGCGCCCATAGGCGTCGAGGAAAGCGGTACGCTCCGCGCCGGAGAGATGGCAGACCTCGAGGATAACCGCGACATGCTTGGCCGGGATCGGCACCAGATAGGCCGGATTGGTGATCTGGCTGACGAAGGAGCGGTTCTTGCCGAGCGCCGCTGCAAGTTTCAGCCGGGTCCCCGAAGGCCTGATGTCGAGCACCTTGCGCAGGATGATCTTGTACTCCGCGACATTGCTGTCGCCTGGCGCAGCGGCACTGCCCCCCGGTTCGTTCGTCATGCGCCCACCGTCGCGATCGCGGCCTTGAGGCGAGCCACGGCGACCGGCGCCACCGACAGCGCTGTCAGCCCGGTGGCCAGCAGCGGCCCTGTCAGGCGCGTCTCGGCCGCGGCATCGCCGCATAGCGACACCTCGACGCCTCTCTTGTTTGCACTTTCCACGGTTCGGGCAATCAGCGTCAGTACCGCCGGGTTGCCGGTATCGTTGAGGTCGGCGACCGCGCCGATGTCGCGCGCCGCCGCCATCGTATATTGCGTCAGGTCGTTGGAGCCGATCGAATAGAACGCTGCATGAAAATCCTCGGCACACAGAGCAGCCGCCGGCACCTCGACCATGATGCCGAGCGGCGGCCGCGCGCATGCTATGCCCTGCCCTGTCAGCGCGGCGAACTCTGCATCTAACATGGCAGCCGTGCGCTCGAGTTCGCTGGGCACGGCGACCATCGGCAGCATGACCTTCAGCGATCCATGCACGGCTGCACGCAGCAAGGCGCGCAGCTGCACCCGGAACACGTCGGGACGCGCGAGCAAGAGCCGGATGCCGCGAAGCCCGAGAAACGGATTGCTCTCGCCGTCGACCGTCAGACCCGGGATCGGCTTGTCGCCGCCGGCATCGAGCGTGCGGATCGTTACCGGCTTTTGCCCGGCCCATTCGAGAATGCGCCGATACACCTGATATTGGGTGTCTTCATCCGGCAGACCCTGGCTCGCCTCGAACAGGAATTCCGTGCGCACCAGGCCGATGCCGTCGCAGATGGCGGGATCGAGATGGGCGAGTTCGTCCGGCTCGGCGACGTTGAGCAGGACGGCGATATGGCGGCCATCCGCCGTCCGTGCCGGTTCGAAGCGGCCGGCCTCGGCAACGGCGCGCGCGGCGGTCGCCGCCGCCATCCGCTGTTCGAACAGATGCAGCGTCTCGGGTTCGGGGTCGAAGACCACGGTGCCGCTGTCGCCATCGACCAGCGCCAGTGCCGGCGGCTGCCCGTTCCATGGCAACGGGCCGAGCCCGACCACCATGGGCGCTCCACGCGCACGCGCCAGCATCGCAACATGGGAGGATGGCGAGCCGGCCGCGAGCGCGATCGCGCCGCCGCGCGTCCAATCCACGGCCAGAAAGATCGACGGCGAGATATCGTGACCGGCGACGACCGAATCGCCGCTGATCGTGGCCACCGTGCCCTCACCGCCGAGATGCGCCAGCACGCGGTCGCGGATGTCGATCAGATCCGCCGCACGGCCGCGGAAATACTCATCGTCCGCGGCGTGATAACCCGCGATCTCGGCGTCGAGTGCCGAACGCCAGGCATGGTCCGCGGCAATCCCGACCGAAATGGCATCATAGGCGCCCTCTGCCAGCGCGTCGTCCTCCAGCATCGCGACCTGAAATTCAAGGATCTCCGCCGCCTCGCCCCGGACCGTCGCGATCAATCCGGCAATATCAGCGGACGCGGCTGCGATCGCAGCTTTCAGCGCCGCCGCCTCCTGCGCGGGATCGCCAAAATTCGTCCGTTTCGCGACCGCATCCCTCAGCACCGTGACCGGCCCGATGGCGAGACCGGGCGCCGCGGCACGACCGGTGAGGTGAATCTCCGTCACGGCGTCAGGCCTCGCCAAATCCATCGTTCACGAGCGCGATCAGCGCAGCGAGTGCCGCCTTGCCGTCGGTGCCGGTGGCACGAAAATGCAGCATTGCTCCCTTCGGAGCCTTGACCCGCATCACTTTCACCGGACTCTTGGCGTCGGTCCACGGGCCGTCCGGCGCGAGCGCCAGTTCGATTGCTCCGGCAAAGCGCTTCGCACATTGGGTGAGCTTGACCGAGGGCCGCGCATGCAGCCCGACCTCATTGACGAGAACCGCGGAGGCCGTCAGCGGCGCCACACTGTCTGTCGCCCGGCTGGCGTTCGCATCATGCATAGAATTCCTCCGCGCTGCGCTTGACGTCCGCAAGCGACGAACCGCCCGACGCCTCGGTCGCCGCGATCACGGCTCCCTCGACCACCGGGGCGTTGCAGACGACGACCCGCGCGCGCCGATCCTCAGGCAGCATCTCGACCGCCATTTCCGAATTGGTTTCGGCCCCGCCGAGATCGACCAGGATGGCAACCCCGGCCGGCGACCATGCCGTCTCGATCGCCTCCAGGATTCCAGCAACATTCGTGCCGAGCCCGCCATCGACGTCGCCGCCGGTCCAGGCGAGTGGAACCGCATGGCCGACCATCTGGCGCACCATGTCGGCCGCGCCTTCGGCGATCTTGGGAGAATGCGAAACAATGACGATTCCGACATTGCCGGAATTTGAACTGCTCATGAATGGACCTCGACTTCGAGTGTGGCGACCGCAGCACCAATCAACAGCGACACCGAGCGTGAGCCCGGATCCATATGACCGATAGAGCGTTCGCCAAGAAAGGATGCGCGGCCGCGGATCGCCAGCATCGGTATGGTGCGCTCCGCGGCCTGTGCCGCTTCCGCCGCGATTCTCCGGGCGTCGCCGCCCTCCGCCAGCACGGCCTGTACGGGCACAAGAACGTCCAGCAGCGTCTTCTGTCCCGCATCCGAACGGCCCCGCGCCTTGACGGCGTTGATCGCCTTGTCGGTCGCCGCGACGAGGTCGGCCCGCGCGGGGGCTTCCGGCAGCGCCTTGCCGAGCTCCATGAAGAAGGTGCCGACCAGCGGTCCCGACGCGCCGCCGACCTTCATCACCAATGTGGTGCCGATCGTCTTCAGCATCTCGGCGATCGGCTTGTCGGCCAGACCTGGCAAGGTTGCCAACACGGCTTCGAAGCCCCGCTTCATGTTCAGCCCGTGATCGCCGTCGCCGATCGCCTGGTCGAGGCTGGTCAATTCATCGGCATGGGCAATGACAGCCTCCGCCAGCGCCCGCACCAGTCTTTCCTTCGTCGTCCGATCGAGCGTCATGCCGCGATCCTTGTGCCGTCCGCGTCGAAGAACAGCGGATTGTTGAGATTGAGCGTGACGGTATCGCCAACGCCAAGCCTGGCCTCCGGGTCCGACAAGGTCACGACCGGCTGGCCGGCGACGTCGAGATGGAGATGACTCTGGTCGCCGAGATGCTCGATCCGCTTGACGGTGGCCGGCACACCCGCACCGCCCGGCGCGATCGTCAGATGCTCGGTGCGGGCGCCGATGGTCCTGGCCATCAGCGGAACGCCGGCAAACAGATCGGCCGGCAACAGATTGATCGCGGGCTGGCCGAGCCGCGCGGCCACATAGGCGTTGACGGGATTCTCATAGATGTCCCGCGGCGTGCCGATCTGGATCAGCCGCCCCGCCTCGATCACGCCGATGCGCGAGGCCATCGTCATCGCCTCCGTCTGGTCGTGGGTGACATAGAGAATCGTGGCGCCCAGATCGGTCTGGATCCGCTTCAGTTCGAGCCGCATTTCGCCGCGCAGCTTGGCGTCGAGCGACGACAGCGGCTCGTCCATCAGATAGATCGAAGGCGAGCGCACCAGCGCCCGCCCGATCGCAACACGTTGCATCTGTCCCCCCGAAAGCTGCGTCGCCTTGTTCTCCAGCTTGGTTTCGATGTGGAGCAGACGCGCCACCTCCTCCACCTTGGTTCGGATCACGGCCTCCGGCAGCCGGCGGCCCGGCGCGCGCAGGGCGAACGCCATGTTCTCGAACACGGTCAGATGCGGATAAAGCGAATATTGCTGAAACACGAAGGCGACATCGCGCTCGGCCGGCGCTTCCCGGGTCACGTCGCGTCCGCCGATGTGGATCGATCCGTGATCCGGCAGTTCCAATCCGGCGGTCAGGCGCAATGTCGTGGTCTTGCCCGCCCCTGTCGGTCCCAGCAGCGCAACGAATTCGCCGTCCCGGATGGTCAGCGAGAGATCGTCGACCGCCCGCGTCGTCTTGAACGTCTTGGTCACCGCCCTGATCTCGACCTCAGCCATGCAGGCCTCCCTCATGCAGCGTGGTGCGGATCGCCCGGCCCGAATGTTGATCGAAGATCGACAGCGTATCGGCCCGGAAGTCGAGACCGACATTCTCGCCGGTCCGAAACGGCATGCTGGCAGGCGAGCGCGCCTTCAGCGCGCCATAGGCCGTGGTCACGGTCACGATCTGCGTCGTCCCGAGATACTCCACGCCATAGACCTCGCCGCGCACCATGCCGCGATCGGAGAACCGGACATGCTCGGGCCTGACGCCGAGGACCAGATCGCTTTCCGCCAGCGCCTCGCGCGCCGCGGGAATGGCGACCTCGCTGTCGCCGAGTCGGACCGCCCGGACGCCGGCTGCCAGACTGCTGCGGAACGGCAGAAAGTTCATCGGCGGGGAGCCGATGAAATCGGCGACGAACAGCGAGGCCGGCCGGTCGTAGATGTCGCGCGGCGACGCCAACTGCTCCACGCAGCCGTTGTTCATCACCGCAATCACGTCGGCCATCGCCATGGCTTCGAGCTGATCATGGGTGACATAGACCGTGGTCGCACCGAGCCGGTCGTGCAGCGCGCGCAGCTCCTCGATCATTTCCTCGCGCATCTCGGTATCGAGCGCGCCGAGCGGCTCGTCCATCAGGAAGCATTTCGGCTGGCGCACGATCGCGCGCCCCAACGCGACGCGCTGCCGGTCGCCGCCGGCGAGCCCCGAGACGGACCGATCGAGCAGATGGGAAATGCGCAAGGCACGCGCGGCCTCGGTCACCCGCCGGTCGCGTTCGGCGGCCGAGATGCCCTCGCACTTCAAGGGAAAGCCGATGTTCTGGCGCACGTTCATGTGGGGATAGAGCGCAAACAACTGGAACACGAAGGCGATGTCGCGTGCCGAGGCGCGCCGCATCGTCACGTCCTCGCCGCCGAGCCTTATGGTGCCGGCCGTCGGCAACTCCAATCCGGCAATCATGCGCAAGGTCGTGGTCTTGCCGCAGCCGGACGGTCCGAGCAGGCACAGGAACTGGCCGTCCTCCACGGTGAAGCTGGCGGACTTCACCGCGTGAAAATTGCCGAAGGATTTGTCGAGCGCCTCGACCCTGATCTGTGCCATCGCCCCCTACTCCCTGACTTTCGAGACGATGGTGAACAGCACCACGCCGAACAGCGTGGTCGCGAACGACCAGGTGTACAGCGTCAGAAAGAATGGCTGCATCAGCATGATGACGCCGGCGGCGATGATCCAGGTCGCGAGCGCCTCCAGCGGGCCACGGCGCAAGATCCGCTCGGCAAGCCCGCGATGCGGCCTGGATGGGTGGCCATGTGATCTCATTTGCGGACGGCTCCAAAGGTGATGCCGCGCAGGAGATGCTTGCGCAACAGCACCGTGAACACGACGATCGGCACCAGGAACAGCGTGGTGCCGGCGGCGACCGCAGGCCAATCCTGCCCGCCCTCGCCGATGATGATCGGGATGAAGGGCGGCGCGGTCTGCGCGTTGCCCGAGGTCAGCAGCACCGCGAAGGCATATTCGTTCCAGGCGAATATCAGGCAGAAGATCGCGGTCGCTGCGATTCCTGTCGTCGCCTGCGGCAGCACCACCTTCACGAACGCCTGGAAGCGGGTGTAGCCGTCGATCATCGCCGCCTCCTCATATTCCCTAGGGATCTCGTCGATGAAGCCCTTAAGCAGCCAAACCGCGAGCGAGACATTGACCGAGGTATAGAGCAGGATCATCCCGAGCCTGGTGTCCGACAGCCCGACGGTGCGGTACATCAGGTAGATCGGGATCGCGACCGCGATCGGCGGCATCATCCGCGTCGACAGGATGAAGAACAGCAGATCGTCCTTCATGGGCACGCGAAAGCGCGAGAAGCCGTAGGCCGATAAGGTGCCAAGAGCAACCGCAAGCACGGTCGATCCGAACGCGATGATCAGCGAGTTGACGAAGCGCGGCACATAGTTCGACGGTCCGGCAATCACCATGTTGCGGCTACGTGCGATGCGGTCGCACATGCCCTGCGGTGGCCCCAGCGTCTGAATGAACTCCGGCGTCTGCCGCGAGCGCGTGGTGAAGAGATTGCAATAGCCTTCGAGCGACGGCGTGAACAGGATTTTTGGCGGGTATGAGATCGCATCGTCAGGCGACTTGAACGAGGTGAGGAGGATCCACACCAGCGGGATCATCGTGACGATGGCATAGAGCACCACCAGCGAACCGGCGAAACGCCGCGTCCCGATCGAGGGCTCGACGACGGAATGAGCGGCATTGGAGAGGCTCATCGGCTCTTCACCCGGTTCAAGGCCTTGACGTAGATGTTGGCCAGCCCAAACACCGTCACGAACACAATGATCGCAAACGCCGAGGAATAGCCGGTGCGCCAGCTCTCGAACGCCGCCCGCTTCAAGGTGATCGAGGCGACTTCGGTGGTCGATCCCGGCCCGCCCCCGGTGAGCAGATTGACCATGTCGAACATCTTGAAGTTCTCGATGCCGCGGAACAGCACCGCCAGCATGATGAAGGGCAGCGCCATCGGCAAGGTGATCGACCAGAACTGCCGCAGCTTGGAGGCGCGGTCGACCTCGGCAGCCTCGTAAATGTAGTCGGGAATCGAGCGCAGGCCGGCGAGGCAGATCAGCATCACATAGGGCGTCCACATCCAGGCATCGACGATGACGATGGCCCAGGGACTGAGCGTCACGTCGCCCAGCATCTGGAACGAGGAGGCCGAGCGGCCGGTGACGAACGCGATCAAATAGTTGAACAGTCCAATCTGCGGCTGATAGAGAAAGGTCCAGAAATTGCCGACCACGGCCGGCGACAGCATCATCGGCACCAGGATGATCGTGGTCCACAGCCCATGGCCACGGAATTTCTTGTCGATCAGGAATGCTAGTCCAAATCCGAGCACGGTTTCGATGATCACGGTCCAGATCACGAAATGCGCAGTGACCTGCATCGCCGCCCAGATATCGGGATCGGTCAGGATCGACTGGTACCAGTCGATCCCCAGCCATCGGGTCGGGAGGTTCGCGCGGTTGGCGCGATAACTGGTGAAGGACAGGTAGATGGTCCAGATCAGCGGAAAGATGTTGATTGCCAGCAGCAGCACGATCGTGGGCGTGATGAACAGCCAGGCCAGCGCCCGGTCCGACAGGCCGCGGGACCGGCGCCTCAGGCCGGGCTGCGCGGCGGCCGTCTGATAGACGATCCGCGATGAGGCGCTGATGTCGTGCATGGCGTCGATGGGTCCTGTGGCCCGGCGAAGGGTCGGCAACGAAACAAGCCGGGGGCGCGGACGATCGTGTGCGCGCCCCGGGCCGATCGCGGTCAGAACTTCTTGCCCTCTTCCTTGAAGACGGCCTGCCAGTCCTTCACCAGACCGTCGAGCGCTTCCTTCGCGGTGCCCTTGTCGGCCACGACGTAATCATGGACGCGCTTCTGCTCGGCCTGCAGAAGCTGCGCGTAGGACGGCTCGGCCCAGAAATCGACCACCATCGCCATCGACTTCAGGAACTCGCCGGCAAACGGTGCGCTGTTCGGGAAGCTCGGGTCGTTCAGCACCGACTTGGCGCAGGAATAGCCGCCGAGCGACCACCATTTCTTCTGCACGTCGCCGCCTGAGAACCATTTGATGTATTGCAGCGCCTCATTCTGGTTCTTGGAATAGGCCACGACCGAGATGCCCTGGCCGCCGAGCTGCGTGGCCTGCGTCGTGGCTGCGGGATTGGAGAAGAAGCCGATCTTGTCGCCGCCGACATTCGGGTCCTTGTAGAGACCGGGGAAGAAGGCGAAGAAGTTCATCTGCAACGCAACCTGCCCTGATTTGAACGCGTCGAGGCCCTCCGACATATAGGAGTTGGAGGCGCCGGGCGGCGTGCAGCACTTGTAGAGCTCCTTGTAGGCCTCTAAGCCCTTCACGGCTCCCGGAGAGTTGACGAACCCCTCCATCGCATACGGCTTGTTCGGATCCTGGTACTTGAAACCGTAGTCGTAGAGATAGTTCGACACCCCCATGGTGATGCCTTCCGAACCGCGCTCGGTGTAGATCGAGGCGCCATAGACCTTCTTGCCGTCGATCTCGCGGCCCTGGAAGAACTGCGCGATGTCGTGGAGCTCGTCGAGCGTCTTCGGTACGGTGAGGTCACGGCCGTATTTGGCCCTGAAATCCTTCTGCACGTCGGGACGGGCGAACCAGTCCTTGCGATAGGTCCACCCCACAGCGTCGCCCATCGCCGGCAGCGCCCAATAGTTCGGGGTGTTCTTCGGCCACTCGGAATAGCCGACCACGGTCGCCGGCATGTAATCGTCCATGCTGATTCCTTCCTTGTTGAAGAAATCGTTGAGCTTGACGTACTGGCCGTTCTCGGCGGCGCCGCCGATCCACTGGGAGTCGCCGATGATGAGATCGCACAGCGATCCCCGCGAATTGAGCTCGTTGAGGAAGCGATCGGCATAATTGGTCCAGGGCACGAACTCGAACTTCATGCCGACCCCGGTCTTGGCGGTGAAGTCCTTGGACAATTCGACCAGCGCGTTGGCCGGATCCCACGCTGCCCAGCACAGCGTGATCGTCTTGCCTTCCGCATGCGCGGGCGTGGTCCCCGCTCCGATGCCGATGGCGGAGACAAGTGTCCCGCATGCGGCCAGAAGCGCCTTCAGTGAATGATTCATCGCGCGTTCCCTCCCAGTAGAGCCGGCCATCGATGTGGCGCGACTTTGCTACCTGCTCGAAGGCTTCGAGCAGAGCGACACAGTCCTTGACGGGCTGAATGACTGAACAGACGTTTCCTCGCGCCTACCCGGATTCTTGAGGATCCGGCGAAGCTCGATTTGTTTAGTTCATCACGGTTTACTAAACATTGCAAGCGAGGTGTTGTTGCCGGATCCCGAGCCCGGCCCAGCGCGGGTGAATGCTGCGGCCCGTGTCCCAAAACTCATCGCGGAATCGGAAGCGTCGTCGCTCTCCTGCAGCAGGCGCACGAGTTCGTTCCAATAAAGTCTGCTCCAGTTGTCCCGGAGGCTGACGAGAGACTCGAGTTCGCGGTCCGTGAACGTCACCATCAGAAACCAGTTTCGCCGCGGCGTTCGTCCGTTCGACAGACGGCTTTGCCATCAGGGCCGCCTACCAGCCCGCTCGGCGGGAGATAGCGTCACGCTTCATAACGCTACGATTTGTAGCATACATCTGCGCCGTTGCAAGTCCCGCTGTCGGTTTGGAACAAACGCGCGTCGAACCGGGTTGCTCCAGCTCATCATTGCGCCGCGGGTGTGCGCGGCAATAGGCAGAGGAATCCGGATCATGAAACGTCTCGTCGTCGCATTAGGTTGCGTCCTCCTCGCAGGCCCCGCACTCGCCCAGTCGATGGGTGAGAAGACCGGGGTCAATTCGGTGCTCGGCGTTGCGCCGACCACGGCCGACTTCGTCAAGGAAGTCGCGATATCGGACATGTTCGAGCTCGACTCGAACAAGCTCGCCGAGCAGAAGGGCAACACCCAGGAGAAGACCTTCGCCCAGCACATGGTCACCGACCACACCAAAACGACCAGCGAGTTGAAGACCCTCGTCAGCAGCGGCAAGGTGAAGGCCGAGCTGCCGACGGCGCTCGACAGTTCGCACCAGAGCATGCTCGACAAGCTCAACAGCGCCTCGGGCAAGAATTTCAGCTCGAATTTCAATTCAGACCAGGTCAGCGCGCACAAGGACGCGGTGTCGTTGTTCGAGCGCTATGCCAAGGGCGGCGACAATGCCGAATTGAAGGACTGGGCCGGAAAGACCCTGCCCACGCTGCGGCATCACCTCGATATGGCGCAGGAGCTGGGCAAGGCGCCGAGCGTCGGCATGTCCAACAAGTGACGGTGCGGGCTCCAGCCCGATGACAACGATGCCGGCAGGCAAACTTGCCGGCATCTCGTTTTTGCCGTCGCCTATCTGCGCTTTTCGACGTCGAAGCTACGGCTCCGGCGCAATGCGCTGGCGCCGCTTCTGTACCGGCCACGATGTGGCTATGTCGACATCGCATCCTTGGCGATGCGAACCGGGATCGATTTGGCTGCCGGCACCTTGCTGCCCTCGGCAAAATGCCACAGCGGCATCAGCACGTTGCATTCTGGATAATAGCCCGCGAGCGATCCGCGCGGAATATCGTAAGGTGCGACCTGCAATCCGCCCAGGACGCGTTCGACGCCGTCGTCGGCGACGGTCCGCAGCGTGACGAGATCGCCCTGCTGAAAACCTTGGCTCGCCATGGCTTCGGGGTTCATGAACACGACCATACGGCCGCCGGTGACTCCACGGAAGCGATCATCCTCATCGTAGATCGTGGTGTTGAACTGGCCGTCCGCGCGTATCGTCATCAGCTCGTACACGCCGGCTTGCTGCAGCGGAGGGTTGAGCGCCGATTTCGGCACCGTGAAATTCGCCTTGCCGTTCGGCGTCTTCCATTGGCGCTCGCGCGCCGCGATCGGCCGCGGGAAGCCGCCGGGCTCGAACATGCGCCGGTTGAAGTCCTTGAACTGATCGGGATAGGTGCGTTCGATCGCCTCCCGCACCAGCGCGTAGTCGGCGACCCAGGCATCCCAATCCACACGCTTGTTTGAAGCCAACGTCGCCTTGGCAAGCCCGGCCACGATCGCCGGCTCCGACAGCAGCCCGTCTGCGACCGGTTTGCGCTGCCCGCGCGAACCGTGGATACAGGCTGTCGAATCCTCCACCGAGACCGCCTGTCGTCCGCTGGACTGCTCATCGATTTCGATCCGACCCAGACAGGGCAGCAGGTAAGTAATTTCTCCAGGGACGATGTGGCTGCGGTTGAGCTTGGTCGCGATCTGCACCGACAGCTGCAGGCCGGACCAGGCCGGCTCCATCAGCGAGCGCTCGGGAATGGCGCGCAGGAAGTTTCCCCCCAGGCCGACAAACCCGGTGACGTCCCCCTTCAAGATGCCCTCGCAGGCGTCGACCGTCGTGAGCCCATCCTGACGCGGCGGCTCAAAATCATAGAGCTCGGCCAGCCGATCGAGCGGCACCAGCCGGGTCTTCTCGGAGATGCCGACCGTGCGCTGTCCCTGCACGTTGGAATGCCCCCGGATCGGCGAGATACCGGCGCCCGGCTTGCCGATGTTGCCCTTCAACAGCAGCAGATTGACGATCATTTTCGCGGTCTCGACGCCATGGCGGTGCTGGGTGATCCCCATCCCGTAGTTGGCGATCACGGCCTTCGATGCGGCATAGACGTCCGCGACCGCGAGCATCGCATCGCGGGTGAGCCCCGAGGCGCGCTCCAGATCAACCCAGCGCTGCACCCGGCAGAAGGAGGCGAACTCCTCGAAGCCCGAGGTATGCTCGGCGATGAAGGCGGTGTCGATGATGCGCGGGTGGCCGCCCTGTCTGGCGAGATCATCCGCCTCGATCACCGCCTTGCAGATGCCGACGATGGCGGCCGCATCGCCACCCGAGCGTACCTGGTGATATTGCGTGCTGATCTTGGTGCCGCCGAACACCATCTGCAGCGGGTTCTGCGGGTTGGTGAATCGCTCCAGCCCGCGCTCGCGCAGCGGGTTGAAGGTGATGATCGGCACGCCGCGCTGGGCAGCCTCCTGCAGCGGATGCAACATGCGCGGTGCGTTGGTCGTGACATTGTGGCCGAAGAACAGGATGCAGTCCGTGTGCTCGAAATCCTCCAGCCGCACGGTTCCGACGGGGACGCCGATCACCTCTGGCAGCGCCACCGACGTCGTCTCGTGGCACATGTTGGAGCTATCGGGAAAATTATTGGTACCATACATCCGCCCGAACAGCTGATACATGTAGCTGGCCTCGAGCGAGGCACGGCCCGAGGCGTACATCACGACAGCGCGCGGGTCGAGCTGCTTCAATTCATCGCCGATCTCGCGGAACGCACTGTCCCAGGTCACCGCGACGTATTTGTCAGTGGTGGGATCATAGCGCATCGGGGTCGTCAACCGCCCCTGCTCCTCGAGATCGTGGTCCGACCAGGTCCGCAGCTCCGCAAGCGTGTATTTCGCGAAGAATTCCGGGGTCACGGTCTTGTTTGTAATCTCCCAGGCGGTAGCCTTTGCCCCGTTTTCGCAGAACTCGAAGGCATGCGGCTTGGCCGGCTTGGCCCAGGAGCAGCTGACGCACATGAACCCGCCCGGCTTGTTCTGCTTCAGCAGCATCTCGCTGCCGAGAATGGCGACTTCCTCCTGAGTTAGAATGTGCATGACCGCATTGAGCGATCCCCAGCCTCCGGCAGGCGCATCGTATGGTGCTATCTTGGCCTTCTTCGTCACAACCGCTGCTCCGCAACCCGATGATCGTGTTGGAAACCGATGGAACACCCCCGGGTTCCAGCGCTGCGGATGCAGGATGACGATGAGGACCGATCACGTTGGCGTTTTTGCGGGACGGACAATCGACAATCCCTCGGTAACCAAAAGCTTCGCGGCAGCCGACCCGTTTCGGGCCCGCGGTCTGATCTGGGGAGCCGGTGAAGGCTCCTGATGCGCGGCTTAACAGAGCGGGCGAGCGGCCACGCGCGCGAGATTGGCGCTGATCGTGCCGGACAGCCGCTTCGTCCGATCGACTTCCGCACGGAGATCGGCTTCCAACACCTTGCTCCGCGCGACCAGAAGCCGACTGGTGTTGGCCAGGCGGTGAGCCTCTTCGCACAGCACCGAGGCGTTGTCCGGCTGTCTCGGATGAAGGACCTCGAGAAACGGCACCTGCATCAGGACCGTGCGTTGCGCATCGGCGATCTCGAATGCGTCGTGATCAGGATCCTGACGCGCCCGAAGCTTGTCAGAGGCGATGTCCAGAATGGCCTGGCAGGTGGACAGATAGGCGGACTCGAGTGACGGGAATTCGATGCCGATGTGGTCGATGCTGACCTCGCCGGGCGAGGTGAAATTGAAGAAGAACAGAGGCATTCAGTCATCCTCCTCTTCGAGGCACATCAATCCGCCGAGATATTGCTGATCGAATTCGGCGATCGCGAACAAACCGGCCTTGTCGCGGATGTCGAGCCAGCCGCGGTTGAATTCGATCAATCCATCAGCGCGCAAACTTTGCAGCACCCTGTTCACATGCACGGTCGACAGGCCGAGCGTATCGCCGAGATCCTGCTGTGTCAGCGGGAGATCGAAACCGTCACCGGCCTCCGGGTTGAACAGCTGCTGGCGGCAGGACATTTCACACAGAAAATGCGCAAGACGGGCCTGGGCCGTCCGCCGTCCAAGCCCGATCATCCATTCCTGCTGAATCGCGGCATGGTTGGCGGTTTCCCGCCATAACGCCCGTGCAATCGCGGGGCGTTCATCCACCAATCGGTTCAGTGCTGGGAGCGGAATCGACAGCGAGATGACCGACGTCAGAGCCGAAATCGAGGTTCTCGACCGGCGAAACGCCAGCTCACCAGCATTGAGCATATCACCAGCGACAAAGATCGCGACGATCTGCTGGCCGCCATCCGCCAACGTCCGGATGGCCCGCGCCATCCCGCGGCAAAGAATGATCAGTGACGAATTTTCGCTTCCTTCCTCGATCAGGCACTCGCCTTTGAGCACCTGTCGCGGCGCAGCAGCCGCGGCCAGCAAAGCTTGTCGATCCGCCGCAGACAGCACCAGCCGCGTCATGAGCCAGCTGGCCAGGAGGCCGAAGCCGGGAAGGCCCGGATGCCGGTCGGCATGCCCGCTGTGCATCTGCTCGGTGGCTGCTTGATCACCGGCCGATCGGCGATCAGGGCGGCTGCCGTCGGCAGGCTCCATCCAGTCCCGCAGTTCGGCGTAGTATTCCAGCAGCTTCGCCTCCTGCAGCAGCAGCGCTTTGAACCTGCCGTCCTTCGACGCCGCCGCCGCCCGGCGGTCGTGCGCCAGTTGCCGCAATTCCTGCGACGATCGGTTATGGACGGTGAGCCGCTGCAGCATCCCTTGCCTCTACTCCATAATATCTAATAACTGGAGAGTATTTCCAGTTCCACAACCGAAACCGCAAGGTCTTGCAAGGGCTAAACCGGCCTGACTTGATCACCTTGCGCCGGGTTCGCCATAGGGATACCTCTCCTTGACAGCCCAATTTGATCGGCTGGGAAAGGCGGTATCGCATGGACCAACCGGCCTTCCCGATCATAGGCATCGGCGCATCGGCGGGCGGCATCGAGGCGCTGGGCGGTTTCTTCCGCGGGCTGCCGCCGGATCCAGGTTTCGCCGCCGTCATCGTCACCCATCTCAGTTCAGACCGGGAAAGTCTGCTCGACGAGGTAATCGCCCGGCTGACGCCAATGCCGGTGACCGCCATTACGGATGGCCTCGCGCTCGAACCGAACCGGGTCTACGTCCTCACCAGCGGCGTCATTCTCACCGTGGAACAGCGACGGCTTGTCCTGCAGCCGAGCAACAACCGGCGGCTCCATAAACCGATCGACATCTTCCTCAGTTCGCTGGCCGTCGACGTCGGCGAAATGGCGGTGGGCATCATTCTGTCCGGCGGCGATTCCGACGGCACGCTCGGCATCAAGGCCATCAAGGAACACGGCGGACTGACGCTCGCGCAGGTGGCTGACGGTTTCGGGCCCGGCCACCACGACATGCCTGATAGCGCAATCGCGGCCGGCCTGGTGGATTTTGCGACTCCGGTCGAGCAGATGGGAGCCAGGCTTGCAGAATTCGCCCGCGGCAACCTGCTGATGGCCGGCATCCTCGAAGCGACGCAGTCGGCCGCGGAGCAGGATTCGGACAAGCCGCTGGCGGACATCTACAGCCTGCTCCGCAATCAGCTCGGCCATGATTTCAGCGGCTACAAGTCGAAAACCTTCATGCGTCGCGTGCTCAGGCGCATGCAGGTCACCCAATTGGGTACGATCCAGGCCTATATCGAGAAGCTGCGCCAGGAGCCTCAGGAGGTAAACGCGCTGTTTCGCGATCTCCTGATCAACGTCACCAGTTTCTTTCGCGATGCCGACGCATTCGACACGCTGGCCGCTCAGGTCATTCCCAAACTGTTCGAGGGACGTGGTGCCAATGACACGGTCCGGGTCTGGGTGCCCGGCTGTTCCACCGGAGAAGAGGTGTTCTCGATCGGCATCCTGCTGCGGGAGCAAATGGACAGACTGTCGACCGTGCCGCGGGTGCAGATCTTCGCCACCGACATCGACGAGCGCGCGCTCGCCGCGGCCAGAGGGGCCCGCTACCCCGGAGCGTTGCTCGACAGCGTCTCTCCCGAACGGCGAAGTCGTTTCTTCATTTTGGACGGCGGCAGCTATGTCGTCGCCAAGGAGGTCCGCGAGCTCTGCGTGTTCTCTCCGCACAGCGTCATTCGTGACCCGCCATTCTCGCGCATCGACCTGATCTCGTGCCGAAACCTGTTGATCTATTTCGGGCCGGAGGTGCAGAATCAGGTGCTCCCGATCTTTCACTACGCGTTGCGGCCGGACGGCTATCTGTTTCTGGGATCGGCAGAGAATATCAGTCATTTCGATGATCTGTTTTCTGCAATCGACAAGAAGCACCGGATCTTCCGGCATCGCTCCGATATCGCCCCGCACATCCGTCTGCCGCTGATGCTCAACGCCCTCAAGCCGGGGCAGGTCTCCGACCTGATGCCCCGCCGAGCGCCGCTGGTCGGGGCAGTCCTGCGGCAAAGGGTCGACGAGCACGTGCTGGAGCGGTTTTCGCCCGCCCACGTCGTGGTCAACCGCGACGGCGATGTCGTCTATTACTCGAGCAAGACCGGGAAATATCTCGAACCGCCGCCGGGTATCCCGACGCGTCAGCTGCTGACGCTAGCTCGCAAGGGGCTTCGGCTCGACCTGCACACCGCGTTCCGCGAGACCGTTGAGACCGGTCGCAGCACCTCGCGGGTTGGCGTCGCCGTGGAAAACGAAACCGGCGGCATCCAAATTCTCAATATTCTCGTCGAGCCGCTCCCGGAAAGTGGGAGTGAGCCGCTCTATCTGATCCTGTTCATCGATCAGGGTCCGGTGCTCAGCCGCGAAGATGCGCTTCATCGGTTCGGGTCGACGCCGGACGGCGCCGCGCTCCATGCCGAACGGGAGCTGCGCGAGACCCGCGACCGGCTGCAGTCGATGATCGAGGAATATGAGACCGCATTGGAGGAACTCAAATCCTCGAATGAAGAGTTGGTGTCGGTCAACGAGGAGATGCAGTCCACCAACGAGGAACTCGAGGCCTCGAAGGAGGAATTGCAGTCGGTCAATGAAGAGCTGCACACGGTCAATGGCGAACTCAACAGCAAGGTCGAGGCGCTGGATCGCGCCAACAACGATCTGCAGCATCTGTTCGAAAGCACCGAGGTCGCCACCGTCTTCCTGGACAAGTCGCTGACCATTCGCAGCTACACGCCAAGTGTGGCGCGAATCTTCAATATTCTTCCAAGCGACCACGGGCGCCCGATCACCGACCTGTCGAGCCGCCTCAGCCTGAATGGCTTCGCCGATGACATCCGCGGCGTGCTCGATGGGGGAAACCGCGTGGAGCGCAGGGTGACGACCGATGACGGCACCACCCATTATCTGGTGCGGCTGTCGCCGTATCGCTCGGTCGACGGCAAGGGCGAGGGAATCGTGATCGCGTTCATCGATATCACCAACGTGACAACAGCCGAAGCGCGTCAGAACGTGCTGATCGCCGAACTGCAGCATCGGACCAGGAACCTGCTGACGGTGGTGCAATCCGTTGCTCGCCAAACCATCGGAAAGGGAGCCAAATTGGACGCGTTTTTCGCGCGGCTCCAGGCGCTCGGCCGGATCCAGGATCTGATCAGCAGCGGCGAGACCGACAAGATCGATCTCGGCGATCTGGTCCGGCTCGAACTCGACGCGGTCGGGTTTGGACAGAGCGACAGGATTCGGATCACGGGCCCGAAAGTGGCGCTCGGGTTCGACATTTTGCAGACACTCGCGCTGGTGATTCACGAGCTGACCACCAACGCGCTGAAGTATGGCGCGCTCAAGCAGCCCGAGGCCGCACTCACGATATCATGGGACGTGCAAGCCGGGCTGGAGCCGGATCCGACGCTGGCCTTCGATTGGCAGGAAACCGGCGTGAGCATTGTCGCCCAGCCGGAGAAAAGAGGCTTCGGGAGGGAGTTGATCGAGCGGGTTCTTGCTTTCTCGCCCAAAGCAGACAGCCGCTTGACGTTCGCTCCGGACGGCGCGAGGTGCCACATTGAAATTGCTTTGGTCGAGCCGGGCAATCGAGCGGTGGCGCTGCAGTCGTAGCCACCCTCGGGCCAGGTTCGCGTCCTGGCTCATGCTTCAGAGGATGAAGCGCCAAGCGCCCGTTACATCAGGCGGCGAACGCGGCGCGGATCATCCGAGCCAGGTCTGACTTTTGATAGGGCTTGGAGAGCAGCAGGACCCCGGAATCGAGATGGCCGTCGTGAATGATCGCGCTGTCCGAATAGCCGGACGTGTACAATATCTTCAGCGAAGCCCGGTGCTGCAGCGCTTTTTCCGCAAGCTGCCGCCCGTTCATGCCACCCGGCATGATCATGTCGGTCAGCAGCAGATCAATATCCACAGGACCGTCGATAGCGGTCAGCGCTTCCACCGCATTGGCCGCGGTCAGCGCTTTGTATCCCAGACTCCTGATTTGGCCGACCACGAGTGCGCGCACCAGATGATCGTCCTCCACCACCAGAATGGTCTCGTGGCCGCCTTCGAGCCGGGGCGCGCCGTCCGGCGCGGCGCTCACCGCAACGCCGTCCGCCTGTGGAAGATAAAGTCTTATCGTGGTGCCATGGCCTTCTTCGCTCTCGATCCTGATGTGACCATTGGACTGCTTGACGAATCCGTACACCATGCTGAGGCCGAGGCCGGTGCCCTTGTCGACATCCTTGGTGGTGAAGAAGGGCTCGAACACATTGCCTAGAATGCTCTTGGGGATGCCGGTTCCGGTATCAGCCACCGCAACCATCACATACTGTCCCGCAACCAAGTCGTCACCGACACTGACATCGCTGTCCGTGCCGGCACAGTCGTCCTCGGCGACGACATTGCTGGTCCCGATGATCAGCGTGCCGCCGCCCGGCATCGCGTCGCGGGCATTGAGTCCGAGATTGAGGATCGCGTTGGTGAGCTGACTGGGGTCGATCAACGCATGCGACGCATCGCCCGCCAGCTTCATCTGGATCTCGATATGCTCGCCCAACGTCGACCGCAGCAACTTGGCGGCCTCCATCACCAATGAATTGACGTCGACCGCGCGCGGTTGCAGCGCCTGCTTGCGCGCGAAGGCGAGCATGCGCCGGATCAGATCGGAGCCGCGCGCGGCGCCCTCGTTGATCATTTCCGCGATCGCCAGCAGTTCCGGCCGATCCGCGACGCCTTCCACCAGAATGGCGTTCGCCCCGATAATGATGGTGAGAACGTTGTTCAGATCGTGAGCCACGCCGCCGGTCAACTGCCCCACGGCTTCCATCTTCTGCGCCTGGCGAAGCTGCAGGGCTGCGGCGTTCTTCTCGTGCAGCAGACGGTCCTTCTCCACGACCAGGGCTTTCATTTGATCGACCGTCCGCTGCAGCGTTTCGGACCGCTTGGCCGTCGCGACCGCCTCGGCAAGAATGTTGGCGAAGCCGGTGAGAAATTTGATGTCATGCTCGTCGTAATTGTGCTGCTTGTCGTTGTCGACCTCGAGGATTCCAAAGGGCTGCTCGTCGCTGCCTTTGATGACGACGTCGACGGTCGAGACGATGCCATGGGCGGCATAGAACGGCGGAGGTTTGAAACCGGCCTCCGTCTTCAAATCGGCGATGATCAACGGCTCCCCGGTGACGAAAGCACGGCCCTGCGGCGAGCTCTTGTCGGCGCGCGACACCACGTGACCGATCACGCCGTCGTGCCAGCCGAAGCCTGCGACGATGAGAAGATCGCCCATCTCGGCGCGGTATTGACACACCTTGCAAAAGGGTGCACCAAGGCCCTCGGCGCAGACTCGCGCTGCTTCCGTCAGGATTTTCAGCAAATCGCGCTCGCGGAGCGCGAAGCTGCCAAATTGCGCGATCGCGGCCTGTTGCCGCAGCAGGTTTTGTACTTGCGAAGCGGCATCAGTCACGTGGAGAGATCGATTCATCGGACGGGCGACTCATTCGCTGTTAACCTACGATTGTGTGCAGCTCTGCCCGCGGGCCGTCTGGTCAATATTGGACACTCTGACCAAGCGCGGCCATGGATCCATGACGTCGGCGCGCATCCGGGGCGCCCGCAGCCAGCATCACAACGGCGGCCAGGAATGGGCCGGCGTTCTGAACGAGCACGCCGCCCGACTCGTTTCCGAGGTCCTTCGAATTCACCGCATGAGAGCGGCGCGTATCATCCTCGCCAGAGCTGACTTCTGATAGGGCTTGGCGAGCAGCAGGACCCCGGCGTCGAGTTGGCCGTCGTGAATGATCGCGGTGTTCGAATAGCCCGAGGTGTGCAATATCTTCAGCGAAGGCCTGCGCCGCTGCGCTTCATCGGCAAGCTCACGGCCGTTCATGCCGCCCGGCATGATCATATCGGTCAGCAGCAGATCGATGTCCGCAGGGCCATCGATGATCACGAGCGCGTCCGGCGCATTGGCCGCCGTTAGCGCAGTGTATCCCAGGCTCCTGATTTGGCCGACCACCAGTATTCGCAACATGGGATCGTCCTCGACCACCAGAATGGTCTCATGGCCGCCTTCGAGCGATAACGTGGTGGCGAGTTCGGCGGCCACTGCGACGCCTTGCGCCCGCGGCAGATAAAGTCTTACCGTGGTGCCATGGCCCTCTT
>Ga0302322_100001064_pt1 | contig 22190 bp, 20 predicted proteins | sample Fen_T0_2_FD_203757 | JGI IMG/M metagenome (GOLD analysis project Ga0302322, IMG submission 203757) | Peat permafrost microbial communities from Stordalen Mire near Abisko, Sweden - Fen_T0_2 | ecosystem: Environmental > Terrestrial > Soil > Wetlands > Permafrost | place: Sweden: Abisko...
ATCCTACCGGCATGGCATTGGTAGGACTTATTCGAGTGACTGCGGTGGCGAGATTGCTGGGGATATCGCCCAGGACCGTGCTGCACTGGCTCGGACCAGCACGGGCGGACGTGGTGCGCGCCCCGGTCGAAGGCATGCCGGGACGGACTGGAGCCGGGAGGAACTCACCAAACTACGTCTCTATTGAGTCAGCCACGCGCCTGATAGACAAGCTTCTGCCAGGGGCAGTCGACAGACAGGTAGCCAAGCGCCTGAGGACGCGGATGCGGGAGCAGGCCCGCGAGACAGAGCGCAGCTGCCGAGGAGTCAGGCACCAGGTAGGGGGTACCGGGTCGGGAGCACCCCCGTCGAATCAGGCCCTATAGCCACCTCCGGAATTTTCACACACCCATGTCCTTATCCTTTCGCGTAGCTTGGGTTCACGTATCCAGGTCCAAGGAATTCGCATCCAAGAGCCATGTCCATTATCGGCTTGGTCCTTGTTCTCGTGTTGGTTGGGATGGCGCTTGCCTACATCCCCATGGATGCACGCATTAAGACAATCATCATCGTGGTGCTAGCGCTTGTGACGGTGGGGTGGTTGATGTCGTACTTTGGGTTGTGGGGGAGCGTTAGTTCTGGACGGAATAGAGTGTAGTAGTTGCCAGGGGCTGGGTGCCGGTGGTATCCTGAGCCATGGCAAACGAACGTAGTGAACTCGCTGCCTTGAGCGCTGATAAGGTGGAAGATGGGCCTGACAGGTTCCCGCCTACGGAAGGGTTCCACACCTGTCCAGAGTGTGGCGTGAAGTGGTTGGCGCGCGAGTGGGAGTGGCTGCACATGCACAGGGAGCCAAGTCATCGGTTCACGGCTGTCGACGATGATTGGAAACGCATAACGGTGAAGATGGCGGACGAGCTTGAATCCCTTCGCAGAATATCTCGTGAGTTCGCGAGACTGATGCATGGCTGAGGAGTTGGCCCTACCTGAGCATCAGCTTGTCCAGAAGTTTGGGCAGCTGGTAGCGAAGTCGGTGGACGTGGTTGCCATCGCGGATGAGACATTCAACATTCCTCGCGATCCGAAGACTGGCGGGCTCATTCGGCCACCGGGGATGTCGGACTCCATGTGGAACATCCACTGCGACGCGATGAAGTCGGCAAGGAATGCTCCGATCTACATGGTGGAGCACTACACGCGGGTTCAGACGCAGCAGAAGATTTCGGGGCTCAAGGGGGCTGGGCTTCCACCGATTGCTGGGCTAATAGGGGTGTTTGTGAAGGCTCCGCAGTACCCTGTGATTGACGTATCGGCGACCCCTGTGAAGTGATGGAGGAGGCTTCGGCACTATACGTTCCGTCTGGTGTGCAGCAAGAGGCGCATGTGTGCGTGGCGGACGAGATTCTGTACGGTGGTACGGCAGGGTGCGGGAAGACGGTCTTTCTTCGATGGGATCCAGTCATCACACAGATTTACGACTGGAACGGGATGCCCGGGGAGCACACGAGGTACGTCGAGGCACTGAAGCGCGGGGAGGAGTTCCAATCCAAGGGGTGGGCACTCCACATCAGGCGCACATATCCGATGCTGCTGCAAACCATCTTCAAGGTGCTGGACTTTGCGTTCAAGGTGGACCCTGGCTGCCACTGGGATGCTGAGAACAAGATTCTCACCTGGACATGCGGCTACCGGATTCAGTTTGGTCACGTGCAGAAGGAGGAGGACTGGCGCAACTATGACTCCAACGACTACACCCACCTGGCCCTGGACGAGGTTACGCAAACCCTCCTCGTGCAGTTCAACATGCTCCGCGCGCGCGTGCGCTCGGGTGACCCGATCCTACGCCAGAAGCTGCGCGTGGTACTGGCTTCAAATCCTGACTCTCCTGCTGAAGGGAGATGGGTAAAGGAGAGATTCGTCGACCCGGCCCCAGAGGGGCGTCAGATGCTCGTCGAAACCGTGGATATGTTCGACGGGACCAAGGCGACCAACACGCGCATCTACATCCCTGCCTTCCTATCGGACAACCCCGACAAGGAGTTCGCTCGCGACTACGAGAAGAAACTGCGTTCTCTCCCTCGACACATCATGGAGGCCCGCCTTTTCAATAAGTGGGACGTTGTCGAAGGTGCTTTCTTCGAGTACGAGTGGATCCCTTCTGTACACGTCGTGAAGCCGTTCACTTGCCGGCATGACAAGGTGACGTGCGTGGAATGTGCCTACTCAAATGGCCTTCCCAACCACTACCCAAGAGCGAGGGTGATGGACCAGGGGTACAAGGCTGCAAATCCCATCATGTGGTTCGCCAAGAACGAGGACGACGACCTGATTTTCTATCGAGAGGTCACCTACAACCACGACGTCAAGAGCGAGAAAGACCGCAGAGACGCCCAGATGGTTGCCTTGGGCATCAAGAAGGTCGAACAGGAGCACGGCGAGTGGGATGAACGGCGCAAGAGTTCAAAGCTCACCGGCCCGGCCGACTACCAGATTTGCGAACGCAGGGGCGGAATGGGGGACACCATCGAGGACACCATGGCCAAGGAAGGCGTCTACTGGTCGAAGAGCACCAAGAACAGGGCCGCCGCCACGGCGGAGATACTTCGCCGGCTCAAGGACACGCCATCGAGGCCCGGGGCCCACCCTGCGCTCATGGTGTTCGAGAACTGCACCCAGCTTCGTCGCATCATGCCTCTCATCAAGGTAGACCCCAATGAGCCTGAGCTTCCACTGAAGGACGACAACGGCCACTGGCTCGAATGCCTCATGTACGCCTGCATGTACTCGCTTCCCAAGGCAGAGAAGCGTGATAGAAGGTCAGTGTTGGGTGACGACGACGACGATTTCGACGATAAGAAGAAGAGCGGAACCAAGGCGCTCGGAGGATATGGATCATGAAGGAAACTGAAGACCTGCAAGGCTCACCTCCCGAAGAACTTGGCGAAGTCGCACCAGACGACGAGGCCACGGAACCTGCCCAGACGCAGAACCCAGTCGACCCGGCGCTTGACCTCCCCGACGATGCCGTAAACCTCGTTCCGTTCCTTCTGGAGCAGGCCAAGTCCGACCCAAAGTACAAGGACTATGTCGAAAAGACGCTTCCAAAGCAAATCGTCGACCACTTCAACGAGGACTGGGACGCCCGTAAGGACTGGATGGGCAAGCGCAAGGAGCGCCTGGCTCTCTACCTCGGCGATTTGAAGGAAAAGCACGAGCCTTTCCGCAATTGCGCAAACATGCACGTCCCCATCATCTCGTCGCGCATCCTGCGGCTCGCGTCCAGGGTCTATGCCGAGATTTTCAAGCAGGGTCAGCCCATCTTCTCGGTGCAAGTGAGCTCCAGCGTCGACCAGCAGCGCGCCGAGTTCCTGACCAAACACGAAAACTGGCAATTCCGAAGTGAAATACCTGAGTTCGCTCGCCACGTGTTCCGCGCCCTCGTAGAGTTCTTCCGGGACGGCGATTGCATCTTCGATTCGTACCGAGACCTCGAAAAGAACGTCAATCGGCATGAGCACCTGAGCCCCGACGAGTTCGTCTATCCCTACACTCGCAAGTCTGCAGCCGCCGACCTGAGCGACGTGCCCAGGAAGACGAAGGTTCTCTTCCCGTACAAGCGCGATCTCGAAAAGATGCAGTCCATGGGCTTCTATGCCCAGGTGGACAAGGTTGTGGTAGAGGCTGGTTCGCACGACACTGAGCACGAGCAGGTAATCAAGGACGCGGCTGAGAAGTATGAGGGTAAAGACCGCCACGAGCACATTTCAGACGCTCCCTACTACCTCTTCGAGTACCACGGCTGGTCGAAGCTCCCCAGCCAGGACGAAGAGATGCCCATTCGGGCCGTACTGCACCCAAAGACCGGGACGTTGCTCGGGCTCTACAGTCGCTACTACGACGACCCGGAAGACTCTCAGCGCTACCAGCAGCAATCAGCAGAGCACGACCAGTACCTCCAGGCCATAGGCCAGTATCAGACGGCAATGCAGAAGGAGCAGGAACTTCTTGCTCGTATCCAGCAGTCAGACGTAGATCCGAACGATTCCATCATGATCGCCAAGCAAGTGGAGATGGACAGGCCGCAGTCGCCGGTAGCTCCCCAGTGGATGAAGCACGACGAAGTCACGGGCATGCCGAAAGGCCCTGAGCCGTGCAAGCAGAAAATCATCGAGCGCTTCTCTCACGGGGTATGCATCGAGAATCCTGATGGCTCACACGGCATCGGGGTTGGGATGCTGCTCATGCCTCACCAGAAGGCAGCCCAGATTCTCCTCAATCAGTTTATCGACCAGGCCACACTGGCGAACAGCGACAGAGGTGTCATCCACGAGAACCTAAAGCTCGACCCCGGCGTGAAGACCATCGACCCTGGAACCTTCGAGCGCGTGCGTGGTGTTCCGCCCGACCAACTCGAAAAGGCAATCGTTCGCTTCCCGTCTTCTCCTGCCAACAACCAACTGCTAACCGGCATGCAGCTGCAGATGGGCGATGCAGATGCCATCTCCAGCGCACCGGACGTGCTCTCGGGCGAGAAGGAGGGAGACGAGACGTTCCGTGGCCAGGCCACCCGCGTTGAGCAGGCAGTGAAGCAGCTCACCGTCTACGCCAGCAACTTCCTCATGTGCCTTGACCAGGTGGCCAAGAACAACGCGCTTCTCAACTTCATGTACGAGAGCGACGAGCACCTGAAGGATGTTCTCGACCCAGCTACCCAGCAGATGACCCAAATCAAGATTGGGCGCGATATGTACCGGGGTGGGTTTGGTATCATCTTCTCGGCCGACCTTAGCTTTTCCAGCAGGGCAGCCAGAATCTCCGAGGCGGACGACGCCCTCGGCATGGTGACGAAAGGGATTCCTCCCCAACTGATGACCATAGTATTTAAGCCGCAGATGATCTCAGCGCTGGCTCGCAATTGCCTCAAGGCTCGTGGCCTGAACGACCTCGTGGGCATGGTCTACACTGACCAGGAAATCGAAGACAAAATCAATGCCCAAGCAGCGGCCCCACCGCCCGGAATGCCACCGTCTCCAGTTGGACCGCCACAGATGCCCCACCCAGCGGTGCCAACTGGCAAGCCAACAGCAACACCGGGAGCCGTACCGCCGCAGTCACGGCCACCCGTAGGAACATCATCAGCAGCGGCGCAACATCCGTAACCAAGGAGTGAAACCATGGCAGAGCTAAGAGAGCGAAGAGGTACTTTCGAGGAGGCTAACCTGACGGTTGAGCAAGTACAGGAGTGGCTTGCGAATCCGTGCACCATCGCCCTCAGATGCAGAATCAAGGGGATGCTGTCCGAAGCGACGACTGGAGTGCTGGACGCCGCTCGAAACTTCTTCGCCCAAGACGACGCAAATCTTGCCGAGGCCGTGAGATACCAACAGCAGCTATTGCTTGCAGTAGAGCAGGTTCACGGGATTCTTGAAGGAGCGAATATCTATGCCAGCGACAAGTAAGAAGCCGCAGCCACGTGGGGCCATGAGCGATCTTCTCATGGAGCGCATAGCAGAGTTCGACATCCCACCGTGGCCTGGGCAAGCCCTCTTCGAGCGCGTGGTCGTCTTTCGCGTGGCCGATGCAGCTGCGGCCAGTGAGACGTTCATTCCAGAGGGTCGCATCGTCAAGGCGTCATCGACTCGCGACCGCGACGAGTTCCGAAGCCCACGCGGTGTCATCGTATCGGCAGGCCTACGCTCCCTAGAAATCCTCACCGACCACGGCATGGAAGTTGGGGAACTTGTGTGGCTCGCGCCGCATCTTCCATATCGCTTCGAGGTAGGAAAAACTAAGGAAGGCGCGTCCATCGAGTTCCTGTTCTGCAACGTGGGCGACATCGTCCTGTCCGAGGACTTGCTTGAACGCATCGGCCGAGGTGTGGCCAGCAACTATCTCGAAGTGAGCGGAGCAAAACGCAAAGACCCTGCTTCAAACCCTGACGACATCTAGGAGTGAACCATGAAAGAACGCGAAGACCCTACAGAGAATGACGAGAACGAGTCAACAGAATCCGCCGACGAGCAGATAACTCCCGAGGTCCACACGGACGAAGGTGGCGAGCCCGTTGTCTCAGTCCCAAGGGAAAGCCGCAAGGCCAGGCGCGAACGCGAGCATGCCGAAACAACGGCAAGGATCGTCAAGGAGTCCATCGCTCCATTCCAGCAGCAGCTTCAGGCCTTCCAGGGCATGATGCCGATGTTCCAGCAGCACCGCCAGGCACCACCAGCCCAGGAGTCAGTCAACGAGACTGAGGCTCAGTGGATGTCCAAGCGCGAGCGCATGGGGGAGATTACCCAGCTCATGCGCTCTGCCACCGACACCACCCAGCTCGACAAGCTCACGAAGGAGTACCACAAGCTCGACTTCGAGTCTGCCAACCTCGTCGCCGAGTCAAGAAGCCGGGCAGCACGGGAAGAGTTCGCACGTTCCAACCCGCCTGCACCAGACCCTGTGCTGTCGATGTTCCAGCGAGAGTTCAAGGACATGATGGCAGCTCCCCAGCGTGCGCGCGACCTGGCCAAGGGTATCTTCATCACCCTCCTCGCCGAGAGTGATGGATCTGTGGACGAGATGGAACTGCACCGCAAGGCCATGAGCACGGCAGCAGAACGCCTTGGCATCAGGAAGCCCAAGGCTGGCCCAGCCCCATCCGAGACACAGCGGGGACGCTTCGCTGGCTCTCCTCCATCGTCATCTGGCTCACGCGGCAGTGTCGGCCGGCAACTGACCTCAGACGAGAAGAAGATCGCTCGCGCATGGGGCACAGGCAGTGGGCTCACTCCCGAGCAGGCATACGTCGAGTGGCCCAAGTTCGTTGGGAAGGACTACTTCGAGGGGTAGGGGAACCTCGCACAGTCAGGAACGGGCGCTCCCGAAAGGTGGCGCCTTTTCTTTTGACAAAAATCGTCACTTCGTTCACCATGGTTTTGAAGCTCTTTCCTGGCGTTCTCGTAGCGCTGTACGGAACCGAGCAAGTACGAGGCTGCTCTTTCCCGGCGTCCCTCGCACGCTGTGCGGAACCGAGCGTTCAACCCGCGAGGGAGGAGTGAACGCCAATGCCAGACCCGCAGAACACAGAACGAGCAGACCCCCGCCCTAGGCCAATCAACCCCGCGCAGAGCGGCCAGTTGAAGCACGGCACAGAGAACAAGGAACGAGCCTACCGGCTATCCAACCCCATGGACGAGGTCCAGGGTCTCCAGTACGACCTGGACACGGGCTGGAACAAGATAGACGGACGCCAAGGCAAGGACCGTGAGCGCATCGTCGGTGGCCGCGTCGACGAGAAGAACGGCACCGTGTCGTTCCGTGGCCAGGTTCTCCTGTGGATGTCCAAGGAAGACTGGGATGCTCAGAATGAGATGCGTCGTCAGACGTTGGTTGGTAACGAGCAACGGCGGAACTCGGGACTGGGACTCGACGGCCTCAAGGATGCCCTCGGTAATCCTGCCCTGAACTCAACCACTGGACCGAACGCAGCGTAAGCTGGAAAGAAGAAGGCATGTCTGTCACAAACCTCTATCGAAGCGGAGCCCGCTGGGTTGGATCGCTCAACTCACCTGGACTCAACACTCCTCCCATCGTCGAGATTCCGGTAGCAACGGCTAACACCCTTGCGATCTTCTCGGGCGACTTCATCCAACAGCTCACGGATGGCTCAGTCTATCCATGCACTCGCGGCGGCGGCACCTACGCGACACCGACCCACGTCGTGGTGTCCGTGTCGAACTACCTGGGAGCAGACGGAACCCCTCGCAAGGGCAACTATCTTCCGGCATCTACGGCCTACACGGGCACGATGTCGAAGGACAACCCGAACTGTTCGCTCTTGCTCTGCATTCCGGTTCTGGACCAGCTCTTCGCGCTGGTAATTCCGACGGCCGAGTCCACCAGGACCACGGCGACTGCCAAGATTGGCAAGTGCATCGACATCCTTGCCACCGCAGGCAGCACCGTTACTGGTGAGAGCGGTCATACCGCCTACACCGGCAGCGATGGCACCTACGGCTGGCAGACCACCACGGTGACCGGGCAACTGCGCCTACGAGACATTCCGCAAGTCGGCCTCGCCGGCCTGCAAAACGATCCGACCCAGGCTAACTGGGAAGGTCACTTCACCGTCTACGAAATCGGAGGCATTGTTTAGTCATGGCTACCTTCGTCACAGAAAATGCAATCTGGAAGGGCATGAAGAAGACCCTCAGTGGCATCACCACCGAGGACTTGTCCAAAGACCAGTGTTGCGTGGGCAAGAACAAAATCTGCGCCATCACGACGATGGAGGACGGCTATCAGGACTACATGGAGACGGCGGGCACAACCTTCCTTCTCGAAAAGCCGACCGGGCAGGCAATGCGAACCGATACCATCATCGTTGGTGGCACCAAGCGCATCATGCCTCGCACGATGGCCAAGGAAGTCCCAATTGCCGAAGAGGCCATGGAGGACTGCAAGTACAAGGAGATTATTGATGCCTCGAAGCGCCTTCAGAAGTCTGCTTGGAACACGCAGGACTACGACATCGCTTCGATGGTTCTCGGAGCCACCACCATCATCCAGGGCTACGACGGCGTGGCTCTGGCGAGCGCTTCCCACGTTCTCCCGACCGGGCAACTCGCAAGCAACTGCATCGGCACAGCGGCCGGAGCATCGACCATTCTTACCATTGGCCCAAGCGTTCAGGCGCTTTGGATGGCTCGCCAGCAGGCGGCTATCTTGCCTGGCCCGAACGGCATCCCTGATGGGAAGAAGCTGAAGCGCATCGTCTGCCCCGAGGCTCAAGTCGAGCTGTGGAAGGTCATTCTCGGAACCGAGAAGTCCCCCGGTAACAACTACAACGACCTCAACGTCGTGTCCGAGTACGGCCTTAGTGTCGTCCCGGTCAAGTGGTTCGACATGAACGGTGCCAACACCCTGTGGGGCATCATCACCGACGCGGAAGACGGCTTCATGGCTCTCCAGAAGCGCGCCATCCGTGGAAAAATCTGGGTGGACAACTCATGCGAGGTCGCCCACCACGGCGTCAGCTACCGCATGGGTATGGGTGTTCCCAACTGGCGCTGCTGGATCAACGGATCCACGTAGGAGGACGTCATGCCGCAAATCACACAAAATCCGAACATCGGGCAGCGTCCGCCCCAGGCCATACCATTCAACCATGTGGTTGACTTGCTTGGATCCTACGCCACTCCGGCTGTGGGGCGCGTGTTCATGGTGCGAGGGGACGGGACAAACGTCTCCCAGTACGATGAGCAGTACAACGTCAACAACTCAGACGCGAACAGGATGCTGTACCCTTCGGTCGAAGCTGCTCTGGCAAAGTGCATCGACGACCGAGGAGACACCATCATCGTCCTGCCGAAGCACACCCAGAACCTGGGTGCTGCAACCACGTCGAGCTGGACGTTCAAGAAGGGCGTTCGCATCGTTGGTCTTGGCCAGGGGAGCTCGATCCCGACCTTCACCTTGACCACGGCCACGTCCAAGCTGAACCTGAACGCAATCAACGTCAGCATCACGGGCTGCCGTTTCCTTTGCGCAGGACCGGCTGGGACTACCGCTCTCACGGTGACGGCTCCGTTCACCATGTCAGCGGTGGGGTGCTCCCTCATCGGCAACGAGTTCGAGGTGGGAATCGACAACGACCAACTCTGCACGACGTTCCTCACGGTTTCGGCCGCGAGGTGCACGTTCAGCTACAACGTGTGCGAATCGCAGGCGGCTGCGGCGGCTTTGACGGCTGGAATAGTCATCACGGCTGCCGACAAGTTCACCTGTGAGGGCAACGTCATGAAGGCTGGTTTCGGCTCTGCCGCTACTGGCTGGATTGCCGCTGCTACTACGGCATCCAAGGACGTCCTAATTCGCAAGAATGTCATCGTCCAGTGGACGGCCACCAGCACGGGTGGGATCGACTTCTCTTCGGCGCTGGCCTGCACTGGAGTCATCGCGGAGAACCAACTGCGAACCATGGATACAGCGGCCACCGGCATCGTGCCGATTACCGCCCACGCCAGCAGCGACCTCTCGCTGTTCAATAACTACGTGTGCAACGAGAAGGCCACTACCGGCGCTCTCGATGGCACGGTAAGCGCGTAAACCTTTGGGGCGGGGGAGTGGGGCAAGGCTTCACTCCCCCCATACCACCCTCCCGCCCTGATTCTTCCATGGCACAAGTCACCATAGGTAGGCACTACCAGGGTCCGTCCCGGAACTACACGGACATGTGCGGGTACTGCGGAACCTTCTACGAGCGCACTGAGCTGGTGCTTGATGCCGAAGGTATCCTGGACTGCGGATGCAATGGTGGGCTTACACCCATCGAGCTTTCTGAGATTTCCGCTGCCAACGTCGGCGAGATTGAGCCTGTAAAGGCCAAGACGCGAGAAGGACCATGACCGTCTCGACCAGCCCAACCCCAGACTTTCAGCGCGACCAGATTCTGACCGCAGCCATCCGCAAGTGTGGCCTACTCACGGCCGGCGAGGCAGCGACGTCAGAACAGATCGCCGACGCTGCTGTTCACTTCAACCTTGCCCTGCAAGACCTGCAAAGCGAGGGCGTGATTCTGCGCTCCATCGAGCGCACTACCCTGGCTCTCATCTCGGGGCAGTCGGAGTACGCCCTTCCAGCGGACGTTATCGACGTCGAGCTTGGTCAGGATGATGCCATCGGAACGATTGTCAGCTCAGATGGTACAACCGAGACTATCGTCAAGACCATGGGGCGTGGCGAGTGGATGAACATAGCCCAGAAGTCTTCCATTACCGGCAGACCTTCGCGCTGTTACATCGAGAAGCAGGCGACGGTTACGGCGGTTTTCTGGCCGACTCCTGACTCGTCGACCATCAGCTTTAGGTACGCCAAGGTGCGCTTCCTACGTGGCGGGAACACCGGGGCAGATACCACCGACCTCCTGCGCACCTGGACGCCTTTCATCCTACATTACGTGGCTTCTGGCGTGGCCTACGACAACAGCAAGGCAGAGCTTGGGGCAACCTACCTTGGCATCGCCCAGGGCATGCTGGCCAAGTGCAAGGCCGGAGACACTCAACACGGTGCCATTCGCTTTAGAGCAGGCAACCGGGCAAGGAACTGGTAATGGCTACCCTGTTCTCAACACTCGCAATAGCCGGGGCACGAGGGGCTAATGGGCTTCCGGTGGCTTCGGGATTCGCGCACTTCTATGTTCGCGGGAGCACGTCCGAGTATCAGACTATCTACCTCGATGCCGAGGAGACGGAGCCGCTTACTGGTCCCTTGGCCCTCGACGCTTCCGGTCGGGCGAGAGCGTATCTGAAGAACCCAACTGACCTCATCATCATCACCGCAGATGGAAGCAATACCTTCCAGTTTTACGATGCCACCGGGGTAGATGCTGGGCTCGTCGAGGTATCCTCTGCTGGCTGGACTGGCACCACTCTCCCAGGGGTTCTGACTGCCATCGCAGCAAGCCTTGGCGGAACCGATGGGAAGTACAAAGAATCTACCGCCTCGGGATGCGTGGCTCGCACCGTCCACGACGTTCTCGACTCCTCCATCAGTCCCTACGACTTTGGAGCCATCGGGGATGGAAGCGCGGACGACTCGCTCCCTCTCCAGCGTGCGATCAACAGGGCGCTGGCCGCTGGCGCGCCGCTCTACCTTGGAGAAGGGGCGTTCAAGATAACGACCGGACTGACCGTCGCCGGAGCGCTGAACATCAAGGGGAATGGGGCGGGGAAGTCGCAAATCACCGCCACGTCAGAGTCATTCAACGGAATCACCGTCACGGTTCCGAATGAAAACCTCAACGATGGCTTCAGGTGGGAAGGGTTCTCTGTTCTTCTTCCGTACACGAGTGGGAACGCGAATCGCCCGGTGGTCGTGGCTGCCGGAAACAACTGCACGTTCGATAGCATGGTCGTCTCAGGCGGTGGTGGGTTCGACACTACGTATAGCCAGCGAGCGCGCATGGTTTCATGCGTGGCCAACGTCAAGGGCAGAAGCGGACTGGTAGTAACTGCCTTCAACCTCGGTGTTCTCTGTTCAGCGGAAGAGTGCCTGGCAAACTGCAACCCAAGCTCCGGCACGGTTCAGTACACCATTGGATTCTCGGGGAAAGCAGCTAGCAACTGCAAGTCGTGCATCGCCACAGGGGCGGACAAGGGCTTCTATAACGGCGGGTCAGGTACAAGCCCGGCGCTGTTCCAGACGTGCAGGACCACGACATGCAACACCGGGTACTCAGTCGCGGCCGAAACCAACTCGATATTCATTGGTTGCGTTGGATTCTCGTCGGCTACGGCTGAGTTTGATAACCCCAGTGCTGCCAGCGTGACCACCATCGACTGCGGATGGAGCACGCCAACTGTACCCATCACGGTATCCAACATCGATCTGTCCACCGGGGTGGCAACGTCCAGGGGATCTGTCAACCACGCCACCGGAGCTACCTTCTCCGGAGGTGTTCGCCAAGTATTCGTGACCATCAGTGGAATCTCGGCAGACATCGGAGGCAATGGCGTTGCCCAGGTCACCCTCAGTGGGATCGCAGCCATGACCCAGATTCACGGGGTCAGCGTTACCCCTGGAAGAACCGACGCAAGCGAGAGCATCACTACCCTGGAGGCGCACGTTACCAGCGCAAACGTGTGCGGTTTCACCTTGGTTCCCAACGTCACGCACGATGGCCAGACCTTCACGGCCTACTTGACCATCACTGGGGTATAGGATGGGGCAGACGCAGATAGCACCGATCCAGTTCGCAGCCTCCGAGGACAAGAGTTCTTCGGAGCTTGCTGGAGCTGCGCCACTGGCAACCAACGTGGTGATCGACGCCAAGGGATCCGTGAGACTGCGCCCCGGAGTCACCGCGTGGGATGGCTTCAAGAGTGCCCGGCCGGCATTCGTTCCAGACATTCGCCAGCCATGCGTTGGACTTCTTAACCACGGTGAGGGAGTTGGGTTCGGTAGCATCTGGGATCAGGTTGGCGATACGTGGGTGAAGAGTGTCACTGGCAAACTGACGGTGAGTTCCACCACCGGAACGCTGTACGCGAACGTAGATGACCGAATCTTTGCGTGGTCTTCCGTTCCCTTCGGTGACTTCGAGCCCCAGTCCTATGGCCCATACGTCGTGGTGGACGCTGGGAGCATATCCACGAAGCCGGTCATCAAGAGAACAAACGACATCCTGTCCAGTGGTGCCACATTCCAGATCGTCGGAGCTGCGGGGACCACGGACAACAACCTGCAATACTTCGTTCTGAAGAACGACGATCCAATCGTCCCTGGTTCCACGGCTCTGAAGTTCGATATTGTCGACTCCTTTCCTGCGGTCATGCCCATAGGGAGCCCTATCATCGGGATGACTGCGTTTGGCGACACCCTGGTCTACGTGACCAAGGACAGGAAGATCCATTCACTCAGTTCGTTCGCTGGGTACGTCCCTTTGTCTGGCGACGACCCGTTGACCAAGCTGGAGGGCGGCGGTAGGCCGTCTTTCGTGCAGGGTCGAGACATGCTCATCATCGCAGGTGGCGGGGCAATCCAGAAGTGGACAGGAGTAGGCCTGTCGGCACGCCTGCGCAACATGGGAAACCCCACCGGGCTGCTCCCAGGTGTGACTTCACCCGGTGGACCACCTCCTGATGCCACGCACGTAGTTGGGATCGCCCAACGGCTGGTCGCCAAGGTTCTTGGAAAGAGCGGACAAATCTGGTGGAGCGGGCCCATCGAGGAGTACGAAAACTGGGACTTCACCAACGGGGCAAGTTACATCCAGGCGGCGGCAAAGCCCGACCCGCTCATTGCCTTGCACGACAACACGAGCGAGGTCTTCGCCTTCGGCTCGTTGACTATCCAGGTCTTCGACCCAACGTCCCTGGCCATTGACCAGAACGACCCCAATAACGTGCTCGACTTCGCCACCAACCGGACCATGAACCTTGGCGTCCTGGCTCCCGATGCCATCGTTCCAGTGGACGATACGTTCGCCGTCATCGACCGGCAGCGGAGAGCTATCGTCACGGATGGTCGTACCTTCAACGACATCTCGCGCCCCATCACCAAGCTGTTGCGCGACATGGAAGGCATCGAGGATGCCTGGGGATTCAGGATGCGCTTCGGTCGCTTCGACTGCGTGGTGTGGATGTTCCCAGCCGCAGGGTACGGTCTCATCTGGGATTCGCAGTCGGGCAATTGGAGTGAGTGGCGAGCCTGGGACAAGGGGCCGCAACCAGTGGAAATCACTTGCGCCTACAACTGGGCCGAACATGACGTCTTCCTGGTGGGGCTGGCGAACGGGCAGATCGCAAAGCTCGACGATACGGCTAACCTGGACCTCGGGGACCCTATCAAGGTCGACCTAATCAGCGGATTCCAGAGCCGTGGGAGTGGGGCGCAGAAGAGCACGGAAACGATGCTCGTCACGTTCAGGCGGAACGCATACCCGACCAAGGACTCCGGTTCTGGCCCTCCTGGTGGATTCGTGCGTGTGTCATTGCGGGACACTCAGGGCGCGTGGCGGGTGGTGAAGAACTTGGTCTTGTCGGACTCGATGAACCCCAGCATCCAGATTCGGAGCCTCGGGGTTTACAGAACGCGGCAGTGGAGAGTAGAGTACACTGGTGATGACAGGTTCGAGTTCATCAGTGCACAAGAAGAATTTGAACTCTTGGGAGCATGAAGCATGAATCTCAGCGATCTGTATTCTGGTAGTGCAATCAGCGGAATGGCCAGCGGAGCCCTCACTGGTGGACTTGTCGGCGGCGTGCCTGGGGCCGTCATCGGTGGACTTGGCGGTGGACTCGTTGGAGCAAGTGCCAATTCCACACGAAACGACGCCGCTGCGGCTCAACAGCAGAACCTGCAAGACGCCATGGCCAAGATGCGCGCGTCCAGCTCGTCGGCCTACCAGCAGCACATCCAGAACCTGGACAAGGCCATGTCGTACTACGGGCCAGCCCAGCAGGCTTGGGATCGGGCCTATGGCACCGGAACGCCGGCAGCAACTGGCCAGGGCTCATGGAAGGGAGCGGGTGGGTAGCCATGGCATTCGACCCAACGAAGATTGGCCAGCCGGTCGACGGCGACCCCACGAAGGTCTACGGGCCCAACGGCACACCCATAGCCAAGAGCGACTGGGATCAGTCGCAGTCGCTTGGGAAGAATTCCCAGACTTCAGGCGCAAATAGCGCGTACAAAACGGAATCAGACCCGTACAAGTGGACGCCGTCGGCGAACTACAACGGGGCAAGCAGCGATAATCGCATCCAGTACGACCCAGCGTCGGTGTACTCTCCCAACCAAGATGGCCACTATGCTACGAACGCCATCAACATAGACCCGACAAGCGGAAGGATGCAGTACAACACGGGCGGGTACGGCGGATCATCTGGAGCTACGAACATCCAGAATGGTCAGTACAGCGGCACGCAGGACTACGGACTTGGGCCCAATGGCCTGGGCGTAATTCCCATGGCAACCGATGCCAACGGTAACCCCACTGCTTTCTACGCTGGGACGGGATACGGGGCCGGCCAGGTGTACCACTCGCTCACCGAGGCCCAACAGGGAGCCAAGGACTACGCCGCTTGGTATTCCTCGCAGCACCCAGCCGCAGCCGCTACTACAAGTTCAGCCCCAGTGGCCGCGCAGCCAGCCGGAGAGTTGACCAAGCCGGGCGCTGGCGAGAATTACTACGACTCTACCAAGGGCTTCTACACAGGTGGGAACAACGCCCAGAAAGCCTATGACGTGACGGCGAACCAGCCAACGCAGGAAGAGCAATACTGGAACAAGTACAGCGGCATCTTCCAGAACCCGAACTACCTCGACCAGGTCTACGACACGGCCCAGGCCAAGTCCCAAACCACGCTCGACCGAAAGGCCAGTTCTGGAGGGTGGGGAGACAGCGGTGCGGCTGCTCGGGCAACAGCAGACATGGGCGCGACCTACCAGAACCAGAAGCTCCAGGCCATGCAGGGCTTCGCCACCACGGGCGGTACTCTCGCCGGCGCGGCGGATGCCAGCAGGAACCAGCGCGTCTCTAGCGCTCAGGGTGTCGACTCGGGGAACACCTCGCAGATTGCAGCCGGCCAGACTGCGGCCAACAGCGCCGAGACACAGCAGCAGAACCGGCTCAACGGTGGCATTTCATCTGCTACCACCCTTGGCAACGACCAGGCCACGCTCATGGCGGCAGGACTCGACAAGGCAACATCGGAGCAGCTTGCAACGAACGTGCAGGCAATCGCGATGCAAGTGCAGGGCGGGAACCTAACAGCGCAGCAGGGCTACAATCAGGCAAGCGAGATGATGGCGGGACTGGGGACCATGGACAAGGCCGCCATGTCGGCGTACCTGCTCGGGAAGTTCCCAGGGGCGAAGAGCTCCAGTACAGACCCGTATTCAGTATCTACGACACCTGGATCGGGAGCCTCCCTTACCGCAACTGCATCTGGGTATCCCACGGGCACGTAACATGGCAACCTTCAACCCCAATGAACTGATGCCCCACATGGTCGGGCCAGGGTCGCTTGCTCCGCAAATCAGCGACCTCGGTTCGATGATGGACACCTTCATCCAGCGCCGGGCGCAGCTTGCGCAGATTCAGCGTCAGCAAGACGCAGAAGACAGGCAGGCAGCCGCCTTGGCCGAGAAGGAAGCCTATGGGCGTCGGAAGCAAGACCTCATCGAGCAGAAGCAGAACTCGGCGGACAGGTTCTCGCGTGCGAAGTTCAATCAGGGCGCTCTCGCCGGTATGAAGGGAGCAATCGGCAAGGGACAGGATCCAGGGCCGACGCTCATGCAGGGTGAGAATGGCGAGCCTTCTATGGTCAGCCTCAAGTACGGCGTGCCGGTTTCCCGCATGCCCGATCCGTTCGACCCGCAGAGCGAGGCAGCACCACCGGCAGCTCCTCCGCAGGCTGCGGCCTCGCCTGCACCTCAAGCTCAACCCGATATGGGCAACATCCCGCCCATGATGCAGACGCCGTTTGTCCTGGCATCACAGCGCAAGCTGCCAATTCCACCAGTGGCATCGGCAAGCCCGAATGGCACGTCGATGGTGCAGCAGCCAGAGCTGGAACGCCTCATGGCCGGTGCGCAAGGGCAACCCCAGCAAGCTCCGCAGGGACAGCCAAGCCCGAACACCATTTTCATCGACGACGTCGAGGACGGCCAGGCTCGTGCGCTTTCTGGACCTGGCGAGGACCAGCCAAAGAACCTGCCCATGCGGGCATTCCCCGAGGGTGCTCGGGAAGGTCAGCGCTTCAACGCCGACGACGTGAACATGACGGGGGGCTATGGCAACCCGTTTTCGGGTCCAGTTCAGCCCCAAGGCGCAAAAGACAACAGCATGCAGGAGCTTGACCAGGCGCTCGCCCCCAAGCCATCGCAGGCGTCAAGCATGATGGTTCCACAGCGCCAGATTCGTGGCATGAGCGCGCGTCCCCAGCAGGACCAGGGCGGCGTATGGGAGGGCGACGTTCCCGGTCTTGGGCACGTGAGCATAGACCCAGAGCAGGCACGCGCGGCTCGCCTGGACGAGACAAAGCAGAAGGTTCAGCAGATTGAGATGGCCATGGCCGATCCAACGACTCCAAGAGAGGCCATTCCAGGTCTTGCGCGAGAGCGCATTACCACCCTCGGCCAGCTCGACCCACAGGACCGTCGCCTTCTTCTCGGGCAGATGGGTGCCATGGACCTGGACGCCCAGAAGGGCGGACGTCAGGAAGGGATGCAGGCAGACCGCCTTGCTGCCCAGAAGGACATGGCGGACGCGCGTAACGCCACCACACTGGATGCCGCAAAGCTGCGCAAGAATGGCGGCAAGGGCGTGGGCGCAGCTAGCAGAGCCGGGGATCCTACCGCCCTCGAAGATAACCCATGGGCTCGACTGGATTCTAAGCAGCGAAGTCGCGAGGGCAACAGGATGGACCGCGAGCAGCGGGACTGGGCAACTCAGCAGGGGTGGGGGAAGCTCATCAGCTCAAACATTGGGCGCGTCGAGTGGGCCGCAAAAAACATCAAGCAAGATGGACAGTACGCCGGCGGATCGCACATGGCGGCTATGTTCAACATCTTCGGAGCGGAGCGCGGCGGCGTACCTGTTGAAAACGAGACGAAGCAGTTCTTCAGCGCAACCAGAAGCCTGAAAAACACCATGGACAACATCGGGGCCGCGATTGGTATCCCACAACTCGGGACGCGCATTGCCGATGGCACTCTCACAGGAGAGGAATCGAAGAAGTACGACGGCGCAGTGTCAGCGATGCCGACGGACCAGAGGAAGGCCATCGAGTTGGCCATAAAGAACGCGAGCACAGCTCTTACGTCCTATGGAACGCGAACACTCAACAATCTCAAGACCGCATGGGACAATGAGCCACTTGCAAACAGATACAAGGGCACTGCTCTACTGAACTCGCTCGCTGGACACCTCGGGCTTGAGCCTCGCCAGTGGTGGAAGGATGTACCGCTACGGGGAAGTTCATCGGATGGCTCGCAAGTTGACGAAGGTGGAGGCTCAAGCGGAGCCCTGGAGAACGCCGTCCAGCAGCTCCTGAAGCGCAAGAATGCTGCACCAGGCAATTAATCAACAAAGTGGATAGATATTACGAGTCATGTCAATAACTGCTGAACAGATCGCCCAGCTGGACGAAGGTGACATCCAGGCCCTGCACGACGTGCCTGGCCTAACCGACGGCGACAAGCAGCTCCTGGGGGCGGCTCTTGAGTTGAAGCGGCCCAAGGTTACCACGGTGCCACCAACTGGCGACAAGGCAGTGAAGCTCCAGCAGGACATCGAGCGCGGTACAGTTGAGCCCAAGGGCCGGCTGCAAATGGCAGACGAGTCTGTGCGGGAGACTCTTACCCATCCAAGCGAGCTGGCTGAAGGTGCCAAGGCGGTAGGCCGACAGCTCGACGCCACGGGCGCAGCGGCACTACAGAGCATTCCATTTGCTGGCGCTGGAACCGAGGCGCTTGGAGACTTGGCCTCTACTATTGCGCCGGGTCACCGTGAGGCCATCTCGAAGGTGTGGCCGACGTCTGGATCCCTTGAGCGCAGCATCGAGAGCGCCCCGAGCCCCATGGCGGCACGTGTTGCCGGTGGGTCCGCTGTTCCACTCGGCGCGGCCGGCAAGTTGGGCGAAGGCGCTGCGATGGCCGGCCAGGCACTTATGCGGCCGGCGACGACGTTGTACCAGTCGATGGCTGGCCAGGCACCGGGAGGACTGCGCACGCTCGCAGCAGGAGCTGGCACAGGCGCTGGACTCGCAGCCGGCGACGCTGCCATTCGCAGGCTTCCAGGGCTGGCCGGAGACGTGGCCAGGCAGACGCCAATCGACCCCGTGTCGGAAATCCTCCCAGGTGCAGTCATGGGTGGGCTCACCAGCGCACCTGGAGCCCTTGCATCTGCTTCTCAGAATCCCGACTCCATCGTTGGAGCCAGGTCCATCCGCTACGCGCGTGACCGCGCCTCGGGGGCCTACAAGACGGGCGACCTTGCCGGGCTCTTCCCAGGCAAGGAAGGCGTAGCCCAGGCCAACGAGCTAGGGAAGTCGCGCATCGGCACGGCCGAGCGCCAGGCCAAGATGGACTTCGAGGACCAGATGCCAGCCCTTGAGCAGCCCCTTCGCACGGGCGAGCGCAGGGCCATGGAAGCACTGGACGCCGACCTGGCAGACACCAGAAAAACCGCAGAATTACGAAAGGTTACCGAGGCAGCTCCGATAGAGCAGCGTCTGCGTGGAAAGCTCCAGCAGCAGCGGTCAAACGACGCCAAGACAGGATCGGCAGACGCCTACAGCGCCGCGATAGACAAGGCCGAGACCCAGCTTGGACTAGACGGACAGCCCAAGAAGTTCCCAAGCAAGGGACTCATGGAAAGCATCAGGGGTATCGTAGGACCGCACGCGCGTCAGGATACCGAGGGAAGCGTTGCGAAGTCGGCACCCAGGCCGACGGGGCTACTTGATGCCCAAGGCAAGCCACTCACCGAGGAGACCGAAGGTGCTCCTGGGTCAGGAGAGGTTCACACCTCGTTCGGCAAGGCATTGCAGGCCATTGAAGCCGCTGCCAATCACTACCTGCGCGAAGACTCGACCATCCGTGACTACCGAAACTTCCTTAAAGCAGTGAAAACACAGGCGGAATCTGGGACAGCCGAGAAGACGTTCCCGTTCAAGGAGGTAGTTGGCGCAGTTCGCGAGCACCTGGCATCGCTCGACCCGGAGCTTGCCGCCGCCACGGCAAGATATAGGGAGTCCACTACTGGGCAATCGAGAACGCAGCAGATCGTTTACAGCAAGTACGATCCGCATGCCCTTGGCAAGGACACCGTGCAGGGAAAGATGGATGTTCCCGAGGTAGAGGACGGATCTTTCCAGCCCAAGGCGCTTACGCCAGGCGAGGAGGAGGTTGGACGCAGGAACCTGATTGAGTTGAGCAGCCGAAACGCTGGAGACGCGAGGATACCACACCGCGAAGAACTCATCGCCAACGGCTATGGCGACGAGATCAACGACATGCGGGCAAGGTTGGACGAGGTCGACAACATGACCCACTCCACCGAGCAGAAGCATGCCGATGCGGTAGCCCAGGTCGAGGCCGACGTGTCCCGCCAGGTTCTGAAACTCAAGCGCAAGATTCGCGGCCAGCTCGAAGAGCCGGTGAACGAGGCCAGGACGGCGGCCGACGAGCTGAACCTGTCCAAAATGTCACAGGAGGCGTCGAGGTTCCCAGGACTGTCCAAGCTCGTTCATCCCATGCTCATCGGCAGCCTTGGCCTCACCTCCCACAGCGCCACGCACGGGGCGTCCCTGGTGGGCCTGTCAGCGAACAGCGTGGCGGGAACCATCGCCCAGCCCTTCGCTTCTCGCGCTGCCTACTACTCGCCCGACCCAGCCACGGCCCAGGCCAACATCCCTGGCCTAATGGGCATGGTGAGCGCAGTGGACGCAGCCCGAGAGCGAATCAAGCGAGACGCCCATGACGCAGCGAAGGAACTTGTTGGCCTGGCGCGCAGCCAATGGGATAGAATCGGCGCGAAGAAGAAGCCCACCGAGGAAGAGAAGAAATAGGAGACACCATGCTATTTGGATCAGGCGAGATAAGAGTAGGAGGCCAGGCTACCCCCACGGCAGGAAGTACCGTAACCCTGCTCGATACCAAGGTGATGTTCGGTGGCATGGGGCTTCAGGCCATGGGCATTACCAGGGTGAAGATGAGCTTCCCAGGCCTCAACCAGCCGAGCGCTGCGGGAGGACTCATTGGCTACAAGAAAGACGCCGCTGGAACCTACCACCAGGCCACGTTTGCCCCCAGTGGGGCCTCGAACGCATTCCCGCAGACGGTAGCGGCAGACACCGGCACAGACTCCAACGCCTACGACGTAGCAGTGTCGAGCGAGCTTGATGTGAAGTTCACCTTCACCGCGAGCGGAACTGCTCCGACTGCTGGCTGGCCACCTATCGTAACGCTTCAGTACGGGAACCCACAGAGCGGCTAGCAATGGCCATCTTTCGACGCCTCAAGGTCGCGCAGCCGGTGAGCGATCGGCAGCCCGACCAGGCATCGTTGCTCATCTGGGCACAGCGCGAGGTTGTGCTTGTCCTTAAGCAGCTTCGCCGAGTCGTGAACTGGGCGGTGGACTGGCTTGGGTACGTCGGCATCGACTACACCGACACCCCTGGCCTTCTCGACGACAAGCTGCTCGTCGACTCGACCATGACGAAGACGAAGGGCGGGGACGAGGGAGCGCGCACGCTAACCCTCGGCGCGAACGTCCAGAACATCGTCACGGAGGTCACAAACAACCCGACGCTGATAACGGAAGTCACGCAGTCGGTGGTCAACGAGATTACGAACGTCTCGAACACGACCAACACCACGCTCATCACCCAGATCGTCGAGGCGCTGCCCACTCCGCAACAGGTGTCGTCGACGCTCTACCCGGCAGAGGTGAAGGACCCGAACGACCGGGGATTCGTATTTTGCGCGTTTCAGCCGTACTACAGTTGCGGTAGTTCACTATGGGACGGATGGACCGAGACATCACCCGGCATCATGCAGAAGGACGACGCCGGCCCGATCTCGTCTGCTCAGTTCGACGGCGTTGGCGTCATACCTACGATTCCTCTCCCCACTGGGAGCGTTCTCCCTGTGTTCTCCCCGCTGATAGGGAAAACTGTCCTTGCCTTCTACAATGGCAGCAACGACGAGGA
>Ga0302322_100001066_pt1 | contig 22185 bp, 14 predicted proteins | sample Fen_T0_2_FD_203757 | JGI IMG/M metagenome (GOLD analysis project Ga0302322, IMG submission 203757) | Peat permafrost microbial communities from Stordalen Mire near Abisko, Sweden - Fen_T0_2 | ecosystem: Environmental > Terrestrial > Soil > Wetlands > Permafrost | place: Sweden: Abisko...
TGTGTTTTTCATGTTACAATTTTTATCGAATGATTGTGAATAGTACTACCGTTTAGTTCGTTAATGAAAGGAAGGGCGTAAAAGGATCACGCGAAGGCGGCGCATTCCCCTTCGTATTCGTTTCTCGTTACTCCCTTCGGCAAACGATTCTCCGTCATCAGGCAGATGTCTTCGGCTCCGGCGGCGGAGAAGATTTCGCGGGCTTGATCGCTCTTGTCGCTGCTCTCGGCCCGAACGGACAAAAGGATATTGCCGTCCCTGATTCTATCTTCATAGCGCCTGGCCTCCACCTGCGGGACGCCGAAGTCGATCAATCCGCTTGCAACCGAACCGCCTTCAGTATCGCTCAAGGCACTGGCAATCGGGCCCGCAGCGATGACGGGATCACCCCCCGAAACGACGCGACAGGCAACAGCAGCAATCCAAGCCATCACGCCACAAATCACGTCGGCGGATTGGATTGGGTGCTCGTCTTCCCCGTGACAAAATTCATATTCCGCCGCGTGACTCGCGATGGCGCTTTGATCGAGAAACAAGGCGGAAATTTCGGTGTTGGAAAACCGCGCTTCCTTGAGGTCAAGAACGATGCGACCAGCTCTGCCTCTGGACAATGCAATGCAAAAGATGAATCTTTGTGGCATGGTATGAGGTTCGTTCTGCCGGCTGGTAATGGCGGCTCCGTCGGAAAACCGCGCACGTCACCCTACACATACGTCGAGCCGGCGCTCTATGGGGTGTTACCCTAAGCTCCGGTCATGGCATGGGCTTCCATCACGTGACACTGCTCGGAGGCACGACCAAATCAGAGCATCGGCGAGAGCGGACGCAGCAATCCCTCGGCAAAACGACGGGAAAAGGGCCGGCGCGCGAACACCAATGGATCGATTTCATGGCTGAGATCAAAGTCACTCGCGAGCATGCGCGCCAATGTGGCGTTGTGCTCCGGCGAGCGAAAAAGCAGGTTGAGCTCAAAATTCAGCCGCATGGATCGATAGTCGAGGTTTGCCGAACCAATCATAACCCATTGTTTGTCGACCACCGCGATTTTGGCGTGATAGGTTCCGGCAGTATACTCAAAGATGCGCACGCCCGCGGCCAACAATTCATCATAGTAAGAACGCCCGGCGATCACCAGCCATGGATAGTTGTTTTTCTTCGCCACGAGCAAACGCACATCCACGCCTCGTCCGGCGGCGAGCTCCAGTGCCGCGAGCAGCACATCGTCAGGCACGAAATAGCCGGTCGCGACCCAGACCCGCGTGGTGGCTTCATTCAGAAGGCTCACGACAGATTTACTCATCGGCTCGTTTGGACGATCCGCACCACCCACAATCACATGCATCGGATGCGCCGCCTGATAAACCGCGACGGGATGCCCGGGGATTTTTTTACCGGTGGCGAAGAACCAATCGTCCGCAAACACTTCCTGCAGTGTCTGTACCACGGCGCCACCCACCTCTACCTGCACATCACGCCAGTGGCCGAACCGGGGATCAAGACCTTCGTATTCGCGCCCGATATTCATGCCACCGACAAATGCGACGGTATGGTCGATAATCTGAAGTTTTCTATGATCGCGCAGATTAAGCACGAAGCGACCCCGTTTCGGATCGAGACCTTGGAACCAGGCAAACTCTCCGCCGGCCGCACGGAACGCCCTGAGCTCCTTCCGGCTCAGGCCGAACGAACCCACACCGTCAAGAAGCAGGCGCACCGCGACACCTCGCTGCGCGGTTTCGGTCAGCAAGTGCAGAAACCGTCGGCCAGTCTCGTCGCTCCGCCAGAGATAGAATTCCAGATTCACCGAATGCTTCGCCTGCTGAATCCGCTGCTCGAGCGCGGGGTAAAATTCTTTCGCATCGTTGAGGACGCGGATCTCTTCAGCCGAGCTGACCGGAAGCTGGTTAATGCGCGAAAGCAACTGCAGGAACTCGCGATCGCGGTCCGGCAGTTGGCGGATCAATACCGCCGTCGCTTCATCGGTGGCGCTGGCCGGAGTGTGCTGGCGCGCTGGGTGCGCGGTGAAGCGTGAACGGTGTTTGAGCCGCCTGCGCTTGAGCCGATCTGTTCCAAAGAGACAATAGAAGGAAGCGCCAAGAAATGGAATGAAGAGGATCGCCCACAGCCAGGCGAGTGTCGCGGAGGGTCGCTTCTTGAGCAGCAGCAGATGCGGAATCGTGGCCCAAGTTGTGAGATAACACAGGATAAGAAGGATCTTCATGCGATCTGAACGCTCTAAAGAGCCGGCGCCCGCTCAACCGGCGTGAACCAGCTTTAGCACCTGCAAACAGGTCGGTGCGTCATCCTGCCAGGCCGCAGTCGGAGGCGGCACCTGCCTGGGATCAAACACCCGAATCACCTGGCGATCATCGGCCGACTCCGCGCGAGTGGCCATGGTCAAGACGGTGCGAACGCCGGTCAGCAGTTCGGAAAACGAAAAAGGTTTCTCCATCGCCATGCCGGGCCAGACCAAATCCAAAAGATCTGCTTCTTCCCAGGGCATTTTCCCTGAAATCAAGATGACGGGCAGCGCACTGAACGTACCCGCTCTCACCCGCCGGAGAAGTTCCAATCCTGTAAGTTGCGGCATGGCATGATCGGTGACCAATGCATCAAAACTCCCGGCACACAGGGCTTCCCAGCCTGCCTCGCCGTTGTTGGCGCAACTCACCCGATATCCGGACCGGCGCAACAAATTTGCCAGTACCTCCCGGACCCCGGCGTCGTCATCGACGACCAGAATATGGTTACGAGCATTTACCGATTCCGGTTGGTTCGTATCACCAGGGAACATCACCGCTGTCGCCATGGAAGGCAGCGCATCGTTCTGAATCTGATTGATATTTGCGTTTTTTAGAAACTGCGGATTTTCGCTGACGGCGCAGGTGGCGGCTGGAGAGAGCTTCATAACAGGTGGTGCAGTGGTGAATGGTGGCGCTGACAATCAATCGTCGGGCGCTTTGATTCACCGATACTACCTTGGACCTGCCCAAAAGATTATGGGGTCTATTCCCACCAGAGGAGCGCGAAAACTCGTTCCTCTGCTCTCAGGCGAAACAAGGTAGGTCATCACCCCACGAACAATCGCTGGCAACCTGCGGCGTTTTGCATTAATTCACGATTACGCAACCTCCGCATCACCTTTTCGCCAGCCTCGGAGCAAGCCTCGCGGTGCCTGACTCCTGGCACTTCAAAACTCGGCCACAACGAATAGCATAAAGCTAAAACTAACGAAATAGAACCAACCGCATGAAGCGAATCACTGTTTTACTGGCCGAAGATCACGATATTGTCCGCGAGGGATTGCGCTCGCTGCTGGAGTTGAGCGGAGACTTCGATGTCGTCGGAGAGGCGTCAAACGGTCGTCAGGCGGTGGATCTGGCTAGGAAGCTTAAGCCAACCGTGGTCGTAATGGACATAGCGATGCCGCTGCTTAATGGTTTCGAAGCGACTCGGCAAATACTGCTGGCGGCTCCCGAAACGCGGGTACTGGTGCTTTCCGCGCACAGCGACGACGAATATGTTGCCCACATGGCCGAAGTCGGCGCCTCCGGATACTTGGTAAAACAGAACTCCGGACAGGTATTGGTCCACGCGGTCAAGGAAGTCGCGAGCGGGCATCAGTATTTTAGCCAATCTATCTTAAAACGGGTCGGAAACGCCGAGCGAAAATCTCGCGAAAGCGGGGCCGCGCCCGGGAAACCGAAGCGCCCACTGACCTCGCGCGAAGCGGAGGTGCTGCAACTCGTCGCGGAGGGTGCGGCCAACAAACAGGTCGCGGCCGAACTCGGCATAAGCATCAAAACCGTCGAAAAGCACCGGCAGCAATTGATGGACAAGCTCGACATCCACGACACCGCCGGGCTTACCCGGCACGCCATCGCAACCGGCGTGATCGAGAACAGTATTCAAGTGACGATAGACTGATCCGCCTCACCCTCAATATTGGCTGTGCACATAATTTCATAGCTTCAGAGCTATGACTCGAAACTTAGGAAAATACCCGAAATCCGGGGATAGGCATGGATAGGAAAAGCCCTCCTAAAAAGCGCGCTTTTGAACAGTTTCAATGGGTTCCTAGGCGGCATTAAGAGCGAATCAATCCCCCTTCGCATCTTGTTTATTACAAACTAAAACCGCTCCCTTTCTGGAGCGGTAAAATGGAGCGGGCGAAGAAACTCGAACTCGGTAACCAAAATTCGGATACGACGACCCCTTCGGGGGTCACCGAATCCGCCCCACCCGCTGACACACAACTGAGCACACAAGCCGGTTGGGAGCTCGCCGAAATCGTCTCCGCCTGGCCACGGCTACGTCCCAAAATCTGCGGGGCCATGCTCACGCTGGCGCGGGTAGCGGCTGCGGGAAAAAGGCCTGACATTAGGCTTCCCTGTTTTCGCCTTAAAATCCAGGCACACGTTCGAACTCATCAACATTCCGCGTAACCATGATGGCGCCCAAGTGCGACGCGTGCGCAGCGATGATTGTTTCTCGGTCGCTGATCTTCCAACGGTACCTCTCTGCTTCGGAGTTTGTGACGACGACGCCAAACATTCGGTGATCAACTTTCGCAACTCCACAAAATGGGAGGATACATCGTTTCCATAGAGCTTCGAGCGGATCGCCAAAAGCCACCTTCTCTCGTGCCTCCGGGGTGTTCGAAGCGTTCAATGCAATCGCCACTGTGGCGCGCAGCATGCCAACTGGAATGCCCTCACCTTCGTCGCCTTCTAGAAACTGGAAAATAATCTTTGTCCTCTGCACCTGATCAACCCACCCCTTCAAGATCGCCGGGGGCTGGCCCCATCAATTCGGGATGAACAATGACAAAGCCATCCGCCGCGGCTGCCTCTTCACAGTACTTCGATAACCGCTCCGGTACCGAACCTCCCGATAATAATTCGTCAGCCGGCAACAGCGGGCCAAATCCCTCCGCATATAGATCGTGGAAGTCAACTTCGTGGCGATTCGCAAGCGACTGTTCTCGCGCAGCCACAGCGATTGCATGGTTGAGTGCTGTCGGATTTGGGGTGGCCGAGTAGGATAGAAATTCGCATTCTTCGGGATAAATCTGCTTACTGTGAAAGATCTGAGTCACCGTGCTCGCGAGTCGAGAAAAACAGCAAAGGGACTCCTGAGAGTACGGTTTCGACCCGCGCATTTCTTACGGAACGTTAGGGGTCGGCGTGCGGGCCGATCGAACGGTGGATCAGCTGAAGCGTGGATAGAGTTAACAAACTTTGGTTCTGCCCTACCCAACCCACGCTGCGTTTGCAAAACGCATCTTCCGTCATTCATTCCGTGGCAAATGAATCCACTTCCCACGACCACCGCAGATCACTCTACGGACAACACTCTCCTCGATGCGTACTCCGAGGCCGTATCTGGCGCGGTGGACGCTTCCCACCCCGCCGTCGTGCACATCGAGGTTCGCGGCAACAACGCGCCCGGCGGCTCCGGCTCGGGATTCTTCATTTCGCCGGACGGCTACATCCTAACCAATAGCCATGTCGTTCACGGTTCGACTGAGCTGAAAGTCTTTCTTGCCGATGGACGCAAGGTTTCCGCGGTTCTCATTGGCGACGACCCCGAGACTGACCTCGCTGTGATTCGTATCAGCGCTGACGACCTCTCGCATTTGCAACTCGCCGATAGCGACGCCGTACGTCCCGGCCAAATCGCCATCGCGATCGGGTCACCGATGGGGTTTCAACAAACCGTTACCGCCGGCATCGTCAGCGGACTCGGTCGTTCGCTCCGGAGCGCTTCCGGGCGTTTGATCGACAACGTTATTCAGACCGACGCCGCCCTCAATCCTGGCAACTCCGGCGGCCCGCTCGTGAATACCCGCGGCGAGGTCATCGGCGTCAATACCGCCATCATCCGCCCCGCCCAAGGCATTTGCTTCGCCATCGCGAGCAACACCGCCCGCTGGGTCGTTGGCCTGCTCATTAAGGATGGCCGCATCCGCCGCAGCTACATTGGCGTCGCCGGTCAAACCGTGCCGCTGATCCGCAAAATCGCGCGTCACCACCACCTCACTCAGGAAACCGGTGTGCTCGTAGCCGGATTCGAACCAGAGAGCCCCGCCAACCGCGCCGGCCTGCTTGAAGGCGACATCTTGGTCGCGCTCGACGACAAGCCTACGCCCGCGATCGACGCGCTGCACAAGCAACTCACCGGCGACCGCATCGGCGAACGCGCGATCGTCACGTTCCTGCGCGGAGTCGAATTGCGCCGACACGCGATCATCCCGCTCGAATTGCCGAACCACAACAAGGAACCATAACAGGACGCCGAGGCCGCGTTTTTAATTAGGAGCCCCGGAGCTTGCTCCAGGGCTTTTGATAAAACCATCATCGCGCGCTCCCTCCCTGTTCATTTGTAGGAGCCTGCTTGCAGGCGATGCGAAAAGATCGCCCGCAAGCAGGCTCCTACTTTCTAGCCCGATCGGAGCAAACTCCGGGCATTGGACCGAAAAGGGAATCGGACCGTAGCCGCTGCAATTAAGCAGCGGTCTTCATAGGAGCGCACAATCCCGCGCCTGAAGGGACGCGGCTACGTTATTTTTGAAAACGCTCCTGTGGTTGCGCAAGGTTTCGGTCTGGCAAATGCAACGCGCGCCGTATCGCATGAGATGGCGCGTCAACCGCGCGCCTCAGACCTGGCTGGGGATTGCCCCCACCCTGACTGACGCTACGCATATGACCACCTTGTCGCGTTCACCATGTCACTGACACCTCCCGCGCCTATCGCCACCGAACCTGTCTTTCATGTCCGCGGCCTTACCAAGTTCTACGGAGAAGGCTCGGCGCAGGTCCGTGCGCTCGATGGCGTCGATCTCGATCTTTATCCGGGCGAACTGGTCGTGTTGCTCGGCCCGTCGGGCTCGGGCAAAACCACGCTCCTCAACCAGCTCGGAGGCCTCGATATTCCGACCGACGGGATTTTGCAGTATCGCGACATGGATCTCGCGCACGCGGACGAGGATCAGTTGACGCAATTTCGCCGCCAATCGGTCGGGTTTATTTTCCAATTCTATAATCTCATCCCGAGCCTTTCTGCCCGGGAAAACGTCGGCCTGATCACCGAAATCGCCGCAAACCCGCTCTCGCCGGAAGCCGCGCTTGAACTGGTGGGACTCAGCCCGCGGCTCGATCATTTTCCGGCGCAACTCTCCGGCGGCGAGCAACAACGCGTCGCCATCGCCCGAGCCATCGCCAAACGCCCCGAGGTCCTCCTCTGCGACGAGCCGACCGGCGCGCTCGATGTGCGCACCGGCATCGTTGTCCTCGAGGCCATCGAGCGCGCCAACCGGGAACTCGGCACGCTAACCGTCATTATCACCCACAACGCCGTTATGGCCGACATGGCGGATCGCGTAATCCATTTTTCCGATGGCCGAGTGCTGACCGAACACCGGAACGCCACACGCGCCGCGCCGTCAACCCTGCGTTGGTGATAGCACCGGGTTTCCCTTCGCATGCTCCCCCACCTCGACCGCAAGCTCCTCCGTGATCTGCGCCGCCTCAGGGGCCAGGTCACAGCGGTGTCGCTCGTGATGGCGTGCGGTCTGGCGATGATGATCATGGCGCGCAGCCTCATCTTCTCGCTCGAGTCCACCCGCGACGCCTACTACCAGAGCAATCGCTTCGCTGAGGTTTTTGTTTCGCTGAAGCGCGCGCCCAACAGCGTGGCGGACCAGATCGCAGCCCTGCCGGGAGTGGCGGGCGTGCAATCCGATATTTCTGCCCAGGTCACGCTCGATCTGCCGGGAGTCGACGAGCCCGCGAGTGGCACCGTCCGGTCGTTGCCAGACTACGCTGAGCCCGAGCTCAACCGACTTTTCCTTCGGCGCGGTCGCTGGCTGCTGCCGGACTCGCGCGGCGAAGTGCTCGTGGGCGAGGCTTTCGCCGATGCCAATCACCTCAACCCGGGCGACACCCTGACGATGCTGCTCTACGGTCGGCGGCAGGTATTCCGCATCGCCGGCATCGTATTGTCTCCTGAATACGTTTTCGAATCTCGTCCGGGAGCCGCGTTACCCGACAATCGCACCTACGGTTTTTTCTGGATGCCTTACAAGGAGGTCGCGACCGCGTTCAACCTCTACGGCGCGTTCAATCACTTGTCTCTTTCGCTCGCTCCCGGTGCCAAGGCTGCGCCGGTCATCGCCGCCATGGACGATCTGCTGCGGCCTTACGGAGGACTCGGCGCGTACACTCGCCAAGACCACCCGTCACACATTCGCGTGACCGACGAAATCCGCGTCTTGCGGATTCTCGCGATCGGCTTCCCTGCAGTGTTTCTCGGTGTCGCGGCCTTCATGACCAATGCCGTCCTCTCCCGGCTGCTCGCGCTCCAACGCGAGCAAATCGCGATCCTCAAGGCGTTCGGTTTCACCAACCGCGACATCGTCGTTCACTACCTAAAGTTTGCCGCGGTCATTGTCGTCTTTGGCACGGCCTGTGGCACGGCCGGCGGCATCGCACTTGGAAACAAGCTCGTGATCATGTACCGGCTGTTCTTTCGGTTTCCCGAGCTGGCGTTCCGACTCGATCAGACTGCAGTGGCGGTCGCACTCACGGTCGGTCTTGGAGCGGTGGTCGCGGGAGTATTTAGCGCCGTGCGAAAGGCGGCGAAGCTTCCTCCCGCTGAGGCGATGCGACCCGAGCCGCCGGCGAATTTCAGGCCGTCGATCGTCGAACGCGGCCGGCTCGCGAAATATTTCCCCCACTCGTTCCGCATTGCCGCGCGCAATATCGAGCGTCGCCCCATCCAGGCGTTCTTCACCGTGGCCGGTCTCGCGCTCTCGACGAGTCTGTTGATCCTACCGAACACATTCAAAGCGGGAATTGCCGACGTGCTCGATTTTCAATGGGACGTTGTACAACGCCAGGATCTCGACCTCGGGCTGGTCGAGCCTTCGTCGGAGCGCATCCTGCACGAATTCGAGCGGCTGCCCGGCGTTATTCATGCCGAGCCGTCGCGTTCCACCTCGGTGCGTATCCACCACGGCAGCGCCAATCGCCTGATTGCGTTGCGCAGTCTCGGCGTAAACGCGATGCACAGCCGCGCGGTCGACCGCGAGGGACACGAAATCACTCCCCCTCCGGACGGACTTATCATTTCGGCCAAACTCGCCGACATCCTTGATGCGAGGCCAGGCGACGAATTGTTTGTGGAAACGCTCGAGGGGAAACGAACGTCGCGCGCCGTGCCTCTCGTGGCGCTCGCCGAGGATTTCACCGGTATCGCTGCCTATATGGACCGGCACGCGGTGAACCGCCTCCTCGAAGAAGGCGATGTTGTCACCGGCGCGAGCATCACGCTCGACAAATCACGCAGTGCCGAATTTCTCCACGCACTCAAAGGCATCCCGCGCGTCAGCACCGTGGCGATCAAAGAAACGATGCGAGCCAGTTTTCGTGAGACCACCGCGCAGAGCATGGGCCTTATCTCGACGATTTACGGAACCTTTGCCGTGGTTGTAGCGTTCGGCGTCATCTACAACAACACTCGCATCTCGCTCGCCGAACGCGCCCGTGAGCTGGCCACGCTGCGCGTCATCGGACTCACCCAGCGCGAAGTCGGCGCTGTGCTCGTGATCGAACTCACCATCCTGGGCGTCCTCGCTCTTCCGTTCGGACTCGTCTTGGGCTCAGGCTTTGCCGCCCTCGTTATCCACTTTGTCAATACGGAGACGGTGCGCATCCCCCTCGTTTTCACGACCTACACCTATATGTTCGCCGTACTCGTGGTCTTGCTTGCTTCGACCTTTTCGGCGGTGGTCGTGCTGAGGAAACTAAAACAACTCGACCTGCTTGCCGCTCTAAAAGCACCTGAATGATTTTGCCACCATGACCGCAACTCCCGCCGCCTCTTCCTCCCGCCCAAGCAAACGTCCTCGCCGCCGCTGGCTGCCTTATCTGGTGGCGGTGGTAGCGATTATTCTAGTCGTGGCCGGTCTGCGTCCGCGCCCGGCCCCAGTCGAGGTCGCAGCCACCGCCTACGGTTCGCTGCGCGCCACGGTGAGCGAAGAAGGCAAGACACGGATCAAACAGCGTTACGTTGTCTCCGCTCCGGTGAGCGGCCAGTTGCAGCGCGTGATGCTCAAGCCGGGGGCCAAGGTTATCGCAAATCAAACCGTGGTCGCCACCATCGCACCGGCTCCTGCGTCACCTCTGGATTCCCGCAACCGGGCGCTCGCCCTAGCCCGCCGCGACGCCGCCTTCGCCATGCTCGAAAAAAGCCGCACCGCGCAGGACCTCGCCAAGAGCGAGCTGCGGCGGGTGGAACAGCTGTATGCAGGAAAAACGCTCTCACCGCAGGATCTCGAAGGGGCGCAGATGCGCGAAACCACCGCAGCCCGCGACGTCGTAGCGAGCCTGGGCACACTGCGGCAAGCCGAGGCCGAAATTGCCGACGCGACAAATTCTGCCGACGCCCCAGCGGCGTTGGTCGAGGTGAAAGCCAATGCGACCGGCGACGTGCTGCATGTTTTTCAAGAGAGCCAGCGCGTGGTGGCGCAAGGCACGCCGCTGCTCGAGATCGGCGATCCGGCCGATCTGGAAGTTGCGATCGAAATGCTTTCTCGCGACGGCGCCGCCATCGCACCGGGCGCACGGGTCGAGTTTGAACAATGGGGAGGCCCGACGCCGATCGAAGGAAGTGTGCGCCTCGTCGAACCAGCGGCCTTCACTAAGATTTCCGCGCTGGGGGTCGAGGAGCAACGCGTGCTGGTGGTCGCAGACATCACGACGCCGATCGAACAACGCCGTTCGCTCGGCGACAATTTCCGGGTTGAGGCCCACGTGATTGTTTGGGAAAGCGACCGCGTTTTGAAAGTGCCGTCATCGGGTGTATTTCGCCACGGAAGCGACTGGGCGGCCTATCTCGTGCGCGACGGCCGCGCCGTCCTCATCCCGGTGAAAGTCGGCCGCAGCAGCGGACGCGAAGTGCAGGTGCTGGACGGCTTGAAGGACGGCGATGAGGTCATCCTCTATCCCGGTGACCGGATAAAAGACGGCCAACGCGTAAAGCCGCTCAAGGTTTAGGAACTGTGACTTAGCGACCAAAGCAGCGCGGTGCAGACCGTATTTTTCGGAGTACAAGACAGCCGAAACCGAACCAATTACCATTTCTCAAATAGTTCAAACGTGACCGATTCGAATTGTCCTCGTTGCGCTCAGGCCCGGGGGGTCGCAGCAGCAGCAGGCGTTTCGGCGGACGTCGTCGGAGTGCTCAAAAAAAGCCCGGACGCTTTTGCATCCGGGCTCAAATCCGAACCAATTCCAAGGTCCTAGTTTTTCGGCCGTCGAACGATTTGACGGCCAACTCCAAGCGATAGAACTGCGACAAAAAACCAGACAGCAGGTGCACCGCCGCCACCACCACCTGAGGTGCCGCCGGAAGAGCTGCTCGACGAACTGGAACTTGAACTGCTGCTCGATGAGGAACTGCTGGATGAACTGGAGCCGAGCGCGATGTGGACGGCCGGACTCACAACGTCGTTTCCGCCTGCGCGACTGATTACTACAGCGTAGGTTCCCTCCTTTGTGCTATCCATACTTGCCACCGTGTAGGTCGAGCTGGTTGCGCCAGTGAGCGCCAAGTTATTTAGCCGCCATTGCCACGCGGTGCCGGTGAAGGCAGTAGGCACTGCCGTCAACGAGAAGCTTGTCCCGGGCGTCACCGCTGCAGTGGGGGCTCCGCTGATAGAAGCCCCCCCGGCCACCGGTGTAGCTGAGGAAGCACCTGCTGTATTGCCCGCGCCAGCGGCAGGTGCCGCTGCCGTGAGAATCGCCTCGATATTGGTGGTTGGCATCAGTTCATATGTATACCAGGGCGAAAATACGGGGTCCGTGAACAGCGGCGTGATAGCCAAGTTGCCGCTGGCATTTTCAATCGAGCAGATCCGGCCACCACCCGTCTTATCGAATGGATTTGATAGGCTAGTAAACAGGTTTCTTTCGGCGAGGACTTCGGAATTGGCGAGTGCAGCGATGTTGCTGTTGGGTCCAGAGTAGTAGTTGCTATAGAGATGTACGTAAGCGCCGCTGTAGTTAACTTCGGGCAAGCATTGTTCACATCCCGTCGACCACCAATTGTGGTGCAAGCTCACAAACATCGCGGTCGTTCCAACCGCTCCGCCGTCTTGCGGACTGTAAATTTGAACCGCGCATCGGTGATTGGTCTGAGCTGGGGTATAATAGAACTCGTTCCACGAAACCGTCACGTAGCTCGACATTGATTTGATATTGATCAGGAAGCCGGAGCAGTCGAACAATGTGCAATGCGTAATGAAAACTTTGCTCGCGCCGGCGAGCGTGACGCCGTCGCCTGAGGGGTTGGTGATGTTCAAGCCGCGGACCGCAACATTCGTCACGCCGGAGCCAAGGCTTAGGTTGCCAATGATAGCGGAGTCGGAATCAAGACCCTGAATTGTTTTGTTGGACGCGACATTGACCACCCCGGACGGACTGAGAGAGGTAAGATCGAGCGCGCCCGAAACGGAGATTACGGCGGCCGACGCGGACTCAACCTGCGTCTTGAAATCGGCGGCCGTTGCGACTGTGATCGCGGTAGCCGTTCCGCCGCCAGTCATACCGCCAGCGTAACCATCAGGCGTTAGCGCAGCGGGAACGGCAGTGATTACGAGTGTACCAGTGCCACTGCCATCGTAGTTGGTGTCGTTCACCGTACCAACGACGGCGTAGCTACCGGGCTTGGTTGGTGCGGTCGCGCTGCCATCGTAAGTGAGCGCAACATTCAAACCAGCCGGGGACGTCGCGGCCGTCACTGACTTTGGCGCCCCATCATACGTCGCAGCCAAACCACCGAGCGTCACGGCGGCGGCGCCTTTGGTGATGGTAATGGTTATGGTCACAGGGGCGCTCACACCAACAGCGTTGGTCGCAGTGAGCGTCACGGTGGCTGTGCCGACGCTCCTCGGCGTGCCGGCGATAACGCCGGTCGCGTTGTCGATGCTCAAGCCAGCGGGTAAACCGGTTGCCGAGAAGCTTGTTGGGTTCAGAGTGCCCGTGATTTGATACGAGAAGACATCGCCAAATGTAGAGGTCGCCGTCGTTGCGCTGGTGATCGTCGGAATCAGTCGGGTGTCACCACTGGCCACCAACAACGAATGCATTGATCCAGCCGCCACTTGCCGCACATTTAGAGCAACCAACTGGAGTACAGGCAGTACATTAGGCAAAGCACCGATACCAAGCTGGCCATAAAAGTTATCACCAGTAGCCCAAAGGCTACCATCCATTTTTATAATGAAACTGCTGCTGTTGCCTGCAGCCACAGCCCGCGCTCCACTCGCAAGAATCCGCTGAAGCGTGTAGTGTTGCATTGTTGTCCCATCGCCGAGCTGGCCAGAGGCGTTATAGCCTACAGTCCACACGCTGCCATCCGTCTTCATGATCACGCTGTGATAGGAGCCGGCAGCAATCGATTGCACACCGCTCGAAATAACCTGCTTTGGTACGGTACACTCTGTTGTTGTCCCATCTCCAAGCTGACCCACGAAATTATTGCCCATTGCCCAGAGGCTTCCGTCCGTCTTTACAATCAAGCTGTGGTAAGCACCCGCATCTACCGACTGCACGCCACTCGAAAAAATCTGCACGGGCGTGTTGCGATCTGTCGTCGTCCCATCGCCAAGCTGGCCATGGCTGTTATCGCCCATAACCCAGAGGCTACCGTCAGTTTTGACAATCAAGCTGTGATAGGCGCCTGCAGCGACCGATACTACCCCGCTCGATAAAATCTGCACAGGAGTGGTCCGCAGCTGTGTCGTACCGTCACCTAGCTGACCATGGTCATTTAGGCCCATCGTCCACAGACTTCCGTCCGTCTTTACAACCAAGCTGTATTCACCGCCCGCGGCCACCGACTGTACCCCATTCGGAAAAATCTGCACGGGCGTAGTACGATTGTTCATTGTCCCATCGCCGAGCTGGCCGAAGGTGTTATAGCCTGTCGTCCAGAGGCTCCCGTCCATCTTTACAATCAGACTGTGAAAATCGCCTGCAGCTACCGACTGCACGGCCTCATCAATTTGCTCTGCGACGATACGCATCAACACCGTCCCGTCACCAAGCCGTCCATAACTGTTTAGGCCCATGGTCCACAGACTTCCGTTTGCCTTTACGATCATACCGTGGGCACCGCCAGTAACCACCGACTGCACGCCGCTCGCCAGAATCTGCACAGGCGTGAACCGTTGTATCATCGTCCCGTCGCCCAGTTGGCCAAAACTGTTGAGACCCATCGCCCACACTCCCCCGTCCGTTTTGAGAATCATGCTGAAGCCGGAGCCTGCGGTCACCGACGACACGCCACTCGCCAATATTCTTACAGGCACGTCAGTGTCTACGTTCGCTCCATTGCCGAGCTGGCCATAGCCGTTGTTGCCCATAGCCCATAAGCTCCCATCTGTCTTAACGATCAAAGTGTGGTAATAACCAGCAGCCACCGACTGCACGCCACTCGCCAATATCTGCACCGGCGTCGAGTGCGGCGAATGAGTTCCATCGCCAAGCTGGCCAAAAGAATTTCCCCCCATGGCCCAAAGACTCCCGTCTGTTTTTACGATCAAACTGTGATAGTAGCCTGCTGCCACCGACTGCACACCGCTGCTCAGAATCTGTACCGGAGCGGTGCGCTGTGTAGTTGTGCCGTCACCAAGCTGGCCATAGCTATTGTCGCCCATCGCCCAAAGGCTGCCGTCCGTCTTTACCACAAGACTGTGTGAAAAGCCTGCTACGACCGAACGTACGCCACCCGCCACAATCTGCACCGGAGCGTTTCGAGATATTGTCGTTCCATCGCCCAACTCACCGGAGCCATTATCGCCCATACCCCACAAGCTCCCGTCCATCTTTACGAGGAAGCTACGATTACCGCCTGCAGCAACCAACTGCACTCCGTTCACCAGAACTTGAATCAGCGCGCCCCGATTCGACCTCGTACCATCGCCAAGTTGGCCATATACGTTGTTGCCCATAGCCCAAAGGCTGCCGTCCGTCTTTAGCACCAGGCCGTGCATATCGCCTGCGGCCACCGATTGGACACCAGTAGTAATTTCAGCCGGAATGGAACGCTGGGACATAATATTATCGCCGAGTTGGCCGTCTTCAGTGTCACCCAGCCCCCACGCCTCGCGAAGCGAAGCACTCGCGGCCCGCTGAGTCAGCGTATGAGTGGCCGCACCTACCGTGATCGTGGCCGTGCGGTCCGCACCGGTGTAATTTGGCGCAGCGGTGATCATCAGATTGCCATCCGCCGAGCCGCTGGTGCGCGATAGCGTTACCCAGTCCGACGCCGTCGACGCTGTCCAGTTTGTGGTCGAAGAAACGAGCACTTGATAAGGCACCAAACCGGCGCCCACCTCGCGAGCGGCAGGTGTGATCGTGGTCTGCCCCTGCAGCGCAGCGACGAACATCGTCGCCAACATAATTTTCAAAATACACTTCACCGAACTAAACGAATCCATTGCGAAACGCATAAGCTTGTTCATAAAGAATGGGGCAGAAAAACTCCCGTGCTGGAAAAACAAACTTCTACGGAGGCGCCTAGGCCAAGTCTAGCATTAGCCAGACCCAACCACCAAATAGAGGGTGCCTATTCGCCGTCCTTCTCTTCGGAATAAGAATTATCGCCTCTCGTTTCCCTGACCGCCTGCAAACGCTTCGCACTTCCATCAGCCGGGCGGTTAAAGAACTAGCCGTCAGCACCACGCCGCAGTTGATGGAGCACTTCCGCACCTGGAGCACGATGACTGCCAATTCGAAACCTCAGACGGAAAGCAGACCCGATGCGGTTGCAGTCTCCCGAACCGCGTACTGCTTGGGCGGGAGCCGTGCCGCCGGGCGCCGCGTTCAGCGCGGCGTTTTATCCCGATGCAGCTCTGGAAAAAACAGCGGTGCGCTCAGTGCGAGGCCGTCACCGACACTGGTGAACTCCTCGCCGCCACGGATCTTGTCGTCTCCGAACCGCTGTTTGAATTCCGCGCGCAGACTGCGAATCAACGAGGAGCCGCCCGTCAGAAACACTGTCTCAATGCTGTCGCGCTCGATCCGAGCATCCGCCAGAAATTTATCCAGATAGCCCACGATGCGCGCGGTAAGATCGGCGGAGTTGCGGTTGAACTCGCTCAGCGTCATCTGCTCGTCGATTAGGATGCGCGGATGGTTGAACTGAAGCGGAGCGACGATTTTTGACGCCAGCGCGATCTTCGCCGCCTCGATCACCTGAAAGAGTGCGAAGCCCTGATTCTCCTTCACCAGCGCGATGAAGCGCTCGAACGCCGCCGGTGCATCCGAAGACTTCGAGAGCCGCCAAAGCAGATCGAGGTTCTGCGCGTTATTAAGGAAAACAATCTGGTCCCATTGGCAGATGCGGCGGTGCAACGCATTGGGTACTTCGATGCGCTTTCCAAAGTTCTCGTAGGTTGCGTCGCGCCCGAACAACGGTGTGAGCTTATGCCACATCGTCGCCCCGTCGTATTTATTTCCCGCAGTCGGCAAACCGCCCGTCGCGAGGATATCACTCATGCGATCCGTGAGCCCTTGGCGGCGCGGATCGAGTTGCACCACGCAAAAGTCAGAGGTACCGCCGCCAAAATCGCCGACGAGCACGCGCTCTGGTTTGGCAATGCGCAATTCGTAGGCAAGCGCAGCCGCGATCGGCTCGTACTGGAAATGGATTTCGGTAAACCCGGCCGCTTTCGCCGCCCGGAGCAGCCGCTCTTCCGCGAGCGCGTCTTCCGCCGGATCGGGGGAAAACACCGCAGGCCGCCCCATCACCACGCGTTTCACATCCTGCCCGGTCACTTGATCTGCCCGCTGCTTCAAATGATGGAGGGGAAAAGCGATCAGCTGTTCGAGCGCATACGAATGGTTATTAAATACCGTCTCCGTGAAAGTCGCGTTGGGCAGGATGGTCTTGATCGCCTGGAAGAACCGGCCGCGCATATTATCCGAAACGTAGCGCCGTTTCGCTTCATCGCCGATCACCGGAGACACCGCCCGCGTTGAATACGGAAAGTACATGAAGGAAGACTCCATCTTCGAAATCCGCGGGTCGCGCACGAGCCCGCGCTTCTTCACATCCCAGATCGCGATGGACGAATTGCTGGTGCCGAAATCGATGCCGTAGATGAAATCGTTCATGAGTGTGCGGCCAGGGTCTCAAAGCGCGCGGCATCAAGGTGGACCTTCCGAGCCTGCGTCGCGCGAGAACTGGGGCGGCAAGGCAACGACAGATGCCGCCAACTACAAGGACAAAGCAACGCTACAGCTAGCGTGGACGCGCGAAACGCTCTCTCGCACACCACGGCCGAATCACTCGCGCAAGCAGCGCCGAATCCGTCGGTCGTTCTCCATCTTGCTCGAAACTACGCACGATGCAGGGAGCAGCTTCAGCGTTTTACGCGTGAAATCGGCCCCCACCCGACTGTGCCTTCTTCAGCCCAGTTGTCGGTCAACTGCACGATCTCCGAGCCATCGGCACGGATCACATAGATGTCGCCATAGGGTTGTGGATTGTGAGGATGAAGCAACGACTCGTCCTTGAATCCGCCCCGTGCGCTCGTGAAGCCGATCCACTCGCCATCGGGCGACCAGGCACAATGTGCATCGTTGCCCGGCTGATTCGTCAGTCGCTTCAAATCTGTCCCGTCGGTTTTCACGCTGTAGAGCTCGTAGTCGCCTTCGCTGAACCGGGTAAATGCGATCCGGTCGCCCTTTGGAGACCACGCAGGGAAGTTGTCGTGGCTCGACTCCGGCGTGAGCGCATGCGTCATGCCGGTCTCAAGGTCGGTAATAAAGAGCCCGCCTTTGGACGGACTGGAAACGCGGTAGACGATCTGCCGTCCATCGGGAGACCAACTCGGAAAAGCGCAATTCCCCGTGCCATCAGTGAGCAACTTCAATCCGCTTCCATCGCTTTTGATGACAGCAATGTCGGCAATCGCTGGTCCGAAGATGCTCTGAAAAAAACGGCCGTAGGCGAAAGCGATCGACGCACCGTTCGGCGAAAAAACCGGACCCAGTGCGCTTTTTTCGGAGTTGCTAAAAAGGACTGATCGGCCAGAGCCGTCGGTATTCATGATCAGAATACTGTTGTGCAGGATTCCGGCGGTTTGGTCGTTGCAAAGCATCCTGTCACCCTCGGGTGAATACGAAGGGAATATGCCGGTGCGCAAAAGTTTGAACCGTGGATCTCGGCTCCACCAAGTCTGGTGCGGAGGCCAGTCCGTGCTCACGTCGCGGTGAAAAACCATGTGCCGTCCATCGGCCGACCATTTAGGAGACTCGAAGCTTCCGCGCGGGCCGGCACCGCCCACGGTCGACTCAAGGCCGCCCTCGGGCCCACCGCTGGCGTAAACAAGACCACGCCCTGAAACCCATTGAGGGGAAAATTTTTCACCGGGGCCCGAAGTCATCACGCGCCGTTCTTTGGTCGTCAGATCAAGCGTCCCGATTTGAGACGTGCCGCGCAGCCGACGCGCTGCGGTCACCTTGTTTACTTCAACAAGTTCGGCCTCATGGAAAACCAATTGATTCCCATCCGGAGTCCACGCGGGACTTCCTGCAAAAGCACCGGAATGAGTGACGCGCTGCAGTTCCGATCCATCCGGCCGAATCAAAAAAAGCTCAGTTGAGTGGATCGTACCGAAACCTGAATTGTCTTTGGGCTTTCGCGATTCGCGATCCGAAGAAAAAGCGATCCACTTGCCATCGGGAGACCAGGCCGGCCGGAAATCTCCGCCCGGAGAAGCGGTAAGATTGCGCAGCCCCCTCGTCCGTAAATCGAGAATCCAGAGATGGGCCTGTCCACTTCGGCTGGAAACGAAAACCAGCTGGTTGCCATCAGGCGAGAGCGCAGCCTGATCATCAAAGGCAGGGTCATCGACGAGTTTTTCGAGCCCGGTGCCGTCCAGATGAGCCCGATAGATATCAGCCGATCCATCGCGATCTGAGGTAAACACAACCCATTGCGAATCCGCAGAAATCGACGCATTGAAATCCTGACCGGCGCCTGGCAGCAGCGGCCTGGCATTGGCGCCGTCGCCGTCGGCAATAAAAAGCTGCGAGTGGATCGGCCCGAAACTGGCGAACGCAACGGTCCATTTCGCTTGTTCGATACGGTTGGCCTCGACGCCACGCGCGTGGTTCCAGGCAAAGCCAACTCCGACAAAAACGGCAAGCCCCAGCTTAAACAGGCGATATGATTTGGTTTTCGTGAGAACCTTTATTGGCGAGCGCTGCCAGTCGCTTTCAAGACGGGATTGGGGTGAAGGAACGCTTTCCTTCGGGCCACAAGGAGACGCAAAAGACGGCTTCTGCAAGCGGCGTCCAGTGAAATGCAGTCGGAGGCTCGAAACTAATGCGTGGCGCGCGCCTTGCCAACTTGTGCGCGGGCACCGCTCAAAAGTTGCAGTACGTGCTTTGTCGGATCCACAGCGTTCAAGTCGGCCACGCCTAAGAGGAGTCGCATCCACACCGGCGCGAAAAGCGCATCAGCCAAGAGGTCCAAATCGACCGATCCGCTCAGCTCTCCCCGTTTTTGCGCAGCGCGGAGCCGCGCCAGCGTAGCCTGACGGTAAGGGAGCGTTATTTTCTCCTTCATCGTCGCAGCCAACACCCGGTCGCGTTGCGCTTCCGCCACCAGGTTCGCGATGGGCGTTCCGAACTTCCGGTCCTGGAGCAGGGTTAATACGCGCTGGAGTTGGTCCGCGAGATCACGCGCCAAATCCCCGGTTTCACTCCAACCGATCTTTTTTTTCAATATCTCCAGATAAGCGTCAAAGATTACTGCGCCCAAAGAGGGCCACCACCGATAGATCGTTTGTTTTCCCACCCCAGCCCGCGCCGCGATCGCCTCAATACTCGTCATCGTCACCCCCTTTTTTTGCGTGAGGGTTAATGCAGCCTTCAAAATGGCTTGGTGGGAATGACTGCTGCGGCGGCAGCCTTCAAGTTTACGCGATGGCATGGAGGTCTCAATAAAATAGGCACTGCACCTTGACAAGCCGGGAAGCACGAGCTCCCTTCCGCGTGCGAGACGGTCCGTCTCGACAGTAACCATCAATTTCCGAAAACGAACCTCGCTACCGTTGGCGCATACCGGCCGAGCTGCCATTCGCCGGTCTATATAAAATGAATAAAATCAATACCCGCGACGTTCCGGTGGAGCACGCACCGCCATCCCCAAAAGGCAGATTTCGATCCTCGAGCCAAAATATCTCAAACGCGCTGGGACACGCCAATGCCTCTGATTCAAAACGCGCATCACATCCGTTCGACGTGGAGCTTTGCTCGGTGCCACCGGGCGCTTCGCCTTGCCCCTATCATTTGCATTCCGCCCAGTCGGAAATGTACATTGTCTTGTCCGGGCTCGGACAAATTAGAACAGAGAATGGACTCGAACCGATCGGGGTCGGCGATGCGATCTTTGTTTCACCCGGTGAAGCTCATCAAATCGTGAACAACAGTACCCAGGAGCTGGTTTTCTATATCATCGCGGACAACCCAATCGGAGAGACTAGCTATTATCCAGATAGCGACAAATGGGGGCTCCCGTTGAACGTCGGCGGCCCGATTCTGAAAGGCGGAACCTCATTGGATTATTTCCTAGATGAAGAAGGCTGAAAAGTTCTCTGCGGCTCCGCAGCCGTTTCAACCGTAACCGCCAGAAACCGCACCCAATCAATATCCTGATGCAACCGCCTGATGTTTCTCCAAAATTCGCGTCAGAAACCGATCCGGCTTTTCCGTGCCTGGACGCCAACGAACTCGATGCTGCAAGCTCGTGTGGACGCGTCGAGCAGGTGCCAGCGGGAGCGTTGATATTTCGAACCGGGGATGACCCATTTGATTGCGTCGTCGTTGTGAAAGGCGCCATCGGAATTTTCGACCGTACTAGCGCGACCGAGCGGCAGATCGCCGAGCATCACGCCGGCGGATTCTCCGGGGACATCGGGCTGCTCGCTGGACGGCCCGCTCTCGCCGATGCACGGGCTCTTGTGGCGAGCGAGATAGTTCGGCTCGATGCCGCACAACTGAGACACCTGCTCGTGGTGAATCCAGCGATAGGCGAGAAGTGGATACCGGCTTTACTGAGACGAAGGGAGTTGCTGATCGGCCGTGGGCACGAAGGACTGCATGTTTTCGGCTCGGCAGACGACGCGGCAACTCTCCGGGCCTGCGAGTTTTTGTTCCGGAACGGCGTGCCGCACCGTTGGCGTGATCTCGGCGAAGAGGAGTCGCGCGCCGATCTGGCCCGGCTTTATCCCAACCGCACACCAGCATTTCCGGTGGTGGCAATGGCTGGAAAGGCGGTCTGCGAGGGCGTCGGATTGGCGGATCTCGGCCGTATCACCGGCGTGCTCCGTCCGTTGCCAACCGCCCGTTTCGACGTGATAATTATCGGTGCGGGTCCGGCCGGCTTGGGTGCCGCGGTCTACGCTGCGTCTGAAGGTTTGCACACGCTCGTTGTCGATCCGCTTGGACCTGGCGGTCAGGCAGGGAGCAGCTCACGGATAGAAAATTACGCGGGGTTCCCGGAAGGCATCTCAGGTCGAGATCTGGCGCTCCGAAGCTACGTACAGGCCCTCAAGTTTGGGGCGACCTTCAGCATTCCGCGCAGCGTGAAGGCGGTAACATCGCGAACCGATGGTACCCATGAGGTGGAATTGGCGGATGGTTCTCGCGTTGAAACACGCGCGGTCATCGTTGCGACTGGCGTGAGTTATCGGCATTTGCCGGTGCCAGGGCTCGCGCGATTTGCCGGGACCGGTGTGTACTATGCAGCCACACAAATGGAGGCGCGCTTGTGCCGCGAGCGGCCCGTGCACGTCATCGGCGCAGGCAATTCGGCGGGCCAGGCTGCGATGTATCTGAGCCGCTTCACCGAACGAGTGAACTTGGTTATGCGTGGTAACGACATCTATTCCAGTATGTCCGATTATCTGGCGGATCGTGTCGTCGCGAATCGGCGGATACAGTTGCGTACCCATTGTGAATTGCGCTCGGTGAGCGGTGCTCAGTTTCTCGAAAACGTGACTCTGGAAGATAACCGAACGAGTCAATTGACGGAAGAGCCGAGCGGCGGAGTATTCGTCTTCATCGGGGCGATCCCCGTGACTGATTTTCTCGGCGTGGACATTGC
>Ga0302322_100001067_pt1 | contig 22184 bp, 13 predicted proteins | sample Fen_T0_2_FD_203757 | JGI IMG/M metagenome (GOLD analysis project Ga0302322, IMG submission 203757) | Peat permafrost microbial communities from Stordalen Mire near Abisko, Sweden - Fen_T0_2 | ecosystem: Environmental > Terrestrial > Soil > Wetlands > Permafrost | place: Sweden: Abisko...
GTCATGGCTCCAGTAGTTTTGCTTCTCCGACACAAACTCACGCGCATGGTATGTCCGCGCCTGGCCGGCCGACAGTGCTTTGGAGATGGTCAGCATGCGATTTAGCTTTGCAACGAGTGCGGCAATTTACCGATCCCTGTTTTCTGACTTAGACTAACTATGCACCGCACGAGATGCTCACTGTTTGTATTATTTGTTGCTGCATTATTCAAGTCTAACCTGTGTGGAAAACCTACTTTTTGTAGTTGCTTTCCTTTGTATTACCGATACGACTTACAATAGCGATCCGATTTGGCGACGCGATAGTGCACTCATCGACAGTGCCTATCGAGGGTAGATGCAAAGCTAAAGCGCTGAGTACCGGCAACTGTTAGCTCCTCCCAATTGAACGCACAACCTCGCAATGTTAGTAATGGTTAGTAGTGACTAATAGACTTCGAATATCTTTCCGAAAGGAACTCGAATTGACGATAAGTCAAGTCGTCTTATCAAGCACGACGAGGCGAGCTTCATGGACCCGCTTGGCAGTCGTCAAAGCCGCGGGCTTGAGTCGTGCAAATGGAGCAGATAAGCACCGTCAAATGGGCGCCGAATGTCTTGCGACTGGCGTACCGACTGACTGAGTCCATCAAGGGACGTAATCCCGGCTGTTCCGATGGCTGTTCCTTACTCGTTTGCCTTGGGATCCGGGATCGTTTGTCTGCTACTTGGCGACCTGCTTCCGAAGGCTTGGAGGTTGTCTCTTGGCCCCTTGCTGCGGCGTCGAGTGTGGTGGCTGAAACTGCGGCGGGAGTAGCGAGAGTGTCGCCATCTGCGGTGTACTATCGCGGGCCGATTTCACCTGCCAAGAGGACGCGGTTGGCCTCGACATTGATGGGGAGTTGGCGAGCCCAATTGGCCCATGTTTGCAGAAGCCGTTGGGCCAACCGAAGAGGTCATTTTGCCAGCGCTATTGCCTGCAGATACCGTACTGATCAGCCTTCCGATTCCGCTGGATATCCGATGGCGATGCCGGCCTTGTCAGTGGCGTAGGGACCCCCATCGGATGGCTGCCAATCGTGCCGATGAAGCGGGTACCATTGCGACTCAAGGCCCCGTTATACCAACGATTGCCGGAAGGCAGAAAAGCGCAGCGGAGGAGCAGCAATCCGTCACCTTGAACATCCGGAAAGCGAGGGGAAATCGTGTTTCCTTCTCGGGCGGATGAGCGCTGGAATTGGCACGCGATTTGGCCAGGGATTCGTCGGCTTTCTGGCGTTTTATTGAATCGGCGTATGCCCGCTTACTGCCCAGTCTCCGTGCGTTATCTTTAATGCGCGGCGGCAAGGCACCCTACCCGTGCTTCTGTGCAGCCAATCGAGGTTGGACACCGCCTTGTTAAGCCGCGCGGAGTACCGGCCTGAAAGGTCAGCCCGGGGCTGGGCAGAGAGAGACATTTCGAAGAATAGCGGAATGACCTTCATTGGGGGTGGACGCGGCCTGTCAGCGCCCCGGAGCGAAGCGCAGCCGCAAGGCGTTCCGTGTTCTTTGCGGAACGAGGCTTGACGGGCTGTGATCCCCGCCCGTAGCCTCCGGCCGCTTCGGAATGGCTCGGCTACTCTCACCGCGAGGCCTACCGCCGATGCGCTTACGGTTTTTTCTTCCCGAAGTGTTTCTCGAACAGCTCGCGGGAATCGCTAGACGCCTTGCACGACACTGCTACTAATTTGGCCTTGCTCTTGGGATCGAAGATGGAGACTACCACGTGCAGCCGATCCATCGCGGTCTAGGTTCCCCTTCCATAGTCTCGCCCCATTTCGGTCTACTTCGGCCATCGTCAGGGAGTCAGGGAGAGCAATGCCAGCAGCATCTCGTCCACTTTGTCTTGGTCGTAATCCCTCGCGTACCTGGCTTGGAGTTCGGCGCAAGGGCAACACTTCATAACTCGGACAGCCACCGGACCGACACCGAACAAAGTCCGGACAAACACCGGACGCCGCGTGCATTGGTGTCAGCGGCTCTAATTCCCCTTTCTGGCGCAACCCTCGATGGATCAACACGTTTACGCGCAGAGCGCCCTAGCAGGATGCTGAAAAACGACTCCTAATCCACAAGAAGGTGTGGTAGGTACTGAGGATGCGAGGAGACGATCAGCAACAAGATGCGATGTTCAGCTATATCTCGGCGGAAGGGCGAGTGCGACCGAATCATCCGCTACGACCGATCCGAGGGGTAGTGGATCGGGTGCTGGAAGAGCTTTCGCCGCGATTTAACCGGCTGTACGCGAAAGTGGGACGGCCGTCGATCGCGCCGGAGAAGCTGCTGCGGGCGCTGTTGCTGCAGGTGCTGTACACGGTGCGCAGCGAGCGGATGCTGATGGAGCAACTGGACTACAACTTGCTGTTCCGCTGGTTTGTGGGGCTGAATCTGGACGAGGAAGTGTGGGATGCGAGTACGTTTTGCAAGAACCGGGATCGGTTGTTGCAGGGCGACATTGCGGAGGCTTTTTTTCAAGGAGTGTTGGGGGAAGCCCGGACGAGCCGACTGCTGAGCGACGAACATTTCACGGTGGACGGGACGCTGTTGGAGGCCTGGGCCTCGCACAAGAGTTTCCGGCCGATCGAGGAGTCGGAGAAGAAAGATAAGAAGAACAACAAGGATGACGATGGCCGTAAGCCGCCGCCGGCGAGATGGGATGAGAACAATCCCAGCATCAACTATCGGGGAGAGAAGCGTTCGAATCAGACGCACTGTTCGCGGACCGACCCGGAGGCGATGCTGGCCCGCAAGGGGCGCGGGAAAGAGGCCAAGTTGAGCTATCACGGACATGTGCTGACGGAGAACCGAAACGGGCTGGTGGTGAACACGCGGGTGACGACGGCGTATGGTGGAGCGGAATGCGATGCCGGGCTCCTGATGGCAGAACAGATCCCGGGACGAGGGCGGGTGACCCTGGGAGGAGATCGGGGATACGACCAGCGTCCGTTCGTGGAAGAACTAAGACAGATGGGAATCACTCCGCACGTGGCACAGCACGAGCGTGGGCGACGCAGTCGAGTGGATGAACGAACTACGCGGCACCCGGGATACTGGGTTAGCCAGAAGAAGCGGAAACGAATCGAAGAAGTGTTCGGTTGGATGAAGACGGTTGGGATGCTGCGCAAGCTACGTCATCGAGGGCTGAGGCGCGTGGGATGGATGTTCACTTTCGCGGCTGCCGCCTACAACCTGGTCCGCATGAGAAACCTGATGCTGAAGTGTGCCTGAGGCCCAAACGAACGCTTGTACGATGCCCTTTCAGGGCCAGGTTTCAAGATTGCAAGCAGGCTGGAACCTCGAATCGAGACTTACATAGGCCGATTCCTGTTGTGAATCACGATTTTTCAGCACCCTGCTAGAGCGCCCCGGCGGAACCCATTAGTTCCCATCCTCCCGCAACTGCTTTGTTTTCTGTGGGAACCAATTAGCTCCCGAAGGTAGCTCTGCAGCTCCCAATTGGGGATGACGTGTCAACAGAACTCCCGACGCGAAGCGTCGTGCATCTTCTCCCAGCAGACGCCGCACTTTAGTGCTGACGCTTGCGGTGGTCAGTGATCGCTGGCTGGTTTGTGGAGTTTTATCAACTCGTCAACTGCATTGAGCAAGGTTTTGCTGTCGGAACTGAGTGCCCGGATCACTTCTGTTGTGAGCATGGCCTCCTCCGTTCTTCCAATCCTGAAATAGGCGTCGCAGAGCATGTAGAGTGTGTCGGGGTCGGCGGTGCGCGATTTCTCCAAATACTCCGCGGCGTCGGCCCACCGCTGTTGTCGATATCTGATTCCACCGATTCCGATCAGCGCAAGGACTTCGGCAGAGTCCAGAGCGAGGGCCGACTGAAAGGAGCTTTCCGCCGCGCCAGCTTCTCCGCAAGATAACTCCACGAGACCGAGATAGGCCGCGATGCGAGCAGCCTTCGGAGCCTTTGCGCGAGCAATACGCAGGATGCGCTTCGCGTCATCCTTTCGGCCCATGCTAAAAAGCATGGTGCCGAGCAAGTAATGTGGCTCGGCCCGATCGAGGCGTTCGGAAGCAGGCAACTTTGCCAGAAGCGCCAGCGCTTCCTGCTCCTTGTTTGCCTCCAGCAGCGGCTTCACCTGCTTCCAGGCATTTTCCTCCTCGGCACTTCTGAGCTCGCGGGATGTATCGACACGGTTGGTCAAAGCGCTGAAAAGCCTGGTCTCATGCCGCGCTTCCTCGCTTCGACCGAGCTGACGGTACGCTTTTCCGAGTTGGAAGTGCGCCTGGATGAGTGAAGGCTGCAAAGCTAGAGCCCGTTGGAGCGGGTCGAGGGCGCCTTCGAATTCTCCCAATTCCACCAAAGCTCTTCCAAGTCCGTAGAAAGCAGGTCCATTTGTATATCCCTGCGCCAAGGCATAGTTGTAGTAGTCCCGTGCCTTCTCCCAGTCGTTCAGGTTGGCCCAGGACTCCGCTAGGAAGAACGCTGCCTGCCCGTCGCTGTGGTTGTTCTTAAGTGTTGCTTCTAAACTGGACGTGGCAGACTTGAAATCGGTTAGTTCAAACTGCGCCTTACCAATTTCGAAGTCGATTCGGGCCAGGCCGGGGCTGAGATGCCGCGCTCTTTGAAGCCAAGAGAGCCCCTCTCGCCGGGTCTCCAATTTCAGGCTCAGGTACTCGCCATACTTCTGACAGACCTGCGGGTCGTTCGGTGCAATGCTGGCCGCCTGTGCAATTGTTTCACGCGCGAGATCCTGGTTTGACTGCATGAAGTAGGCTTCTGCCAGATAGAAGAGAGGTTTAACTCTTCCCGGCCTGGCGCCAATACTGATCTTGTAATTCTGGGCCGCCTTGGCCCAGTCATGCTGGCGAAAGTAGACCATGCCCAGCTCGAAACGAAGATCAGGATCGCCCGGAAAACTGCTCAATGCCTCCTCGTATAGTTGCTGGGCGCGAGTCAACTGGCCGGTCTCGACGAGTGTTGTTCCTTGCCGCAATGTGTCCGCCACATCCGGTCGGGCCTGGCCTGCCATCATTGCCGACATCAAACAAAATGCGACAAGAGTCCTCATTGAATGCGCTATGGTACCAGTTCCAAGTTTCCAGCTACTCCACTTGTGCCATTCACTGGGGGAGTTGACCGATGATACCCTTGCGCGGAAGAGACGATCACGGCTATGCGGGGAATTCGAGCGTGACACGTGGATTGATTGTCGTCCTGGTAGCGACTGCGGCGCTCGCGCAGGGGCCTGGTCCAGTCGCTTCGACTGGGATTCGATTTGAAGAGATCGCCGCCAGATCCGGACTTAGCTTCCTGACATCAAGTTCACCGACCTCGAATAAGAACCAGATCGAGACGATGGTTGCGGGCGTTGGCCTGCTTGACTACGACAGTGACGGCTACCTGGATGTTTACCTCGTCAACGGTGCCGCCATTCCTTCGCTGATCAAAGACTCGCCGATCTATTGGAACCGGCTGTTTCACAACAACCATGACGGTACCTTCACCGACGTCACCGAGAAAGCGGGCATTGCTGGGGCGGGCTACGGCATGGGTGTTGCCGTGGGCGACTACGACAATGACGGTTGGCCAGATTTGTTTGTCGCAAACGTCACCAGTAATCAGTTATTTCATAACAACGGAGACGGGACTTTCACCGATGTGACCACCAAGGCGGGTCTACAGGGAGCAAAACTGGATGGAAGCAAGATGTGGTCGGCCGGGGCCGGTTGGTTCGACTACAACAATGATGGCCACCTGGATCTTTTTGTAGTCAACTATTGTAAATGGGAGGTCAACAAGGACCCCTTCTGTACGATTGGTGGCGGCGCCCGCGGCTACTGTCATCCACGCTATTACGCTGCAACTCACAATACGCTGTACCGAAACAACGGGGACGGAACGTTCACCGATGTATCGGAGGAAACGGGGATCGCATCGCAATTCGGCAAAGGCATGAGCGTGTCTTTCGCGGACTATGACGGCGACGGCTTCATGGATGCCTTCGTGGCCAACGACACGACTCGCAACTTCCTGTTCCACAACCTAGGGGGCAAGAAATTTGAGGAGGTCGGAGAATTGGCGGGGGTGGCCTATGGGTCGAATGGCGCGGCGCTTTCGGGCATGGGCTCGGATTTCCGCGATGTCAACAACGATGGCCTGCCCGACATCTGGCACACAGCCGTGGAATTCGAGACCTTTCCTTTGTATGGGAACCGTGGCCGGGGAGATTTCGCTGACTGGACTGTGAGTAGCGGACTGGCAAGGGCGACATCACAGATGTCAGGTTGGGGGAATGGAGTCGTCGACTTCGATAACGATGGCTGGAAAGACCTTTTTGTCACGCGATCCAATGTCCTGGACAACATCGGCAGTGTGGTTCCTGAACGGCAGTATCCGGAGCGGAATTCAGTTTTCCGTAACCTCGGGGACGGGAAGTTCGAAGACGTCAGCCTTGGGGCCGGCCCCGATTTCCAGAAGGAAGCTCCACACCGCGGAGTCGCGTTCGGAGATCTCGACAATGACGGGCGTGTGGATGTCGTGGCCACCGTGTTGAACGGCGCGGTCAAGCTGTTTCACAACGCCTCCGACGGCACTCGCCACTGGATACTCTTGCGGTTGGTCGGAACAAAGAGCAACCGGATGGGCATCGGAGCGCAACTACGGATTACAACAGAAGACGGTCGCTCTCAATGGAACGAGGTGACGACTGCTGTCGGATACGCTTCCTCCAGCGACAACCGGGTACATTTCGGGCTGGGAGCGAGCAGGCACATAAAAGAGATCGAAATTCGCTGGCCCAGTGGCATCAAACAGGTACTTCACGATACCGACGTGGATCGCGTGATGACAATTCAAGAACCGCCCAGTTAGTTTCCCCATCCCCATCCACCGTGCGAGCCCGCGTCACTCCTGCGCATCTCGCAAAGAAAGACGTCATGGCCAGGCGTATTGAAAGGTTTTAGTATGGCGAGAAGAACTACCGATAAGTGCAGGATGCCAGGCGCATCGAAGTGATCGACCCCGACGTCCTCGGTGACCCAAATCACTCGCGACGGTGATCACGTTCATAGCCGTGGCTTAAGAGAAGGCAGAAGATCGTGCCTGTGATTAACCCGAGGGCGCCTACTTCGGGGTCTTCCAAAAGCGGAAGTTGCAAAGATCAGAATCTGCTTGACAATGCTTAAGGGCTGCACTAGATTTTTTTGTTGTAACTTTGAAAGGTTTCAAAAACGCTGGATCTGTTCCGTCAAATTCCGGAACCCCCAGCAGTTTGGCACCCCCTTGTGCCAGGAGGAATGTATGCGGCGGAACTGCAGAGCGTTGCTGTTTGGATTCTCCATTCTTATGGCCACCGGGTTGCTGGCCCAGGTTGTCACCACCAGCACTATCGTGGGCTCCGTAACCGACCCGCAAGGAGCCATGGTGGCGGGGGCCAAAGTTACTCTCAGGAACATCGGCACTGGCGTCGAGTGGAAAGCCACCACGGACGGAGCCGGCAACTATCAATTCTCCTACCTCATCGCTGGCCAATACAAGGTCGAGGTAGTCAAAGAAGGATTCGCCCACACCGTTTCCACTGCGGTAGCGCTCGAAAACGGCACGACGCAGCGCGTTAACATCGGGCTTAAGATGGGACAGACCACCGAGACGGTAGAGGTCACAACCGCCGCGTCGCTGGTGAAGACCGACGATGCGAATGTCTCCGAAGTAATCGAGAACAAATTCGTCCGCGACCTGCCCGTGGAGGGCCGCAACTACCTAAACTTCGCCCAGATCTTGCCCAACTTCAACAGCGGCACCGGCGATACTTCGCGGCTGGCTTGGGGGCTTGCTTCGGCGACCACCAGTGGTGGTGCAATGCAGTTGAATGTAGGCGGCACCGAGTACGGCGTTGGCTATTACATCGACGGTCTGGACAACAACGACAATTGGACGGAAGGCCCAGTCACGAACGTGAACCAGGACACTATCCAGGAAGTCAAAGCGGAAGTCTCGAACTACTCGGCGGAGTATGGCCGCGACGTGGGCCAAATCAGTGTGACCTCGAAATCGGGGACCAATGCCCTGCATGGATCGGTATACGACACCTTTCAGAATGCGGGCATCAACGCAAACGATCCGTACAGCAATGCTCAGGGTATCCCACGCAACGCGTTTCACCAGAACCAGTATGGCTTCACGGTGGGCGGTCCCGTCTACATCCCCAGAGTGTTTAACGGGAAGAACAAGTTGTTTTTCTTCGGCTCGTGGGAGCGATTGCGTAACCGCGGAGTGGGTCAGTTCACCGCCTACGTCCCAACCACTGCCGAACGAGGGGGCGACTTCAGTGAGTGGCTGACTCGTTTTCCAGGGGATCCTCGTTACGTGATTTACGATCCGACCACGTATGACGGTGCAACCGGGTTGCGCCAGCCATTCTCGAATAACGTAATCACAAACCCCAATGCCAATGCTCTGGACTACCTTTCGCACTTCCCCCTGCCGAACGGCTATTCGTCCCCCCTGGAAGGCAATTTCGACAATTATTCTGGAAACACTACCGCCGGTATTAACAACGATAACTACACAGTTCGCGCGGACTACAACTTGTCGAATCGTGATATCGTTTATTTTCGCTACTCGCGCGACACCGGCACCAGGCTTAACGAGGGTGGCTTGGTTCCGGAACTATCCTTGGGTAACGGCCCCTTGCACCGTGTGAGTACCTACCAGGCCCACTACGTCCGTGCTTTTAGCTCCAGCCTCAGCAACGAACTGAACGTCAGTTGGACTCGAGCGGAAAACCACAGTAACGACCCGGCTCAAGCCAATGCGTTCGCCAAAGGCTGGATTCAGAGTCTCTTCCAGAACACGGACACGGGTTTCGCGGGGTTTACCTCCTATGACAAAAACCTGCTTGGCATTAGCCAAGACGCAACCTTCTACGTGGGCCTCGGTGGCGGCTTCGCCAACATGGGGAGCAGTCTGAGCCTTGGCACGGGAGAATACTGGTACCAGGCCATACCGATTTTCCAGTTCTCGGATAACGTTTCGAAGACCATTGGGCGGCACAACTTGAAAGCCGGTTTCTACCTCGCCCGGCGTTACGAGCGCGACAATGACGTCATTCGCTCCGTGAATTTTACGGGAAACTACACGAGCAGCGGGCTCAACACCGGGGACGGTTCCGGCAACGGGATCGCGGACTTCATTACTGGCTTTGTGAGCGATATGGGTCAGCGCGCCCCGGTGTCCAAAGGTGATGCCAGCCTCTATTTTGGCATGCACGAGTACGGCATGTACTTGAATGACTCGTGGAACGCGACTCCACACCTTACGGTGAGCATGGGGTTGCGTTACGACCTGCCTATTCCCGCTTATTCCGTAAACAATTACTGGGGCGTGCTGGACCAGAAACCGTTCGACCTGAACGGTGTCCAGGATACGGGGTGGCGAATGACCATGCCCGGACTAACTCCCGGCACGAACAGTCACCCCTTCAGCGCGGATAAGAAAGATTTCGCGCCTCGCATTGGGCTCGCTTACCGACTGGGAGACAAGACGGTCATCCGCAGTGGCTACGGCATCTTCTATGAGTCGGGCCGCTACAAATTCCTCGACCAGATGTTCTTCAACTCGCCGGGCTATGGTGGAGTTACCTACAGTTCCAGTAGTGCGACGGGAGATTCGGGCATGGTGTATTACACACTCCCCAATAGCGCCGCTCCAACGGACCGTTGGTCATTTCCAGCGGCCACAACAGTTGAAAGGGGAGAGTGGCCGATTCCGCTGGGCACCGCCGCAGGCACCCTCAATCCCGACAGCGACACGCGAACCGTGGACGCGAAATCCTGGAAGACGACTTATGTCCAGCGCTGGAGCTTGGATGTGCAACGCGAAGTGGGCAAAGCCGTGGTGGCGACGCTCGGCTATGTGGGTTCGAGGGGCACGCATCTACCGATTCAATACGACTTGAACCTGCCGGCACAGGGCACATACTTTGATTACTATGGGGACTTTCTGGCTGCCCGTCCGCTGACGGCAGTGGCACCCGGCCGCTGGTCGTCCATTAATACGGTCCGCTCGATTCGCAGCAACAATTACCACGCCATGAATGCCGAATTGAAAGTCCGTGGCTGGCATGGCGTGACCAGCCAGGTTTCCTACGCCTGGTCGAAGCAAATGGATGATTTCTTCGGACAGGGTGGCGAAAATGGCACCCATGCGCTCGGCGGCCAGTGGCACCCGGAATGGTCGTATGGTCCCTCGGATGCGGATCATACTCACCGTTTTGTGGCTGCGTTCGTCTATGAACTGCCGGGGAGGAAGATAGGAAATCGCCTGCTGCGCGAAGCGTTTGGAGGATGGCAGATGAACTCAATTGTCACCTTCGAATCAGGGGCGCCCACAACGGTTTATAACGGCTACACAAGTTCTTACGACTACATGGGAGATGTTCCCGATCGAACCTGCAATGGAAATCTCGCGCGTGGGAGCAGAACCTTTACGCGATATTTCAACACCGAATGCTACGTGGAGCCGGCAGCCAGCACAGACCCGTACTACCTTGATCAAGGGATAACGAACTACGCGGTGCATCGGGGTAACGAAACCCGGAACAGCCTCAGGGGGCCCGGAATCAATAACTGGGATATGGGCCTGCAGAAATCGTTCCGGCCCTTTGGCGAGGGCCGTGAGTTGCAGTTCCGTGCGGACGCGTTCAACGTCTTCAATCACACCCAGTGGTCCAACATCAACAATGCCGATTGCGGCAACGGCCCCCACACCTGTTTGGTTGACGACCGTATAAACAGCGGGGCATCAAGCCAGTTTGGATATGTCGGCGGAGCTCGTGCAGGCCGCCACATGCAGTTGAACATGAGGTTTGTATTCTAGACGTTGAGGGGGCGGCGCGAGCGATCTCCCCCGGCGCTCGCGCCCGTCCAGGTGGGCCAGGCTTTGCCATAGGACACTTATCACAGAGTATCGACTCCCGGCAGAAAGGGGCAGATTGTCTGGCGCATATCAGCGATTGCACCCCGCATGGCCGGACCAAGATGAAGCCATGAAGAGAAAACCATGAGCGAGCATTGCCTTGATGGCAAAAACGCTACCGCTTCCCGTCGCAATTTCCTCAAAACTACCAGCGCCGTGACTGCTGGTGCGCTTGCCGGCAGCCTGCTCCCCGAATCTGCGGTGGCATCGGCTGCTCCAGCCAGCGCCCCTTTTAATCCCGCCGGCGCCATGCCGACTCGCAACCTCGGGCGTACTGGCCACCGCGTCGGCATCTTCAGCCTGGGCGGACAGGCCGCCATCGAGCAGCCCAACAACGAAGCGGTAGCTGTGCCCATCATCGAGCGCGCGATCGATCTTGGCATCAACTACATCGATACCGCCGCCAGCTATGGAGGCAACGAGCGCTGGAGCCAGCGCTACGTAGGGCAGGCGATGAAGCGCCGCCGCAGCCTGACGTACCTGGCCAGCAAGACCCATGATCGAACCCGCGATGGCTCGCTCAAATTGCTGGAAGACTCTCTCAAGTTGCTGAACACCGACCACCTCGACGCCTGGCAGATTCACCACATCGACCACAAAGAGGAAGTCGAGCAGATCTTCGCCAAAGGAGGCGCCATCGAAGCTCTCATCCAGGCGCGCGAGCAGAAAATGGTCCGCTACCTCGGCGTAACCGGCCACTCCGATCCTGACCCGCTGATGGAGTGCCTCCGGCGCTTCGATTTCGATCAGATCCTGCTGGCTCTCAATGCCGCCGACCCGCACCACCGCAGCTTCATGGAACACCTGCTGCCCATGGCGGTCGACAAACAAATGGGAATCATCGGCATGAAGATTCCCGCCCGCGGCCGCCTTCTCAATTCCTGGCAGCCCGAGAAGAGCAAGGACACGGGTTGGAGCCAGCCTGCCAACAAACCCGGTGTTCTGGTTATGAAAGAAGCCTTTTATTTCGCCCTGAGCTTGCCCGTGAGCACGGTCATCATCGGATGCGATTCCATCGCCCAACTCGAAGAAAACGTGCAACTCGCCCGCGACTTCACCCCGCTCAGCGAAACTCAAATGGCAGGCTTGACCCAACGCACCGAGCCCATTGCAAAGCAGGCGCTTTTCTTCAGGAATTGGGCCTGAGGTGAATCGTCACCCTTCCAAGGCCCGCGAAGCATCGATAACTAATCTTGCTTTAACGTTGTCACGTCCGTGCAGATTAACCGCCTGACAGTCGAAAACCCGGCGCGGGTCTTCGCCATTTGAAGCGGGGTCGAGGGGAATTTGAGTTCTGGCTTTACGTTCATAGGAGAGTGAAATGATTTCGATCGCAATGATTTACGGCGCATCACTGCAAGGTAAATCTGTGAAGAATTTCAGAAGTCTGCTAATCGCCGGACTGCTGTTTGCACCGCTCCTGCTCACGCCCTGCGCCGCGCAGTCCTCCGCTGGCTTTGCCACTTCGAAGCTGGCTCAGACTCCACCCATGGGCTGGAACAGCTGGAACAAGTTTGCCTGCGATGTCAGCGAGCGTTTGATCCGGGAGACTGCCGACGCCATGGTCAGCAGCGGCATGAAGGCTGCCGGCTACCAGTACGTGAATATCGACGACTGCTGGCAAGGCAGCCGCGACGCCCAGGGAAACATGGTTGCCGATCCCGCAAGGTTCCCTTCCGGGATCAAGGCACTGGCTGACGATATTCACAGCAAGGGCTTGAAGCTCGGAATCTATACCGACGCGGGCACGCTCACCTGCGAAGGACGTCCTGGCATCCTGAACCACGAGTTGCAAGACATGAAAACGTACGCCGCTTGGGGCGTCGACTACATAAAGATCGATTGGTGCAACACCGATGGGCTGGACTCGGAAGTCCAGTACACGAAAATACGGGACGCAATCGCCAAGGCGGGGCGTCCCATCGTATTCAGCATCTGCAATTGGAGCATCGACGCACCCTGGCGCTGGGCACCCGCCATTAGCAACCTGTGGCGAACCACGGGAGACATCAAGGACAATTACAGTCGCATGGCCGAGATCGGCTTTTTGCAAAATGGCCTGGAGAAATTTTCCGGCCCGGGGCACTGGAACGATCCCGACATGCTGGAAGTCGGCAATGGCGGGATGACGCGGGATGAATATCGAACCCACATGGCGCTCTGGGCTATTCTGGCCGCGCCGCTGATCGCGGGAAACGATTTGCGCACGATGACGCCCGAGACAAAAGATCTCCTCACCAACTCCGAAGTGATTGCCGTCGATCAGGATCCCAAAGGAATACAAGGCCGCCGCGTTTGGGGAGAGGGCCCGCTTGAGATCTGGGTTAAGCCGCTCGCCGATGGCAGCCAGGCCGTGGGGCTATTCAACCGCACCGAAGGTCCATTCAAGATGAAATTGGACGCCCACATGATCGGGGCCAAGTCTTCGGCAAGATTGCGCGATCTACTGGACCACAGAGACCTGGGCACAATCAAAGACTCGTTTACTGCGGAAGTGCCGAAACATGGAGTCGTGATGTTACGAGTTTCGCAATAGCGTTGCGTGGTTGCAATCTCTTGCCGCGCCATTTCGAACTCCAGCTTCGGCCTACACATCCGAAGTGCTCGGAACGTAAACACCTCGATTACGTCTAATCCACATTCACCGATCGCCAATAGGCCGACCCCGGAATGGCGTTCGGGACCAGCGCTTGGTAAAGCCTGAGCTTCACCGTCTTGCCCGCGTATTTCGACAGGTCTACGTCCATCGCGGTCCAGTTCGGGACGGCGAACGCGGCATTCGGCGGAACGTCTTTGGCTACGATGGTCTCCTCTGCGCCAATGATCTCCGTCTTCAGGTTGTCATCGTCCACGAAAACCTGCAGCTGCCATGAACGGTACTTCAGCGACCCGATCTCCAGGTGCAGTTTTGCGCCGCCCGACGGGATCGTTACCGTGCGCTCCAGCATGCAGGGTCTTGTAACGCGCGGAAAAGTCACCAGCACGTTTCCGTCGAGGTAGGTCGTGCCATTACCACCGCGGCCGGCGCCTTCCAGCCGCCAGTCGGGATTCCAAAGCGCGCCGTAGTCATTGATGTCGAAGTATTCAAGCGGCTGCGTTACGACTGCCTGCTTTGGAATGATGAGCGTATCGCCCTGCACCCGGGCACCGTTGGCGAGCAGGTGTTTCAGGCCGATGTCCGCCACACGGCCCGCCAGATCGTCAATCCGTTCGTCGATCGTTCGTCCAAGCTTCAGCGGCCCCATATGGTCGCCGTAGACGCGGTTGTGCAGCGGTTCGAGAAACTGCGTGGGAATTACCTTGAAGCCCCGCATCGCGCCCACCAACGCCGCCACATTGGCTGCGTTGCAGTCGGCATCGGTGAAATCGCCCGCCTGCGTCACAATATTGATGCTCTTCAGGAAATCGCCCTCGCCAAAAAGGATTCCGAGAGCCACCAGCGCGCCGTTGGGAACAGCATTGTTCACCTGCGGATAATCCGGCCTCCATCGAGCCTCGCTCTCCGCCGCTATTTGCCGCCAGGGCTTGCCCTGCTCGTAACTCGTGAGCACAAAATCGATGGCTTTGCGGTAACTCGATCGCGGATCGATCAGTTGAGCGGCCTGCCGCACAATCTTGACGGGATCCTTCTCAAAAAACGCTTCGCTGATACAGGCCGAAACAAACACCGAACCGTCCGAACCCTCGGCATACCCGTTGATGTGCGAGTACTTGCGCGCGGTCGCGCCGACCAGGTTGATCATGCCGGGCGTGATCATCCCGTAGATGTCCGAAGAAAACTGCGGGCCAATGGTATGAAACCAGCGATTGTAACGAGGGCTGCCCGTGTCCGGCGGCTTGATGCCGCGCTCCAGCGCCAGGCGCGCTTGCTCGCTCGACCCCCAGGTACCGGCGTGATACTCCTTCCACATGTCACCGAGTTGCTCGACCGTCATGTTGATGCCGAAGCGCTCAAAGCCGTAGAGCGCGACCATTTCGTAGTAATAATCGTCGTCGACTACCGCGTTATCGTAATGATTAATGAAGTGGTCGAGTTCGATGAAATTGCGCGCCTGGCCTTCGAAGTTGAAGCCGTAGGAGGCGCCGACAATCTGTCCCGCCCAGGCTCCATCTACCTTGTCGCGGTACTCCGCGACCTTAATGCGGCGGTCCGCCGCCTGCAACGCGAGGGTAGAGAACGTGAAACACAATACAAGTATCGGCGCCCAGAAAAGTCCCTTATACATGCACACCTCGTCGCGAACCTGCGTCCAACCTAAAAGGTTTCAAAACTTTACTTTTTGAAGCTACTGCTCTCCTCGCTTCCTTGTCAAAGAGTTTCTTCGCGCCCAATGAGTCAGCGGTCAGAGCCTGAAGGGAACAGGCATTACCGGAGAAATACGGCGCGGGCGTCGCGTGTTTTTCTGCCAAGAGTAAAGGCAAATTGGACTTGACACCGCCCGGGGAGGAAGGTAGTTTGAAATGTTAGAAATAAATCGTTTCAACGTTTGGCTCGGCAACCGTTGCCCCCTTTTCAGAAGGGTCCTCGTGATCTGGACGGTGGCTGATGGTTACTTCGAGGCAACCGCAGGTTCCCCGGTCGCGGATGTGCGACGGGAAACCCGCAACCATGATTACCACGAGTGGAACAGATCAACCGCCGAGGAGGGTGTATGTATCAGCCGGAAGCGTACGCGATCGCTTTGCTCTTCATGGTCGGAAGTATGCTGTGCTGGGGATCGTGGGCGAATACCATGAAACTTACCCCCGGGTATGCCTTTCAGTTGTTCTACTGGGACTACATCCTTGGCATATTGGCAGCCAGCGTTTTATGGGGAGTCACTCTGGGGAGTAGCGGTGGCGGAGATCTTTCCTTTTTCAATAACCTGCGCCAGGCGGATACGCTTCATCTTACCTATGCCCTCCTCGGCGGCGTTATCTTCAATGTGGCTAACCTCCTCCTGGTGGCAGCCATCGACATCGCCGGGCTCGCCGTTGCCTTCCCCGTGGGCATTGGGCTCGCGCTGGTGGTCGGTGTCTTGCTGAATTTCATTATTTCTCCGAAAGGCAACTCGGTTCTCCTCTTCGGCGGAGTTGCCCTCGTAGTCACAGCGATCGTGTTGAATGCGATGGCCTATCGCCGGCGCGAGGTGGAACGCCGGACCTTGAGCGCGCGGGGCATAAAAATTGCCGTCGCCTGTGGCATTCTGATGGGACTGTTCTATCCCTTTGTCGCCAAGGCGACCACGGGCGAACGCTCTCTCGGACCCTATGCGGTGGCGTTTGTTTTTGCGGTCGGTACGGCCCTTTGTGCGATTCCTGTGAATTACTTCTTCATGCGTTATCCACTCACCGGTAGCGCTCCCGTAAGTATGAAAGGATATTTTTCGGCCAGACCGTCCTGGCATCTGTGGGGAGTGATTGGAGGTTCGATCTGGTGCACGGGAACTACCTTGAACTTCGTTGCCTCGCACGCGCAAATCATCGGACCTGCCATCTCTTACGCGATTGGCCAGGGCGCCACCATGGTATCGGCGATCTGGGGCGTCTTCATTTGGAAAGAGTTTGCTCAGGCCCCACCCAACGCGAAGAAATTAATACCTCTGATGTTTATCTTCTTCTTAGTGGGGCTGGGGGCTATTGCGGTTGCGCCCGTAGTTGGCCAATAGGTACCCGGTGAAATGAAACGGGCGAAGTGATAGCCAAGGGTGGAACAAAATGACAAAGCCGATTGTGGTAGTCGGAAGCATCAATCTTGATCTAGTCGCCACAGTGGGACGTATCCCAGTACCGGGCGAGACGATCGCCGGCACCCAATTCAAAACCTATTTTGGTGGGAAAGGCGCAAACCAGGCGGTAGCGGTTGGCAAACTCGGGTATCCCGTAACGATGCTCGGCAAAGTGGGCAACGATTCGTTCGGCTTGCAGTTGCGAGCAGCGCTGAGCGACGCGGGAGTGGACGCGAGTTTGGTGGAAACCGCAGCTTGCTCCTCCGGGGTGGCGGTGATCTCCACCACTCTCCAGGGCGAAAACAGCATTATTGTGATTCCCGGCGCCAACGGGGAAATCACCTGCGATGACCTCGACCGCCGCCGCAGCGTGATCGAGGCGGCCGGGATGGTGCTCACGCAACTGGAAATTCCTCTGCCTGTGATTGAGCGCCTGGCCGAGATTACCAGTGCCGCGGGAGTTCCCTTGATGCTCGATCCCGCGCCCGCTCGGCCCCTCTCCGACCGCTTATTGCGAAACGTGGACTGGATTACTCCCAACGAATCCGAAACCCGGCTGTTGCTGAACATGGGCGGCAGCGACCTTGGGCCGAAGGATGCGACTCGCGCCGCTCAAGCATTGCTCGACCGCGGGGCAAGAAATGTTGTTCTCAAGATGGGGGAACGCGGGGCTTTTTTGGCAGAGTCAAACGGAAAGAGCACCTTCATCCCCGCCTATGCGGTGAAGGCGGTCGACACAACAGCAGCGGGGGATGCATTCAATGGAGCTTTTGCTGTCGGTTTGATGCTCGGAAAAAGCTCCGAGGAAAGTGCGCGCTTTGGGTCGGCGGTCGCGGCCATCTCGGTGACCCGTCACGGCGCACAACCTTCGATGCCCACCGCCCAGGAGGTCGAGCGCTTCATCGAAGGACAGGCAGTGACGCGATTCTGAGTCGCGAAAACTTCTGAGGGCAGGCAAACTCTCTACTCTCGGCCTCAGAGCTCCGCTCTGACTTCTGGCACTGGCACGGACAGGTCGCCGTTATTCAGGCTTGGGGGAAGGCTATGATCCGTTCAAAGGCTCTAGGTTTCATTCTGGCAACCCTCACCGCAGCGTGTAGCGCCCAGGTTGGCGGCGACGATCCGCAAGGCCGGCATCTGGTGCCACCGAGATGGTGGGAATCGGCGTCGGCGATCGTTCGCGTCTCAATCAACCCCGACACGGAGGGCAGTCAGGGCAAGCGGCCGCAGTTCCCCATCGATCCGGCAAAGGCAGGGCCGATTCTGGACGACTACAAGGCGCGCGGCGTATCCGCCATAGAAATCTTTGCTCCGTATCATGGCGGGCGCAGCTTCGGGGGCCTGGACTCGATCGACCGATTTAATCTCAATCCGAAAGTCGGCACCATGGAAGACTTTCGCGCGCTGGTGCGGCTGATTCACAGCAAGGGCATGGCGGTGATCAGTTTCGACAACCTTGGCTATTCCAGTTCGGAGGCGCCGGAATTCCTCAAAGCCGCCGATGACGTGCGCGCCGGCAGAGATACCGCGGAAGCTCGGCGGTTTCTTTGGGCCGACCGCGCCGACGCGCCCCCGCCCGCGCCCGACTACGACAAATTTTTCATGGTCCGGCCGCGCCATCTTCCTGGTGGTTACGACCCAGTTAAAGGCGAGTTCTGGGAGTACAGCGAACGCGCCGGGAAGTACTTCTGGACGAAGTGGGGGGGGCCCAATCTCTCCGGTAAATTCGTGCGGGTACCTCAATACAACTGGCGTAGCGAGGAATTCCAGCAGTATGCGGAACGGGTAGTCCGTTTCTGGATGGATACCGGCCTCGACGGGATGATCATCGACGCGGTGAATTGGTATGTCGGCCACACCTGGGAGCAAGACCGCCACCGTATCACGGATGTGATCCGAAGCTACGGGAACGCTTACATGCAGCCAGAGGGCGGAGGAGCGTTTCACGAGGACCCGGTCGCATGGATTACCGAAGGCGGATGGAACTCGGTCCAGGATTACGGCCTGGGGATCTTCTGGGAAAAGGACAGCCTGGTAGTGCAACAGGCCATCGACAGCGGCGATCCCCGTCCCATTGAACGCGCACTGCTCGCCTATCACGATCGCGTGGTGGCTGGGGGTGGCGTAATGTACGTAGCGACCGAGGCTCATGCCCGATCCAAAGATCCCGAAAGGCAACGCCTGGCATGGGCTGTCTCTGCCTTGGCCGGCAACATGGTCGGCGTGAGCCCCGGCGGAGTCCTGGAGGATAAGGAAATTTGTCGGCTGCTTAACATGAAGGCAGCGCATCCGGCTTTCTACAACATCAGCACCAGGCGGCACATTCCAACCGGCGCCGACGACAAGCACTACGCATTCCTGCGCACTGCGAAGGATGGTTCGCAGCGCGTGCTCGTAGTGATGAACTTTCAGTCAACCCCTCAGACCGTCCAAGTGGATATGAGTGGAGTGGCTGGCGAAACGCTGGTTGACCCGACCAGTGGCGAGAGTCTGGTTCGACGGAACCCGTTTCCGGTGGAGTTGCCCGCGTATGGCTACCGCTTCTATCACGTGAAATAGATGGCCTGACGACTCGTTGGAGTCGTATCCACATGTGGAATCGGCAGAAGCTAACAAGGGAGCGTCATGGAGACTTTGAACAGACGGCAGCCCGCAATCCTTGCGAAGGGTTTTCACCTTCAATAGGATATTTCGAGGAGGGCTCACCTATGGATCGTCGCGAGTTCCTTGGCGCCGCCGCGGCTTTGACGGCCACCGCGGCATACGGTTGGTCAACACCTTTGCCCCGCCGTCCCTACAAGAATGGAATTGAGCTGTCCATCATCGCGTTCGGCGGCATCGTTGTTTGTGGACTTCCGCAAGCGGACGCCTCGAAACGTGTCGCCGGAGCATGTGACCGAGGAGTGAACTACTTCGACTGCGCTCCTTCGTACTTCGACGGTGAAGCAGAAACCAAGCTCGGCGAAGCACTCAGGCCATATCGCAGCAAGATTTTCCTCGCAGAAAAGACAATGAATCGCGATGCGAAGGGTGCACGCGAGGAGTTGGAGCGCAGCTTGCAGCGTTTCCACACTGACCATGTGGATCTCTATCAGTTTCATGCGGTCAGTTCTATGGAAGACGTCGATAAGATTCTCGCTCCCACCGGAGCTGCGGAAACTTTCTTGGCGGCGAAAAAGGAAGGAAAAGTCAGGCATCTCGGTTTCTCCGCACACAATGCACCGGCCGCTCTCCGGCTCATGGATGCGCTCGAATTGGATAGCGTTATGTTCCCGGTCAATGTGAATGCCTGGGTGAACGGTGGCTTCGGTCCTCAAATCTTAAACAAGGCAAAGTCGAAGGGGATGGCGCGGCTGGCGTTGAAGTCTCTTGCATTTGGAAAGTGGCCAGCGGACCTGAAAGAAAGTGACCGCAAGTATCCGAAGTGTTGGTATCAGCCGATCGATGATCGAGAGATGGCTCGCCTGGCGCTTCGGTTCACTTTAAACCAGGAGGTCACCGCGGCGGTGCCACCTGGTGACGAGCGCATCTTTGATATGGCGCTGGAACTTGTATCGGCGCCGCTGCCGCAGCTGAGCGCGGAAGAACTGACGGGACTGAAGAAGAGCATCTCGGCTCGTGAGCCGGTGTTCCGAGCTTGATGCACTTGTTGGATGGTTCCCCGTGAATTCTAAGACTCTTACCAGTCCGTATTCTTGCCGCCGGATGAACGTGGGGCCGCCCCGGGTTCGTACAGCTCGCCGCCTGGCAAGGTTGTTACTGTGCGCGGTCGCGCTGCGGCTGTTCGCGTTCACACCGCTCCCGGCGGGGAGTAAATCTGCGAGTTGGCTGCTGGGCCCCTTCGTCCGCCCCCATGATACGCAGCCGATTATTGCACCGAACAAGGATTCTCTTTTTCACTCACCGATTGCAGCGGCGGGGGCGGTTCGTTGGGAGTCCTTACACACCTTCAATCCAGCGGCAATCGTTCGCCTGGGAAACATTTACGTGCTGTATCGGGCAGAAGACGACAGCGGGTCCATGAAGATTGGTGGGCACACCTCCCGCATCGGGCTTGCCGAAAGCGAGGACGGCATCCATTTCAAACGAGATCTAGTTCCCGTCTTATTTCCGGCTGACGACGACCAGAAAAAAAGGGAATGGCCGGGCGGCTGCGAAGACCCGCGTATCGTCGAGGCTGAAGATGGCACCTATATTCTTACCTACACGCAGTGGAACCATATGACGTTCGATGCAGCGATTGCCACCTCGAAAGACCTGCGGACATGGGTGAAGCATGGGCCCGCCTTCGTCAAGGCGCGCGGCGGCAAGTACCAGAACTTACGGTTCAAGTCATTGGGCATAGTCACTCGGTTGTTAGGTGACCGCTTGATCGCCGCGAAAATCAACGGCAAGTACTGGATGTACTGGGGCGAAGGCGAAATTCATCTCGCGACTTCGCAAAACCTGGTGGATTGGGATCCGGTGGAAGATCAAGCTGGACGTCCCCGGGTTTTGTTGGCCAAGCGGCCCCATCGCTTCGACAGCCAGTTTCCTGAGGTTGGTCCGCCTCCTTTGCTCACTGCGCGCGGAATTATCTTGATTTACAACGGCAAGAACGCCGCGAGTAAGGGCGACCGAAATCTGCCCGCAGAGACTTACTCAGTGGGGGAAGCGTTATTTTCTGCCAAAGATCCCGGGAAGCTACTTGCTCGAACCAGTCAACCGGTCTTCAAGCCGGAGATGCCATTTGAAAAGTCCGGACAATATGTTGCGGGGACCACTTTTGCCGAAGGGCTGGTCTACTTCAATCACCAATGGTTCCTGTATTACGGCAGCGCCGACTCATTCGTGGGGGTAGCGATGACCTCAAAGCTCCCCAAATCCGCGATCTAACAATATGTATCGGCGCGTGATACCACTGCCTTTGACGCAAGAGTCACACCGCGTGCCACTCGGATACCAGGCTTGGCGCAGCGGAGAACACTGAACTCGCATATGACGATTGCCCGCCGATGGTGATTTTAGGGCCAGCACCTCGGTGCTGTTAGTGATACGCGTTGATTCTATAACTCCCCGGACCCTCAATGTGGATAAGGAATCGTGTTCCCTCCCGCACCGTTGTGGTCGAACCGGAACAATAGCACTAACTGCCGGGTCCCTGCGCGGCGTCCTGCGGCGGCGCGGTTAGCCGATACAGCACCGATGAATGTGGTTTCAGCGTTACCTCTAGCCGGCGGGCGGAACCGAGGTCTTTGTGTTCCCACAAGTCTCTAACCTGAAAGCTTGCCCCTTCGAGCCCCAAGTCCTTCCAGGAATGAGTAACAATCTGCGAGACGTTACTTGTGTTAAAAGCCGCCAGATAGTAGCCGGATCCCGACTTCGGACGGCTGAGCCAAATCGCGGTTGTTTCCGTTCTCAACGCCTGATGACTTCCCTCTGATTGCTGATCCACCGCCAGCACCTCGGAGTTGGTCAGCAACGATTCGGTGAAAGCATCGGTGCGGGTCAGATTGCCGCCCATCATCAGCGGCGAGCGGGCGATC
>Ga0302322_100001069_pt1 | contig 22159 bp, 16 predicted proteins | sample Fen_T0_2_FD_203757 | JGI IMG/M metagenome (GOLD analysis project Ga0302322, IMG submission 203757) | Peat permafrost microbial communities from Stordalen Mire near Abisko, Sweden - Fen_T0_2 | ecosystem: Environmental > Terrestrial > Soil > Wetlands > Permafrost | place: Sweden: Abisko...
CCAAGCGATCACTGGCGAGCATGGGCGGCTTCCTGTTCATGGGCGTCATCGGCCTGCTCGCGGCCATGGTCGTCAACCTGTTCCTGCACAGCAGCACGATCGACTGGATCGTCTCGATCATCGGGATTGGGATCTTCACGGTCTTGACCGCCTTCAACGTCCAGCGCATCCAGTCGGGCGACCTCGCCGCGCGGCTCGGGTCCATGGAGAAGGCGGCCGTCATCGGCGCGCTGAACCTCTACTTGGATTTCCTGAACCTGTTCCTGTTCTTCCTGCGCCTGTCCGGCGGCCGCTGACCGACCGGGCACGCTAGCCGCCCGGGCTGCCCTTGCGCGCCCGTGGGGCGGGTGCGGCCAGTCGCTCGATGCGCGGGCGCGTCGTGCGTCGCGGGTTCGCGGTTCGCCTGAGCGCGGCTCGTCGCACGGCCGACGTCGCGGTGCGATCGGGCAGTAGCCGTGCCGCCTCGATGGCGGGTACCGGCCGCGAGAACAGGTAGCCCTGGCCCAGGTCGCAGCCGAGGTCCTGCAGGACGAGGCGCTGGTCGTCGGTCTCGATGCCCTCGGCGACCACGCCGATGCCCAGGCCGTGGGCGAGCGCGATGACCGCCTCCACGATGGAGCGGTCGGCGGCGTTGACCAGCCCGGCCACGAACGAGCGGTCGATCTTGATCGTGTCGAGCGGCAGGTGCTTCAGGTACGCGAGTGACGAGTAGCCGGTCCCGAAGTCGTCGAGGACGAGCTGGACGCCGAGCTCGCGCAACCGGCGCAGGGCACGGATGCCCACCTCGGACTGGTCCATCACGACGCTCTCGGTGATCTCGAGCTCCAGCGAACCCGGATCCAGGTGCGACGCGGCGAGGATCTCGGCGATGCTCTCGACGAGGTCCGCCTGGGCGAACTGGCGCGCGGACAGGTTCACCGACATGACCAGGGCCGTGCCGCCAGGACCCGCGTGGCGCCAGGCGTAGGCCTGCCGGCAGGCGGTCTCGAGGACCCAGCGGCCGATCGAGCCGATCAGGCCCGTCTCCTCGGCCAGCGGGATGAACGCCAGCGGCGGCACGAGGCCGCGGGTCGGGTGCTGCCATCGGACGAGCGCCTCGAAGCCGACGATGGCGCCGCTCACGAGGTCGACGAGTGGCTGGTAGTGGAGCCGGAACTCGTCACGCTCCACGGCGCGTCGGAGGTCGTTCTCGAGGTCGATGCGCTCGATGGTCTGTTCGCTCATCGACGGCTCGAACAGGGCCTGCCGTCCCGCCGGGTCCGACTTCGCACGGACCATCGCGATCTCGGCCTCGCGCAGGAGTTCACCCGGTGTCGTGCGGCCGGGCCGGCCGATCGCGATGCCGATCGACGCGCTGATGAACCACTCGCGTCCGTTGAGTGGGAACGGCGCGCGCAGCTCAAGGTCGATCCGTTCGGCGATGCGCTTGGCCTCGTCCACGTCGTCGACGTGGTCGAGGATGATCCCGAACTCGTCGCCGCCGAAGCGCGCGACCGTGTCGCCCGGGCGCAGGCAGGCCGCCAGCCGCTGGCCGACGGCCATGAGCAGCCGGTCGCCGACGGCGTGGCCGACGCTCTCGTTGATGACCTTGAACCGGTCGAGGTCGAGCATGATCACCGCGATCGGGTCCGCCTCGTCCTCCGACGCCCAGGCCAGGGCGTGGGCGATGCGGTCCGTCAGCAGTTCGCGGTTCGGCAGGCCGGTGGCGGGGTCGTACAGGGCGCCGCGCTGGGCGTCGTCCACGAGCCGGGCGTTGTCGAGGACGATGGACGCGAGCTGGGCGAACCGCGACAGGGCATCGATCTCGCGCGCCCGGAACGGCCGGTCGCTGTTCCCGGAGGCGAGCCCGATGACGCCCACGACCTCGTCGCCGGCATTGAGCGGCACGCCGACGACGGCCCCGAGGACCCCCATCGGCACACCGCGGGCGCGCGTCTCGAAGGCGTCGTAGTCGTCGATGGCGAAGGGCAAGCCGGTCGTGAGGACCTGGCCGCCGACACCCTCATCGAGCTCGAGATGGTCGCCGACGAACGCGCTGAAGGCTCCCGAACCGTGGCGGACCTGCAGGCCCGTGCCGTCGGGTTCGACGATGTGGATGTAGCCGTGCGGCGTGCCGAGCAGGGCGCACGCCCGGGTCAGGATCGTCTCGAGGAGGACGGCCGAGTCGCGCCGGTCGAGCAGGGCGAGGGTCGTCTCGTCGAGAGCCCGCAGGTACGGATCGTCGGTCGGGGCCGCCTCGGCCCGGGCCGCGGTCTTGGCGAGGTACATCGCCCGGTCCGCGACGCCGACGAGCGCATCCTTGGTCCGGCCGTCGTCCGGATAGCAGGCGACCCCCGCACTGATCGTCACGTGCAGGCCGGAGACATCGGTGGAGACCGCGGCGACGGCGGCCCGGATCCGATCGGCGACCTCGTGGGCCGCGAGCCGGTCGGCACCGGGCAGGATGGCGGCGAACTCGTCGCCGCCGTAGCGGTAGAGCCGATCCGCGTCGCGGGTCGCCGAGGCCATGGCCCGTGCGATGCGCACGAGCAGCGAGTCTCCGGCGGGATGGCCGCGCGAGTCGTTGAACGCCTTGAACGCATCGAGATCCATCATCAGGACCGCGAACGGTTCGGCCGTCTTCTCGTCGTCGCCAGGCTCGCCGAGCGTCTCGCCGAGCTCGCGTTGGAAGGCGCCGTGGTTGCGTAGGCCGGTGAGGGCGTCCTGGTCGGCGCGCAACCGGACGGCGCCGTGCGCCTCGGCGTTCTGGAGTGCGATGGAGGCCTGGCCGGCGAAGAGCTGGGTCAGTTCGAACTCGTTGGCGTTGAAGTACGCCTCCTCTTCGCCCATCCGGCCGATGTTCAGCGTCCCGATCGCCTCGCCGTTGATGAGTAGCGGGACCACGATCATGGACTCCGGCTCGAACGGCGTGCCCGGGACCTGGACGGAGCGCGGGTCGAGATGGGCCTCGTTCGCGAGGACCGCCTCGCCGTGATCGACGACCCAGCCGGTGATCCCGGTCCCGAGCGGACTCTCGTGGGCGAGGATCAGGTCCGCGAACCGGTCGCGCGCGATGACGGCGCGACGGACCGACGCGACGCGGTCTACGCGGTAGATCGTGAGCGAGTCGTACGGCACGATCGACTTCAGCGAGTCGGCGATGAGGTCGAGGACGCCGCTCGGGTCGAGCGTGGACAGCAGGCGTTCGTTGACCTCGAGCAGGCGGCGCTGGCTCGTCAGCTGGTGCTCGAGCTCGGACTGCTGGCGCTGGAGGCGGCCCAGGTTGGTGGCGTTGACGAGGGCCTGCGCCGCGTAGCCGGCGAAGATCGCCAGGGTCGTCTCGTCGTCATCGTCGAAGCGGTCCGCGCCCGACTTGGACACGACGAGGACGCCCTGGACGATGTCCTCGTAGGTCATCGGGACGAGGAGCATCGACTCGGGGCCCCCGGTCGGCCCGATGATGAGGCTGCGCGGATCGTTCGCGGCGTCGGCGAGCCGGACGACGCGGCCATGCTCGGCCACCCAGCCGGTCAGGCCCTGGCCGATCCGGACCCGCAGGTTCGTGGCGTCCGGCTGGTCGATGCCGGCGAAGGTGCCCTGGAAGGCGATCGGCTCGCAGGTACCGGCCTCGTGGTCCACGCGATACACGCGGACCGTGTCGTGGTCGATGAGGCCGCGGGCCTCGGACACGATCGCCTGGCCGATGCCGACGACGTCGTGGATGCGGTTGAGCCGGATGGCCAGGTCCGAGATCGAACGCAGGCGGTCGGCCAGGGTCCGGGTCGACTCGGCCAGCCGCGCATTGCCGATGGCCGTGGCCATGTGGTCCGCGAATGCGCGCACGAGATCCATCTCGCCCTGGGTCCAGGCGTACGGCTCGTGGTGATAGAGGACGAGGAGGCCCAGCGGCTCGCCACCGAACACCACGGGGACGAAGCAGATGGTCTTGATCCCGGAGCGCTGGTAGATGTCGCGCAGGGCCGGCAGGGTGGACGACAGGTCGCCGTCCATGACCTGAACGCGCTGCTCGCGGATGGCGGTCATCCCGGCGGTCGTGGCGTCGCGGGTCAGGGTGGCCACGAGGGCCAGGATCTCGCTCGACAGGCCGCGCTGCGCGGCCAGGGTCAGCGGCAGGGGCTGGTCGTGGTAGCTCCACAGCCCCGCCTGGTCCACCCCGAACAGCGAGAACGACTCGTCGATGACGTCCTCGAACAACCGATCCAGGTCGTGCTGGCCGCTGACGACCGCGGCGATCCGGAGCAGGGCGGCGCTGCGGTCGAGCAGGACCGGTCGATCGGGCAGCGCGATCTCGTCTGGATCGTCGGCGAGGACCATCAGGGAGGTGGGTCGCTCCGTGGGGCAGGTGGGCGTCCCGGACACGAAGCCGGGGCTGTCACGCAACGGTACCGGGGCCTTCACGCTTGGGCGATAGGTCATCGGTACCAGTGGCGCGCGGCCGACGGCCGTTCGGCGCGACACGACGAGACACCGGCATGGCATGCTGGGCGGACCGTGGGGCGTGTCGATCTGCGACAGGTCCACGATCACCGGAGGACCTGACGACGATGGCTGACGAAGCCGCGACCACCCGAAGTCGCCGAGCGCTCCTGACCGCCGCCGCCGGCGCGGCCGGGGCCCTCGCCGCTTCCGCCGCCCTGCCCCTGACCGCGATGGCCCACGACGCGCAGGACGTCCAGAAGGAAGTCGACAACGCGACGACCGCGACGACGACCATCACCAACAGCGGCCTTGCGTCGACGGCCCTGGCCGGTGCCGCGACCGGCGATGTCAACGACACCGACGTCGGCTACGGCGTCCAGGGCACGAGCCTTCACGGGGCCGGCGTCTTCGGCTGGAGCGTGTCCGCACCCGACCCGCTCGACGGGTTCACCCCCACGAACACGAACTACACGGGCGTCTTCGGCGGCGCCCCGACGTCAGGCACGAACACCGTCTTCGGGACCGGCGTCTGGGGCACGAGCGGCGACGTCGGCGTCCTGGGCACCGGCGACACCGGCGTCTACGGCATCGGCTCGATCGGCGTCATCGGCGAGAGCGTGAGTGCGGCGGCCGGCGTCCAGGCCATCGCCCAGAGCAGCACGGACCTCGCGCTCGACGTACAGGGCAAGGTCAGGTTCAGCCGCTCCGGGCGCTCGACCATCCCGACCGGGAAGTCGAGCCTGAAGGTGACGCTCGCCGGCGTCAGCTCGGGCAGCCGGATCTTCGCGGTGCTCCACACCAATCGGCCCGGCCGCTGGGTGTCGGCTGTGGTCCCGGTGACCGGCTCGTTCACGATCTACCTCAACACGACCGTGCCCGGGGCGACCTACGTCGCCTGGTTCATCCTCAACTGAGATGGCAGACATCGACGCCATCCGCCGTCAGATCGCCAAGCGATCGCGGCCCGTGCACGTGGACTCGCTGCGCGCGGGGGCGAGCCTCCGGCTCGGCCGCGTCGCGAAGCACCAGGGCCGACTCTCGAAGGCGATGCAGGTACACGCCGAAGCGCTCGGACGCGGCGAGCGGACCGTTTCGCCGATGCGCTCCCGGCTGAAGAAGGGCTGAGCCCGACGTAGGGTCAGGCGATCCGGAGCTGCTCGATCGACTCGATGACGCGGTCGGCCAGCGGCTCCAGGTCGGCCCGGCCGCCCACCCCGGTCAGGACGCCGATCACCAGGCCGGCCCCGGCGGATCGGCCCATCCGCAGGTCCGCCGGGGAGTCCCCGACGACCGCCGCACGGGCCGGCGCCACGCCGCACTCGGCACATAGCCACAGGACCATGTCCGGCGCCGGCTTCACCGCGACGCCGTCGTCGGCACAGACGGTCGCGTCGACCAGGTCCGTCAATCCCAGCGAGGCGAGCGTCCGTTCCGTGGGGTCGCGGTCGTCGCTCGTGGCGATGGCGACCCGTCGGCCGGCGGCGCGGATCCCCAGCAACAACGCGCGCAGGTCGCCCAGCGGCTGGACGAGCGTCTCGGGATCCGGCGCGTGCCAGGCGCGATCGACGGCCTGCGTCGCGCGATCCGCGGGCACGCCGTCCGCGACGAGGACCGCGTGGGTCAGTTCGCGCAGGCGGGCCATCGGGGTCGCCGCCAGCCCGCCGTGCGGCGCGACATCACCGGTCGCCGGGTCGAACCCGAGCATCGCGTAGAGCGGCGGTCGCACGTCACGATCCAGCGCCTCGGACAGCCGCCGGCCGAGTTCCTCGGCCCAGTCGCTCCACATCGTCCCGAACCCGATCAGCGTGCCGTCCTTGTCGAAGACGACGAGGTCGATCCCGTCGAGCGGGTCGGTCACACCTCCGCGCCGACCTCTTCCCCGGCCGGGACCGGGACGCCGACCGAGCCGGCGAGGACGAAACAGGCCTCCGGCGGGAACGACACCGTGACCGTGCTGCCGATCGCGGGCAGGGACAGATGCGGTTCGTTGAACGTGTCGAGCGAGATCTCGTTGACCGTGCCGTCGGAGCGGGCGACGCCCATCCGCAGCCGGACGATCGAGCCGAGGAAGTTGATGTCGTCGATCGTGCCGCGCAGCCGGTTGGCGCTCGGGTCACCCTCGCCGAGGGTGATCCCCTCCGGCCGCAGGGCCATCGTGATCCGATCGCCTGCCTTCGCATCGCCGATCGCCCGGGCGGTCCGGATCTCCTGGCCGGCCACGACGACGCGGCCGGACGCCGGATCGACGACGCCCGCGGGCATGAGGTTGAGGGTCCCGACGAACGAGGCCACGAACGAGGTCGCGGGGAAGTTGTAGATCTCCGACGGCGTGCCGATCTGCTCGATCCGGCCCTCGCTCATCACGACGATCCGGTCCGACAGCGACAGCGCCTCTTCCTGGTCGTGGGTGACGTAGACGGTGGTGATGCCGAGCTGGCGCTGGATCGTCCGGATCTCCTTGCGCAGGACGATGCGGATCTTGGCGTCGAGCGCGGACAGCGGCTCGTCGAGGAGCAGGACCTCCGGCTCGAACGCCAGGGCCCGCGCCAGCGCCACCCGCTGCTGCTGGCCGCCGGACATCTGGTAGGGGAACCGATCCGCCCGGCCCTCGAGGTGCATCAGGCCGATGAGCTCCTCGACCCGCCGGGCGATCTCCGCCTTCGGCTTCTTGCGGACCTTCAGCCCGAAGGCGATGTTGTCGGCCACGGTCATGTTCGGGAACAGCGCGTAAGACTGGAAGACCATCCCGACGTTGCGCTGGTTCGGGGCGCGGTGGGTGATGTCCGTCCCGTCCACGACGATCGTCCCGGCGGTCGGCTTCTCGAAGCCGGCGATCATCCGCAGCGTCGTCGTCTTGCCGCAACCCGATGGCCCGAGGAAGGACACGAACTCGCCACGGGCGGCGTCCAGGTTGAAGTCCTCCACGGCGACGACGCCGCCGGGAAACCGCTTCTGGATGCCGGTCAGTTCCAGGAAACCCATGGGTCGGTCCGTCCTCCTAGCGGGCGCCGGTGACTGCGACGCGCGTGCGCGAGCCGCGTCCGATCCTGGCGATGAGCAGCATGGCGATCCAGGTCAAGCCGAAGCTGATGAGGGCGACGGCTGCCGGTTCGTAGGCCTTGTTCCCGCCGAGCAGGCTCAGGTACGGGCCGAACGCCGGACGAGCGAGGAAGCTCGCGATGGTGTACTCGCCCACGACGATGGCCAGGGTCAGGAAGGCGCCGCTCAGGAGGGCGACCCGCAGGTTCGGCAGGATGACCTGCCAGAAGGTCCGGACCCAGCCGGCGCCGAGGCTCTGCGAGGCCTCGGCCAGGCTCTGGACGTCGATCGACCGCAGGCCGGTGTCCACGGCGCGGTACATGTACGGGAACGACAGGATCGTGTAGGCCGCGATGAGCAGGATGTCGCTGCCCTGGTTGGTATTCGTCAGCGGCAGCGGCGGCTTGTTGAACGTACGCAGGAGCCCGAAGACCAGCACGATCGGCGGGATGACGAACGGCAGGAGCGTGATGAACTCGACAAGCGGGCGGGCGCGCGGCACCTTGAGCCGCACCCAGAAGGCCGTCGGGACGATCAGGGCGATGCTCACGACGATCGTGATGAGCCCGATGACGAACGAGTAGCCCAGGCTGCCCCAGAACTGCGGGCTGTTGAGGACGTTCTCGTAGTAGCGCAGCGATGGCGGGACGCCGGCCGCGCCGGTCGGGTGGCCGAGAGAGAACTCGAACGTGCCGATCAGCGGGAGGGCGAAGTACAGCACGCCGAACAGGAAGACGGCGCCCCATAGGAGTCGGCTGAATCTCATCGGTACCACCGCTCCGCGCGTCGCTGCAGCCAGAGGTAGATCAGGATCGTCACGCCCATGATCGCCACCATGCCCATCGCCAGGGCGAACCCGAGACCTTGATTGTGGAGGACGTCACCGCTCATCTGCCGCCCGATCAGTAGGGTGACCAGGTTGAGCTGGCCGCCGGTCAGCTGTTGCGCCGTCGCCTGGGCCCCGAACGCGTTACCGAACAGCAGGATCATCGTGCCGAGCAGCGCCGGTGTCAGGATCGGCAGGGCGACATAGCGCCAGAACTGGAACGTGCTGGCGCCCATGTTCTCGGAGGCCTCACGCCAGTCCTGTCGGAGGCCGTCGATGGCGGGGGCCATGATCAGCACCATCAGCGGGAACTGGAAGTACAGGTAGGCGAGCTCGACCCCAAGCTTCGAGTACAGCGTGAAGCCATTGGCGTAGATGTTGATGCCCAGGACGTCCTTCAGAAACACCGTCAGGAAGCCGACCCGGCCGAGGGTGAAGATGAAGGCGAGGGCGAGCGGGATGCCCGCGAAGTTCGACGCGACGCCGGAGAAGGTGAGCAGGCCGCCACGGAGCACGTTGGGCAGGCCGCCCCGGATGACGGCATAGGCCATCAGGAAGCCGAGGATGCCGCCCATGACGGCGGTCACGAGGCTGATCTCGATGCTGTTGAGGTAGGAATTGAGGGGCAGGGGGTTGGTGAGGTCGGCGTAGTTCTGGAGCGTGAGCTCGCCGGCGTTGTTCTTGAAGCTGCCGATGACCAGGTAGCTGGTCGGGATGATGAGGAAGAGGACGCTGAAGATCAGGAAGGGCAGCAGGCCCATCCACGACAGGTTGAGACGACGCCCGGGCCGCGCCGGTGAAGGCGCACCCCGGGCGTCGATCGGCAGCGCGGTGCCTGACACCGCTCTACCCCTACGTCCTGTCGGTCGACGAAGTCGACGCTACTTGACGGTGACACCCACCGTGGTCGGCCAGCCGGTCGTGATCAGCGTGGTCGCTGCCTCGATCTGGGCCAGGGTCGGCAGGACGGTTCCCTTCGTATCCGGGAGCTTGGCCTGCGCGGCGGTATCGACGGTCCCCTTGGCGACCATGTCGTCATAGCGGATCGGGTTGCAGTACCCCTTCAGCCAGGCGTTCTGCCCTTCGTCGGAGTACAGGTATTCCATCCACAGCTTGGCGGCGTTCGGATGCGGCGCATAGGCGCTGATGGCCTGCACGTACATCCCGCCGAAGCGGCCGCTGGTCGGGACGACGACGGTGATCGGCGGGTTGCCGGCCAGGGAGTCCTTGTCGGCCAGGGCGTTGTAGGTCCACGCGATGCGGATCGGCGCCTCACCGGAGGCGACGGTCGCGGTCTTCGCGATGACCGGCACGAAGTTGCCGGCATCGTTCAGCTTCTTGAAGAAGTCGAGGCCCTGCTGGGCCGAGTCGAGCGAGCCACCGGACGGGAAGCCCGAGGCCCACACGCCGGAGATGGCCTGGTTGGAGACGGTCGGGTCACCGGCGAGGGCGACCTGGTTCTTGTAGTCCGACTTGAGCAGATCGGGCCAGTCCTGCGGGACGTTCTTGACGACGGCGGTGTTGACCTCGAACGCGAGCACACCGTAGTAGTCGCCGTACCAGTAGCCGTCCGCGTCCTTGGCGTTGTCCGGGATGGTGTCCCAGGTCGAGACCTTGTACGGCGCCAGCAGCTTGTCTGCGACCGCCTTCGGGCCGAAGCTCAGGCCGACGTCGATGACGTCCGGCGAGGCGGGTCCGGGGTTGTCCTTGTTGGCCTTGATCGCCTCGATCTCGTCGCCGGAGCCGCCGTCCGGGTTGAGCCCGTTGATCGGGATCCCGTACTTGGCGGTGAAGCCGTCGATGAGCTGGCCGTAGTTGCACCAGGACGGCGGCAGCGCGATGGTCGTCAGGCCGCCTTCGGCCTTGGCCGCCGCGATGAGCGCGTCCATGTTGCCGGCCGCAGCCGATGGCGAAGCCGCCATGGACTCGGCGGCGGACGGGGCAGCCGAAGTGGCTGCGGACGCGGCCGCCGATGGGGCAGCCGAGCTACCCGAGCCAGAACAGGCGGCGAAGACGAATGTCCCCACCACCAGGAGACCCGCGATGCGGGTCACGGAACCATGTGTCGACAAGGTCGGTCCTCCACTATGTCCGATCGTTGATTCCTCGCTCCTGCGAGGGCCGTCGGTCCCTCCTCGGCCCGACCGCGCAGGCGCAACCATACGCCTACGCATCGATCGATGGAACCCGACATCTGCACGGTCGCGCTGACGTGTTTTCGGAGCGTGAACGACGAGGCATCGGCGAGTCCGAGATGGAGGGGCGGCGGGTCCGGATGGACCCCCCGCCCCTCGCTCGGATGCGTCGACTTACGGCATCCACGCCTTCCAGGTGGCCTGGTTGTCGTCGATCCACTTCTGGGCGGCGTCCGCGGCACTCATCCCCTTGTTGGCGATGTAGTCCGCGACCTGGTTCTGGTCGTCGTTCGACCACTTGAAGTTCTTGATGAGGGTGGCGGCGTCCGGGTAGGTCGTCTCGAAGCCGAGCCGGATGGCCTTGTTGAGGGTGTACGGCGGGTAGTCGCAGGCGACCTTCTTCGGGTCGGCATCGCAGCCGGTCGTATAGGGCGGGAAGTTCACCTTCGAGAGCTTGACTTCGGCGTTCAGCCACTGCGGCGTGTAGAAGTACCCGATGAGCGGCGTCTTGCCGGCATCGGCTTCCTGGAAGGCCGTCACGCTGGCGGCCTCGCTGCCGCTGTAGACCGCCTTGTAGTCGAGCTTCAGGTTCGTGATCAGCGCCTCGTCGTTGGTGACGAATGTCGGGTCACTGGCCAGGAACTGGCCCTTGTCGCCGGACTCGGACGTCTTGAACATCGAGGCGTACTTGTTGAGGTTGTTCCAGTCCAGGATGTCCGGGTACTGGTCGACCATCCACGACGGGACGTACCAGCCGATGATCCCGGTGACGCCGTTGGGACCGGCGTCCTCGGCGACCTTCTTGTCGGTGAAGTACAGCTTCTCGAGGTCCGGGTGTCCCCAGTTCTCGAGGATGGCGTCGATCTGGCCGGCCGGGTCCGTGGCGTCGAAGCCCTGCCAGGCGACCTCTTCGGCCAGTGACGGCGTCTCGACCGTGTAGCCCATGCCCTCGAGCAGGTTCTTCACGACCGCGACGTTCGCCTCGGCCCCGACCCACTCGTTGACCGCGATCCGGACGGTGCCCTTGGCGGCCCCGCTGGAGGCGGAGGCGGCCGACGAGGCCCCGGCGGACGCGCCGGACGAGGCGCCAGCGGATGCGCCCGCGCCTCCACTGCTGCAGGCCGCCAGCACGATGCTGACGACGCCCAGGACGGCGGCCAGCCGCATCGTTCCCATTCGATTCATCCCGTGTCCTCCTCCTGTGTGGATCCTGGCCGGTGCCCTCCCAGGCCCCGTTCGTGCTGCGACGCGCCCGCGAGTCGCGGAGCGCCGATTCGATGATGTGTCGCGTTGTTCGGTGATCGGACGAGGCTATCAGGCTCCGCGGATCGCTGGCTGTCGCTCAGGTCAACCCACGACCGGCGGAGCGGGTGGGACGTGTACCGCGCTTCGAGTGACTTGAGCGCTGCCTAGGGCACCCTCCGGTACGTCGATGGGCTTTCGACCGCCGACACCCTGGGTGATGCGGTCGAGCATGATGCCCAGCAGGACGATTGCGATCCCCGCTGCCAGGCCCTTGCCGAAGTCCTCGTGCTGGGAGAACCCGACGATGACGTCGTAGCCGAGCGCGCCCGCCCCCACCAGGGCCCCGACGACGACCATCGCGAGGACCAGGACGATGCCCTGGTTGGCGGCTACGAGCAGCGCGTGACGCGACAGCGGCAGCTGGACCTTCCAGAGCAGCTGGCGATCCGTCGAACCGGCAGCCGTCGCGGCTTCCATGATCGTCGGCGAGACCTCCCGGATCCCGGCGTCGACGAGCCGGATGACCGCCGGCACGGCGTAGATGACGGACGCGACGATGGCCGTGAAGCGGGTCGGGCCGAACAGCGCCACGGCCGGGATGAGGTAGACGAAGGCGGGCATCGTCTGGGCCATGTCGAGCATCGGCCGCAGGGTGGCGCGGACCTTGTCACTCCGAGCCGATAGGATCCCGAGCAGCAGCCCGATGGTCAGCGTGATGGCGGTCGCCACGAGCACCGTGGTCAGCGTCTGCATGCTGTGCTCCCACAGCGACAGGGCCGCCAGCATCACCAGGCAGGCCACGGCGATCGAGGCCGACCGAAGCCCGGAGATGAACCAGGCGATCCCGAACGTCGCCCCGATGACCAGCCAGACCGGTGCGGTCGTGAGGACGGTCTCGAGCGGGTTCAGGAACCCATAGCTGAACAGGTCGCGGATCGCGCTCGTCACGCCCTTCAGGTTCAGCCGGATCCAGCCGACGATCTGGTTGACCGGCTCCAGGAACGAGACCCGGAACCCTCCCGGGAAGGCGGCTGCATCCGGCAGGAGGCGGGCGACGATGATCGCACCGACGACGATGGCGATGGCCCCGATGACGACCCAACGGTGACGTCGCGACTCGGCCGGGCGGTAGCGCGGATCCATCCAGACACCGGCCCGGTCGGTCAGTCGGTCGAGGACGATGGCGAGGATGACGATGGCGACGCCGGCCTGGAATGCGGCCCCTACGTTGACCGCGTGAACGGCCTTGAGGATGTCGGCGCCAAGCCCGGGTGCCCCGATGATCGCGGTGATCACCACCATCGAGAGGGCCATCATGATCGTCTGGTTGACGCCGATCCCGATGGTCCGCCTGGCGAGCGGGAGCTGCACCTTGGTCAGGACCTGCCAGCGGGTCGAACCGAGCGACACGGCGGCCTCGACGGTCGTCGCCCCGACGCCGCGGATCCCGAGCGCGGTGATGCGGATCGCTGGTGGGATGGCGTAGATGACCGTGACGATGGTCGCGGACGGCCCGCCGATCAGGAAGATGAGCGTGGCCGGCGCGAGGTAGGCGATGGTCGGCATGATCTGCATGACGTCGAGGATCGGGCTCAGGAACCCGGCGACCCGGGCGCTGCGGCCGGCGATGATGCCGAGGGGGATGCCGATCAGCAGCGACAGGACGACCGCCGTCAGGATGAGGCCGAGCGTCGCGATGCTGGACTCCCAGAGGCCGAGGACGCCGAGCGCGGCGAAGCCGGCCACGCTCAAGAGCGCCAGCCGCCATCCGCCGAAGATCAGGCCGAGGGCGCCCGACACGGCGAGGATGCCCGGCCAGCCGAGCAGGGCCAGGAAGCTGTCGAAGCCGTCGACCAGGGCCGTGATGGCCACCCGGATCGGATCGAAGCCGAAGACGAACAACGGACTCGTCGTCCGGTTGGCCTCGACCCAGTCCCGCACGCTGTTGATCGCGCTGAAGACCGGGGCGCTGTCATCGTGCGGCAGCGTCCACTGGCCCTGGAACAGCAGGTACAGGACGACGGCGACGGCGATGCCGATCAGCGCGAGGAGGCGTCGTCCCGTCCGCTGATCGAGACGGCCGGCGGCGCGAGGGATCGTGACGGCGGTCATGCCTCGCCCTCGATGACGCCCGCGATGGCCGTCAGGATCTGGGCCCGGTCGACGACGCCCGCGAGGCGGTCCCCGTCCATCACCCGGATCGGCTTGTCGGTCTCGGCGGCGACATGGACCGCTGAGCGGATGAGGGTGTCGGCCGGGAACGACGGTCCGTCCATCGCATCATCCGGGGTCGGGTCGCGCATGATCCAGCGCAGGGTCAGCACGTGGGCCTTCGGGACGTCGCGCACGAAGTCCGCCACGTAGTCGTCGGCCGGGGCACCCACCAGCTCCTCCGGGCGACCGGCCTGGACCACGACGCCGTCGCGCATGATCACGATGTGGTCGCCGAGCTTGAGGGCCTCGGACAGGTCATGGGTGATGAAGACCATCGTCTTGCCGACCTGGTGGTGGAGGCGCAGGACCTCGTTCTGCATGTCGCGTCGGATGAGCGGATCGAGGGCACTAAACGGCTCATCGAAGAACATGACCTCGGGGTCGACGGCCAGCGCCCGGGCGAGCCCGACGCGCTGCTGCATCCCGCCGGAGAGTTGGTCCGGATAGCTGTTGGCGTGGCCCTTGAGGCCGACCAGGTCGATCATCGCCTGGGCCTTCTCGTGGCGAGCCGCCTTGCTCTCGCCCCGGATCTCCAGCGGGTAGGCGACGTTGTCGATGACGCGCCGGTGGGGGAGCAGGCCGAAGTGCTGGAACACCATCGAGAACCGGCGGCGGCGCAGCTCGCGGAGCCGGTTGGAGTCGGCCTTGCGGATGTCCTCGCCGTCCAGCAGGACCTCGCCGGCGGTCGGTTCGATGAGGCGGGTGATGCATCGTACGAGCGTGGACTTGCCGCTGCCGGACAGGCCCATGACGACGAAGACCTCGCCGGGCTTCACGTCGAAGGAGACATCCCGGATGGCGACCATCGAGCCGGTCTTCGCCTTGAGATCCTCGCGCGACAGGTCCGCGTCGGGCGTGCCGATGACCTTGTGCTCCGCGGGCCCGAACACCTTCCAGAGGTGCTTGACCGCGATCGTGGAGTCCGTGCTGCTCCGGTCGGGCGCGGTCGGAGCGCTCGTGGGCTGGGTCGCCACCTCGGTCATGCCGCTATCCTTCCAGTCACGGGGAGTGCTGCCCTGATCGATCCCTCCATCGACGGTCCGCGCATGGTACGACGCACGCGACCCCGGTGCGACGGTCACTGAGCGCCGGGATAGGCGCGACGCGGATCAGCCGCCGAACCAGCCCGACGGTCCCGGTGATGTGTTCTGCCAGATGTGCTTTGCCTCGCGGTACTCATCGAGGCCGCCCTGGCCCAGCTCGCGTCCGATACCGGACTGCTTGAACCCGCCCCACTCGGCCTGCGGCAGGTACGTGTTGTAGTCGTTGATCCAGACCGTCCCGTGGCGGAGCCGTCCGGCGACGCGCTGGGCCCGGCTCGCATCGGTCGTCCAGACGGCGCCGGCGAGGCCGTACAGGGTGTCGTTGCCGAGGGCGATCGCCTCCTCCTCGGTCGAGAACCGTTCGATCGTCAGGACCGGCCCGAAGACCTCCTCCTGGACGATCCGCATCGTCGTCGTGCAGTCGGCGAAGACCGTCGGGCGGTAGTAGAAGCCGGCCTGGAGATGCGGCTCGTCCGGGCGACGTCCGCCCGTGACCAGTCGGGCGCCCTCGGCGATGGCGCTCGCCACGTTCGCCTCGACCTTGGACCGGTGCTCGGCGGTGATGAGCGCGCCGGCCTCGGTCGTTTCGTCCGACCCGTGGCCCAGTCGGATGAGATCCGCGCGGCGAGCGATCTCGGCGACGAAACGGTCGTAGATCTCGTCCTGGACGATCGCCCGGCAGCCGGCGGAACAGACCTGCCCGGAGTGGGTGAACGCGGCGGTCAGGGCGTTGTCGACGGCGGTCTCGAAGTCGCTGTCGGCGAAGACGATGTTCGGGCTCTTGCCGCCGAGCTCGAGGGCCACCCGCTTGACGTTGATCGCGGCGCCGCGCATGAGGGAGCGGCCGGCCGTGAGTCCGCCGGTGAGCGAGACCATGTCGACGTCCGGGCTGTCCGCAAGGGCCTGGCCGACCCGCTCGCCCGGACCGAGGACGAGATTCACGACGCCGGGCGGCGTCCCGGCCTCCTCCAGCAATCGGGTCAGGTGGATGGCGGTGAGCGGCGTGACCTGGGCCGGCTTCATGACCGCGGTGTTCCCGGCGGCCAGGGCCGGGGCGATCTTCCAGCTGAGCTGGAGGAGTGGGTAGTTCCACGGCGCGATGAGGCCGCACACGCCGATCGGCTCGTGGACGATCCGCGACAGTGCGGTCGGCGTGCTCGTGTCCACGAGCCGGCCCATGTCCTTGTCGGCGAGCTGGGCGTAGTAGCGGAACACGCGCGCGACGTCGGCGATGTCCCAACGGCTCTCGCGCATGGCCTTGCCGGTGTTCTGCGTCTCGAGCACGGCCATCGCCTCGAGGTCGCGATCGATGAGCGCGGCGACCCGATCGAGGAGTGCGGCACGATCCCCGGTCGGGGTCCGCGGCCATTCGGTGGTGTCGAAGGCGCGGCGCGCGGCGCCGATCGCGGCCTGGACCTGCTCGTCGGTCGCAACGTCCACCTCGGTGACGAGGGAGCCGTCCGATGGGTTCACGACGCGACTCGTCGAGCCGTCGGCAGATGCGACCCACTGGCCGTCGATGTAGAGAGCGGGCACGGTGACCTCGTGAGGTATCGGGGGATGGAGGATGGCTGGGGTGGTCGCCACGGTCAACGGCACGTCCCGAGCGGCGCGCCGAGTCGGGGGCGCGACTGCGCCCTAGTCTGTCCGCCGGGCTGTTCACCGGCCTGCGCCCTGGCCGATGCGCCTACCAGGCGCGTTTCCGTGACGGATGAGCGTGGCGCCGGCCCCATAGTGCCCGTTCCCGTCGTCTGGTCATCGATCCACGAGGCGTTCATCGGGAACCTGCGCCTGGCAGGCGCGCCGCGCGTGGCGGGCGGCCCGCTCGCGATGTCCGCGATGCCCGCGATGCCCGCGCCCCCGGCCCGGCCCGGCCGCGCCGCCCCGGCCCGATCCCGGTCACCGTCCGGCCACCGGCGCCGGGATCCCGAACCCGACCGTCGGGGTCAGCCGTCGCGTCGCCGCCTGCAGCTCCTCGACCAGGTCGCGGACCCGGTCGTCGGTCAGCCGCGACAGCGGGATGTTCAGGCCGAGCGCGGCGACACACCGTCCGGTCCCGTCCAGCACCGGCACGGCCAGCGCGCCGGCCTCGGCGTGCAGTTCGCCCCGGTTGATCGCCCAGCCCCGTCGACGCGTCTCGTCGACGACCGCGGCGAGCGCGTCGGGATCGGTGATCGTCGCCGGCGTGTGCGCCTCGAGGGGCCGCGCGAGATAGCGGGCCAGCTCGGCCGCCGGCAGCGTCGCGAGGAAGACCTTGCCCGCCGCGGCCGTGTGGAGCCGTGCCCGCTGGCCGGTCCGGGTGAACGCGCGGACCTCGCCGGTCCCGTCGATCTTGTCGATGAACACGACACTGTCGCCGTCGCGGATGGCCAGGTCGACGCTCTCGCCCGTCCGCGCGACGAGGTCCGTCATCACCCGTCGTGCTTCATCACGCACGTCGATCGTGTCCAGGACGTGGGTCCCGAGCTCGAACAGCGGCAAGCCCAGCCGGTAGCGCCCGCTCGCCTCGTCCCGATGCAGCCAGCCGACGCGCTCGAGCGAGCGGGCGACGCGCCAGCCGGTGCTGCGATCGACGCCCATCGCGACCGCCAGTTCCGACGCACTGACCCAGCCGCGGTCTGCCACGATGTCCAGGGCGGCGGCGATCCGCTCGACGCCCGCCCGGGCAGCGCCACGATCGGTCTCTGGGCCGTCGGTCTCGGGGCCGTCGGGGACGTCGATGACGTCGGTCGGCTGGTTGCGCCCCTGGTGTACCATCCCGGACAGTGTCGCAGATGCGGCAACACGATTGCAATACTTGCAACAACGCAAGCCCCCACGGCGTGGGCCAGCCAGATCGAGGAAGGGCGGCAGATGAGCGAGTTCCCGGCGCGCGCCAAGGTGGTCATCATCGGTGCCGGCATCGTCGGCAACAGCATCGCCTACCACCTCGCCAACCTCGGCTGGAAGGACATCCTCCAGATCGACAAAGGCCCCCTGCCGAACCCGGGCGGCTCGACCGGCCACGCGTCCAACTTCCTGTTCCTGGTCGACCACAACAAGGAGATGGCCGAGCTCACCCTCGAGAGCGCCCGCCAGTACCGCGAGTGGGGCGTCTACACCGAGTGCGGCGGCATCGAGGTCGCCCGGTCGGAGACGCGGATGAACGAGCTGCGCCGCCGGATGGACTCGTCCAAGAATTGGGGCATCGAGTCGCGCCTGGTGACGCCCGCCGAGATCAAGGAGCTCGTCCCGTTCATCGACGAGTCGATCCTCGTCGGTGGCTTCTACACGCCGGGCGTCGGCGTCTGCGACTCGCTCCGGTTCGGGACGCTCTGCCGCGAGAAGGCGCTCGAGATGGGCGCCCTGACCGTGTCCGCGAACACGGAGGTGACCGCGCTTGGCGTCGAGGGCGGCCGGATCCGCCGGGTCGAGACGACCAAGGGTACGGTCGAGGCCGAGTACGTCGTCATCGCCTGCGGCGTCTGGTCGCCGCTCATCGCCGAGATGGCCGGCTCGTACATCCCGCTCACGCCCGCCGTCCACCAGATGATCGATGTCGGCCCTGTGCCGCGCTTCGAGACGACTTCGAAGGCCATCGAATTCCCGATCGTCCGCGACATGGACGTCCTGATGTACGAGCGGCAGGATGGCATCGGGCTTGAGATCGGGTCGTACGCCCACCGTTCGATCCTTCACGACCCGGAGGAGATCCCGTCGCTCGAGGACGCGGCCCTGTCGCCGACGGAGTTCCCCTTCACGCAGGACGACTTCGACCCGCAGATGGAGGACGCCCTCACGCTCATGCCCGAGATCGTCGGGGACGAGTCGGTCGGGGTGAAGTACGCCATCAACGGCCTCATCGCGCTGACCCCGGACGGGATGCCGCTGCTGGGCGAGACGCCCGAGGTCAAGGGCCTCTGGTCCGCCGCCGCGGTCTGGGTGAAGGAGGGCCCGGCGGTCGGCAAGTCCATCGCCGAGTGGATGATCCACGGCCAGCCCGAGATCGACTGCAACCAGTCCGATATCAGCCGCTTCCACTCGCACCAGAAGACCCGCCAGCACACGAAGGCCCGCGCCTTCGAGGCCTTCCCCAAGACGTACGGCATCGTCCACCCGGCCGAGCAGTACCTGTCCGATCGACCGCTGCGCAAGTCCCCGATGCACGAGTGGCACGAGGCGCACGAAGGCGAGTTCTTCGAGGTCGCCGGATGGGAGCGACCCCAGTGGTTCCGTTCGAACGCCGCGCTCGTCGAGCGCTACGGCGTCCAGGCCCGCCCGAACGAGTGGGACGCGCGCTGGTGGTCGCCGATCATCAATGCCGAGCATCTCGCGATGCGTGAGTCGGCCGGCATCTTCGACCTCTCGGCGTTCGCCATCTTCGACATCGTCGGGCCGGGTGCGCTGGCCGGCGTCCAGTCCGTGGCCATGCGCCAGATGGACGTCCCGCTGGGCCGTGTGGTCTACACACCGGTCCTCTCGCCGGAGGGCGGCTTCAAGAGCGACCTCACGATCATGCGTCTGGCCGACGACGTGTTCCGGGTCGTCACGGGCGGTGCCCACGGGATGAGCGACCTCAAGTGGTTCAAGGACCACATGCCGGCCGACGCCGCCATGGTGGACCTGACCACGGCCTACACCACGATCGGCGTCTGGGGACCGATGGCCCGCGACATCGTCGCGTCGGTGACGCGTGCGGACCTCTCGAACGAGGGCTTCAAGTTCGGGACGTGCCGGACCATCGAGATCGGCTCGCAGCTCGTGCTCGCGTCACGCATCTCGTATGTCGGCGACCTGGGCTGGGAGCTCTACGTGCCGATGGAGCAGGGTCGCCGCCTTTGGGACGTGCTCTGGGAGGCCGGTCAGGCGCACGGCCTCACCGCCTGCGGCATGGGCGTGTACGGCACGACCGGCCGGATCGAGAAGGCCTACCGCGCGTACGGCGCCGAACTGGACGCGGACTACGACGTCGTCGAGGCCGATATGGCCCCGGTCAAGGTCAAGGCCCAGGACTTCGTCGGCAAGGACGCCGTCCTCCGACAGCTGGCCGCCGAGCCGGTCGCGAAGCTGTGCACGCTGACGGTGGACGACCACACCTCGTCGAGCGGGGAGCGGCGCTACATGCTGGGTCGGCAGCCGATCGTCCGCGAGGACGGCTCGGCCATCGTCGATGCGAAGGGCCGCCGCTCGTACGCGACATCCGCGGGTGCCAGTCCGTCGACCGGCAAGCACGTGCTCCTCGCCTACCTGCCGCCGGACCTGGCCGTCGAGGGCGGCAAGCTGTTCGTCGAGTACTTTGCCGAGCGGTATCCCGTCACGATCGCCGTGGTCGGGGCACGCCCGCTCTTCGACCCCGAGAACCAGCGCATCCGGGCGTGACGATGAAGGTCCTCGTCTGCATCAAGCGCGTCCCCGCCGTGGCCGGCCGGATCACCCTGACCGAGGACGCCCGCGCCATCGACAGCAAGTACCTCGGGTTCGCCATCGGTCCGCACGAGGAGTGCGCGGTCGAGGCGGCCGTGCGCCTTGTCGAGGAAGCCGGCGGCGAGTCCGTCGTGCTGAGTCTGGGCCCGGCCGAGTCGCTCGAGCAGCTCCGGGACGCGATGGCGATCGGGGTATCCCGCGCCATCCACCTCGTCACCGATGGCGAGGAATGGGATCCCGAGTCCACCGCGTCGGCGATCGTCGACGCCATCCGCGCGGACGAGGCCGAGAGCGGCCCGTTCGATCTCCTCCTGTTCGGCAACGAATCCGGTGACACCGGTGGCTACCAGGGCGCCATCCGGATCGGGCGTGCCCTGGGCCGGCCGGTCGTGACCGGACTCAAGGGCCTCGGCGTCGCCGACGGTCGCCTGCGCGGCGAACAGGCTGTCGTAGGCGGCCGCGACCTCTACGACGTTCCGCTCCCGGCGGTCGCGAGCGTCCTCGAAGGGCTCAACATGCCGCGCTACCCGTCGGTGCCCGGCCGACTGCGCGCGAAGAGCAAACCGGTGGCCACGTCCAGCCCGGCCCGCCCGGCCCAACGCCTCGAGATGCTGCGGCTCGTCGTGCCGGAGGGTGCGAACAAGCAGGTGACGATCCTCGGCAACGGCGCGGCGGCTGCATCCGCGACAGTGGACCTCCTCGACCGGATCGGGGTGCTTTGATGGCCACCGTGCTGGTCCTCGTCACCGCGGCCGACGCCGCCCTCGACCGGGTCTCGCTGCAGGGCCTGACGCTGGGCGTCTCGCTCGCGGCCGGCGGCCCGGTCCACGCCCTGCTGATCGGCGACGCGCCGCTGGCCTCCGAACTCGGCGGCTGGGGCGCGACCCACGTCCATGTCGCCGATCATCCGGCCCTGGCCACGTTCGCGCCCGATGCGATCGCCCGGATCGTGGACGACCTGGCGACGAGCCTCGGTGCGGGGGTCGTGGTCGGGCCGGGGACGGAGACCGGCAACACCGTCATGGCTCGGGCCGCGGCGCGTGCCGGACTCCCGTTCGCGGCGAACTGCGTCGCGGCCGCGGCCGGCGATCCGCTCGTCGTCACCCGGCAGCGCTGGGGCGGCAGCCTCCTCGAGCAGGCCGCGATCCATGGCGACCGGGCGATGCTGACCGTCGCGCCGCATGTCCTCGCCGCCGTCCCGACGGGCGGCTCGGCGACGGTCGAGACGTTCACGCCGACCCTCGACGAGTCGGATCTCGCCGTCCGGGTCGTCGGCCGGATCCCGGCGCCGGTCGCCGGTGTCTCGCTGGCCGAGGCGAAGGTCGTCGTCACCGGTGGCCGCGGTGCGGGTTCGGCGCAGGGCTTCGCTCCCGTCGTCGAGCTCGCCGATCTGCTCGGCGCGGCGGTCGGTTGCTCTCGCGCGGTCACGATCTCGGGCTGGCGGCCGCACACGGACCAGGTCGGCCAGACCGGCACGAAGATCGCCCCAGAGCTGTACATCCTCGCCGGGGTGAGCGGGGCGACCCAGCACATGGCCGGGTGCAAGGGCGCCAAGGCGATCCTGGCGATCAACAAGGACGCCGACGCGCCGGTGATGGCCCTCGCTGACTACGCCGTGATCGGCGATATGCACGAGATCCTTCCCGCCATCAGCGCCGAGATCCGCCGCCGCCGCGGGAGCTGACTTGGAGTCCCACCCCGCGGACCGTCGGACGCTCGTCTCGACGCTGGCCGCCCTGGTCGTCGTCGCCCTCGCGCTGCGGCCGCAGATCATCGCGATCGGGCCGCTCCAGCCCGCCATCCAGGCCGACCTCGACATCTCGCACAGCCTCGTC
>Ga0302322_100001070_pt1 | contig 22140 bp, 18 predicted proteins | sample Fen_T0_2_FD_203757 | JGI IMG/M metagenome (GOLD analysis project Ga0302322, IMG submission 203757) | Peat permafrost microbial communities from Stordalen Mire near Abisko, Sweden - Fen_T0_2 | ecosystem: Environmental > Terrestrial > Soil > Wetlands > Permafrost | place: Sweden: Abisko...
CGACGGCGTCGCGCAGGACGTCCGAGAGCAGCGCGGTCACCCGCGTGGCCGGGCCGATGGTGGCCTGAGGCGCCTGGTAGCCCGGCACCGGCGACCCGTAGAGCAGCGCGTACTCGTGCGGGTGGGACCGCGCCCAGTCGCGGACGGCGTGGCAGATCGCCAGCCACCGCTCCCCGGTCGCCGCGCGGGCGACCCGCCGCTCGGCGTCCTCGGCGGCGGCGCCCAGCGCGTCGTAGGCCTCCACGATCAGCAGGGTGAGCAGCTCGTCGCGGCTGGCCACGTACCGGTAGACGGCGGAGCTGACCATCCCGAGCTCCCGCGCCACCGCCCGCAGCGAGAGCCCGGGCGCCCCCTCGACGGCGAGCTGGCGGCGTGCCGCCTCGACGACCTCGCGGACGATCTCCTCCCGGGCCCGACGACGGACGGCGCGGGGTACCGACTCGCTGGTCATGCAGCGATGGTGCCACGAATTCCAGAGCACCGCACTCATCGAGAGAGCACTGCTCTTGACGCGAATGCCCGAAGGGGACATGCTCGACACCAGGCAGAGAGCACTGCTCACATTCGAGGTCACCGCTCCCACGGAGCAGCAGGGGGTCCACCATGAGCACCGCACCGCAGCACGTCGTCGTCGGCGCCGGGGCGATCGGGGCGAAGGTCGCCGCGCTCCTCGCGGAGGAGGGGCAGCAGGTCCGGCTGATCACCCGGAGCGGGTCGGGCGGCGGGCACCCGCTCGTCGAGGCCGTCGCCGCCGACGCCGCGGACGCCGACCGCCTCACCGCGCTGACCCAGGGCGCGACCGCCCTCTACAACTGCGCGAACCCGCCCTACCACCGCTGGCCGCAACTCTGGCCGCCGCTCGCCGCGTCCCTGCTGACGGCGGCCGGGCGCACCGGCGCCGTCCTGGCGACGGCGTCGAATCTCTACGGGTACGGCCCCTGCCCGATGCCGATGACCGAGCGGACCGCGCTGGCCGCCACCTCGACCAAGGGCGGCGTCCGGGCCCGGATGTGGCAGGAGGCGCTGGCCGCCCACGAGGCCGGCCGGGTGCGGGTCACCGAGGCCCGGGCCAGCGACTACCTGGACCCGGGGCCCAACAGCTACATCGGGTCGCGCGTGGTCCCCGCGCTCCTGGCCGGGCGGACGGCGCGGGTGCTGGGCGACCCGGACGCGCCCCACACGTTCACCGCGACGGGGGACATCGCGCGCTTCCTGGTGGTCGCGGCCCGCGACGAGCGGGCCTGGGGCCGGGCCTGGCACGTGCCCTCCCACGAGCCCGTGTCCTCACGCGAGCTGGTGGGGCAGCTGTGCCGGCTGGCCGGCGTCCCGGCGGTGAAGGTCTCGGCGATGCCGGCGTGGATGCTGCGGCTGGCCGGGGTGTTCTCGCCGCTGGTCCGCGAACTGCCGGAGGTCGCCTACCAGCACGACCGTCCGTTCGTCATGGACTCCTCCGCAGCCCGCCGGACCTTCGGCCTGGAGCCGACCCCGTGGGAGGAGATCCTGCAGTCCCTGCTGAAGCCCACCCCGTGACCGTGCGCGGCCGGACGGCACGATCACGGGGTGGCGGGCCTCAGTGCTTGAAGGCGTCCTTCAGCTTCTCGCCGGCCTGCTTGACGTCGGCCTTCGCCTGGTCACCGCGGCCCTGGGCCTCCAGCTCCTCGTCGTCCGTCGTACGGCCCACGGCCTCCTTGGCCTTGCCGCGCAGGTCCTCCGACGTGTTGTCGACCTTGTCCTCGAAGCTCATCGCTCTCTCCCTCGATGCGGCGTCCTGACGAACCCAGCCGAACACATCGAGGCGGGAACGCATCTCGACGGCGTCCTCCCGGGTCACCGAGGACGTCAGGGGAGCAGTCCGGTCCGGGGATCGCGGCCGGTCACGCAGTAGGGCAGCCCGGTCGGATCGGCGAGCGTCGTCCACCCCCTGAAGCGGGTGACCACCCGGGCGCCCCACGCCTCGTGCAGCGCGACCTCGGCGTCCCGGTCGGTCGCGGCGAGGTCGAGGTGGCAGGAGGCGAGGCCGTCCGCGGGCGGGGTGTCCAGGCGCTGCAGGAGCAGCCGCAACGGCATCCCCTCGGGCCGGACCAGGGTGCGGAACTCCGGGCGCGACCCGCCCCGCACCTCCCAGCCGGTCAGCGCCGCCCAGAAGGCGCACTCCGCCTCGTAGGCGGCCGGGGGGATGTCGAGGGCCAGCTGGTCGAGCAGCGACGCCGACCCGTCGGCGCGGGTGACCGGCTGCGGGCGGCGGGGGCCGTCGGGAGCCGCGGGCACCAGGCACCAGACCAGGCCCGCGGGCGAGGTCAGCGTCACCCACCCGCGCTGCGGGCGGGCGGTGGCCCCGAGCCGGACGGCGCGCGCGGCCTCGGCGTCGACGTCGTCCACGTGGACGTCGAGGTGGACCCCGCCCCGCCCCGCCTGGACCGCCTGCAGCCGGACGAACGCGTCGCCGTCCGGGGGCAGCAGGGTCGAGAACTCCCCCGACGGCCCGCGGACGGGCGAGCGCCGCGCCTGCAGCACCCGGGCCCAGAAGCCGGCGGAAGCGTCCAGCGAGGGGGCCGGGCGGTCGATGAACGCGGTCAGCCAGCGCAGGGACATGCGTCCAGCCTAGGAGCCGGGACGGCGGCCCGGGCCCGGCCGTCAGGCGGGCTGGCGCGAGGCGGCCCCGATGACGTCGTGGACGAACGCCAGCTTGCGGACCACGGCCGGGCTGATGACGAACGGGTAGAGGTCGTCGGAGCCCATGCTCCGGTTGACGGCGTTGAGCGCGTACGTGAGCGGCAGCCAGGTGTCCATCACCTGCTGGAACGGGCGCGGCGCCGACAGGTCGTACTCGTTCGGGACGGCGACGAGGTCCCCGGCGTCGCTGACCGGCGCGTCGGGCCCGGTCACGATCATGCCGTAGGCGCCCGCCGTCTGCAGGGTGTCGCGGATGTGCAGGTAGTGGGCGAAGGTCTCGGCCCAGTCCTCCCACGGGTGGGCGGTGGCGTAGGCGCTGACGTGGGTGTCGTTCCACCCGGCGCGCGGGCCCGCGGCGTAGTGGCGCTGCAGGGCCTCGGCGTAGTCGGCGCGCTCGTCGCCGAACAGCTCCCGGAACGCGTCCAGCACCGGGCCGCCCGCCGGCACCAGGCCGTTGCCCTCGACGATCACCATCCAGTAGTAGTGGCCGACCTCGTGCCGGACGTGCCCGAGCAGCGTCCGGTAGGGCTCGGACAGCTCGACGCGGCGGGCCTCCCGGTGGGCGTCGTGGCCCTCGGCGAGGTCGATCGTGACGACGCCGTCGGCGTGGCCGGTCGTGACCGGCGTCCGCGCGCTGGAGAGCAGGTCGAACGCCAGGCCGCGCTGCGGGTCGACCGCGAGCGGGACGACGGGCACCCCGAGGTCGACGAGCTGGTAGTGCAGCCGGCGCTTGGCGGCCTCGGTGCGGGCGAAGGCCGCCAGCCCCTCGGCGTCGCCGTCGGCGGGGCGGGTGCGGGTGAGCCGGCAGCTGTCGCACAGCGCGCCCGGGCCGCGACCCGTCTCGACGAGCCAGTTGCAGGCGGCGATCCCCGCGTTGGGGCAGCGGACCAGGGAGCCGTCCCGGGGGACGGGCACGAGCTGCCGGGTCACGGGGTCGTACCCGCTGGGAGTGTGGCAGTTCATGCAGACGGAGTTCTCGAAGACCAGGAGGCGGCCGCACACGGCACAGCTGAAGGAGCGCACGCGAGGGAACGCTAGGCGCCGATCGCCCACCCCGCCCGCCGAGATCACCTGCCACCCGACAGGCACCCCCCTCCCCACCCCCTTCGTGGTCAGGCAATCCGGGACGATCACACGGGTTCGATGAGTGGAGGAGGTTATGGATTTCGGATGTGCTGGCTGTCACTGGTGGAGTTCGACTTCGGTCATTGCAGCAAGAGGTTGCCCACCGTAATATCAGGGCCATGAATACGACAGAGAGTGAAGATCCGGTTCGGATGCGCGTGGCTGCCAATGTCCGGCTGTACCGCCAGACCCGGCGGCTGACGCTGGAGGAGCTGTCCGAGCGGCTCGGGTCCGTCACCGGCACCGCGATCTCCGCCGCGGCCCTCCTGCGCGTCGAGCAGGGCAAGCGCGGCGTCGAGGCCGGTGACCTGGTGGCACTCGCACTCACCCTGAAGGTGGCCGTGGCCGACCTGCTCGTTCCGGGCAGCGACGAGGCCGCCCCGGCGGGTGGCCCGGCGGGGGCGGGGGACGACGTCGCGGTGAGCGCCGGGAAGGCCGTCGCCCGGGCCGACTACCTCGACGTCATCGGCCTGGGCGCCCCGGCCGTCCCGGGCACCGACGCCACGACCGAGGCGGTCATCGTGCCCGTCGAGCAGATGGAGGCCATCGCCTCGGCCTTCGCCGCCGTCGGCGCCGCCGCGGGCGAGGCGGCCCGCCAGTTCACCCTGGTCACGAGCAACGCCGCCACCCTGGCGACCATCGCCGCGGGCGGCCACCCGCGCGCCGCCCACGGCTCCAGCATGCGCCTCCTGCGCCAGGCCGGGTACACGACCGAGCAGCTGCGCGACCGTTTCGGCCCGGACGCAGCCTTCAGCTGACGGCGGGGCTCAGGACGGCGGGGTCGGGTCCTGCAGGCGGATCACGTCGACCGCCACCTTCAGGGTGCTCTTCTTGCTCTCGGTGAAGATCACGCCCTTGAGCGGCGGCACGTCCGTGTAGTCGCGACCCCACGCCGTCACGACGTAGTCGTCGTCCACGAGCCGGTCGTTCGTCGGGTCCACGTCGACCCAGCCCAGCTCCGGCAGCAGGACCGACGCCCACGCGTGCGAGGCGTCGGCGCCCTGCAGCTTCGGCTTGCCGGGCGGCGGCTGGGTCTCCAGGTAACCGCTCACGTAGCGCGCAGGGAGCCCCACCCACCGCAGCGCGGCGACGGCGAGGTGCGCGAAGTCCTGGCAGACGCCCTCGCGCCGCCGCAGGACGTCGACGAGCGGCGTCGTCACCGACGTCACGCCCGGGCGGTAGGCGAAGTCGTCGTGGATCCGGGTCACCAGGTCGCGGACGGCGTCGCCCACCGGCCGCCCGGGCGTGAAGGCGAGCGCCGCGAAGGTCGGGACGCCGTCCACGAACCCGGCCCGCGGCGACGGCAGCAGGAAGCCGCGGGCCGCGACCGGGTCGACGGGCGCGGCCGGGTCGGCACGATCACTGGCCGGCCAGTCCGGGACCGTGTCGCGCGCCCGCTCCCAGGTCCACGACGCGATCGATGCCAGGTCGGGCACGGTCCGGTCGACGACGACCTCGCTGGTCGCCGTGACCGTGAGCCGCTCGTGCGGGGTGTGCACCTCGACGTAGGCGCTGACGTTGCCGAAGAAGTCGTCCGCCTCGGTCACCAGGTCGGGATCGGGGGTGACCTCGATGCGTGCCTGCCGGGTCCACTGCCCGGGGACGTCCCGCGGCGTCAGGTAGGCCCGCCCGTACGACGACGTGACCTCGTCGTCGTACACGTACTCGGTGCGGTGCACGACGCGGTAGACCCGCCTCCCCGCCCCCAGGTGGTCCGCCGCCCGCTCGGGCCGGGCGCTCACAGCAGCCACCCCGGGGTGCCCGCGAGGGACTGCTGCGGCGCGGCGTGCACGAAGTTGGCCTGGGCGAACGAGGCCGCGAGGCGGGTGAGCTCGTCGTGGAGGGCCGCGACGGCGTCCGCACGCCGCCCGGTGTCCGCGGCGGCGCCGTCGGCGTCCAGCTCGCGGAGGCGGGCCTGCAGGGCGGCGAGCCGGTCGCGGGACCGGGACCGCGCGCCGTCCGCCCCCCACACGGCGACGGCGTCGCGCCCGGGTTCGGGCGGCAGGTGGGCCAGGTCCTCGGCGAACCGCTCCAACTGGTAGGCCACCGAGCGCGGGTTGTGGCGGTCGGTGAGGAGCAGGTCGACGACGCCCTGCGGCTGGGGGCGGCCCTGCAGGCGGCGCCGGTAGGTGATGATGCTCTCCCCCGCGATGAGCACCGACTCCAGCACGAGCGCCTCCACGGCGGTCGGCAGCGGCACCGGAACGGCGTCGGGCTCGGGACCGGGCTGCGGCGCCAGCACCTGGCGCAGCAGCGCCGTGACCTGCAGCGCCCGCTCCAGCCGGCGCCCGGCGTCCATGAAGTACCAGCCGACGTCGCGCACCATGCTCTCCGCCCCCAGCCCGGCCAGCGCCAGCAGTCCCTCGAGCAGCCGGGCGAGGGCGGGCTGCAGCGGCTGCTCGATCCCCTCCCGGACACCCTGGCGCACCTCGTCGAGCACCCGCTCCAGGCTGCCCAGCACCACCCAGGTGTCCAGGGACAGCTGGTCCCGCACGGCGTGGGCGGCCTCGACCGTGCGCCGGACGGCGTGCGCGAGCGTGCCGGGCCGCGCCGAGTCCACCACGAGCGCGACGAGCTCGGACCGCGGGTCCTCCAGCAGCGCGGCGGCCCCCGGGCCGGTGAAGCCCGGGTAGGTCGTCGTCACCCGGGTGACCGCGTCGAGCAGGATGCGCAGGCTGACGCCGCCGGGCGTGCCGGGACGCGACGTCCAGTCCTCGGCCAGGTCGTCGACGACGCGCAGGATGCGGACGGCGTCCTCTGCGCGCTCGGCGTACCGGCCCAGCCAGAAGAGGTCCTCGGCGGCACGGGTCGAGGGGACCGCCTCCCGCACCGGCGGGACGGGCGCGAGGTCCGGCGTCGACGCGGGCGGCCAGGGCGCGGTCTGGGGGCTGAGCACCCACACGTCCTTGGCGAGGGCGCCGGACAGGCTGGACACCAGGGTGCTGTCCCGCCGGCCCGCCACCCGGCCGAGGCCGCCCGTCATCAGGCGGTAGCCGCCGTCCTTGGCGACGGCGAACGCCCGCAGCAGGAACCGGCGCGACTCCAGGCCGCGCGGCGTGACGACGGGCGCGGTGCTGAGCGGCACCGGCACCTGCGCGCACCAGGTGTGCGGCGCGGCCTCGATCCGGCGGCGCAGCGCCTCGAGCCGGGCCTGCGACAGCTCCCAGCCGAAGACGCTCGTGCGCCCGACGCCCCGGCTGATCGGCTTGATCACCAGGGTGTCGAGGTGGGCGAGGACGTGCTCGCGGGAGGTGCGGTCGCCGCACCACCAGGTCTGCGCCGACGGCAGTCGGAGCGGCTCGCCGAGCAGCGCCCGGCAGGCGGCCGGCAGGAACGGCAACAGGCCCGGGTTCTCCAGCACGCCCGCGCCGAACGGGTTGACGACCGAGACCGTGCCGCGCCGCGCGGCCTCCAGCAGGCCGGGGACGCCGAGGCGGGACTCCGGGCGCAGCTCCAGCGGGTCGCTGTACCAGGCGTCGACGCGCCGCAGGACGACGTCGACCGGCTCCAGCCGCCCCGGTGCGCGCACGAACACCCGGCCCCGGCGGACGACGAGGTCCTCGCCGGACACCACGGGATAGCCGAGCAGGGTCGAGAGGAACACCTGGTCGAACGCGGTCTCGCTGCCCGGTCCGGGGGTGAGGATGACGACGCGCGGGGCCTCCGCCGTCGCGGGCGCGATCTCCTGCAACCCCTCGCGCATGGTGTGGAAGAAGCTGCGCAACCGCTCCAACCGGGTGTCCCGGTACAGGCCGGGCATCACCCGGCTGACGATCCGCCGGTTCTCCATCGCGTAGCCGGTGCCGGACGGCGCCTGGGTGCGGTCGCCGATGACGGTCCAGGCCCCGGACGCGTCGCGCCCGAGGTCCACCGCGGCCAGGAACAGCTGGCGCGGCCCCGGCAGCCGGATCTGGTCGGCGACGCGCAGGAACTCGGCGTGCCCGAACACCACCTCCGGCGGGACGACGCCGCGGCGCAGCAGCTCCCGCGGGCCGTACAGGTCGGTGAGCACCAGGTCGAGCAGCTCCACGCGCTGGGCCAGGGCCGGTTCCAGCGCCTGCCAGTCCTGCGTGTCGACGACGACGGGCAGCGGGTCGACCCGCCAGCGCATCGCGGTGCCCAGACCGCCACCGCCGTCCAGGGTGACGTCCCCGCCGGTCACGGCGCCGGCGCCGCCCTCGGGCAGCGGCGGCACGCCGTAGGTGACGCCGTCGTCCTCCACCAGGCGCGCGGTCTCGGCGCGCCGGGCGAGCAGGCCTGGCCCGCCGAGGAGGTCGATCGTGGCGGCGAGGTCGGCCGATCCCACGCGGGGCTCGGCGTCGCCGTCCACCAGCTCGTCCGCCAGACCCGAGGCGGCCGCCTGTCGGGCGTACGCGGACACGGTCCGGCCGGGGTCGGTCGGACCGGCGTCGTAGGCGCCGAAGGCAGCGGTCACCCCCGCATCCTGCCTGGTCGACCCCATGGAGGGGTAGGAAGGGGGGGAGGTCAGGACAACCGGGTGCCTGCGGTCACTGCCGGTGGCCGGGCCCCCAGGAAGAAGATTCCGGGCAGACCGGCCGTCTGGAAGCCCCCGTTCGGGTTGCGCGCGAGCGTCGATCCGGTGAGCATGAGGGTGCCCGTGCGGTCGTTGCTGACGAAGAAGATCGCACCTCCGCCCTCTTCGGCCTGGTTGTCCTGCACCCGGGTGCGGATGAGGGTGAGCGAGATCGCGTTCCCGTCGAGGTAGACCGCCCCGCCGCTGCCGCCCCCGGCCGTGCCCGACCGCGCCGGGTTCGCGCCGTGGCCGATCGCCCGGTTGTGGTCGAAGACACTGTCCAGCACCACCCAGGACACCCCGATGCTGCTGATCCCGCCGCCGTTGGCGCACACGCCGCCGGTGAACGTGCTGCCGACCACGTACACCGGCCGGTGCCGGTACTGGTCGAGGACGCGGACGGCCGCCCCGCCGACGTCCGGGCCCGCCGCCTGGCAGCGGTTGCCCACGAACCGGGAGTCGACGATCCGCACCTGCCCGCCGCGGACGAACAGCGCCCCGCCGCCCTCGCGCTCGGCGGTCGAGTCGCCGTCGCTGAGGGTCAGGTTCTGGACGACGAGCCGCGGGGTCTCCTGGTCGTCGCAGTGGGCGGTGGTCCAGGTCTGCGCCTGGTCGCAGGTGTTCTGGTAGAGGATGCGCCGGGCGCCGCCGCCGGACAGCGTCACCTTGCCGCCGCCGTCCAGCACCAGGTCGGGATGGCTGTTGACGACCTTCGCCGTGCGGGTCAGCGTGATCGTCACCGGCGCCGGGCCACAGTCGAACGTGACGACGCCACCCGCCGCCACGGCCGCGACGACGGCGTCGGAGGTGCAGCTCGCCGGGGTACCGCGGCCGACGACGCGTGTGGGACGGGAGGTGTCGACGGCGCGCGCCGCGGCCGGGACGGCGGCGCTCCCGGCCGCGTTACCGGCGGGGTTCCCGGCGGGCTTGGTCGCGGGGCCGGGCCCGGGCCGGGGGCTCGCGGTCGCCGCACCGCGCGCCGAGGTCGAGGTCGGCGGAGGGGCCTGCGTCGTTGGCGTCGGAGAAGGGCCCTGCGCCGAGGAGGGGGCCTCGGGCGAGGTCCCGGTCGGCGAGCCGTCCGCCGACGACGCCGGGACGGGCGCCGCCGGGGAGGACCCGCAGGCGGCCAGCGCCAGGACCGCCACCACGACCGACCCGACCACCGCTGCGCGCCTCGTCACGGGCCGCAACCTAGGCCCGCGGCGACGCCGCCGTCACCGGCGCGCACCCCCTTTGACGAACCCTTGACCCACCCGAAGGAGTCCCGTGACCCCTCCCCCACCACCCCCCTCGTGATCATGCAATCCGGGACGATCATGCAATCCGAGGACCGGGCACGGCCCGGGACGTCGATCTGCCGGCCTGACGGCCACGAGACCGGCCCAGGCGGTCGCCCTCACCACCAGGCAGGGCCGATGCGAGGGCCGAGCACCCGCGAGGCGTCCCCGGATTGCATGATCGTCCCGGACTGCATGATCACGAGTGGGGAGAGGCGATGGGGGCGCTAGGGGCGGCGGTGGCGGCGCAGGTCGAGCGTGCGGGGGAACTCGTCCGTCAGGTCGAGACCGCTCACGCGCAGCAGGGACGTGTCGACCGGTCCCGCCGAGTGCCCGGACGGCGCGAAGCGGCCGGCCCGCCGCGACTCCGCCTCGACGGCGTTGACCGGGTACCGCTCGTAGCTGCGGCCCCCCGGGTGCACGACGTGGTAGGTGAACCCGCCCAGGGACCGGGCGTTCCACAGGTCGACCAGGTCGAACACCAGCGGCGACTGGACGCCGATGGTCGGGTGCAGGGCCGACGGCGGCGCCCACGCCCGGTACCGGACCCCGCCGACCGCGGTGCCCGACGTCCCCGACCCGCGCAGCGGGACGGGCACCCCGTTGCACGTCACCACGTGCCGCCCCCGGACCAGCCCGCTCGCCAGCACCTGGACCCGCTCCACCGAGGAGTCCACGAACCGGGCCGTGCCGCCCGCCGCGGCCTCCTCGCCGAGCACGTGCCACGGCTCGACGGCCTGGCGCAGCTCCAGCCGCACCCCGGCGACCTCGGTCTCGCCCAGGCGGGGGAACCGGAACTCCAGGAAGGGGTCCAGCCAGCCGCGCTCGAACGCGATGCCGTGGTCGACGAGGTCCTGGACGACCTCGGTGATGTCGGCGTCCACGCAGGCGGGCAGCAGGAACCGGTCGTGCAGCTCGGTGCCCCACCGCACGAGCGGTGCACGGTAGGGGTCCGCCCAGAAACGGGCCACCAGGGAGCGCACCAGCAGGTGCTGGACCAGCGACATCCGCGGGTGCGGCGGCATCTCGAACCCGCGCAGCTCCAGCAGGCCGAGGCGCCCGCGGTCGCCGTCGGGGCTGTAGAGCTTGTCGACGCAGAACTCCGCCCGGTGGGTGTTTCCGGTGACGTCGGTCAGCAGGTGGCGTAGCAGCCGGTCGACGAGCCACGGCCGGGTCGCCAGCACCGCGCCGTCCGGGCCGGTCTGGCCGCCGACCCGGTCCAGCTCGCCGAAGGCGATCTCCAGCTCGTAGAGGGTCTCGGGCCGGGCCTCGTCGACGCGCGGGGCCTGGCTCGTCGGGCCGATGAACCGGCCCGAGAACAGGTACGACAGCGAGGGGTGGTTCTGCCAGTAGGTGATCATCGACCGGAGCAGGTCGGGACGGCGCAGCAGCGGCGAGTCGGCGGGCGTCGCCCCGCCGAGCGTGATGTGGTTGCCGCCCCCGGTGCCCGTGTGGGTGCCGTCCAGGTCGAACTTCTCCGTGCCCAGCCGGCAGAGCCGGGCCTGGGCGTAGAGGGTCTCGGTGATCTCCGCCAGCTCCGGCCACCGGGCCGACGGCTGCACGTTCACCTCGATGACGCCGGGATCGGGCGTCACGGTGACCGTCTGCGTCCGCGGGTCGCGCGGCAGCGGGTAGCCCTCCAGCACGACCGGCACGCCCAGGGCTGCCGCCGCCGACTCGATCGTCGCCAGCAGCTCGGCGGCGTCCTCGAGGTGGGTCAGCGGGGGGAGGAAGACGTAGAGCCGCCCCTCCCGCTCCTCCACGGCGAGCGCCGTCCGGGGAGCCTTCTCGGGGTCGACGAGGACGGCGGGCGGCGCGACCGGCACGGACGGCGCGCCGTCCGTGCGCACCTGGTCGGCGACCACGCTGCCGTCGCCGTCCCGCCGGGAGGGCAGCGGGCGGCGCGGGTCGAACGTCGACCGCTCCGGGACCGTGGGCGGGGGCGCCCAGGCGAGGCTGTCGAGCGGCAGGCGCAGCCCGAGGGGCGACGTCCCGCCGGTGAGGAACAGGTGACGGCGGCGCAGGCGCCAGCGGCTCGTGCCCCAGGACTCGCCGTCCTCGGTGCGGAACAGCGGGACCACCCAGCCGCGCGGGCGGCCGGGGTCGGCGTCCAGCGCGGCGACGAGCTGCTCGCGGGCGTCCGGCTCGGCGAGGTCGGGGTTGGTCGGGTCGACGTCGAGGGAGGGCGGGTCGCCGGCAGGCAGCCGGGCCGTCTCCCAGAGCCGCAGGAGGAGGTCCTCGTAGGCGGGCAGGGGGACGTCGGCGGGCACGCCGAGCGCCGCCGCGACGCGCAGCGCCAGGTCACGGGCCGTGCGCGCGGCGGTCGCCGAGTCCGGGTCGAGGGACGGCGGCTCCCAGGGTGCGGACAGGAGCGACCGCTCCCGCCACAGCGGCTCGCCGTCCGTGCGCCAGGTGAGCCCGATCTGCCAGCGCGGCAGCGGCTCGCCGGGGTACCACTTGCCCTGGCCGTGGTGGGTGACGCCGCCGCGGGCCCACGCCTGCTCCAGGCGCCGGGCGAGGCGGACGGCCAGCGCCCGCTTCTCCTCGCCGTCGGCGGCGGTGTTCCACTGCTCGGACTCCATGTCGTCGACCGACACGAAGGTCGGCTCGCCGCCCACGGTCAGCCGGACGTCGCCGTCCTCCAGCAGGCGGTCGACGTGGCGGCCGAGCGTCTCGACGCGGTCCCACTGGCCCGGGGTGTACGGCTTGGTGACGCGCGGGTCCTCGTGGACCCGGGTGACGGTGTTGCTGAAGTCGAACTCGACCCCGGCGGCGTCGGTGCTGCCCGTGATGGGCGCACTGGTCGCCGGGTGCGGGGTCGCGCTGAGCGGGATGTGGCCCTCGCCCGCGAGCAGCCCGGACGTCGGGTCCAGGCCGATCCAGCCCGCGCCCGGCACGTAGACCTCGGTCCAGGCGTGCAGGTCGGTGAAGTCCTGGGCGGGCCCGGCGGGACCGTCGATCGGCTTCTCGTCGGAGGCGAGCTGCACCAGGTACCCGGACACGAACCGGGCCGCCAGCCCGAGCTCGCGCAGGGCGGACACGAGCAGCCAGGCGCTGTCCCGGCAGGAGCCGACGGCCTTCTCGAGCGTCTCGTCAGGGGTCTGGACGCCGGGTTCCATCCGCACGTTGTAGGCGACCGAGCGCTGCACCAGCTGGTTGACGTCGACCAGGAAGTCGACGATCCGGCGCCCCTCCTCGGGCACCGGCGGCAGCCCGGCCAGCCACGCCGTCAGCAGCGGCCCGGGACCGGACCCCACCTCGGCGCTCCGCTCGTCCACCGGCCGCAGGTAGGGCTCCAGATCGGCCTTGACGCCCGCGGGGTAGGTGAAGGGGTAGCGCTCGGCGTACTCCTCCACGAAGAAGTCGAACGGGTTGATGACGGTCATGTCGGCGACCAGGTCGACGACGAACGTCAGCTCGGTGACCTTCTCGGGGAAGACGAACCGCGCCAGGTGGTTGCCGAAGGCGTCCTGCTGCCAGTTGACGAAATGCGGCTCGGGCGTGACGCGCAACGAGTACGCGGTGATCGGCGTCCGGCAGTGCGGCGCCGGGCGCAGGCGTACGACGTGCGGGTGCACCGTGACGGGCCGGTCGAACCGGTAGCTCGTACGGTGCTCGAGGGCGACACGGATAGTCACGGAACTCCCTGGGTGCTGGGCACGACGGGTGACCCTACGGTAGGGGATCGGGATGCCGGATCCCCGGACGCCCACGTTTCGAGCAGATGAACCCCTCCCGGGTGCGGGCGGGGCGGTGGCAGGGGGCGGCGTCAGGAGGTTGCTCGGAACGTGACCGGGTGGGGGGTCGACAGGGTGGCCGCGACGATCCCGACGTACGCGTTCACCAGCGCCGGGGCCGCGCCCGGGGCCGTCGGGCGGTCCGCGCCGGTGCGGGCGTCGAGGGCGACCGTCCCGTTCTGCGTCTCGCCGTAGACGGTGCCGTGCCAGGCCGTGCTGACGCGCGGCGCCACCCGACCCGCCGCGGCGTCCGGCAGCTGCCACAGCAGGTGCCCGGTCGTCGCGTCGTACCCGGCGGCCCAGGTCTCGCCGGAGGCCGCCTGCGCGCAGACGGTCGCGGTGCGCCCGTCGAACCAGCAGCGGACGTCGCCGGGGGCCGTCCGCGTGTCACGCACCTGCCCGGCCGTCGCGTCCAGGACGGTCAGCGCGCGGGCGCCCGTCACGGCGTCCGTGGTGTCGACGGCGACGAGCCCCGGGCCCGCCGTCCACACCGACGCCGAGTGCACCGGGCCGCCGGGCGCCGTCCAGGCCCGGGCGCCGTCCTCGGCCTTCACCGCGACGACGCGGGACGCGGCGAGGCCCCCGCCCACCGGCTGCAGGACGCCGACGACCCGGTGCGCCACGACGGCCCCGGCGTCGAACCCGGCCAGGTGCCAGGCGATCCGGCCGGTGGCCAGGTCGACGGCGTAGCTGGTGGGCGTCTGCTGGGCGCCCTGGCCCGCGACGACGACGAGGGTGCCCAGGTCGTCGCCGACCACCCGCACGCTGCGCAGGTCGTCCGTGCCCGCCAGGGAGACCGGCAGGTCGATGCGCATCCGGGCGACCGGCGCGTACCCGGCGGGGTCGACGGCGAGCAGCGCGACGGCGGGATGGCCGAGCGTCGTCCCGTGCCCGGGCACGCTCACCGCGAAGGCCGCCACGACGGCCCGGCGGCCCCCCACGGTGGCGGGCAGGGGCACGGTCGGCGAGCTGCCGCTGACGGTGGGCGGGGGCAGCTCGCCGACCGTGCCGGTGGGGGCGGCCGGGTCGAGGGCCGGCACCGTGGCGCGCTCCTTGCCGGTGCGGGTGTCCAGCACCTGCAGCCCGTCCGGCGTCCCGACGAAGGCGTCCAGGTCGTGCAGGGCGATCGGCAGGGGGTCGCCGTCCGCCGTGCGCGGCAGCGCCACGCCGTGCCCGGCGTCGAACGCGACCGGCGGGTCGTACGCCGGGGGCGGCCCCTGGGCCTCCCGGTCGCCGCCCGAGTCGCGCACCGCGCCCACCACGACCAGGACGACGGCCAGCACGATCAGCACCGCCGCCACCACCAGCAGCCGCTGCCGCGTCACCATGCCCCCGCCGCCCTCCCGTGCCCGGAACACCACGGGGTCTACCCGCCCCGCAACGCCACGAGGTGCTGCAGGACGGCCGCCACGGCGTCCGGGTCGGCGACCCGGTGCCGTGCCGCGGTCCGGCCGTCGCCCACCTTCACCGTGACGTCGCCCGCGGCGTCGTCGAGGACGGCGAACGCCCGCTCGTCGGTCACATCGTCCCCCGCGTAGAGCACTCCCCCGGGCTCCGCCACACCGGCGATCACGCGCAGCCGGCGCAGCGCGGCACCCTTGGTGACGTCGGTCACGGCCAGCTCCACGACCTCCTTGCCGCTCAGGGCGTGCACGCCCGGCCAGGTGGCGGGCCCGGCCAGCACGCGCGCGGCGGCCGCCGCGGCGACCTCCCGGTCGGCGCCACGGGTGTGCAGGACGGCGGCGGCCGGCTTGCGCTCCAGCCGGGTGCCCGGGTGCTCCGCGACGATCCCGGCCGTCGCCGCCTCGACCCGGTCGAGCAGCGCGACGGCCTCGGGCGCCAAGCCCGCACGGCCGCCGTCCTGCGTGCCGCCGCCGTCCTGCGTGCCGCCGTCCGTGCCGGACCCGACCGCGAACTGCGGGGGCACCGCCAGCTCCCCGCCGTGGCTGCCGACCAGCAGGGCGGCGGGGGGCGGGTCGGCCAGGCGGCGCAACGACTCCAGCGGCCGCCCCGAGACGAGCGCGACCGCCGTCCCGGGCAGGCGCGCGAGCCGGTGCAGGGCGTCCCGGGCGGCGGGCACCGGCCGGGAGGTCTCCGGGTCGAGGACCAGCGGCGCCAGGCAGCCGTCGAAGTCGAGGGCCACCAGGACGCCGGGCCGCGCGGCGAACGCCGCCAGCGCCTCGCGGAGACCCGCAGGCAGCTCCCCGGGACCGGACCGGACCGGCCACGGGGCGGTCATCGCGGAAGCCCCGCGTGCTCGCCGCCGAGGACGACGGTGAACGCCCGCTCGCCGGCCGCCGGGGGACGCGAGCGTCCGTCGGCGTCCCGGAAGCCGTCGGTGTCCCCGTGGCTGCCCCCGCCCGCAGCGCCGCCGGGCGTGCCGCCGGACGTGGTGCCGGGCCCGGTCCGCTGCAGGGCCTCGAGGAAGTCGTGCGCCCACCGGGCCACGTCGTACTGCGCGACCCGCCGTCGCATCGCCCGCATGCGCCGCGCGCGCTCGCGCGGGGAGTCCCGCACGGCGCTCACGATCTGGCTCTTCAACCCGTCGATGTCGTGCGGGTTCACCAGGTAGGCGGGCGCCATCTCGTTCGCGGCGCCGGTGAACTCGCTGAGGACGAGCGCGCCGCCGTCGTCGTGGCGGCTGGCCACGTACTCCTTGGCGACGAGGTTCATCCCGTCGCGCAGGGCGGTGACGAGCAGGACGTCGGCCGCCAGGTAGAGCGCGGACAGCTCCTCGCGGGGGAACGACTGGTGCAGGTAGTGCACGGCGGGCTTGCCGAGGCGTCCGTGCACGCCGTTGATCCGGCTGACCGTCACCTCGACGTCGTCGCGCAGGGCCTGGTAGCTCTCGACCCGCTCCCGGCTCGGCGTCGCGACCTGCACGAACACCGTGCCGGGCCGGGGGAGGCGGTCCTCGTCGTACAGCTCCGAGACGGCCTTCAGCCGGTGCGGGATGCCCTTGGTGTAGTCGAGCCGGTCGACCCCGAGCAGGACGACGTCGGGGTCGCCGAGCTGGGAGCGGATCTGCCGGGCCCGCTCGGCGGTCTCGGGACGGCGCGCGATCTCGTCGAGGAAGGCCGAGTCCACCGAGATCGGGAACGAGGCGGCCCGCACGGTCCGGGCGCCGCCGCGGTCGTCCGGCAGCACCACCTCGCCCCGGCGGGTGAGCAGGCCGCAGCGCCGGCACGCCCGCAGGAAGTTGTTGGCGTCGGCCGGGCGCTGGAAGCCGATCAGGTCGGCGCCGGTCAGGCCGTCGAGCACCTGGCGGCGCCAGGGCAGCTGGGAGTAGATCTCGTAGGGCGGGAACGGGATGTGGTTGAAGAACCCGATCCGCAGGTCCGGCCGCAGGTCGCGCAGCATCCGCGGGACCATCTGCAGCTGGTAGTCCTGCACCCACACGGTCCCGCCGGGGGCCGCCTGGGCGGCCGCCGCCTGGGCGAAGCGCCAGTTCACCCGCACGTAGCTGTCCCACCAGGTGCGGTGGAAGATCGGCTGGACGATGACGTCGTGGTAGAGCGGCCACAGCGTGCCGTTGGACATGCCCTCGTAGTAATCGGCGACCTCGTCGGCCGACAGCGGCACGGGCACCAGATGCATGGACTCGGCCTCGAACGCCTCGGGGGCGTCGCCCGCCGCGCCCGTCCAGCCGAGCCAGGCCCCGCCCCGCCGCTTCATGATCGGTTCCAGGGCCGACACCAGGCCGCCCGGGCTGGGCTGCCAGCTCACCGACCCGTCCGGCTCCTCCCGGCGGTCCACGGGCAGCCGGTTGGCGACGACGACGAGCTCGTGACTCCCCCCGCCGCCGCGCACGCCGTCCGGATCCTCGTGCCCGCCCGGCCGATCCTGCACGCCACACCACCCCGCTCGGTCACTGCCGTGGACCCTACCCGCCCCTCCAGGGATCCACCCGGGCGCCGTCGCCCAGGGGTCCGTCACCCACAGTAGGCGGGTCCGGCCCGGCCGCGCGGCGGGTGCGCCGCGTGGCCGGGCCGAGCGGAGGACGTCCGGCAAACCATCTCATTAGGGATGGGTCAGGCCGAAACGGGCCGAGTGCATCGGGCCGGCGTCGAGCAGGTTGCGTCGAGGTGACGACGATCAGTCGAGCAGCACCCAGGCCGTCACCAGGTCCCGACGTCCCGGTCGCGCCACCCGTAGCCGCAGCAGACCGCCCGCGACGCCGTCCACGGCGAAGCGCCCCGCGTCGTCCGGCCGGACCGGCACCGCCGCCCCGGCCCCCCGGTCCAGGACGACGGTGCTCGTACCGGGCGGCATGACCCGGCCGGTCAGGCGCCGCCCGCCGGGGGTGGGCGGCGCGACCTCCAGCTCGACACCGAGGCCGTCGGTGCCGAACCACAGCACGCGCGAGGCCGCCGCCGGGGCGCCGTCCGGCGGGCGGCGGTCGAACCCCTCCCGCCGGTCGGTGTCCGAGTCCCAGATCAGGCGGACGACGTCGGACGGCGGCACCCGCGCACCGAACGCCTCCTTGGCGGCGCGGGCCGCGGCCTCCGCACCCCCCGCGGCCCCCAGACCCGCTGACGGCCCTCCCGCGCCCCTGATGGCCGGCGGGCGCTGGGCCCGAACGATCGCCCCACCCCACTCGGCGAGTTGCTGTCGCACGCTGGTCACCTCCACTGACCCCCCGCCCCACTGGGCGCACCGCCGTCCGGCGGCGGGCGCCGGTCCGGGCCATTGACCGGCGATCCGCCGCCGACGGTGACAGGACCCCTCGGGGCGATCGTCAGATACACGAGGAGCCGTCGAGAGTAGAGCTACCTATGGTGACGGTGCTGCGCCGAACGGGTGACAGGCCACCCCCGGTATCGGAGGACCCCCGCGGGGATGAGAAAATGTCCTCACGATGAGTACCTCTCCTCGCAAGTCCAAGTCGTTCCCGGTCACGGTGACCCACCTGCCGACCGTGCGTTGCAGCATCTGCGGGCGCACCGTCGCCCACCGGGACTCCGCCGCGGACGCCCTCACCGAGCACTACCGGCGCTCACACCCGGAACAGCTCGAAGGCAAGCGTTCCTGAACCACCCCGCCGCGACCCGGTGCCCCCGTACCCTCCTGCAATGATCGAGCCGCCCACGCCTCCCGGAGCCGACCGGACCTCCGCGCGCGCCCTCCGCGCGCCCTCGCCGCGGGAGTCCCGCTGGCTGCTGCGCCGGTGCGGGAGCAAGGGCCACGTGCTCGCCCACGTCGACGACCCGATCGCCGTCCGGCTCACCGCGGGCGGCCCGGACGGCGAGCTGCTGCGCTGCCTGCGGTGCGGCTCCTTCGCCGACCCCGACGACGTCGGCGAGCCCGCCGCCGTCCTCGGCACGGCGGCGGCGCCCGTGCCCCTGGCCGGCCTGCCGCTCGTGCTGCGCGGCGCGCACGGGCGCAAGCTCGCGCTGCTGCGCCTGCTCGCCGTCGAACGGGGTGGGCGGGGCGTGCTGCTCATGGCCGCCGCGGCCGGGCTGGCCCAGCTGGCGTCCAGCCACGTCGCCGTCGCGGAACGGCTCGGCCAGGTGGCAGAGGCGGCCCGGCCGCTCGGCGAGCAGTTCGGCTGGGACGTCGCCCGGTCCCGCGTCCTGACCCAGGCCCAGGACCTGCTCGGCAGCTCCGCGGGCACGTTCACGCTCGTCGCCTGGCTGGCGGCGGGCTACGGGCTGCTGCAGGTGGTCGAGGGCGTCGGCCTGTGGGGCGGGTGGCGCTGGGCCGAGTACCTGGCGACGGTGGCGACGTCGGCGTTCGTCCCGCTGGAGGTGTACGAGCTGCTCCACCACCCGACCCTCTTCAAGGCGGGCGCCCTGCTGGTGAACCTCGTGGCGGTGGCGTACCTGGTGTTCAAGGGGCGGCTGTTCGGCGTCCGGGGCGGCCACCGCGCATACCTGGCCGAGGTCCGCGACGCGACCCTGCTCGCCGACGAGCTCGACCTGGCCGGCCGCGACACCTCCGCCCTGGCAGGCCACCACCTGATCTGACCCACCCCCCAACCCTCCGTGATCATGCAATCCGGGACGATCATGCAATCGGGGGACGGCGTCACGAGGGGAGCGGCACGGTCCTCACCGGGATCGGGTCGCCGAGGGACGGGCGACGACCCGCGGGTGGTCGCTCCAGGCCGGCATGGTGGCCAGGTGGTCGAGGGTGGCCGCCTCCAGCTCGGCCCGGGAGGCCTGCGGCTCCCGCCGGGCCTGCCACGCGACCATGCGCTCGAAGCGCTCGTCGAACGGCTGCAGCCGGCCCTCGCCGTCGACGCAGTGCGCGCAGTACGGGCCGGACTCGATGGGCATCCCGCAGCTCTCGCAGGTCACGGCGGGTCGCTCGGCGGTGTTCACAGGTCCTCCTCGGACGTCGGTGGTTCCAGCGGGGTGGGTGGCTCCGGTGGCGCCGCTCGCCCGGGGGGCGTCGGCGGTGGGGCGGTGGCCGGGTCGGCCCGGTCGCGGGCGGCCGCGACGAGGTCGGCCAGGCCGTGCAGGAGCTGGGCCCGGCGCTCCGGCGGCAACCGGTCGAGCGCCGCGGCGAGGCGCGACGTCGAGAGCACCTGCCGGTCCCGGTCGAGCACCTGCCGGGCGGCGGAGGTGAGCCAGACCAGGGTGCGCCGCCGGTCCTCGGGATCGGGTTCGCGCTCCAGGAGTCCTCTCGCCTCCAGACCGGTGACGATGTCGCTCACCACCGACTGCGCCCGGTCCAGGTGCCGGGCCGCCTCGCCGACGGTCAGCGGGCCGGTCATCGCCAGATGCATCAGGACGGCACGGGAGGCGCCGGTGAATGCCGCCCTCTTGCCGTCCCGGCGGTGGAACGCGAGATAGACCTCCTGGAAGAGGCCCTCGAACGCGACGGCGGCCCGGTCCGGACCCTCGCCGTCCGCCCGGCCCTCGCCGTCCGCCCGGCCCTCGCCGTCCGCCCGGCCCTCGCCGTCCGCCCGGCCCTCGCCGTCCGCCCGGCCCTCGTCGCTGCTCAGCACGGGACCAGCCAACGCGGGAGGGAATCCATCGTCAATCCCGATGGATCCCGCCCGCCCGCGTGGGGCACGACACACCGGGCCCGGGACGTTCGGCGTCCGGCGTTTCCCCCATCATCCGTACGCTGGGCCCTGGTCATAGAGGTCCTGAGGAGAAGCGACTCCCGTCGAGACCATGCGTCTCGAAGCTGCCGCACGAGGCCCGCGGTTCGAGTCCGCGGATGGCCGGACCGGGCTCGGGTGGGCCAGGGGGCCCACCCAGCCCTCGGTCCCGCGCCACGGTCTAGGGTTCCTGGGCGGCGCGTCCAGGTCGCGCGGAGCCCGCACGCCACCGTGCCGCCGGCCACCCCAGCAGCACGGCCAGCAGGCAGCTCACCGTATGGCCGACGGCAGTCACGTCCAGCTCGGTGAGCCCCACGAACAGGGTCGGCACGAGGACGGCGAACCCCGCCACCCCGACCAGCCGCGCCCACCCGACGCCGTAGCACGCGGCCGCCACCAGGGCCGTGACGACCAGGTACGACGGGCCGACGTCGAGCATCACCCGCGCCGACACCGGCAGCTCCCCCGCATGCACGCGCCACGCCGTGAGCCCCTGCGACGCCAGCGTCGCGAGCACGTGCACGGTGAGGCCCAGGGCGAGGGCCCGGACGGCGCCGAGGCGGGTGCCCAGCGCCGCCAGCCCGGCGAGGGCGAGCACCGCCCAGGCGACCGGTTGCTCCTCGCTGAACAGCACGGACAGCGCCAGGCTCGGGAGGGGGTGGGCGGCCAGGTTCGTCAGGTCGGTGCTGGCGTACCGCAACCAGGCGGCGCGACCGGCCTCCGACCGGGCGTCGAGCAGCGCCGAGGAGACGGCCAGGACCGCGGGGCACGGCGCCGCCCGCAGGACGGCGAGCGCCCACGACCGCAGGGGCGGGCGTCGCGGCCGGACCTCGGGGCTGCTCTCCACCGTCACGGCATCATGCTTCCGCATCTCCCTGGACGTCCGGCGCCGGGTGCCACGTCCGGCGTGCGGGCCGTGCGGGCGCCCGCGCCGTCTTGGTCGCCCGTGCCGTCACGGCCGCCGCGCGGCACAATGGCGGGGATGAGAGGCGTCGTGCTCCGGCTGGCCGCCCCCGGGCCGGCGGCGCGAGCGGTGGCGCTCGCCGTGCTCCTGGGGGCGCTCGTGGCCGGGGCGCTGCTCGTACCGGTCCCCGACCTGGCCGCGGTCCGGGCATGGGTGGCCGGGTTCGGGCCCGCGGCGCCGGTGGCCTTCGCCGTCGTCTACGCCCTGGCGGTGCCCGCACCCTTCCCGAAGAGCGTGCTGAGCACCACCGCCGGGCTGGCCTTCGGGATCCCGCTCGGCTCGGCGGCGGTGATCGTCGGCGGGCTCGCGGGGTGCGTGCTGTCGTTCCTGCTGGCGCGCCGGCTCGGCCGGGACGCCGTCGCGCGGCTGACCCGGGGCCGCGTCGAACGCGTCGACGCGCTGATCGAGCGGCACGGGGTGCTCGCCGCGCTCGCGGTCCGGGTCGTGCCGGTCCTGCCGTTCACGCTGGTCAACTACGCCTGCGGCGTGACGTCGATGCGGTTGCGGCACTACGCGCTCGGCACGCTGATCGACTCGATCCCCAAGAGCATCGCGATCGTCGCCCTGGGCAGCATCGCCGGCGGCATCTCCCCCTGGATCCCGGCGGGCGCCTCGCTGACCCTGGCCGCGATCACCCTCTCGGTGGGCGCACTGGTCCACCACCACCACCACCGCGCCGCCGCGCCCCCCGGGCCCGCCCCGCCCCCCCGCCGCGGGCCGGGGGGGGGGGGGGGGGGGGGGGGGGGGGGGGGCGGCGGGGCCCCCGGGGGCCGGGGGGC
>Ga0302322_100001072_pt1 | contig 22136 bp, 25 predicted proteins | sample Fen_T0_2_FD_203757 | JGI IMG/M metagenome (GOLD analysis project Ga0302322, IMG submission 203757) | Peat permafrost microbial communities from Stordalen Mire near Abisko, Sweden - Fen_T0_2 | ecosystem: Environmental > Terrestrial > Soil > Wetlands > Permafrost | place: Sweden: Abisko...
TAGATTGACCGACCCTCGGGGGTGTAGCTCAGCCCGGTAGAGCGCTACGTTCGCAACGTAGAAGTCAGGGGTTCAAGTCCCCTCACCTCCACCAAATTGTTCTTACTAGAACCCTGGCCACACAGAACGTGGCCGGGGTTCTTTGCTGTCCGGGTGTAGCCGCGAACGATGTCGTCGGTCAGGAGTGCGGCGAACGGGTCGCTCAGATCGCCACCGACCACCTGCTTCTGGTCGACCTTGAGCGACTTCCAGAGGACTTGGTTGAACATCCTCCGCAGCTTGGGATCGGACAGCTCATCGGCGCGCTGGCAATCGGTGGCGAGATCCAAGGCCTTGTTGTACATCGCGCGACGGTAACGGCGCCGCGGCGGTGCCGTCGGGCCACTCACGTGAGGCCCTGCAGGCTGCCGACCTCGAGGCCGGCGAGCGCGGACGTCCCATCGAACACGACCCGGCCGTCCTCGCGCACGACGCAGCGGAGCCGGCCGGCCAGGTGCTCGAAGTCGGTGTCGACGTTGCGTCGCTCGGCCGGCAGCGGAACCGGCAGCACGTGCGGCTCCAGCCCCGCGCCGTCGCCGTCAAGGTCGATCCGGTGGCGCAGCGACCGGGCTCGGATCGTCCACCGCCCAGGCGCAACCTCTGACCGCACCAGGGCCGGTGGCGTGATGCGGATCACACGGTCACCGAGTCGCACGACGACGCCGGCCACCGGTCGAGCGATCGGCCCGAGCCGCAACACTCCCCCCGAGAACGCGACCGACACGTCCGCGCCGTCGAAGTCGTGCGCCTGACCCCACCACCAGCGGTCGGGGAACCCGGCGCCCCAGTTCCGCTCGGCATAGACGGTCGTTCGGTCGAGTGACTGGCGATCGCCGCCGATCTCGATGGTGCCGCTGGCGGTGCCGCCCAGGCGGTAGGGATGCCAGTACTGGTTGAGAAACGGGATGGCCGAGAACACGCCACCACCACCGAACGCCTTCGGCCACACGTACGGCTCCGTGAAGCGCAAGTCGAGGTGCACGTCGTCGAGGTCGACATGGAGTCGGTCGGCCGACGCCTCGATGCGGGCCCCCGGTGCCGTCCCGGCGCGCAACGCGAAACGGGTCTGATCGGCACAGGCCCCGTCGAGCGCCGCGGCGCGCACGACGCCGCCGGGATGCAGCGCGACCGCGACCGTGGCCCAGTCGCCGGCCGAATGCCGGTTCACCCCGCACAGGGCGACGACCACTCGACCCGACGCCGAATCGGTCACCCGCCAGAACCAGCCCTCCATCTCGGAGCCGTGCGAGGGCAACGGGTCGCCGAACGGCACGTCGGCGCCCGTTCGCCTGTAGGCGGCGACAAGCCGACTCGCGGAGTTCGCTGCGGCGCGCCTCAGCCGGTTCCACATGCTCATCGTGGCCGTGAACCGCGGATCACGGGGGACCTGCGAGGCGAGCGCGGCGCTCACAACTTCTCCTGTCGGCAGGCGACGCGAAGGCGCTACAGCACCAAGACGACGCTCTCAGGACCATGCCGTGAGGAACTGCTGGCGCTGGGTCGAGCAAGTCCGAAACGGGCCTCTAGTCCTTGTCTGAGCCCTGAACCTTGTCCTTGATGTCGTCAACGAGACGCTCGGCCTTCTCGCCGACGTCTTCGATGACTTCCTTGACCTTGCCGCCCGCGCGGTCGGCCTGACCTTCTCGCTTCAGGTCTTCGTTGTCGGTGAGATCACCGACAGCTTCCTTCGCTCGGCCTTTGAGGTCATCAGATTTCGATCCCATGGTGTCTCCTAGCTAGCTGCGGCGAAGGAAATAGATGATGAGGACGATGATGAGTATCACGACGAGTGTGCCCAAACCGATATACACGGAGCACCCCTTTGCGTTCGTTGACGGGCGTGCGCTTCAGCGGTTGTAGGGCCGGGTACTGCCTCTCGACCGCCACTTCCGCCATCGTGGGCCTTGGATACATCGAACACCCAGAGGCAATGGTCCCTTCCGGGATGTGGACGAACTCGGAAATGGGGGCGGCGTTGACAGGTAACAACTTCGGCTGCCGGTGTGGCGTCTGGGTCAGGGGCGGCATCTTGACGGCCGGTCCGCGGCCGAGGGTTGGGACCGTTAGGAACTCTGGGGCGAAATCCGAGAAGATGGCCGGGACCTCGGCGGTTGCTCAGGTCGCCGTACCCGAGGCGACCGTGCGGGCGGGAGAGGCCCTCGAACACCGCTCCGAGCTCGCATGCAGTCCCTCCTCGTCGAAGCGGTGCTCAGACGCCGTCCCGACTCCGCGGGGCCCGCGGATCCGGCGCCCGGCCGATCGTGGGCCTGCGCCGCTTTCGGACATCGTCACATCTCGATGCTATGATGCGTTTGTGAGCAAGACGCGCACGACCCTGACGATCGACGAGGACGTGCTGCGAGCGGTCAAGGTCCGGGCCGCTCGGCTGGGCAAGGGTGATAGCGAAGTGATCGAAGAAGCGCTCCGGCGAGATCTTGGCCTCGACCTGCTCGACCGCCTGTGGGCCCGCAACGACCTGGCCGAAACCGAGGCCGTCGACCTCGCAGTCGAGGCTCAGCACGCCAGCCGGCGCCGCAAGCGCTGAGCACGTGCGCGCCGTCCTCGACGCCAACGTCTTGATCTCTGCGCTCCTCTCACGAAACGGGTCACCGGCGCGCGTGCTGCGAGCATGGCTCGACGGCGCGTTCGAGCTCGTCGTGTCGAGCCAGCTGCTCAGCGAGCTCGAACGCGCGCTCACCTACCCGAAGCTTCGTGGGCGCGTCGAGCCATCAGAGGGCGGCGAGCTCGTCGAGCTTCTGCGTCGCGGCGCGCAGTTGCACGATGACCCCGAGGACCCGCCCGGCATCCGGTCGCCCGACCCCGGCGACGATTACCTGATTGCGCTCGCGGAGACCGCGCAAGCGGTGATCGTCTCCGGCGACGGCCATCTCCTGGGGCTCGCGGGCCGGCTGCCGGTGTTCTCGCCAGCAGAGTTCCTCGCTGAGCTCGAACGGCGTCCGTGATGTCTTCAACGCCGCGCGGCCGTGCGGCCGGCGTGCACCTGAAGGGTGCCATCGCAGGGTCGGTGTTCTGAGATCGCGTTCGGGTCTGTTGCGTGGAAGGATGCCGCGATGACCCGAGAGATCCCCGGGGGTTTGCTGCTCGACCGGAACGTGATCGCGGATCCGTATCCGCTCTACCGCCGGCTGCGCGCGGAGGCGCCGGTGTGGGAGGTTCCGGGCACTTCGGTGTTCGCGGTCAGCTCGTTCGAGCTGGTGGCGGAGGCCACCAGCCGGGTCGAGGACTTCTCGTCGAACCTGCGGTGTCTGCTGTATCGGGGCGACGACGGATTGCCGTGCCGGGTGCCTTTCGGTGACGGTTCCGGTCAGGTGCTCGCGACGGCGGATCCGCCCGCGCACGCGGTGCATCGGAGCACCATCTTCCCCGAGTTGGTCGCCAAGCGCATGAGTGCGCTCGAGTCCGATGTCGTCGACCTTGCCAACGGGTGCGTTGCGCGAGCACTGGACGAGGGAACGGTCGAGTTCATGAACGTGATCGGCAACGTCGTGCCGATCACGATGATCAGTCGCCTCATCGGCTTCCACGACAGCGACCTGGGCCAGCTCCTCCGGGCCGCGTTCGACTCCACCGAGCTGTTGGGGTCGACGTTGTCCCTCGACGAGCTGAACGTTCTCATCGCCCGCAGCGGTGAGGTCCAGTCCTACATCGCCGACCAAGTCGCGATGGCCCTGATGGAGCCGAGCGAGGATCTCCTCGGCACGGTCGCCCGCGGTCTCCAAGACGGCGTGTTCGACGAGTTCGGAGCCTTGGCCCTGTTGCAGACCCTGCTGAGCGCCGGTGGCGAGTCGACCACGAGCCTGCTCGGCAACTCGGTGCGGATCCTGGCCGAGGACAGTGACCTCCAGCAGCACCTCCGCGAGAACCCGGCGCAGATCCCGACCTTCGTCGAAGAGGCACTTCGCCTGGAGGCGCCGTTTCGCTTCCACATGCGCTCCGTGCCCGAGGACACCAGCCTCGGTGGTGTCGACATTCCCGCCGATTCGACGGTCCTGTTGCTGTGGGGCTCGGCCAACCGCGATGCCGCCGAGTTCGAACGGCCCGACGAGGTCGATCTCCAACGGCCGGTGCCGCGTCATCACGTCGCGTTCGGGCGTGGCATCCACCACTGCGTGGGGGCACCGCTCGCCCGCATGGAGGCGCGCATGGTGCTGGCGGCGCTCCTCGACCGCACCACCAGCATCACGCTCGACTCCGGGCACTCGCCGCAGTGGGTCAACAGCCTCATGGTCCGACGCCATCGGCTGCTCCCGGTGCGACTCGTCGTCTGATCGGACCGAGACCGAGACCCCGGCAGGGCCGCGCCGCGCCGAACGCGCGGCCGAGGGTGCCGTTGTCGTACCTCCAGATTCGTATTCCGATATGAGCAAGCCGAAGACCTACGAGACCCCAGCCGGCCGCGTACTCACCGACAGCGATCTCGACGCGATCGCCGACGAGGTCGAACACCGCGACTACGACGTGGACGAATTGAAGGTCCGGCGCCGCGGCCGGCCCCTCCCGGGGATCGGCAGCCGCCGAGGTCGTACCGGTCCGCCTCGATCCCGGGCTCAAGCAGGCCGTCGACGCCCGCTCGCACGCGTCGGTGGCGCGGGACCCCGGTCTCTCAGATCGGGTCGGTGGTCAAGCGGCCGGGCGGGTTGCGAGCAGGAGTACCGACGTGAGCAGGCACGGACTTGCTCTGGGATTGCAGCACTGGCACTCGCAGCACCAGCCCTCGCGGGGATCGTCTCCACCTCGGCGAGCGCCACAGTCGCGTCCGAGGCGAAGGTTGCCGCGCCGAAGGACGTCGATCCTTGCTCGCTGCTGACTCCCGAGTTCATTGAGGCGACCCTGGGTGTCCCCGCGGTGATGGGAACCCCAGAGGTGACGCACGCGCCGAAGGGGATGGCCGACTTCGTCACGTGCCCGGTCCGCACGGTCGAAGGAGCATGCCCCGCGGACCTGACTGGACTGGGCATCGCGAGCGTCGCCACCCAGGCGGTCCGTCGCAAGGAGGTCGCGAGCTACCGGCGCGGATTGCCCAAGGCGGGCTCTCAGCCGCTGACGAAGATCGGGAGCGCAGCCTCGTTGGCACCGGCGACGGTGAACAGGGGGCCAATGGGACCGAGATCGCGGGGGCGTCGCTCTACGCCCTCGTCGGGAGCACCTTTCTGGACCTTGTGGTGACCAATATCTGCCCGGCGCCGGCCACCATCGTCGCGCCGACCGACGCGCAGGTGATCGCGCTCGGCCGCCAGGCTGCGGAAGGCATCAAGGCGGCGACCACCACGAAGCGGTCGAAGCAGTCGCCAGGACGCAAAGTCGAGACGTCCTGAGACCCGTCGGAACTCGAGGGCGACCAACCCGGTCGCATCTGCCGCTTACACGTGCTGGACGGTGACCCTCCAGCGGCCGGTCTCGGTGCCGGAGAACGAGAGGGGCACGTAGGACCCGAACGGGTAGCTGTTGCCGTCGAGGGTCACGACGGTGTCGGCCGTGGCGGTGGCCCGGTTGTCGACCGTGAGCGGTGGGCTCTCCATCGAGATCTCTTGGTTGGCCGGCAGCGTCAGGTTGCCGACCGAGTCGAGGTTCTCACCGCACACCTCGCGCTCGGGCAACGGCGCGTCGGTCGGCTTGACCGTGGCCGTGATGGTCGTCTTGGTCCGGGTCAAGGTGACGACCACCGGGATGGTGACGTCGTCGACGCGATCGCAGTCGAGCGGGGTCTCGCGTCCGCTGACGATTCCGATGCGCATGACGTGGAGGTGGTTCTCGACGTGCACCGTCGCCGTGCCAGTCGCGCTCGCTGCGCCGGCCGAGTCGAACTTGGGCTTCACGACGACCGACGAGTCATAGAGGAGGTCGCCGCACGGACCCTCGTTGATGCACCCGGCATAGGCGTGCATGTCGACGTGGCCTGCGACCTCGATCGAGGTGGGAACCGGCGCCGGTCTCGGCTTCGTTGGCTTGGTCTTCGCGGGCAGGCCGCCCGCCGCCGTGACCGAGGCAGCCACGCACAGGCCGAGAACCGCGAGGCCGATCTGTCTCCACCGCATGGACGCTCCCCCGCGGGTAGTGGCGTCTCGACCGTACTCGCATCCGCTGGGTCACACGCTGAGGCGCGCTACCGCGGCAAGCAGATCGCGCTGGCACACGGCGCCGACACGCCCGCCGTTCGCATTCGTGTTCCTTGGGCTGTCCAGGCTCCGTCCCTCGCCGGGTGCGGCGACAACAGCGTCTCGCCGGCGCAGCCGGCGCGTGAAGAGCAGCAAGTGACGTGAGGTGTCGAGCGTGAGCGCGAAGAAAGCCCCCGAAACGAGACTCCGAGGGCTTTCAGTCCGTCCTGACTTCGTTTGTAACTTCTCGCTTCTTCAACGGCCGACCACCTTCTTTCGATGCAATGGGTAGAACAACGCCGGGCCCTTCGACGAGCCCGACTGTGTCCAGAGTCACCCTGGGTTGTCGAGTTGGTGGTTGTCACTGCCTCCGAACATCGGCGTGCTCGGCAGAGAAGGCGAAGCTCGACGCGCGCGTCCTTGGGGAGATGCGTGGTGGGTCAGTCTGAATCCGGCGGGGCGGTCTCGTCGTCGATTTCGACGATGATGTGGAACCAGGGACTGCCGTCGACGTCGTGGTATGCGAACGACCCGACGACCTGAAAGGTCGGCGTGACCGTTCTCGGCAGCGAGAAGGTCGGAAATGCCATCCCGTCGACCACTCTGAAGCACGGCGACGCCGAAGCCCCCGCCGGATGTCGCTCAGTCCGGAATCCCCATCCTGCGACGACGCGGAACCATGCCGCATCCGACGGCCCGTCCGGATGGCCGTCAGCGGGGCACCAGTAGGTGGCCATGTCTCGACAGTGCGCTCGGATTTGCCGCCCGGCAAGAGACTTTCGGGCTCAGGTGTGCCGGTGATGGACCGGATATCCCTTGCATACGGCCGGCCAGGCGGGATGATGTCACCACCTCCGGAGTGGGGGGTCGCGGGTCACGCTCCCGCGACAGCGAAGCGAGCAGCCGTTGTTCACGGCTCGGGGGGCCGGGTACCTAGCGGGCCCGGCCTTTCCGCGGATGCTTGCTGCAGAACTTCCCGAGTGGAACCCGCCAACCCATTCGGACGATGGCTGCTCCTCGACGTGGCCCGAGAGTGCGCCCAGGCTTTCCGGGCATGAGCGAACCGACGACCAGGGCCCGCGTGCCGTATGAGCAGCCGGCGATCGTGCGCCGCGACTCGATCCGGGGCGTGCTGGACACCGGACCAGCGACGTGCTGCCAAACCCTTGACCCCCTGAGAGGGCGGTCTTCGCGGGCATTGACGTGATGCCCTGGTTGCTGCTCGGGGCTGCGCAGGATTGCCAAGAGGCGGGACGGGAAACCGTCGCCGTCAGCGAGTGCGAACATCCGTCATGCTGCGCGGACCGCCGGTGGGTCGCCACGGCTGGCATCGCCGTCCGGAGTCCGCAACCGTCCGACCGCGTTCGCAACGAGGGCCAGCGCCTGGCGATACCGCTCGGGGTGTCTGGTGATCCCGGCACCGAGCCGTAGATCGCCGAGGAGCAACCCGAGGTGCGCGTCGCTCAGTCGATCGCCACGGGCGATGAGCGGATGGTGCAGTTCGAAGTGCTCGGTCATTCTGGGTGACCTCCTTGACGGGTTCACACGACGTGGTCCCTGCCCGAACTGCTCGTTGAGATCATCGGAACGGATGGTCGCGGACTGATCCCAAGACGCGGCCAAGAATCCGCGATGAGATGGCTCCCACCCGGCGGACCACCGCGGCAGTCCCGCGCTCCAGGATCGCGGACGAGTGTTTGGACCCCGATGGTGAGCCTGGCCGACTGGGATGCGTCCTTGTGCCATCGTGCCGACTTCGAGACCGCTGAATGGGCCGACCCGGTGCGGGACTTGTTGCTCGACGCCGCGGAGGAATGCGCCTAGGCTCGAGGCCATGAGCGAACCGACCGCCAGAGGCAGCATTCGGTACGAGCAGCCGGGCATCGTGCGCCGCGACACAATCGAGGCCCTGCTCGAGCCGGTGCAGAGCGACGGGCCGCCGAAGCCCGACAACTGATCGATCGCGGGTCGGACTGCCGACCCGCCGCCGAACGAACGTGAACGACCCCGGCTCGATCTCGGAAGCCGGGGTCGTTTCGCGTGCAGCAGCGCTCGCTGACCGTCGAAGTCCTCGGCGGCGACCTACCGGTGTGTCCGGTGAATCGTCCGCGTCGACCTGGTTGTGGGCGGGTCCCCGAGCGGGGAGAATCCGCCTCGGCAGCACCCACACCGGGACCGGAGGACGACCCAGCCATGACCCAGCTCGACACGGAACGGCCGATGCGGGTGATCGACGCCGACTCGCACATGTCGGAGCGCCACGACCTGTGGACGCGCTCTGCCCCGGCGGGACTGAAGGACCGCATGCCCTACGTCGCCGAGGTCGACGGCGTCCCCTCGTGGGTCGTGGAGGGCAAGGTCATCAGCATGGCGCGGGGCGGCTGCGTGATCGACAAGGACGACAACAAGATCACGCTTGTCGACGTCTTCGACGACTGGGACACCAGCTTGAACCACCCCGCTGCCCACGACCCGGTCGCCCGGGTCGAGATGCTCGACAAGGTGGGGATCTCGGCGCAGATCGTGTTCCCCAACGCGCTCGGGATCGGCGGCGACAAGCTCACCGACGCGGTTCCCGACGCGCAGCACCGCGTGCTGCTGCTCCAGATGTTCAACGACTACAACGCGGAGGTGCAGGCGAGCTCGCGCGACCGCCTCCTGCCGCTGGCCGTGATGCCCGCATGGAGCGTGGACGCCTGCGTCGCCGAGGCCGAGCGGGCCGCGACCCTCGGCCTGCGCGGTGTGAACATGACCTCGGACCCCCAGGACCAGGGCGCACCCGACCTCGCCGACCGCGCGTGGGATCCGCTCTGGGAGGTGTGCAGCGCGCTGCACCTCCCTGTGCATTTCCACATCGCCACCAGCGCCACGGCGATGAGCTACTTCGGCACGTACCCCTGGGCGTCGCACGACGAGCACACCAAGCTCGCGATCGGAGGGACGCTGCTGTTCGTGGGCAACGCCAAGGTCGTGGTCAACATCATCTGCTCCGGGATGCTCGAGCGGTACCCGGACCTCAAGATCGTCTCGGTCGAGAGCGGTGGCGGCTGGATCCCGTTCATTCTCGAGGCGCTCGACTACGAGATGGCCGAGAACGCGCCCCGGCGGCTGGCCGACTTCTCCATGCTGCCGTCGGAGTACTTCCGCCGCCAGATCTACGCCACGACGTGGTTCGAGCGCCGGAACATCGAGTCGCTGGTCGACGCGATCGGCGCCGACAACCTGCTCTTCGAGACGGACTTCCCTCACCCCACGTGCCTCTACCCCGAGCCCCTGAAGGCGGCCGAGACCAACCTCGGCGTCCTCCCGGCGGAGGACCGGCGCAAGATCATGGGTGAGAACGCCGCGGCGCTCTACCGCGTCTGACGCCGCGAGGGGGACGCGCACACGCGCGCGGCACGCGACGGACACGGCGACCGTCAACCGACCACGACCGATCGACGGTCGGCCGACCACGAGAGCCGGGCGGGCGAAGGCGCGCTGCTCAGCTCGTGGGTGACGACGATGCGGGCCAGAGGTCGAGGCGCTTCCGGAACCGCGGAGCTCCGGTCAGGCGACTGCGTTCCCGGTCGTACGATGCATCCGATCAGAACCCGCGCGCGATCGGAGCCGCAGTGAACCAGCCGAACATCCTCGTCATCTGGGGTGACGACATCGGCATCTCGAACCTGAGCTGCTACAGCGACGGCCTCATGGGCTATCGCACGCCGAACATCGATCGGATCGCCGACGAGGGCGTGCGCTTCACCGACTACTACGGCGAGCAGAGCTGTACCGCGGGCCGGGCGGCCTTCATCTGCGGCCAGAACCCGTACCGGACCGGTCTCACGAAGGTGGGTATGCCGGGTGCGAACCTGGGGATCCGTGATGGTGACCCGACCATCGCCACGGCGCTGAAGTCGCTCGGCTACGCGACCGGTCAGTTCGGGAAGAACCACCTCGGCGACCGCGACGAGTTCCTGCCGACCAACCACGGGTTCGACGAGTTCTTCGGCAACCTCTACCACCTCAACGCGGAAGAGGAACCCGAGCAGTTCGACTATCCGTCGGAAGTGGAGTTCCCCAACTTCCGGGAACGGTTCGGCCCCCGGGGCGTGATCCACAGCTGGGCGGACGGGCGGATCGAGGACACCGGTCCGCTCACGAGACAGCGGATGCAGACCATCGACGACGAGGTGACGGTCGAGGCGCTGCGGTTCATGCGCGAGGCCCGGGACACCGACACCCCGTTCTTCGTGTGGTTCAACACGACCCACATGCACTTCCGGACCCACTGCAAACCCGAGAGCCGCGGCCAAGCGGGGCGTTGGCAGTCGGAGTACCACGACACGATGATCGACCACGACAGGGCCGTGGGTCAGCTGCTCGCCGCGCTCGACGAGATGCAGCTCACCGACGACACGATCGTGTTCTACAGCACCGACAACGGACCCCACATGAACACGTGGCCCGACGCCGGCATGACCCCGTTCCGCAACGAGAAGAACTCGAACTGGGAGGGCGCGTACCGCGTCCCGGCCGTGGTCCGCTGGCCCGGGGTCCTCCCCGCCGGCCGCGTCCTCAACGGGATCATGAGCCACAACGACTGGTTCGTGACGCTCGTCGCGGCCGCCGGCGATCCCGAGATCGCGGCCAAGCTGCGCGCCGGCCACGAGCTGAACGGGCGCACCTACAAGGTCCATCTTGATGGCTTCAATCAGCTCGAGTACCTCCGCGGCGACACCGATTCGAGCCCTCGTCAGTACTTCTTCTACGTCTCCGACGACGGTGACCTCACGGCCCTCCGGTGGGACAACTGGAAGTTCGTGTTCCTCGAGCAGCGCGCCACGGGGACGTTGCAGGTGTGGGCCGAGCCGTACACGCAGCTGCGGGTGCCGAAGATCTTCAACCTCCGGACCGATCCGTACGAACGGGCCGACATCACGTCGAACACGTACTACGACTGGATGCTCGACCGTGCCTGGCTCGTGATGCCGGCCCAGGCGTTCGTGGCCGAGATGCTGCAGTCGCTCGTCGAGTTCCCACCGTCGCAAACGCCCGCCAGCTTCACGATCGAGCAGCTGATGGAGAAGCTGAAGGCGGGGATCCCGAGCGCGTAGCGCGACCGTCGTGCCTGCCCGCCCATCGGTCCGCTGACGGCGGGTCGCGGTCCACTCCTTCGTCGCCGGATGCGGAGGCCTACTCGGCCGCGCGACGAATCGGTTCGAGCGCGGTGATGTACTCGCCGAGCCGATCGGCGATCTCGAACGAGGCGTCGGCGTCGTCGAACGACGGCGCCGGCCAGGTCTCGGAGACCCGGCGCCATCCGGCGCGCCCGAGGAACTCGCCGACGACCGGCTCGGTGCCCAATGCCTTCCGCCAGGTCTTCTCGCTCTCGGTGAGCCGTGCGATGACCGCGTCGTTGGCGGCCGTGTTCGCGTGCTCGGCGTGGAAGCCGATCTCCACCACGAGCTCGCCGTCGACGCGCAGCAGCTGGGCCTCGTAGTGCTCGCGCGCGGGCTCGCCGAACCACGCCTTGCATCCCCCGCGGTGCGCGGACGTGCGCACCCGGCCGAGCGCAGCGGGGACGGACCCGGTCAGCGCGTCGACGACCTGGTCGAAGAAGCTCGGCTCCAGCACCCGGCCCGTTCCCCACTTCCCGTCCGATGTGGCCCGTGATGGTACGGGAAGGTGACCCGGACCGCTGCCCGGGAGCCGAAGCGAAATAGGGAGACCTCCCGATGCGGGCGTCGGTGCACTTCCGTACGGTCGGCAGCACCGCGATTCGCATTGCGGTGATGCGCACCGAGCGCACCACACATCCCCCTGAGGAGGAGCACCGCCATGATCCTGGCAACCACCAAGGTCGAGGACTTCGACCGCTTCCTGGACATCTTCTCGACCAAGGGCGCCGAGAAGCGCGCCGAGCACGGCTCCAAGGGCGCCACCGTCTTCCGCGACCCGGCCGAGGGCGACCGGGTCTGGGTGCTCTTCGACTGGGACGCCGCGGGCTGGCAGTCGTTCGTCACCGACCCCGCGGTGCCGGCGATCCTCCAGGAGGCCGGGCACGTCGGCGTGCCGCAGGCGGCCGAGCTCGGCGGGACCTACTCGGCCTGAGCCGTGACCCCGCCCGTCGGTCTGCACGCGACGGGACCGGCCTCCGGGTCGGTCCCGTGTCGCGTCGCCAGTCGGTCAGCTCACGACGCCGTGGGACATCGCCCACAGCGCTGCGGCGCCGCGACTCGACACCCCGATCTTCGTGTAGATGTGCTGGATGTGGTGGTCGGCGGTCTTGGGTGAGATGTAGAGACGGCTGGCGATGTCGCGCGTCGTGAGCCCCTTCGCCGCGAGGCGCAGCACGTCGACCTCGCGGCTTGTGAGCCCGCCGGGATGCTGCGGTCGACGCGACTTCGGACCCGACGCGTCGACGTGGCCGGCCGCGGCGACCACGGCCTCGGCTGCACGCGGGTCGAGCACGCCGTCGGCACCGAGCCGCCGGAGCTCGGCGGCCGCGTGCTCGGTCGAGAACGCGGGACGGTCGGCGCGCTCGGCGGTGAGGGCCACGTAGATGTCGGCTGCGGCGAGTACACCCGCGCCGGGATCGCACGCCGCCGCGCGCAGGCACTTGTGGTAGCCGGACCCATCGGCCCTCTCGTGGTGGGCAGACGCGATCGGGTTCAGCGAGGCCAGCGCGGGCGAGCGGCGCAGCATCTGCTCGGTGATCATCGGGTGCAGCTCGACCCGGTCGAACTCCGCGCGGGTCAAGGGCCCGGGCTTGTCCCAGATCGAGTTGGACACGGCGGTGGTACCGAAGTCGTGGAGGAGCGCGGCGCGGCGCAGGTCGGTGACGGCATCGTCGTCGAACCCGAGCACGCGGCCGGCGTCGGCGGCCAGGTCCGCGCTGCGGCGGCTGTGGCCGGCCATGAACGGCGACTTCAGGTCGATGAAGTCGGCGGCGACGACGAGCGCGTCGTCGAGCTCCACGCCGTCGAGCGTGCGGTGCGGTTCCGGCTCGAGGTCGAGCACGCCGTCCCAGGGCTCGGTCTTGGTGAGGCGGTCGAACCAGGCGCTCCCGTTCTCGACGAAGCAGTCGGCGAGGGCCGGGTCGTAGGTGCGGTCGCGCCGGTCGCGTGCGGCCTCGATGGCGGCGGCGGGCGAGACGAGGCGGCCGATGGCCTCCATGTCGTGGCTGAGGTGCACCACCCGCATGGCCAGCGGGATCGCCTCGCCCTGTACGTGGTCGGGGAAGCCGTTGCCGTTCCACCGCTCGAAGGTGCAGGCCAGCGCAGCACGGACATCGGGCCCGAAGTCGAGCCGCTCGAGGAGCATGTCGCCGATCTCACAGCCCGACGCGAAGTTGTACACCGCCCACTCGTGCGCGCCTTCCTGGATCATCTGCACGATCTGCTCGGTCTCCTCCGGGTCCTTCCCGGCGGTCGCGTACGCGACGACGTCGCGCATGACCTCGGCAGGGTTCGCGGCGTCGTGCACGAGCGTCTGCGCGCGGATGGCGATCTCGTCGCCGAAGAGGGTCGCGACCTCGTGCGCGTGGCCGGTGCAGCCGACGTACCGGAGCAGCGCTACCCAGTAGACCGTGTCGCGCACGTCGGCGTCGACGCCCGCCTCGTCGCACAGTGCCATTGCCAGGAGACACGAGCGCAGCTGCGACTCGAGCGGTTGACCGAACGCGTTGTCCTGCGCGAGCGCGAACGTCGCGACGAGCTCGCCCAGGCGGAGGCGGGAATCGGAAATAGGGAGACCTCCCGATGTGCGGCGAGGCCTTCCGTCTTACGGTGCCCCAGAGGCAATGCACCTGCATTGAACCACGACTGGAGGAACGTCATGAACACCCCCGCAACCGAAGCACCCGGATACCAGAAGTACGTTCTGCGCTGGGAGGAACGGCCCGGCGCCGGACCGTCCGAGTACGAGGCCGCGCAGACGCGCGTCCTCGACGTGTTCGGCCAGTGGGACGCGCCGTCGAGCATCACGTTCCACCAGTTCGTGGTGCGCGTCGGCGACTGGGGCGGGTACGCGGTGCTCGAGGCCGAGAACCTCGCGGACATCCACTTCATCACCACCGCGCTCGCGCCGTTCGTGTTCCGGCTCGAGCCGGTGGTCGACGTGATGGACGCGGTCGCGGTGGAGCTGCAGGCCATGGCCTGGCGCACGTCGCTCGGGTAGCGCCGGCGCCGCGTCCGGGTGTGCGTTCAGACGCGGTCGAGGCGACGGCCCTGGATGCCGGCCAACGTCTCCTGGACGATCCGATCCTCGTCGGTGTCCGGTGACGCCGGGCACGCCGTGGCCGCCGCTGAGATCGCGTCGAGCTCGGTCTCCGAGATCCCCGACGCCGTGTAGATCGCGCACGCGGCGACCCACGGGCGTCGCCACCGGCCGTCACGGTCCTGCACGAGCTCCAGCAGGACGTCGTGCCGGTCGAGCGGGGGGAGGGGGAACGTCCGGGTCAGGGCGCCCAGCCGCTCGCGGGCCGACGATCGGGGCTCGAGCAGCGCGATTGCCGCGCGATCGGTCCCGGCCAAGGTGACGTCCAGCCATTCCAGCGCGAGCGCATGGGATCGCGAATCGCGCTGGGCGAGCTGGAACGCGACGCGGTGGAACCCGTCGGTGCCGTGTCGCATCGAGAACGCAGCGAGGACGCGCTGGCGGATCAGCTCCAGCTCGTCCTCGAGCGCCGCGACGAGCAGCGACGCGGCCGGTTCGTTCTCGAAGGCCACGACCGCCCGCAACGCGTGGGTTGCATGCTCGAGATCCTCTCGGACGACCGACTCCGTGGGATTCGGAGCCGGGTCGATCGTCTCCGCGATCCCGGCGATCGGGCCCGGCGACGACGGACCGAGGGCCGCCAGCGCGCGCATCACCGCGAGCCCGACTTCGCGGTCGAGGTGCTCGAAGTGCCGGCGGAGCAACGCGACCGCGTGCGGCCCGCCGATCTCCCGGGCGGCGCGCACGAGCATCTCCTGGACGGTCCGACTGTGCTCGGTGCTGCGCAGTCCGTCGTCCACCACGTCGAGTGCGGCGTCGCCGATGCGGACGAGCGCGTCCAGCGCCGCGCCGGCCGTGTGCCGGTTGTCGAGGTGCGGCGCGATCTCCGCGATCAGGCCGGCGTCCTCCGGCCAGCGGAGCGCGTCGAGCGTGGCGTTCACGACGTCGGGGTCGGGATCCTCGAGGAGCGTGCGGAGCCCGCTCCGGTCCAGCCCGCCGGCCGGATCGACGGCACCGAGCACGAGGGCTGCGAGGGTGCGATCGCTCGGCACATCGGAACGGCGGAGTCGTTCGATGTCGGCCGCGACCTGGCTGCGCGCGGCGGCGTCGCCGCGGCGACTCAACGCGAACGCCACGGCCACCCTGACCTCGGGCGCCGGGTCGGTCGAGAACGCTGCGATGGCAGTGAGCTCGTCGGGACTCCCGCCCGTGCCGAGGCAGCGGATCGCCGCGGCGCGCACGGCCGACGACGGATCGTCGAGGAGCGCGCACGCGGTCGCGGCGGCCGCCGGCGGGTCCACCGCGGCGAGGCGTTGGAGTGCATCCGTGCGCACGCCCGCGCGGTCGTCCGCAGTGAGGCGCCGGAGTCGCTCCGCGAGCTCGGGGTGCGCAGCGCGGGTCAGGATGTCGAGTCCGAGCCGCACGTCGCGCTCGTCGGCGCTGCCGATGAGTCGGTCGATCGCGATGAGGCTGCTCTCCTCCTCGACCGTCAGATCGGCGGCGTGCAGCGTGCGGCCCCGGAGGTTCGCGAGCAAGTTCACCCGGTACGCGCGGTAAAGGAGGATCGCGACCACGAGCCACGCCACGACGACGATGCTCGTGAGCACGGGGACCATGAGCCCCCGCTCCCCGCCGACGGACTGGACGAGGAGCAGGATCACGCCGCTCAACCCGATGGCGACGGGCACGGCGAGTCCTTCGACCGCAGCCTGGGAGACGGCGCGCATGCGGTGGGGCACGGCCTGGTACGCGGCGCTCAAGGACGTCCGCGACGTACCGTCGCTGAAGGTGAGGTCGGCGACTCGTGCCGCCACGATGAGGACGAACACGAACGTGGCGCCCGAACCCAGCACGGCAGTGGCGACGATGACGGCACACACGAGGCTCAGGACCCCGATCGCGTTCGCGGTCAACCCGTACCGGAGCCCGAAGTGGTGGAGGAGCCAGCCCGCGAGGATGAGCAGGAAGAGGATGTCGGTTCCGTAGGCGATCGCCGAGAATCGGCTGATGAACGTGGCCAGCGCGGTGCTGCTCGCGTACCGCTGCGACGCCGTCGCGAGCACGTGGAAGTCGAGCCACTGGCTCTCCACTGCCGACAGCATCTGGAACGCGACGATGAGCATCACGTAGCGGTTGCGGGTCAGCGCCCGCAGCGTGGGGCGCTCCCCGGTGTCGAGCGCGTCCTCATCCACCTCGAGCACGGAGAGCTGGGCCGGGTACCGGCGCCGGGTCGCCTCGACGAGCGCGAGGAACCCCGCGGTGGCGACCGCGGCGGCGGCGATCACGCTCTCGGTGGTACCGAGCGCCGAGAGGAGGAGCGGCCCCGCGAGGCCACCGGCCACGAATCCGAGCGCGAACCCGGCGACGACCCGTGCGTAGAACGCCTTGAGCACGCGCACGTCCAGGAGCAAGCCGGCCTGGCCCACCACGAAGATGAAGCCGATCGGCACCACGATGGGGACGAGGACGAGCAACGCGAACGACACCCACTCCGCGTCGGCAACCGTCAGCACCAGCCACGACGCGAGGAGCGCGACCGCCAGCCCGGCCAAGGTCATCGTCGCCACCGCGGCGAGCGACCGCCGCCGGAACGCCGCCGCGAGCGCGATGCTCGACACGACCCCGGCCAGTGCCGCGCCGATGTAGGTCACGGGCAGCAGCTCGGAGCCATACGCGGTGAGGAAGATCGCGCTGGCGGGGATCAGGATCCAGGCCGACGTGAGGCCGAGCGCGAAGCCCTGCGCAGCCAGCAGGAGGATAGGTCTGCGCGGCGACTCGTGCGGTTGTTCGGCGCCCGTCATGCTCCAGCCGTCTCCGCGTGGCCGTCGGCGACGGCCTGCAGCATCCGCGCCAACGTGGAGATGACGCCGCGCGCGATCTCCGGACGGTCGTCGAGCAGCTCTTCGAACGGCCCGCGACGCAGCCGCAGGAGCAAGCTCGGCTCGATCGCGGTCGCGGAAGCCGATCGGGGTGCCGGCGCGAGGAGCGCGAACTCGCCGACAACGCCGCCCGGACCGTGCTCGAGCAGGGTCAGCTCACCGATGTGGACGCGGATGCGTCCCGTCGCCACGACGAAGAGCCAGTCCTCGACCGAGCCGCGTTCGATGATGCGGTCGCCGGTGTCGAACGGCACCTCTTCGAGGAGTCGGGCCACGGCAACCAACGTGTGGCCGGGAACGTCGCCGAACAACGCCACGCGCTGGAGGACCGCGACGCGCTCGATCGTCAGGAACTCGGCAGGTGCGTCCACGCGCTCTCCGGGACGACGTGCGACCCCAGACCGATGCCCGCGCGCGTCCGGCAGGGCTCCAAGGCGAGTGCCCATTCAGTCAGGTCGGGCAACATGCGGGGCATCCTGCAAGCAGGAATCCCGTCAACGGTGTCGGAACTGTTTCGACTTCGTGAACGACCTGTGGGTCGGCGCGAGACTCGGGGCGTGACCGAACGGATCAGCTTCCACTTCGACCCGATGCGTGTCGGCGCGCTCATCCGGCGCGACCTGGGCAACGACGCCGTCGACCTCGTGCGGGCGATGCAACGGTTCCCGCACCTCTACGAGCTGCGGCACCCGAAGACGGCCGACGACGTGCGGCACATGGGCGAGCAGTTCCGGACCTACCTGTCGACGCGCGACTGGGCCACCATCGAGAACCCGGCGCTCTGACCCTCCGGGCCGCCCAGGTTCCCCGCGGGCCCCGGCGGACCTGCGAGACTCCGGCCTGATGATGCTCCTGGCCACCGCTCCACTGACCTACTTCCAGGCGATCGTGATCGGGATCCTCCAGGGGATCACCGAGCTGTTCCCGATCTCGAGCCTCGGGCACTCCGTGCTGATCCCGGAGCTCCTCGGCTGGGACAAGCTCGTCACCGGGCAGGCGGCCGACGAGTCCTTCTATCTCGCGTTCCTGGTCGGCCTGCACGTGGCGACCGCCATCGCGCTCCTCATCTTCTTCTGGCAGGAGTGGGTGAAGGTGATCGCGGGGTTCTTCTCGTCGATCCGCAAGCGTCACATCGAGACGCCCTCGGAGCGGATGGCGTGGCTGCTCGTGCTGGGCACGATCCCCGTCGGGATCGTCGGGCTGCTGTTCGAGCACAACCTGCGCACCGTGTTCGCGAAGCCCACCGCCGCCGCGATCTTCCTGACCATCAACGGCCTGATCCTGCTGGCGGGTGAGCGGCTGCGGCGCCGCGCCGAGGTGCGCGCGCTGGTCGAGACGCACCATCACCACACGGATCCCGGCAACGACGTCGGGCGCGACCTCGACACGCTCGAGCTGAAGGAAGGCGTCTTCGTCGGCTCCGCACAGATCCTCGCGCTGTTCGCGGGCATCAGTCGTTCCGGCGTCACGATGGTGGCCGGCCTGTTGCGCGGGCTCGACCACGAAGACGCGATGCGGCTGTCCTTCATGCTCGCGACCCCGGTCATCTTCGCGGCCGGCCTGTACAAGCTCCCCGACCTGCTCGGCAGCAACGGCGACCAGATCCGGGGCCAGGTGCTCGTCGGGAGCCTCGCGGCCGGGATCGCCGCCTACTTCTCGGTCCGGTTCCTCGAGCGCTACTTCCGGACGCGCACCCTCATGCCGTTCGCGATCTACAGCCTCGTCGTCGGCATCGGGATGATCATCTACACGACGGTCTGAACCGCGGTCTCACGCCGTCGCGGCTGCGCCCGACGATCCGGTGCCCGGCCGATTCGGGCCCTGCGCACCCGATGTCCGAATCAGGGAAGTTGCTGCCAAACTGGGACGCGGTGTTCCCTCGGTCCGCGCTCGCTGGCAAGGCCTGGCGCGCCGCCGTGCTCCTCACGGTGGCGGTCTCCGTCGCTGCCCTGGCCGGGTGCGGCGGATCGTCGAACCAGGTCACCAGCCGCCGCGGTGACCGCGGCACACAGCCCGCCACCACGACGTCGACGACCGCGCCGGAACCGCAGGCCGACCTCACGACGCAGCCCTGCCAGGGGCGGACGCCGCCGACGCGCTACGACCATGTCGTGGTGATCCTGATGGAGAACCGCAACTGGTCACAGGTGGGCGGCCCGGGGTTCGGTGGCATGGCGTACATGAACGGCCTGGCGAAGCAGTGCTCGTACTACGAGCAGTGGGACGACACCAACCCGGTGCAGAGCTCCTTGACCCAGTACATCGGGATCACCTCGGGGGTGGACAACCCGAAGACCGTGAACGACTGCAATCCGAGCGCCACCTGCTACTCGGTCGACGACAACATCTTCCGGCAGGTGCGTCTCGCCGATGGCGCCGCCCGCAACTACGTCGACGGCGCGACCGAGCCGTGCAGCGCGGGCACCAACGCGGCGAAGCACATCCCCGCGCTGTACTACCGCGGCACGTACCAGGACGCTACGGGTGCCACGCACAACGACGCCGATTTCTGTGTCAACGAGGTGCGGCCGCTGTCGGAGCTCGATCCGAACAACCTGCCGACGTACGCGTTCATCAGCCCGTCGCTCTGCAACGACGGGCACGACTGCGAGAACGCGGCGGCCGACGAGTTCCTCCGCGGTCAGCTCGGCGCCCTCCTTGGGGGTGAGAGCTACCGCCGGGGCAAGACCGCGATCTTCGTGATGTGGGACGAGGAGCGCCCGACGCCGAACCTCCAGATCGCACCCAGCGCGCTTCCGGGGCCCCGCCCGGGGGTCGGCACCCACCACGGCGCGCTGAAGACGGTGATGATGATGCTGGGCATCCCGGTGCTCCCCACGGTCGCCGGCCACCAGGACCTGCGCGCGAGCACCCCGCTGTGAGCCTGCGACCAGCCGGGCGCCGCGTGCCGCGTCTGCTCGTCGGGGCCCTGGTGCTCCTCCTCGCGGGGTTGTCGGTGGGTGCAGCCCGCAAGCCGACTCCGACCACGACGACGACGGTCCCCGTGCACCGCGACGCGTCGGCCCGGCTGTTCGACTCGTCGGTGATCCACGACGTGCGCCTCGACTTCTCGGATGACGCGATGGCGCAGCTGCGGGCCTCGTGCACCGCGTGGGAGCGGATCCTGAGCCAGAACCCCGAGTGCGACGCGCGCGTGCCGACCCGGCTCACGGTCGACGGCACGACGGTCGACAACGCCGGCGCGCGGCTCAAGGGCGGGGTTGCCACGTGGCGGCCGATCGACCAGAAGGCGAGCTTCAGCATCAAGACCGACGAGTTCGTGACGGACCGGGAGGTCTTCGGCGAGCGGCGGTTCACCCTCAACAACGCCCTCGCCGAGCCGAGCTTCGTGGCGGAGTCGCTGACCTACGACGTGTTCCGCGCCAATGGCGTTCCCGCGCCGCGGACGGCGCTGGCCAACGTGTACCTCAACGGCGAGCACCTCGGCCTGTACGTGCTGCGCGAGAACTACGACAAGCGGTTCCTGAAGCGGAACTTCGCCGACGACGACGGCAACCTCTACGAGAGCACCACGCCCGCGACCGACATCGCGAGCCCGGGCCTGTGGAAGCGCACCAACGAGACCACGAGCGACAACTCGGACCTCGTCGCGCTGACCAACGTGGTGCAGACCGTCCCCGACGCGCAGTACCCGACGGAGCTGGCCAAGGTCTTCAACCTCGACGAGCTGTACCGGTACTGGGCGGTCGAGGCGCTCACTGCGCACATCGACGGCTACGCCTACAACATGGCTGCGCTCGGCCGGCCCGAGAGCCCGTGGCCCAACAACTTCTACGCGTACCACGACCCGTCGACCGACAAGTTCGTCATCCTCCCGTACGGTGCCGACGCCACCTTCGGCATCGGCTTCACGGACGTCCCACCCACGACCCCCACGTTGTTGGCGCCCAAGTCGGATTCGACCATGGCCGTGCGGCTCTGGGCCCAGCCCGGGACGAGCGCCACGGTCCGGAGCTCAATCCTCAAGGCGCTCTACGGCGCGTGGAACGAGAAGCAGCTCCTCGCCCGGGCCGACCAGCTCGCCGCGCTCGTGCGGGCCGACGGCCTGAACGGCACACGGGAGACCACGACGATGGCGCAGTTCGAGGAGGCGTTTGCCGCGCGGCGCGCGTTCGTCGTCGAACGACCGGCGGCCGTGCGCGCCGAGCTCAACCCGCCGGCTACGACGCCGCCTGCAACCGGGGCCTCGACCACGACCACGGTGAAGCCCAGCGCCAAGAAGCGCTGATGCCGGGCCGGGCCCGAACGCGACCGGTCACCGGCCTGGTCCCGCGGGGCTCGAGCGAGCGTGCCATTCGGCCGATCTGATGGCAGATGGGTCGGGAACCCGAGCGGGTGAGGGGGGCCGCCGGCGTCTGGTGGGTCCACGCTCCCTCGCGTACGCTCCGCCGCACTGACGACACGACCGGTGCGGAGTGCGATGCGCGGGCGATCCGGGAACGCGGGGGAGCGGTTCAGCAACCGCCTGCTGATCGCGGCCGGGCTGGCGATGCTCGTCCTGTTCGTGGCGCCGCTGTTCTTCTATCTCGTCGAGCGGCACCGCAGCTACGACGTCCACAACGTCGGCGATGCCTACGGCTGGGTCGTCCGCACGCTGTTCGAGGGCACCTCGCCCTACAAGGTCAAGAGCCAGTTCGGCTTCCTGGCGTACTGGACCGTCCGAGTCGCGGGGGTGAGCGTGGTCGCGTTCACGACCGGCGCGATCGCGTCCCGGTTCGTCGCCACGGTGATCAAGCAAGGAGCAGGGATGGGTACGTTCAAGGGGTCGCAGCACCTCCTGATCTGCGGATGGAGCCCGAAGGGCTTCGAGATCATCCGCGAGCTGCGGGCCAAGGAGGTGGAGGACCGGCGCGACATCGTCATCCTCGCCGATCTGGAG
>Ga0302322_100001073_pt1 | contig 22134 bp, 7 predicted proteins | sample Fen_T0_2_FD_203757 | JGI IMG/M metagenome (GOLD analysis project Ga0302322, IMG submission 203757) | Peat permafrost microbial communities from Stordalen Mire near Abisko, Sweden - Fen_T0_2 | ecosystem: Environmental > Terrestrial > Soil > Wetlands > Permafrost | place: Sweden: Abisko...
CGATCCGCTCGAGGTCGACGGCTTCACCTTCCACCAGAACGGGTTCGGGCCCGCGCCCGACGTGGTGATCCGGGACGCGGCCGGCAAGCCGCTGTGGTCCGGCCCGATCCCCATGACCGACCAGGCCGCCGGCTACCCGTTCGCGGAGTTCGCGGTCCCGGGCCGCGACGTCGCGCTCCAGCTCCTGCTCCAGAAGTCGCGCGATGGCGAGGGCGTGCTGCTGGTCCTGCCCTTCCACGCCGTGGGCACCAACGCGGACGGCTCGCCGGCCATCGAGGGGCTGGAGCCGCTGGCCCTCACGAAGGGCCAGACCGATACCGCGGCCGGTACCGACTTCTCCGTGGAGCTGCGGGGGTTCAACGAGTTCACGCTGCTGATCGCCAAGCGGGACCCGGGCGCGGACATCGTGTGGACGGCATTCGGGTTCCTCATCGCGGGGTTGCTCATCACCTTCTGGATGCCGCGCCGCCGCATCTGGGGGCGCCTGGACGCCGAGGGCCGGCTCTCGCTCGTCGCCCGCGCGGACCGCTACGTTGACGTGGGCCGCGAGTTCGGGCGGCTCCTGGACGACCTCGTCGCCTCGCGACGCCCCGACGCCGCCTGACCGCCGATGGCCACGCTGCACGACCTGCTCGACGCGGTGCTCCCCGGCGCGCTCTCCGTTGGCGCCGACGTCCCCGCCGGCCCCGACGCGCCGGGTCTCGGCTGGGTGCGGATTCTCCGGGCCCGCGTCCCGGCGCTGGACGTCCTCGAGGCGGGTGACCTGGTCATCGTCCCCGCCAGCGCGCTGCCGGTCGTGGCGCCCTCGCCGGCCGATGCGAAGGATCTGGTGGAGACGCTGGCGCGGAGCGGGGCCGCGGCGCTGCTCCTCGTCCCGGCGAGCGGGCCCGCGGCGGCGCCCGACGTGCTGGCGGCGCTGGGCCCGGTCGCGGTCGGGGCCGGCATCCCGGCAGTCCGCGTGGACGGCACGGACGCCGCCGCGCTGGAGCGACGGGTCATCGGCTACCTCGTGGACCGGCGCGGCGAGCTGGAGCGCCAGGCCTCGCTGCTGGAGGCGGACCTGGCGAAGCTCGCGATGGCGGGGCGCGGGCTGGACACGCTGGCCGCGGCCATCGGCGAGTTCCTGCGCCGCGCCGTGGCCCTCGAGGGCCGCCGGTCCGATGCCCTCGCGGTCCACGCCCCGGCCGATGTCCCGGGTGCCGCCGCCGCGGTCACGGCCTACCTCTCCCGACCCGCCGCGGCCGGCCGCCGCGTGCCCCTCCCCGGCGCGCCGGGCGACCCGACTCCCGCGGGATGGCTCGTCCTGCTGGGCGACCGGCCCCCGAGCGACCTCGACGCCATCGCCGCCGAGCGCGTGGCACCGCTGCTCTCGCTGGAGCTGATGCTCGAGGCGCAGGTCCGGCGCGCTCGGGACGAGGCCGGGCGCAGCGACCTGATGCCCAGCGACGGGCCGCCCTGGGTCGTCCTGTTCGCCCGCCAGTCCGAGCCCGAGGAAGGCGGCCGCACCCGCGAGGAGGTCCGCTCGGAGCTCCGGTTCCGGTTCGCGGCCCGGCGGCTCGCCCTGCGTGGCACCAGCGAGAGCCTGGAGCTGCGCGCGATCGCCGCGCTGGAGGCGGGCGACCCGGACGGGCAGCGGATCGCCGGGCGCGTGGCGGAGTTCCTGGGCCGGACCGTGGCCCTGTCCCGCACGTTCTCCGAGGCCGCCGAGCGTCCCGCCCAGGAGGCCACCGCCCGCGCGACGCTCGAGGCCGTGGAGCGCCTCGCCGAGCCCCCGAAGGTCGCCCGCGCGGACCGCCTTCCGGCCTATCGGCTGCTCGCGGCGTTGGGCAACCTGCCCGACGATCGCATCCAGGCGGCCGCGCTGCTCGAGCCGCTGTTCGCGGGCCGCCCGTCGAGCGTGCGGGAGCGCCTCTCGACCCTCCGGGCCGTCCTCGACCACGGCGCCGCCGGCGAGGCCGCGGCGGCCCTCGGAATCCACCGCAACACCCTCGCGTACCGGGTCCGCAACCTGGAGGCCCGGACGGGCTGGGATCTCGGCGATCCGGACCTCCGGCTGGCCCTGTCGGTGGCCGTCAGGATCGTGCAATCTGCACAAACAAGGGCCCAGTAACCGCTGCACTCCGCCCGTTCAGGGACCCCGCTCGGCGCCTAGACTCCGCAGATCGGCGGTGCGCACGCGCGCGCCTCGTGCCGCAGGCACAAGCCGGGACCATCGGGAGGCGCAGGGCGCGTGGCGGACAACGGCGAGTCGATGGCCAGGATCCAGGCCGCGAAGGCGGGCGGGATCCGGTTCATCCAGCTCCAGTTCACGGACATCCTCGGCCACGTCAAGGCCGTCACGATCCCGATCCACCGGCTGGAGGATTCGGTCAAGCACGGCACCTGGTTCGACGGCTCGTCCATCGAGGGCTTCACCCGGATCGCCGAGTCCGACCAGTACCTGGCCCCGGACATGGACACGTTCAACGAGATCCCCTGGCAGCCGGGCAGCGGCCCCCGCGGCACGGCACGCGTCATCTGCGACGTGTTCACGCCCCGCGGCGAGCCGTTCACCGGCGACCCTCGCTACGTCCTCCGCCGGCAGGTCGAGCGCGCCAGGAAGCTCGGCTACATCGTCAACACCGGACCCGAGCTGGAGTTCTTCCTGTTTCGCCGGGGCGACGACGGCCGGATCATGCCGCTCCCCCACGACCAGGCCGGGTACTTCGACTACTCCACGGACCTCGCCCAGGAGGTCCGCCAGGACATGGTCGACGCGCTGGAGGCCTTCGGGATCAACGTCGAGGCGGCCCACCACGAGGTGGCGGCCGGCCAGCACGAGATCGACTTCGAGTACGCCGACGCCCTCCGGACCGCGGACAACGCCATCACGTTCAAGTTCGCGCTCAAGGCGATCGCCAACAAGCACGGCCTGTACGCCACCTTCATGCCCAAGCCCATCCACGGGATCAACGGCTCGGGCATGCACACCCACCAGAGCCTGTGGTCCATCGCTGAGGCACGCAACGCGTTCGCGGACCCCAACGCCCCCTACGGCCTGTCCGAGGTGGCCAAGTCGTACATGGCCGGGATCCTGGCCCACGCGCGGGGGATGATCGCCATCCTTGCCCCGCTCGTGAACTCCTACAAGCGCCTCGTCCCGGGCTACGAGGCCCCGACGTACATCACCTGGGGCCGCACCAACCGCTCCGCGCTCATCCGCGTCCCGATGATCTCGCCCGGCAAGTCCATCGAGGGGACCCGTGCCGAGGTCCGCTGCCCGGACCCGGCCTCCAACACCTACCTCGCCTTCGCCGCGATGGTCGCGGCCGGGCTGGACGGCGTGGAGCGGGGCCTGGCGCTGCACGACCCTGTCGAGGAGAGCCTGTTCGAGATGGACGCGGCCCGGATCGCGGAGAAGGGCATCCGCCAGCTGCCGGGCACCCTGGGCGAGGCCATCGACGAGCTCGAGGCGGACCCCGTCATCGCCGAGGCCCTCGGTGACCACGTCCTCTCCCACTACGTCGCCGCCAAGCGCGCCGAGTGGGACGAGTACCGGACGCAGGTCACCCAGTGGGAGCTCGACCGCTACCTGGAAGCCTTCTGACCCATCGACCACCACCCCCACCGCCCAGCCCCCGCAGCACGGCAGGAGAGCCATGACCGCACGCAGCACGGCCATCAGCACCATCGCGAACCACAAGGTCGCCTCGACGCAGAACTACCTCGAGCACGCCGGCGCCGACATCTACGGCTCCTACGTGTTCGGCGAGGAGGCCCAGCGCCAGTACCTCGCGAAGCCGATCTTCAAGAAGCTCCGCCGCACGATCGAAGGCCACGAGCCCTTCGACCCGGCGATCGTCGACGCGGTTGCCCACGGCGTGAAGGAGTGGGCCATGGCGCACGGCGCCACCCACTACACGCACTGGTTCGTGCCCATGACCGGCTCCACCGCCGAGAAGCACGACTCGTTCCTGAGCCCCATCGGCGACGGCATGACCGTCGCGGAGTTCTCCGGCAAGAACCTGCTCCAGGGCGAGCCGGATGCGAGCTCCTTCCCGTCGGGCGGCATCCGCGCAACCTTCGAGGCCCGCGGCTACACCGCGTGGGACGTCACCAGCCCGATCTTCCTCCAGGTCGAGCCCAACGGCGTCACCCTCACCATCCCGACGGCGTATGTCTCCTTCACCGGCGAGGCGCTGGACCACAAGATCCCGCTCCTGCGCAGCCAGGAGGCCCTGGGCAAGGAGGCCCTGCGCGTCCTCCGCTGGTTCGGCAACACCGATGCCAGCCGCGTGTTCACGAACATCGGCCCCGAGCAGGAGTACTTCCTGGTCGACCGGCGGCTCGCGGAGCAGCGGCCCGACCTCGTCCTGACCGGCCGCACCCTCTTCGGCGCCCCGTCGCCCAAGGGCCAGGAGCTGGAGGACCAGTACTTCGGCTCCATCCGCGAGCGCATCCTCGCGTTCATGATGGACCTGGACCGCGAGCTGTGGCGCCTGGGCATCCCGTCCAAGACCCGCCACAACGAGGTGGCACCCGGCCAGTTCGAGATGGCCCCGGTGTATGAGCCCACGTCCGTCGGCTCCGACCACAACATGATCGTGATGGCCACCATGCGCCGCCTCGCGCCGGCCCACGGCCTCATGTTCCTGATCCACGAGAAGCCGTTCGCCGGCATCAACGGCTCGGGCAAGCACAACAACTGGTCGATGGGGACCGACGCGGGTGAGAACCTGCTCGATCCCGGCAGCGACCCCCATGCCAACGCGCAGTTCCTCGCGTTCCTGCTCGGCGTCATCCGTGGCGTCAGCGTCCATGCCGACATCCTCCGCGCGAGCATCGCGGATGCCGGCCAGGACCACCGCCTGGGTGCCAACGAGGCGCCGCCGGCGATCATGTCGATCTTCCTGGGCTCCCAGCTCGAGGACGTGATCGCCCAGCTCGAGCAGGGCGCCGCGTCCTCGTCGTCCCGTGGCGGCTCCGTCGCCCTCGGCGTGACCTCGCTGCCCGACCTGCCCAAGGACGCCACGGACCGCAACCGGACCTCGCCCTTCGCCTTCACGGGCAACAAGTTCGAGTTCCGCGCCGTTGGCTCCTCCGCCCCCATCTACTGGCCGCAGACGGTGCTCAACACCGCGGTCGCGGACTCCCTCAAGCAGCTCGCCGACGAGCTGGACGGGCTCGAGCCGGGCGACTTCGATGGCCTCACGACCATCCTGTCCGGGATCGCGCGGGCGCACAAGCAGGTCCTGTTCGAGGGCAACGGCTATTCCGAGGAGTGGCACGCCGAGGCCGCGAAGCGCGGGCTTCCCAACAACAAGACCACCGTGGCCGCCCTCCCGTCGCTCACCACGGACAAGGCCAAGGCCCTGTTCGCGGGCTTCGGCGTCCTGTCCGAGCGCGAGCTCACGGCCCGCGCCGACATCTACTGGGAGCGCTACGTCAAGGTCCAGAACATCGAGGCGAACACGACCCTGGACATCGCCAAGACGATGATCCTGGCGGCCACCGTCTCGTACCTGGGCCGCCTCTCTGCCGCGGGTTCCTCCAAGGGCGTGGCGCACGTCACGGACGCCGTCGCCGCGCTGAACGACCAGCTCGTGGACGCGATCCACGCGCTGGAGCATGCCCAGCACGAGGCGCACGAGGCCGGCGATGTCATCGCGGAGGCGAAGGCCTTCGTCGAGGACGTGATCCCGGCGCAGAACGCGGTGCGCGAGGTGGCCGACAGGCTGGAGGCGCTCGTCGCCGACGACCTGTGGCCGCTGCCGAAGTACCGGGAGTTGCTGTTCCAGTACTAGGGTCCACGTGTGAAGCCCCCGGCCCGGCAGGGTCGGGGGCTTCGTCGCGCCCGGGTTCCGCGGCAGGTCCGGATTCCGCGGCGGTCCACCGGGACGCCAACCGGCTCCGGACCCCGCTGCGGCCGCCGCGTGCCGGCCGCAGCGTGCCGGCCGCAGCGTGCCGGCCGCCGCGTACCCGCCGCGAGCCTCCAGAATCACGCGGAGTGCTATCCAGCGCCCCACCCACGGCATCGCCGCCCGAATCCGCCACGTTGAGCGCTGGGAAATCGGCAGCGCTGATATCCGAGGGCTGAAGCCCGCCTGCAGGACCCTTGGCGGCCCGCAGAACCCGAGAACCGCCGTCAGATAGCACCAGCGGTGATCTCATGGGGACGGCGCCGGGGACAGTGATCGAGGGAACCGCCGCAGAGCCGCCGCAGGGGTACCGGGCAGCAACTGTGGAGCCACCGCGGAGCCGCCGTGGAGCCACCGCGGAGCCGCCGTGGAGCCGCCGCGGAGCACAAGATAAGCCGCGGTTGAGCGCCATGTCCCAGGATCCGCGCGTGGACCCAGAGACAACCCGCCAGCCCGCAACCGGCGATGCCGCCAACAACGCTACCGGCACCGACCCCGACGCAAGCCGCCAGCCCCGCGCCCGCAAGCGAACCAGCAAGGCGTCGTTGGCGGGCACCGCACGCGCCGAGGTCCTCGCCAAGCGCATGGGGATCGGCCTCAAGGAGCGGCGGCTCGCCCTGCGGATGACGCAGCGGGCGCTCGGCGCCAAGGTGGACCTGTCGCAGCCGGAGGTCAGCCGCCTCGAACGCGGTGGAGGCGCCAGTGCCAGCCTGGAGACGTGGGCTGCCTGCGCTGCCGCGGTCGGGCTTCAGGTCGCGGCATTCCTGGAGCTCGCCGCCGGCGCGGACCTGCCACGGGACATCGAGCACCTGCGGCGGCAAGACCTGGTCATCCGGCTGGCGACCGCGGGCGGCTGGGCCTCCGACCCGGAGTCGCTCCTGCCAGACGATGGCCCGCGCCCTCGCTCCATCGACGTCCTCCTCACGCGCGCCGCGCGTCGCGAGTCGGCGGTCGTCGAGATCTGGGACCTCATCCTCGATGGCGGACAGGCCATGCGGAGCCTCGAGGCGAAGGTCCTTGCCATGCGCGAACGGCTCGGGGACGGCTGGACGGTCCGGGGACTGCTCGTCGTCCGCGGGACCCAGCGCAACCGGCACCTTGTCGCGGAGCTCGGCGCGCTGTTCGCGGCGCGCTACCCGGCCTCGTCGGCTGCCTGGCTGCGGGCGCTGGCCGACCCGGCGCAGCCGATGCCGCTCGACTCCGGCTTCGCCTGGACGGACGTCAAGGGCGAGCGACTCGTCGCTGCCCGCCTGGGCCTTGGGTAGTGAGCGCCCGACTACCCGTCGGTGGGCGGCCGACGCCCCACCAGCGAGCCGAGGCCATCTGGGTCCGACGCGTCGGGCTGGGCATCGGGGTGGGTCCCCGCGGCGACCGCGCCCGACGAGAACGGCGGCGGCGGCGGGGCCAGCGGTGCGGCCGCTGCGCCCGGCGGCGGCGGCGGGATGGCGCCAGGAGTCGCGACGGGCGCTATCGGGGCACGCGGGTCAGACGGACCTCCCGATCCGGGCCCACCCGGCGGCGGGGTGCGCCTGCTCCTGGACCACGCGTACGCGACGAGGGCGCCGCCCGCCACGGCAAGGACGACGAGCGCCAGGATGCCCAGGCCGCCGACGCCACCGGCATCGTCTCCGCCGCCCGGAGACGCACCCTGGGATTGGGTCGCCGTCGAGGCGGGCGTGGGTCGGGCACTCTGGGAGGCGCTCGGGGATGGGGTCGATGACGCGGCGACGGTCGGACTTGGCGTGGGCTTGGCGGTCGGCGAGGCTGTCGGCCGGACGGTCGGCTGCGCCGTCGGAGAGACCGTGGGCACCGGCGTCGGCTGTGCGGTGGGTGCCTGGGTCGGTGCGGGCGTCGGCGTCACGACGGGGGCGGCCGTGGGAGCCGGGGTCGGCGGAGCGGTCGGGGCCTGGGTCGGCGGAACGGTCGGGGCCTGGGTCGGCGGAACGGTCGGGGCCTGGGTCGGCGCGGGTGTCGGTTTCGGCGTGGGCTTCGGCGTGGGCTTGGGCGTCGGCTTCGGGGTCGGCTTCGGCGGCTTCGACGGCAGCCCGACGGAGGGCACCTCGAACGACGGAATCTCGATGGACGGCAGCTCGAACGAGGGCAGCTGGATCGACCCGCCGCAGGCCGCGAGGGTGAGGGCGAGGGTGGCCGCGAGCACGAGCGCTGTCGCGGCTCGGCCGGCGTGCCCGGATGCATGACGCAATGTGGTGGCTCTCGTGCGGGTTGTCGGTCGCGGATCCGTCGCGGCGTGACCACCGCGAGGGCGGCGCGATCCTAGCGCGGAGTGCGGATGCCCGCCCGCGGGGGTGGCCGTGCGGCGTCGCCGCATCGGGGCCGTATTCGATGGCCCGGCGCTCATGCGCTATCATGCGCGGGCCCCTCAGCGGGCACTTTCGGTCGGGGCGTGGCGCAGCTTGGTAGCGCGCATCGTTCGGGACGATGAGGTCGGAGGTTCAAATCCTCTCGCCCCGACCATTTCGACCTCATCAGGTCCAAAGGCCTCAGCGAGGCCGTGATCCAGCGCTTCCTGCGTCGGTTCGAGTTTCGCCACGCTGACCCCGAGCACGCGGATGCGCTCGAACAGCGTCGTCGCGAGGGCCCGCCGATCCTCCGGATCCGTATCGGCCCACCATGCCGGAAGGTTCTCGAGATAGCGGCGGACCTCGTCGGGTGGCAGCGTCGGCCGCTCCGATCCGCCCGCAGCCTCGGCCTCGGCGGCGTCGAGCTCGCGCATCGTCTGCTCGAGGACCAAGGGATCGCGATCGCGCCGGTACGCCGCGAGGGCGCGTTCGCGCTCCTCCTCGATCCGGGCCAGGCGGAGTTGGTTGGGCTCCGTGCCAGCCCCCCGGGCATAGGCACCCGCGGCGGCCTCGACGTCGCGCGCGCCCAGGCGGACCCGTTCGAGCACGAACGGCACGATCGCCTCGTACTCGTCGCGCCCGTAGCTCTGGCCCGGGATCCGCGCGTGGCGTCCGCGGACCGCGCCGCCCGCAGGACGGGCCGCCATGAACGCCGCACACGCCTCGAGGTGGCGGTAGCGGTCCTTGTCGCCGACGAGCCGGCGGCCGCAGGCGGCGCACTCGAGCATCGGGAGGGCATAGGTCCGGCGGGTCTCGGGCCGCCCGGGGGAGCGGCGGTTGCGGGCGGCCCGCAGGTCCGCCACCCGGCGCCAGGTCTCCTCGTCGACGACCGGGTCCCAGTTCGCGGCCGATCCGTCGCGCAGCCGGCCCCGGTACAGGGGCGAGGTGAGGATGCCGCGCACGGTGTGGAGGCCGAGCCCCAGGCGCCCGGAGACCTCGCGGTCGGTCAGCCCGCTGGCGGCCAGCGCGTAGGCGCGGACCGCCGTGTCGATGCGCTCGGGATTGATCTCGACGACCCTGGCCTCGCCCGCCCGACGGAAGCCGAAGGGCGGATGGCCGCCCGGGTCGCGGTGGGTGTCGCGCTTGGCGGCATAGCCTGCTCGGACGTTGCGGCTCTGCTCGCGCGAGTTGATCTCGGCGGCCTTGCACTTGTCGACGAAGCGCTCCCAGTCGGCAGGGTTCGAGGACAGGATCCGGTCGTCGCAGATGTACACGACCACGCCCTGGCGATGGAACCAGCGCCGGTAGGAGAGCGCGAGGGCGAGGTCGCGCATGTAGCGCGCGGTGTACCCGACGAGCAGGACGTCAAACGCGCCCGCCTCGGCCGCGGCGAGCATGGCCCGGAACTCGGGCGTCCGGGTGGCCGGCGGATCGTCCATGGAGTCCGGGCCCGACCAGCCCGACCGCCCCACGGTCCAGGCGAGCCCGGTGTCGACGAGGCCGAGTGCGGTGATCGCGGTGTCCTGCATCCGGCGCTGCGACGGCGGCCCCCAGCGGTCGAGCTGGCCGGGCGTGCTCTCGCGGATCCAGCGCGCCGCCCGGAGGCCGCGCAACTCCGAGGCTTCGCGCGCGAGGCGCAGGTCCGCGGCGTGGAGCGCGCTCACCGGGCCGGGGCACCGGTGCGGCGCCGGACGCGGCGACGGGTGCGGGTGCGGGACGGGCTTCGGGGGTCTGGCATCGGTCGTACGGTCGGGGTAGGTCGGCGGACGCGCATCGTACCCCGTCGTGGCCGAGCGTTCTCTCGCCGCTCGGCGATGTGACGGAGCCCTTCGGCCAGGACGAAGACGAGCTGGCATGCCGGTGCATGGGGATCCGCCGCAGAGGAACCCAGCGGGTCAACCCCCGTCACGCGAGCGCCTCGACCGTGTCCTCCGCGCCGCCGAAGGCGAGCAGCTCGATCCACCCGTCGCTCCCGACCGGCGTCGGGCAACGGCGTGGCCGAGGGTCGCGCAGGACCGCGGCGAGGGTGGTTCTACCGCCGCCCGGGGTGATCTGGCGCAGGGTGGCACCCGGACCCTCGGCCGCGAGGTCGCCGAGGACCGTGACCCAGGCCTTGCCGATCAGGCGATGGGCGCACTCGGCCTCGCGCCCCACCCGCGCGAGATAGGCGGCGCGGACCGGCGACTCGACGACGAACAGGACGCCCCAGCCATAGCGGTTGCGCAGCGCCGGCTCGTAGCGGGCGAGCTTGGCGCGGATCACCGGGGCGTGCTCGGTGGCCTGGTCGATCTCGAGGCACAGGACGCCCGAGCCCGTGGGCAGGGCGAGCGCCACGATGCTGTCGGGGAACACGTCGCGCAGCCCGACCCGGGCGGCGGCGCGCTCGGGGAGCCAGGCACGGACGGGGTGGGACATCGCGCCCGCTGGATCCATGCGGACCAGGGTGGCGATGGTCTCGGTGACATTGAGCGAGTGGCGCAGCTGCGTGCCCGCGCGTCCGCGCGTGAGGGGACCGAGACCCAGGCGGTGGCGGGCACGGGCGGAGAGCCGGAAGGCGAGCGGGGCACCACCCCGGGTGGTCGGTGGCAGGACCGCGCGTTCGATCCAGCCCGCGCGGTACAGCGCGACGAGATGCTCCTGCGCGGTCTGCCGGCGGCGGTAGACGAGGGTCACGAGCTGGCCCGTGGTGGCGACGTCGGCGCGATGGAGGAGCTCGAGGGCCGCGCGGTCACGGGTGCCCAGGAACCCGGGATCGAGCACCCGACGCCTGGAGGGATGGGGAGCCGGACGGAACGTCCCGATCATGGTGTGGGGTCCCGCGGCTCGGGGGGCGTTCCCTCGCACGTGAACCGGGGCAGGGATCCGGCCCCGATGCCCCCGTCGCGGACCCGGTGAGGGTCAGGGACGCGGCTCCGGATGGCGGGGGATGACGTGGCCTGGTGGGGAGCGGACGACATCGGCATGGTGGGCGACCTCATAGAGGGCCTCGGGGCACCCGTGTTTCGGACGCCAGGGCCTGACGCGGGCGGTCTGGGGGGCGCATGCCGGCATCGCGGGAGGGTCCTGAGGCTGCCGGAGGGGCTCCAGCCGCGGCCCCGTGCCGTCGGACCGCAGCGCACGCCGCCGGCCCCACGGGGGACGATCCCGCGATGACCGGCGCCTCGCCTGTCACCGCTGGCCCGAGGCTACGGCGGCCGAGACCGGCGAAGCGGGGTGAGGTGTACAGCAGTTGCGTACGGGCGTTGGCCGCTCGGCCGTTGACGTGACCGTGCGGCCGCGGGCCTCCGCGCAGCGCGACGGCACGGGTGCTCGAGGACCCCGGTGTCCTGCTTCGAGAACGGGATCGCGGGGCGCAGGTCGACAACGACCGGGAGGGTCGCTGTCGACGACAACCCGTTCGGCGTGCCCGAGCCCTTTGCGGTGCGGCTCCCTGACTCGCCGTGCCGAGCGCACGGGCAGCGATCCAGGGGCGTAGGCTCGTGGTGCACGCGAGGATGGCTCTGTTGAGTTGACTCCGTCCCGCTCGCGGCGACACACAGGGGGGCCCACGCGACCCGTGGGCGTTGTCCCGCGAGCGAGGACTTGTGCCGTGTCGTCTGCCAGCGCCACCGTGCGCTCCCGTCTGTTCAGCTTGGCCGCCTGCGCCGTGCTCCTCTGCGAGGCGGTCGCGCAGGCGCCCGTCGTGAGCGCGGGAGGCCCCCAGGGCGGGACGACCGCGAGCGGCCGGGAGGCCGCCGCGATCGGTGGCGCGGTCGCCGTGACTCCGGCCCCGATCAGGGATGCACGACCCGCGGGCGGCGGCGCCGCCGGCGCGATCACCGACCCATCCGTCGAGGGTGCCCCGGCCTGGACCAAGGTCAAGGCACCCAGGGTCCGCACCGAGATCGCGAGCGAGCGCACGGCCAGGACCAGCACCTTCGCGAACCCCGACGGCACCTACGACCTCGAAGTCAGCACGATCCCGCTGCACTACAAGGACACCCAGGGCACGTGGCAGCCGATCGACCTGTCCCTGATCGCGGCGGGCACCGACGGCTTCGCGCCGCGCGGCGTCGGCCATGTCGTGAAGGTCCGCGACATCCCCGCGGCGGGGCTGGTCGAGGTCGGCAGCGGCGCCGACACCTTCCGCGTCCGCGCCTCCGGCTACGGCACGGGCACCGAGGATGCCAGCCGCGTCACCGTGGATGCATCGGGACGCCCCAGCCTCTACGCGCGGGCGACATTCACGGGGGCCGAGTTCGGCGCCGTGTTCGCCGATCCGTCCGCCCCGTCCGCGGTGACCTTCACCATCGATGCCCCGGCACGCACGACCGCGCAGGCCGACCTCCTGGGCGGCATCAGCTTCATCCGCGACGGCGGCATCATCGGGCACATCGACGCGCCGCACCTTCTCTCGGGCCCCAGGGCCACGGGCGTCGAGAACGGCCCGGTCGCCGTGTCGATCGTGCCCGCCATCGGGAACGGCAGGACCAACGGGAACCAGGCGTCCCCCAGCGCCATACCGTCCGCCGACCCGAGCGCCATACCGTCCGCCGACCCGAGCGCCATGCCGTCCGCCGACCCCAGCGCCATGCCGTCCGCCGACCCCAGCGCCATGCCGTCCGCCGTGCCCTCCGTTGACCCTGGCGCCGCCCCGTCCGCCGCCCCGTCCGCCGCTCCGACCACCCTTCCCCTCGCGGATCCTCCTGCCGCCAGCGCCGCCCCCGCGATCGCCCCGTCCGCCGCCCCGAGCGCTGTGCCGAGCGCGGTTCCCGACGCCGGGCGCTCGGTCGATCCCTCCGCTGCGCCCGCTCCCTCACGATCGCCGCTGCCACTGGTCGCGAGCCCCAGCGGCACGTTCGACATCACCTACACGATCGACCCCGCCTACTACACCTCGCCCGGGGCGGTCTTCCCGCTGACGCTCGACCCGGCGATCTGCCTCGTCAAGGGCGGCAGCTCCGACGCCTGCGCCGCCGCCGATGAGCAGGACAGCCCACAGGCCTACGACATGTACATTGCCGCGGGACAGCCGGACCAGGCGCCGGTCGGCACGGGCTCGATGCTCCGGGTCGGCTATGACAACAACGCGGTCCAGAACGACACCGGCACCAACTGGGGCACGATGCGCTCGTTCATCGTGTTCAACGACACGAACGCCAGCCCCAACCCCAAGCTGCCCGACGGCGCCCTGATCACCAAGGCCCGGCTCCGCCTGCGCGAAGACACCAACTCCGGCAATGCCGGGGCCAGCATCTCGGCCAGGCTGGTGGCTGACCCGGGCGTGGCGTCCAACACGACCTGGACCAAGGACGCGGAAACCGTCGAGGCAGGCTACGACTCGCCCACGGTCGCCCCGGGCGACGCGGGCGCGAGCAACTGCACCCTGTACCTCGACGTCACGAAGGCGGTGCGCGCGAGCATGACCCGCCGCCCTGACTCCTGGAAGGGCGCGTACGGGTTCCAGCTCCGCTACAGCCCCGAGGGCGTGGCCTACAAGGAGACGACCTTCTTCAAGTCGAGCGAGACCACCGACCCCGAGGCCCGCCGCCCCGAGTTGATCATCAACTACGAGATCATGAACACGGGGATCGACTTCGACCCCACCCTCGGGCCCGTCTACGCGCCCACGTCGATGGTCGCGGGCGTGAAGACCGTGCTGCCGCTGCGGGTCGAGAACAAGGCGGGCTCCACCGACACCTGGGACCGCTGCGACAACGACACCGACACCGATTGTTACGAGGTCGCCTACCGCTGGCTCAACGCCCGCGGCAACCAGGCCAGGACGGTCGACGGCGACGTCGCCGGCGGCTCCGCGACGTGGCCTCTCGCGGATGGCGACCTCGCCCCGGGGTCGGCGGAGACCGGCACGTTCCCCTTGAGCGTCATGCCCCCGCCGGCGTCCGGCGAGTACACCCTCGTGCTCGACGTGGTCCACCGCTTCGGCGGCTCGGGCGGCACGTTCGTCTACGCCTCGGACTGGGCCGACCCGACCCTGTACAACACCCGCAACAAGAAGGTCCTCACCGACAACAACACGCGCTGGACCGGCAGCAGCAAGGTCGAACGCTCCGAGTTCGGGATCAACGTCAACTCGGGCTCGGTCGCCGTCAACCCGCAGACGCTCGCCACGGGCGACGGCGGGCAGGTCGGCATCGACCTCTCGACCAGCAACCTGACCTACCTCGGGGACACGGGCCTCGGCTTCGCGGACCTGCTCGCGCTGGGCCTCTCCTACACGTACCACTCCGCGGAGGCCAAGGACTGCGCCGGCTACCAGGGCATCCTCGGCGCCTGCGGGTGGAACACGCCCTACGACGAGCGGATCACCGGCGGCCCCAACCAGACCGGCAACGACTACCAGTACACCGACCCCTCGGGCCAGCGCTACGCGGTCGACACCGACTCCAACGCCCAGCTCACCAGCAACACGTCGGTCCTGCTCAACCGCACCCGCGTCACGATCGCCGACGAGGTCGTTCAGATCGGGGGCGGGTCCGCGCTCGTCCAGCCGACCAGCGGGATCATGCCCTTCACCGGCAAGGGCATGGTGTCCTTCACCCAGGACGTCAACCGCACCGTCGGCGCGCCCGACGACAAGGCGCCGCTCTCGCTCAACGCCTACCCGACCTTCCGCTTCGCCCTGCGCTCGTCCGCGAGCGCCACGACCAAGGTGGCGCTCTGCCTCCGGGTCCACAACCTGACCAAGCCCGGCGTGGTCGACTCCTGGATGTGCTACACCGCGGGAGCCACCGGCCAGACGATCGCCAACTACGCGGGCGAGCGCATCGCCATCGGATTGGGGTCGGGCCAGGCCTCGCTCTCCGCGGGCTGGAACTACTACATCCGCAACGTCTGGAATGACATCCGGGGCTATACGACCTTCGGCGGCCAGCGCGACGAGTACCAGATCAACGCCGTGAACGTGGTGACCGCGGGCGCCAGCGGCAACAAGGTCTACCTCGACGGCGCGCGCTTCGAGCCCGTGAGCTCGATCATCTTCGACGACACCGCGCCCACCTGGACCAGCGGGGCGGCCTCGGTCAGCGCCGTGACCGGTGTGGACGACACCCCGACGGGCTCCGGCACGGGGTTCAAGTTCACGGGCACCGCCTCGTGCGAGACCAGCGTCTGCTGGTCCACGAGCGCGGGCGCCACCTGGGAGCAGCCGTTCACGACGTGGTGGTGGAAGAAGACCGGCGGCCAGACCGCGGCGATCTCCTTCCACGTCAAGGACGAGAACAGGAACGCCGACAAGGGCTGGATCACCTACTACGCCGGTCCGACGCCGCCCGCGGGGGCCGAGCACCCGGTCCAGATCGCGACGGTCGTGCCCTCGATCTGGACCCACGTCACCCGCAACCTCGAGGAGGACGCGCGCCAGGTCCTGGGCATCTACCAGGGCGACTCGGCCAAGACGCGCCCGGCGCAGCCCAACGACGCCCGGATGCTCGGCTTCAAGGTCATGCCCGGCGATGGCACGAGCCTGCTGGTCGACGACTTCCGCTACCAGACCGTCCCCGAGGCCGCCGACATCACCGAGACGGGTCTCAACGACGAGCTCTACCACCCCAACGCCACCCCCGACTCATGGTGCGCCGCCAGGCTCGCCCCGTGCCTCGTCTACGACTTCCGCGCGACCTTCGCCGACGGCACGACCCACGACTTCAACGAGCAGGGCCTTCTCGTGCGTGTCGCCGACACCGACGGCAACCATCAGGACGTCAACTGGAGCGTCAGCACCGCCCGGGCGGGCGTGTCGGCCTACACGATCGACCGCGTCCGGGCGGCGGCGGACGGGATGACCGTCCCGAGCGGGACCGAGACCAACGGGATCTGCACCACGGCGCCGTGCGCCGACCGTGAGCTCGTCTTCACCACCGGGACCGACACCGGGACCAGCGCCCCGGGCGGCCTGACCGTCCGCGCCGACGAGGTGATCGGCACCCAGAGCACCGGCGGCGTCACCAACAGCGGCACCGACCAGTCGACCCGTGCATCGGTGTTCGAGATCAACCGCCCGTCGAGCGCGAGCGTCACCCTCTCGGCGGGCACGGCGACCTCCGCCACCAGGCTCTGGATCGGCAAGCCGTTCAGCCCCGCCGAGGGCAGCACCGTCACGGTCACCATCGCCTCCGCGACGCCGTCCAACGGCGAGCGCCGCCTGGGCATCATGTGCGGCGAGAGCGAGCTCACGTCGGCCACCTCGACGAGCGCGCTGACCTCGGGCGCCCTGTCCCCGGTCAGCGGCGCGTCGGGCACCGGCTGCCGCGCCTTCGTCAGGACCACCGCCGCCTCGCTCGCCATCACCAGCGGCGCGGCCGCCTACACGCCGGCCTACGGCAACCTGGCCGCGGTCGACCCGGTCCGCGGCACCAAGGAGTCGACGACCGCCGCCACCACGACGACCTTCTGCGCCGTCCCGGCCACCATCGCCACGGCCAACGGCTGCGCGGTCTTCGCCTATGACACGACCTTCCACCGGATCACCGAGATTCGTGATCCGCGGTACACGAGCGGCACGGGCGGCAACCTTTACGCGCTCGGCGTGGCCTGGGGCACGACCGCCAACCCGACCGGCGACACCAACGCGCGCCCGCTCGCGATCACCGATGCAAGCCGCGGCAACGCGGTCCTGTTCCGGGTCCTCAGGTGGGACGCCGCGGACGGCGGGCGGTTCTACCGCCGCCCGGCCTACCAGACGGCCGTCAACGCGCTCAACAACACCTTCGCCACCCAGGAGACCGGGCCCGACGGCAGCACGCGCGTCCAGTTCGCCAGCAGCAGCTGCACCTCGGGCGACTGCGTCGCGAACCCGCCGACAGCCAACCAGGTCGCGGACACCGACACCGCGCTCGCGAGGAAGAAGCTCATCGAGAACCAGTTCGACGGCCTCACGCGGGTCTCGCGCACCATCACCTACCGGTGCTCGGGCGAGGCGCGCCTCGATGACACCGGGACCATCACGATCTGCGCCGACGGGAAGGCGCTGGCGTCGATCAGCCGCAGCGGCTCCAACGCCGGGGCCAAGGTCGACAACTACGCCAACCCGCTCGCGGGCGCCGAGATCACCTGGACCCAGAGCGAGGAGCAGTACTTCGCCTCGATCCGCGACTCGGGTGGCACGAACCCCGACCTCTACCGGACCGAGACCACCTTTGACGGCTGGCACCAGCCGGTGATGACCCGCAGCCCGGCGCTCAACCAGCAGCCGACTCCGTACGCCACCCTCATCGGGGAGACGGCCGCCCTCGAGGCCTACTGGCGGCTCGACGAGACGAGCCAGAGCACCTTCGCCGACTCCGCGAAGACCCACACGATGGCGACGGTCGGCTCCACGCCACTCCCGGCCGGCAGCGCGCTCGTCCGCGACGCGGGCAGCTCGCTCGGGGACTTCGACTCCACGAGGTACGTCGCGGCAACCTTTGCGTCGGCCATCACCGGCTCGTTCAGCGCGGAAGGCTGGGCCAAGCCGACCGGGGTCAGCACCTGCGAGTCGATGATGGGCTCGCGCACCGCGTCGAGCGACACGTTCGACCTCAAGTGGTGCCCCGCGAGCGACACCGCAGGCTCGTCCGTGCGCGTCGACGTCGGTACCGGCGGCGTCTGGCTCGCCAGCGAGAGCGTCCCCTTCGAGTGGTCGAACAACCGCTGGTACCACGTGGTCGCGGCGGTGGATGCGACGGCCAAGACGGTGACCATCTACGTGAACGGCTCGCCGGTCGGCGGGGCATCCTGGTCGGCCGCGGGGACGCCGATGCTCGTCGCGGCGGGTGGTGCGTTCACCCTGGGCCAGTGCGGTCTCTCGACCGCCGCCGGGGGCGAGTGGCTCCAGGGCTCGCTCGACGAGGTGGCCCTGTACACCACCGAGCTCGACCCGGCCACCATCCGCCGCCACTACACGGCGGGCCTCAGCGTGGTCGACGTCGTCTCGGCGACGGCCTACGACCGTGAGCACCATCCGGCCTTCGGCGGCACCCAGTTCCTGTCCAACGGCGACTTCGAGGATGGCTCGGTCGCTGGCTGGACGGGGTCCATGGCGCTCGCAGCGGGCCATGGGCACACCGGCGGCTTCGCCGGGGCGCCGGGCACCCTGTCCGACGCCTACGCCTACCTCGTTCCCGGCCAGACGGCGCGGGTCCAGTTCTGGTCCGCCCACCAGGCGGGACAGGCCCGCGGCGACTGGTCGCTGGCCTGGTTTGACCGGACGGCCAACGCCTGGAGCACCGCGTGGCCGTCCGCGGGCGCGTCCACCACGCTCGCGGGCCAGGAGACCAGCGACACGTACGTCGGCCACGCGTGGGACCTGACGGTCCCGATGACCGGCGATGGCCGGATCAGGGTCGAGATGTCGGGCAGCCTGTACGTCGACGACGTGATCGTCGCCACGACGTGGGGCACCTCCGTCCACGCGGCCAATGGCCTCACGACCGAGACCCATTCCCTGCCGCTGGGCACGCCCGGTGCCACCGCCGGCGCCGTTGTCAAGACGACGGTCACGTACGATCCCGGGGCCTCGGGGATCCTGCCCGGCATCGTCCCCACGAGCACCATCGCCAACGACGTGGCCGGGTCCTCGGCCAGCGCCGACGAGGACGTCACCACGGCGACGACCTACGACGGCTGGGGCCGGGTCCTCACCACCAGGGACGCCGACGGTGTGACCGTCGCCACGACGACCTATGCCGCGAACCAGACCGACGTGGCCTCCGTGACGGACGCCGCCGGTCTGACCACCGCCTACACCGGCCACGACGCCAACGGCAGCCTGCTCACGACGAGGGAGCCCTCGGGCGGCGTGGCGACGGTGATCCTCGACCGGGCCGACCGGACCGTCGCGGCCACCGCGCCCGACGGCACCAACACCCGCACCATCTTCAACGACGCCGGCCTGCCGGTGCTCGCGATGGCCCACACGACCACGACGTCCTCGGCCGACGGGAGCAACGTCCTCACGCGCTACGACCGGGACGGGCGACCGTGGGAGCAGCACGCCGATTGCGGCGGGGTGTCCAGCGGCAGCGAGACCGCGTGCGCGAGCGGTGTTGACGCGGTCACCCGCAGCTTCACCGACGCCGCGGGCAACGTCGTGGTCAGCCGCACGTTCTCGGGCTCGACCGCCAGCGGCACGGTGAGCACGACCGTCGACTACTTCGAGACTGTTGACGACAGCAGCGATCCCGCGGCACCGCTCGCGCTCACGCGCATGACGCCGACCGGCACGCGGCTGGCGATCGCACCGACCGCCTCGTCGGCCCCGGTCTGTCCGGGCACCAGCACGAACCCTGTGACCCGGTGCAACGGCGCCACGGTTGCGGGCCTCGTCGGCGGTCTCACGATGCCCAGCCACGACCTGGCGGGGCGGCCCATCTTCACCCAGGACGCCTACGGGTCGGTTACCCGGACCCTCTACGACCTCGACGGCCGGGCTGTCCGCACGATCACGGCCTACGCCGACGGCGTGGCCACGGACGCGGACACCAACATCGTGTCGGACACCGTCTACGACCGCAGCGGCGCCATCGACACCGCCATCGTGGCCGGGTCCCGTCTGCTCAACGCGAACGGCAGCGTCGACGATTCCGCCACCCTGTTCACCCGGACCACCGACGACGCGCTCGGGCGCGCGGTCCTGGTGACCGCCTACGACGGCACGCCGTCGCACCCGGCGGTGTCCACCGTCAAGACCGTGTACGACAAGGCCGGGCGCGTCCTGCGCACCTCCGCCCCCACGCCGGCGTCGGTGACCGACGACAACGCGCGCATCTGGACCGCCACCGCCTACGACGCCATCGGGCGCGCCACCCGCACGATCAGCCATGCCGACACCAGCGGCGCCTTCCACGACGACCAGGCAGCGTTCGAGACGGCGCTCCTCCCGGGTGAGCTCCTGCCGGCCGGCTGGTCCACGACCGGCGCGGCGGCGACGGCCTGGGCCGTTGTCACGCCCGACGCGGCGTCGCTCGACAGCGCCTACCACGCCGTCGCCCCGCACTCGGGTCTCGGGCGCCTGCGCCTGTCCAACACGAGCTCGACCGCGAGCAAGGGCGCCGTGTGGAGCCTGCCCGGCACCTTCAAGGCCAACACGACCTACCGGGTCCGCGGGTTCCTCGCCGGGACGGCCGGCAGGGCCGCCACGGTCACCCTCGGCTGCCCGTCGGGCTGCACCAACGCGACCCAGGCCTTCTCGTCGATGGCCGGGACCGGAACCTACCAGCTGATCGACCCGACCACCTTCCGGTTCACCGTCGGCGTGTCCGATGTCAGCGGCGTGGCGCTCGTGGTCAGGATGACCAGCCCGTCCGCGACCGAGCTCTTCCTCGACGACCTGGTGGTCTACGAGTCGGCGGGCCCAGGCACCGCTGCCGCCGACATGCGGGCTGCCGCCGGGCAGTTCAACGTGATCGCGTCCGAGACCGGGTACGACTCGCTGGGCCGGGTCGCGGCCTCGATCGTGCCGCCGGGCGACCCGTCCTCGGAGAGCCCGCTGGTCACCACCACCGCGTACGACGTTGCCGGGCGGATGCCCGTCGTGACCCTCAATGCCACCCGCGCCTACGCAGCCGCGGTGCTCGGCACCCCCGGCATCGCCGCCTACTACCCGCTCGACGAGGCCGTGGCCGCCACGACCACCCCCGACTGCAGCGTCAGCACGGGCCCGTCCTGCAGCGGGGGCAACACCCTGACCCGGGGCGGCAGCGTGACCTACGGCGTCGCGGGCGCCGTCGACGAGGCCCGGACCGCCGTGCGCCTCCCGGGCACGGCCACCTTCACCCGCTCGTCCGCGGTCTCGACCGCGACCACGAACCTTGCGCTGGAGGCCTGGGTCCGCACCGACACGGCGCCCGCGTCCGACGCCGTCGTGACCTGGAACGGCACTCCGACCACCGGGTGGGGCCTGGGCATCAACGCGACCTCCGGCACCCCGTTCGCGGGCACCTCCGCCGGCACGCTGACCAAGGTCTCGGGGACGATGTCGGTTGCCGACGGTCGCTGGCACCTGCTCGCGATCCGGCGAGATGTGACCACGACCCGCCTCTGGGTCGACGGCGTCCAGCAGGCGGACTCGTCCACGATGGCGCCGGCAACGCCCGGCGCGGCCTTCGCGATCGGCGGCGCGGACGCGTCGACGTCGCGCTTCGCCGGCGAGGTCGACGAGGTGGCGGTCTATGCGGGCACGACCGCCCCCGACTTCCTCGCCCACCTCAACGTCGGCCGCCGCACGGACGCGGTCTCCAACATCACCAGCCGCACGGTCTTCGACCGCTTCGGGCGGGCAACCGAGCGCTGGGCCACGTCGCCGGAGGCGGTCCCGGGCACCAGTGCGCCGCTCGTGCGCACGAGCGTGACCTACGACACCGCGGGACGGGTGCTGACCTCGACCGCGGACGCCGCGGGCCTGCGGGCCACCAGCGCCTTCGCCTACGACGCCCTGGGCCACCTGACCGGCTACTGCCCGCCCAACGTCTCGGCCACCTGCAACCCGGCCAGCGGGTGGGATCCCGCGGCCTGGACCTACGGCTTCGACGCCCTGGGCCGCCAGGTCACGGCGGTCCCGCCGGTCAACCTCCCCGCGACCGCCACCCCGCTCGACACGACCGAGACCGTCTACGACGAGGGCGGGCGGGTGGCGGCCACCTGCTCGCACCCGGCGGCCACGACGGGCTGCCCCGGGGCCACGGGCGTCCTGCGCACGGTCAACACCAGCTTCGACGGCGTCGGGCGCGTCATCCGGGCCGACACCTACCGCGATGCCGCTCCGGCCCCGATCGCCAGCGCGACGAGCACCTTCACCGCCACGGGCTCGCTGCGCGAGACGACGGCCACCACAACCACGGGCGTGGTCACCGGCGACAGCGACACGATCGCCTACGCCTACGACACCCTGGGCCGGGTCAGCACCGTCAGGCGCGGCCCGACCGGCGGCACCCAGACCGACCTCGCGGCCCTGACCTACG
>Ga0302322_100001074_pt1 | contig 22133 bp, 18 predicted proteins | sample Fen_T0_2_FD_203757 | JGI IMG/M metagenome (GOLD analysis project Ga0302322, IMG submission 203757) | Peat permafrost microbial communities from Stordalen Mire near Abisko, Sweden - Fen_T0_2 | ecosystem: Environmental > Terrestrial > Soil > Wetlands > Permafrost | place: Sweden: Abisko...
TGGCAAGGGAATTTTTATGACCCGTCGACCCGAGGTGGGCCGCGGCGATCGACCGGATCCGTGCGGCCCGACAGCCGGTCGCGGGTCGTTCGGGGTCACTCGCTTGATTCCGCGCAAAGCGCGCTACGCTGCGGCCAATGGCGCGCAGCATCTTCATCGGGGATGTCCATAGCTGCGCTGCAGAGCTCGCGGAGCTGCTGTCTGCGGTCGCCCTGGCCACAGACGACCGGGTGTTCTTCGTTGGCGATCTCCTGAGCCGCGGCCCGGATCCGCTCGGAGTACTCCGGCTCTTTCGCGTGCTGCGCGCTCGCTCGGCGATCGGCAACCACGAGCAGCGCTTGCTCGCGGGGCGGCACGCGCGGATGCGCGGTGAGCCGGGACCCAAAGCCGGCTCTTCGCATGCCGAAGTGGCCGCGCTCTTGGACGACGCGGACTGGGCGATCTTGGAGAGCATGCCACTCTGGGTCGACGTCCCCGAGAACGACGTGCGCGTGGTGCATGCGGGGATCGTGCCCGGCATCCCGTTCGCGAAACAAGATCCTTGGATGCTGACGCACATTCGCTCGATCGACGAGCGCGGCAAGCCGAGCGAGAAGTGGGGCACGCTCTGGGGCAGTTCGTATCACGACGAGCCGCACATCGTGTTTGGACACAACGCGAGGCAACGGCCGCAGCTGCACCCGCACGCCACCGGGCTCGACACCGCCTGCGTGTACGGAGGAGCGCTGACCGCGTTGGTGTTACCCGAGGGAGTTGCTCCGCCGCCCGTCGCGACGCGCCTCGACGCGATGGTATCGGTGCCCGCGCGCCGCGCGTACTCGGACTACGGCCGCCAACTGCCGGGAGCCTGAGCGACGAAAGTGGCCAAGTTGACGCGCGTGCCGCTGCCCGGGCTCGAACCCGGTGAGCGCAAACTCGACCCTAAAACCGCTCACTACTTGTGCGACGTGCTGCGCCTGCGCGCGGGCGAAAAATTCCTCGCCTTCGACCCGACGACAAAGCTCGAAGCAGACGCGCGGCTCGCTGCCAGTGAAGACGGCGCTTACTGCGGAATAGGCGTGCTGCGCGAATCCGCACGCGGCACCGATACCGGCATTGTACTCGTGCAGGCACTCGGCAAGGGCGACAAGACCGAACAAGTCGTGCGCTCGGCGACCGCGCTCGGCGTAGCCGAGTTGCACTTGGTGGAGAGCGCGCGCAGCGTCGCGCGGGTCAACGAACGCAGTGACGCAAAGCGCGTGCGCTGGCAAGCGATCGCACTCGACGCCGCACGCCAGTGCGGGCGCGCAGACGTGCCGAAGATTGTCGGGCCGCACACGCTCGCGCACGAGCTCGGAGTTTGGCGCGAACAGAACGCGATCAAGTTGTGCTTGGCACCAGGAGCCGCGCAGAGCTTGCGATCGCTGACGGCCGCGTGGACCGTGGGCTCGCCGATTGCGATCCTGATCGGACCCGAGGGCGGGCTCGCGGCCGAAGAAGTGAGCGACGCCGAGGCCGCCGGCTTCGTCGCGGCCAGTCTTGGGGAGCTCGTGCTTCGAACCGAGATTGCGGGCACCGCGGTGCTGGGCGCACTGTTGCTCCTGGCTCAGGCCTAGCGCGCATGCTCGCGACCTGTGTGCCCTGGGACACGGGTGCGGTTCGGAAGACACGCCCAAGGAAACAAAAGCGCTAGGTTCCGCAGACTTGGGCGGCGGAACGCGGCTTGCGTTAGTGGCCTTGCATCATGATTTGGATCGCCCTACTGCCCAGCCTGGTTGCTGGCTGGTTGTTCTTCGGAACCCTGAGGTTGCGCGGGGCGAAGGCCCGTTGAAACCCGAAACCGCAGCTTGAATTCAAGACGGTTCACCCGGAATGCGCTGGTCGGATCGCCGTCACTGCCCACCCGGACGAACGCCACGCCACGAGCGACCGGACGAACGCTACCGGGGCTATGCGCACGGCGGTTGGTGCACGGCCGGCTGGCGCAGCGAGTTCCCGCACCCCGCCGCGGAACGAGGCAAGTACCCCCCTCGCGGATCGAAAATGTAGTTTGAATTCCCCTCATGATTGGTCACATGTTTTCGCGCGGAGCGGCTCCCATGCGACTAGCGTGGTCCTCGTGCCACGTAAGATAGTTGTTCGTGCACGAACCAATGCCGTTCACTTAGGTGATCCCGACTAGCGTCTCTACGTGCGCTTGCTTCGCGAAGCCTGCTATTGATAGGCGGAGCGAGTTGTGACGAGCAAGACGCCCCGAAGCTCCCTGCTCGACACCTTCTTTGCATCGTGCTGCAAAATGGGAACCCGGTCGACGCCAATTCAGTCTTTGCCCAGCTGCGCAGCGGCTAGCCGCTGCCGCGAGAGCTGAATCGCTCTTTCTACACGAACTACGCCAAAGTACTGCCGCGCATGGCGTTGATTGTGCGCTCGGCAGCGTAACCGACTATTCTCAATCGTGCTCTCCCCGCCTACCGCCCAGGGTTCGATGTGATCAAGCTCGAGGCAGCGTCGCGCGCCACACCGCAGCCCATCCGGCGAGACATAAGTGCACTGCTTACCATCTCGCAGGAACACCGCGCGCGTGACCGCTGCCGGATAGCGACGGTTTCGTTTCGGGCTCGGTTTTGCCTGAAAATCGGGCTTCGGAGGATCGGGCTTCGGAGGATCGGGCTTCGGAACATCGGGCTTCGGAACATCGGGCTTCGGAACATCGGGCTTCGGAGGATCGGGCTTCGGAGGATCGGGCTTCGGAGGATCGGGCTTCGGAACATCGGGCTTCGGAACATCGGGCTTCGGAGGATCGGGCTTCGGAACATCGGGCTTTGCAACATCGGGCGCGGAGAGCACCGCAGACGCAGACGCAGACGCAACGCCACGCCGGCGCCGAGACTTGCGGCCCACTGCGAAGCGCTCTTTCTCGAGCTCGCGCTCGTAGGCTTCGAGGCCACGCTTGATCAAGGTCATCAGGTCGCCGCTGGGCAGCCGATGCCCAGCGAGCCCACGCACGCGCTCGAGCAGCTCGCGAAACTCGCCATCCGCCGTGAAATGCACGCCGTAACGATCCGTTGAGAGGGGTTCGAGCCGGCGCGGTTTTGGCGCGTCCTCCGGCTTGGTCGCGGCCGGTGGCTCGCGCGACAGAGCCTCGATGGGTGCCTTCTCCAGCACGGCCGGCGGCTCGCGCGAGGGAGCCTCCGTTGGCGACTGCTCCGCCGAACACCCGACGTTGAGAGTGAACCCCGCTTGCGCCGGCGGCACCGCTTCGGGTATCGCGAAGCGCGGCAACCGACGCACCAAATCGCGCACATCAGGCCGCGCAAAGCGTGCCGCGAGCAACTCCTCCACCTTCCGTGCACTCCGATGCGTACACAGCTCGAACAGTTCCCCGGCGTTCTCCGGTGTCAGGTGCTTTCGCAGCAAACTCAGCGCCGAAGCGTGCAGCGCGCCGCTCGCCACCATTGAGAACACCTGCGGATGATTGCGGCACACCCGAGCCGCGGCGATGTGCCGACCCGCTGTCGATTCGCACAACCCGAGCGTCACCAGGCAATATTCGAAGAGCGAAGGGAATCCGAGATCGAGAAAAAGCTGTCGCTCATCTAGCTCCGCCAAGTACGCCAGAAACTCAGCCGTGATCTGGTTACGCCGACGCACGATGCTCGCGAGTCCGGCCAAGAGCTGATCGTCCGCCAACGACTTCAAATGATATTCTTCTTGCCCCATCCCTCTTGCCTACCACGCACATTTCGGACGCCGCAAAACACCGATTGCGCTAGTTTTAGGCTAGAAATCAGTCTCGAGTCGACTCGACTCATGATCGTTCGATGCCGTCCAAACCAAGCGCCCCCACACGCAAATCTTCGTACCCCTCGCGTTCGCTGACAACCGACCCCCGAAAAATCGGTCAAGCGGAATCGTCGACCGCAGGCTCGCCACTACAAAGAAACGCGGACGAGTTGGTGGAGTCAGCAACGACTCGCTCTGCCTGAGCACTCCAACGCACGCGAGCGCGGACTCCAGGAACTCGTACGCACACGGAGCCGCCGATCACTTCGCCGGTCACCCAGACACTCCCTCGGCGACGGCCCCAGAACCACCTGCGCCGCGCGACGAACTCGAAGCTCCCACGCCGGGCCGCACGCCAACTAGCGCTTTTCTTGTCGCTCCTTCGAAATCCGTCGATCCCAACGTCAAGAGCGTTCATGCACTCGAAAAAGAGCCCGCCTGCCGTTGGCGCCCGCAGCGCGATAGCGCGAGGACGGCCGTCGATGGCCGTCGTTCCTCGACGTCTCACGCGCGGGACACCCTTTCCATACTCTCGAGCCCCAGACTCTTAAGTGAACGGCATTGTGAAGAGGATCCCAAAATTCGGACCAGCAGCTAAGGTGGTGTAAACGGCGCCTGCTCCTCGAAGAAGGAGCAAGAAAACGATGAAAAGCACCCGCATCCGGCACAGCGCAGCGTTCAAGGCCAAGGTCGCCCTGGCGGCTATCCGCGAGCAGGAGACGATCCCCGCTCTGGCCCGGCGGCACGGCGTTCACGCCAACCAGATTTACAAGTGGAAGAAGGAATTCATGGACCGGGCAGCCTCGGTGTTCGAGCAGCCGGGTGAGCCGGCGAGCGGCTCGGAGCGCGAGAAGGAATTGCTCGAGAAAATCGGCGAGCTCACGGTCGAGCGCGATTTTTTAGCACGCGGGCTCGCGCGACCCCGCTGAAGCAGCGCCGGGCCATGATTCAGGTCCAGGAACAGATTTCGCTTCGACGCCAATGCGAGCTGCTCGCTGTCGGCCGCTCGGGGCTGTACTACGAGCCAGTGGGCACCAGCGCTGAGGAATTGGCGTTGATGCGGCGCATCGACGAGATCCATTTGGAGTGGCCGTTCTACGGGAGCCGCAAGCTGTGTGAATCGCTGCGCATCGAAGGGACTGTCGTCAACCGCAAGCACATGCAACGTCTGATGCGTCTGATGGGTCTCGAATCGGTGGCGCCGAAGCCGGACACGAGCCAGCCTCACCCCGAGCACCCCGTGTTCCCGTACTTGCTGAGAAATCTAGCCGTTTCTCAGCCGAATCAGGTGTGGGCGACCGACATCACGTACATCCCGATGGCGCACGGCTTCGCGTACTTGGTGGCCATCATCGACTGGTACAGTCGCCGCGTGCTTGCCTGGCGACTGTCCAACACGCTGGAGAGTGCCTTCTGCGTGGAGGCGCTGCAGGAGGCGCTGGAGCGGTTTCCAAAGCCGACCATCTTCAACACCGACCAGGGCTCGCAATTCACCGCAGAGGCCTTCACCAGCGTGCTGCGCGGCGCCGGAATCACGATCAGCATGGACGGACGAGGCCGCTGCATTGACAACGTCTTCGTCGAGCGCGTCTGGCGCTCGCTCAAGTACGAAGAAGTCTTCCTGCATGCCTACGAGGACCTCGATGAAGCGCGAGCCGGCATTGGCCGCTACTTTGAATTCTACAACCTCGTGCGCCCGCACCAGGCTCTCGGCTACCGAACGCCAGATGCCTTCTACCGGGGTGTGACGCTCACAGCTGCATGAGCCCTGCTAAAGCACCACAGCGTCCCTGGGCATCACGCCCACCGTGACTGACGCGCAATTCCAATTGACGACGTTGACTCAGATATGTTCTTTGATGATCTAAGAAAAACAGAAGCAGGAGCAGGCTAAAGCTTACGCCGCCTCGCTTCTGGTCCGAACGATCGGGTCCACTTCATTGCTTCGTGCACGAAGTACTTTTGCGGCGGTGAGCGGCGCCTCTGGAACGTTAGGTCGCGAGTCGGAGATGTGACGAATCTTGAGTGAATTCAAACTACATTTTCTATCCGCGAGGGGGGCTTGGGTACTTTCGTGAACTGCTGAGGTCACTTGCGACCGGGGTTTGGGTTGATTGTGTTGGTCGGCGAGGTCGGCGAGGTTGGTTGGCGAGGTTGGTTGGTTGGCGAGGTTGGTTGGTTGGCGAGGTTGGTTGGTTGGCGAGGTTGGTTGGTTGGCGAGGTTATTGGAGAAAGGGGCGATCGCGATCCAGCAACGCACCTCGGGGGCGAGCGGTGTTCCCTGACATCGAGTCGTCATGGCGTTGCGCAGGAAGCCGTTGCGAAATGGCGTTGCGCGGGAAGCCGTCGCGATGCGCCGGGAACTTCGGCGCGAGCGAGGTGCTGCGCGGGGTCGCGATCGCCCAATCCTTTCAGGCACTCGCGCCCAGCTCGCAAAGCTTCGGTGGATGTAGGTAGGCGGGACGCGCACCTGAATGACTGCTCAGTGCTCTTGGAGGCCCCATACAAAAGCTCAAGGATTTTCTCAAGGTTTTGGCAGTCGCGATTGTTGACATGGGCCGGCCGGCCCCGTAGTTTCGCCAGCGTCAGTGGGAGATAGTGGGAACAAGTGTTTCGCTAGCCCATGAAGTGTTGAGAAATGATGTTCCGCGGGCAGTTCGTTCATTCAGTCGACGCGAAAGGGCGCATTAGCTTGCCGGCCCGTTTTCGCGACGTATTGGTGGGCAACGACAATGCCGGGTTCGTCATCACCCCGGCGCTGTTCGACCCCTGCCTGCACGTCTGGCCCATGAAGACTTGGGAAGTGTTCGAGCAAGAGGTGTCGAAGCTGCCGAGCTTGGACCCGCACGCGATCCGCTTTCGGCGCATGTATGTGTCGGCTGCGGTCGAGTGTGAGCTCGACAAGGCCGGGCGCGTGTTGGTGCCGCCGCATTTGCGCGAGCGTGCACAGCTCGACAAGAACGAAGCGCTCTGGGCGGGCATGGGCCGCAACTTGGAACTCTGGTCGCGGGCTCGTTGGGACGCAGCCCTCGACATGTCCGATATGGCGCCGAGCGATATGGACAGCTTCAGGCTGGCTGTGGAGCAGTTCAAAGTATGACCATGGCCGCAATCGATTTCGAAGCAGAGCCAGTCTTCGCTCACGTCTCGGTGATGCCGGGCGAAGTCGTGGAGGCGTTGGATCCGTCGCGCGGCGGCGTGTTCGTCGACGCCACCGCGGGCGGCGCCGGGCACTCTGCCGCCTTGCTCGCAGCGGGCGGGCCCGAGCTGCGGCTGATCGCTTGCGATCGCGACCCGCTGGCGGTGCGCACGGCGCAGTCGCGGCTGGCGCAGTACGGGCAGCGCGCGCTGTGCGTGCACGCTTCGTTCGACCAGATCCCGGAGCGTTTGGCGGCCCTGGGCATCACACAGGTCGACGGGATCTTGGCTGACTTGGGCTTGAGTTCGCAGCAGCTAGCGGACGCCGAGCGCGGCATGAGCTTTCGCTCCAGCGGTCCGCTCGACATGCGCATGGATCCGACGCGCGGCGAGACCGCGCTCGAGCTGATCGAGCGGCTCAGTCAGGACGAGCTCGCCAACGTGATTTACGAGCTCGGTGAAGAGCGTCGTTCGCGGCGCGTGGCGCGCTGTATCAAGCAGGCGCTCGAAGCGGGCGAACTGAAAGATACCTTGGAGCTTCGCCGCGCCGTGGTGCGTGCAGTGGGGCCGCGTCGGCTGGGCGGAGTCGATCCGGCGACGCGCACGTTCCAAGCGCTGCGCATCGCGGTCAACGGTGAGCTCGATCAGTTGGTCAGCCTGCTCGGCGTGGCCAAGAATTTACTTGCTCCCGGGGGCATCGCCGCCATCATCAGCTTTCACTCGCTGGAAGATCGTTTGGTGAAGCGCGCCTTCCTCGATCGCTCTTCTTGGCATCGCTTGAACAAGAAGCCGGTTTTGGCAGGTGAAACTGAGCTGGCCGAAAATCCCCGCGCGCGCAGCGCCAAGTTGCGCGCTGCGATGCGCGTCGACGCCGAAGCCCCGAGCGATCCGAGCTGGGGGGAGGAGGCCTGATGCGCAGCGAACGCGTGTTCCTCATCTTGTGGACCTTGGCCGTTTTGGCGGCCACTTCGGCGTTCATTTTGCACCTCGGGCTGCGCGTAAAGTCGGTCGAGCTGGGCTATGAGTTGGGCCGCGCGCACGCTCGGGTGGAGCGCTTGCGCGAAGTGAAGCACGTGCTCGAACTCGAGCTGGCCAGCCACAAGACGCCGGAGCGCGTCGATTTCGTGGCCCGCACCCTGCTCGGCATGAGCGAGCCGACCCCGGATCGCATTCTGGCCGCGGGTCGCAAGCCCGAGGATGAGCCGGGCAAGCCACCGATCCAGGAGGATCCGTGAACACGCGCACGAGCAAGACGCCCGCGCCGCTGTCGGCCCCGCCGAGCGACGAGAAGCGCCGGCGTTGGGTGCGTTTGCGGATGGGCATGCTGTGCGGGCTCTTGGCGCTCGGCCTGGGCTTGGTCGTCTCCTCCGGCTACGACTTGATGATTGGCGATGGCGCTGCTTGGCGGGAGCTGGCCGAGAGTCAACGCCAGCGTCGGCTGCACGTCGCGCCCAAACGCGGCGGTGTGTACGACCGCAACGGCAGCGCGCTCGCGGTCAGCGTGGAAGTGCCCAGCGTGAGTATGGACTCGGTGGAGCTCTTGCGCGGCGTACCATCCCAGCAGGTGCCGCTGGTCGCTCGTGACGCGGCCAATCGCATCGCCGCGGTGCTCGGCATCGACGCGGCCCAGGTCGAACGCCGGATTTTGGCCAAGCGTCGCTTTGCCTGGCTGAAGCGGCAAATTTCGGCCGAAGAAGCCGACAAGATCCGGGCGCTGTGCGAAGACGCGGCGGACGAAAAGCGGATCCGCGGCCTGGTCGTGGAAGGCGAGGGAAGGCGTTACTACCCGCGTCGCGAGCTCGCAGGTCCCTTGCTCGGTTTCGTGGCTCCAGACGGAGAAGGCAAAGACGGCCTCGAGTACGCGCTGAACGACGACCTGAAGGGCAGCGCCGAGCAGCTCAAGGGCCTACGCGATCGCTCGGGTCGCTTGTTGTTCTCGGACGGAATCGAGGATGACCGCGCCTTCGCGGGTCACAACATTTACCTGACGATCGACCAAGGGATTCAGTACGTTGCCGAGCACGAGCTGCAAGCAGCGGCGCGCACGTTCGAGGCGGCGGGCGGTTCGGTGGTGGTCGTGAACCCGTACACGGGTGAGATCTTGGCGCTCGCCAGCTGGCCGTTCTTCAATCCCAACGACTACACCAGCAGCCAGCCCGATCAACGCCGCGACCGCGCGATGAGCGATGTGTTCGAGCCGGGCTCGACCATGAAGATGTTCACGGTTGCGGCGGGCCTAGCCGACAGCGTGATCAGCCCAACGCAGAAGATGTATTGCGAAAAGGGCGTGATGCAGATCGATAACGTGACGATCCGCGATACGCATCCCTCGGAGTGGCTGACTATTTCGCAGATCTTGGCGGTTTCTTCCAACATTTGCGCGGCCAAGATCGGCCTGGGCATGGGCGAAGCCAAGCTCTACGACGCGCTTCGTCGCTTCGGCTTCGGTCAAGAATCGGGCTTGCCGTTCCCGGGTGAAGCGCCGGGCACCTTACGCCCGCGCTCCCGTCCCTGGGTGCAGGTCGAAACCGCGTCTGCGGCCTTCGGTCAGGGGATCGGCGTGACCAACATGCAAATGGCGATGGCCGCGGCTGCGCTGGCCAACGGCGGCGAGCTGATGGAGCCGCTCTTGGTGCGCAAGGTTACGACTTCCGCGGGTGAAGTGGTGCGCGAGGTCGCGCCGCACGTGCGTCGGCGCGTGGTCTCCAAAGACGTCGCCCGCGCGGTGGCCGAGATGCTGGTCGCGGTCACCGAAGGTGAAGGCACGGGCACCGAGGCAGCCATCGATGGCTACCGCGTGGCGGGCAAGACGGCTACGGCGCAAAAGAGCGATCCGAAAACCGGCCGCTATTCGATCGACAAGTACATTGGTTCGTTCGTGGGCTTCGTGCCCGCCGAGCACCCGGTGGTGGCGATCGCGGTCACGCTCGACGAGCCGATGCTGGAGCACGCGGGCGGCGTGGTGGCCGCGCCGATTTTCCGGCGCGTCGCGCAGATGAGCTTGAAATTAGCCGGTTTGACCCCGCGCACGACGGACAAGACCGACGTCGCGGTGCTGGCACGCACGCCTGATCCGGCCAATATCGCGTACGAGGCGCTGCGCGAAGCCCAGGGCAAGAAGCCCGCGGTGCAAGAAGTCTTGCCCTCCGGCGTGGTGCCCGCCGGCAAAGTGCGCATCCCGAACTTGACGGGCGTGCCGGCGCGCCAAGCCTTCAAGCAAATGATTTTGCTCGGCCTGACCCCCAGGCTCAAGGGCAGCGGTCTGATCGTCAACCAGCAGCCTCCGCCCGGCAGCGTGGTCGACAACGCCTCGGAAGTGCTGTTGGTGCTCGAGCCCGCGTCATGATCGCTCCCGCTGCACCCGTCCTCGGCGCACCGCTGGCCACCGGTTACCCAGTGTCCGGCTTGCTTGGCGTGCTGGAACGCGAAGCGCCCCGCTTGATCGGCGACGGTCACGTGCGGCTGACCGGCGTGCGTCAAGATTCGCGCCGTGTCGAGCCGGGAGATCTGTTCGTGGCGCGCACTGGCGGCAAGGTGAGCGGCGCGCAGTTTGCCGAAGCCGCCGTCGAGCGCGGCGCTGTGGCATTGATCGTGGAGCGCGGCGCGCCCTTGCCGTCGGTTTCAGTGCCAATGATCGAGGTCGCGGATGCGCGGCGCAGCTTGGCGCTCGCGGCCGAAGCGGTCTACGGCAATCCGAGCCAACAGCTGGGGCTGATCGGTATCACTGGAACCAACGGCAAAACCACGACTTCTTGGCTGGTGGAGCGCGCCTTGACCGGAGCCGGACAAAAGCCTGCGCGGCTGGGCACGGTGGGCTTTGCCTTCGACGGACAGAGCGTGGATTCCGCGTTGACCACGCCGGAAGCAGACGACATTTCGCGCTATGCGGCGCGCGTGCGCGACGCTGGCGGCACGCACTTCGTGATGGAAGTGTCGAGCATTGCGCTCTCGCTCGAGCGCGTGCGCGGGCTGCACTTCAAAGTCGCGGCGTTCAGCAACCTGACCCAAGATCATCTGGACTTCCACGGCTCGTTCGCGGAATACGGCGAGACCAAAGCGCAGCTCTTCACCGAGCTTGCACCCGAAGCCTCCGTGCTCAACGTAGACGATCCATTCGGTGCCAAACTCGCGGCGCGCGCGGCCGGCCAGGTTACCCGCGTGAGCAAGCGCCCGGGTGCGGATCTGTTCCCGAAGCAGGTCACTGTCGACGCACGGGGGATCCGCGGCGTGTTTCATACTCCGACGGGCGATGTCGCGCTCGAGTCGCGCTTGGTGGGCGAGCACAATCTGGAGAATTTGCTGCTCGCGCTCGGTATTTTACACGCTTCCGGCGTTGATTTGCCGCGCGCGGTGCGCGCGCTCGGTGAAGCTCCGCAGGTGCCGGGTCGGCTCGAGCGCTGCGATGAAGCGGGCGACGATCTGTTGGTCTTGGTCGACTACGCGCATACGCCGGACGCGCTCGAGCGCGTGCTCGTCGCCACGCGCTCGCTCACTCAACGGCGGGTCGTGTGCGTGTTCGGCTGCGGCGGCGATCGCGATCCGCAAAAGCGACCGCGGATGGGCGCCGCCGTGGGTCGTTTGGCTGACTACGCCTACCTGACCAACGACAATCCGCGTTCGGAAGAGCCGGCCGCGATCGCGCGCGCAGTGGAAGTCGGGCTGCGTGAGATGGACGCCAAGTACGAAGTGGAACTCGACCGCGCCCGCGCGATCGAGCGCGCCATCAGCCGGGCCGGGGCAGGGGACGTGGTGTTGATCGCGGGCAAGGGCCACGAACCGTACCAGCTGATGGGCGACCAAACCTTGCCCTTCGACGACCGCATCGAGGCGCGCCGCGCGCTCCAGCTGCGCCGTCAACGCGGGGGCCCATGGCAAGCCTGATCCCGCAAAATAGCGCGGCGTTCTCGTTGGCTCAGGTCGCCAGCATCGGCGCTGGCCGGTTGCTCGGCGCGGACGCTGAGTGCCTCGGAGTGACAACGGACACGCGCGCGGATTTGCGTGGGCAGCTGTTCGTGGCCCTGCGCGGCGAGCGCTTCGACGGTCACGACTTTGCGGTGCAGGCACTGGAGCAAGGCGCTGCGGGCGTGCTGATCGAACGCGAGCTGCCCGGCGTTCCTCGGGCCGTCGTGGTCAATTCCACCTTGAGCGCGCTGGGTGCGTTGGCCGCTGCGCACCGTCAGCGCTGGGCAAAGCGTATTGTGGGTGTCGCGGGTTCGGCGGGTAAGACCACCACGCGCAGTGCGATCAGCGCGTTGCTCGGCGCGCTCCATCCAAACGCGGTGCACTTCGCGTCGGGTAACCTGAACAATCTGATCGGCGTGCCCATGGTGCTGCTCGGGTTGAGCCCAGAGCACCGCATCGGTGTGGTCGAAATCGGTACCAACGCGCCCGGTGAAGTGCGCGCGCTGTCCACGATGGCGGCGCCGGATCTGGCGGTTTTGACGCTGATCGGCATCGAACACAGTGAGGGCCTCGGCGATCTGGCGGGTATCGAGCGCGAAGAAGGCGAAATCTGGAGCGGCCTCGGGCCCGAAGGTTTGGCGATCGCCAACGCGGACGATGTCCGCGTGCAACGGACGTTGCAAGCCATCGACCACATCCGCTCGCTGAGCTACGGCTACGCCGAAGGCGCCAACTACCGCTTGCATTCGCGCACGCCGAGCGCACTCGGCGGCTCACTGCTCGAGATAGAACGCCGCACCTCGTTCGCTCAAGATACCATTCGCCTCGAGACCGCGCTGCTCGGTGAGGCCGGCGCTTACGCGACGCTCGCGGCCCTCGCGGTCGGCGAATGGCTGAACCAAGCCGCGCTCGAACCGGCGCTGGTTTCGACTGCGCTCGCGGCTGCTGGCGAACCGGGTCGGCTGACTCCGATCGAACTCGCCGACGGCACGGTGGTGCTCGACGATAGCTACAACTCCAACCCCGCAAGCGTCAAAAGTTCCCTGGCCACGGCGCGCGAAATCGCGCACGCCCGCTCGGCCCGGCTGGTGCTGGTGATCGGCGAAATGCGCGAGCTGGGTGCGCTCGCGGCCGAGCAACACGCCGAGGTGGGCGGCTGGCTCGCCGAGAGCGGCGGCGCGCTGCTGGTGGCGGTCATGGGCGACGCGCAGCTCTTCCTCGAGCCCGCCAAACGCGCCGGAATCGAGGTACATTTTGCCGAAAATGCCGAGCTGGCACTGGAGCTGTTGCTGCTGCGCTTACAGCCGAAAGATGTCGTGCTGGTCAAAGCCTCGCGCGGCGTGCGCGCCGAACGCTTGGTGCGCGGGCTCTGCGATGCCAAGGGGCATGCGGCATGATTTACGAGTTCTTCTACCCTTGGAGCCACGAATACGCCTGGGCCGGCGCGCTCAACGTGCTCCGCTACACGCCCTTCCGCGCGATTATGGCCACGATCACGGCCATGCTGATGTCGTTCTTCGTGGCGCCCTGGTTCATTCAGAAGCTGCGCGGCAAACAGATCAGCCAGATCATCCGCGAAGAGGGGCCGGCCTCGCACTACGCGAAGCGCGGCACGCCGACCATGGGTGGCGCGCTGATCTTGCTCTCGGTGTTGGTGCCGACCGTGCTCTGGGCGGATGTGCGCAACATCTTCGTCGTGGCGGTCACCGCGGTCACCGCAGGCTACGGCGCGGTTGGCTTCCTCGATGATCGCTTGAAGATCGAGGGCAGCAACACCCGCGGTCTGCCCGGCCGTTACAAGCTCTTGGCGCAGATCGTGATCGGCGGCTTCGCACTCTCGTATGTGTTCCTGAACACGCCGGAGATGCCCGCTGGCTGGCTGGCGATTCGCACCCGGCTCGCGATTCCGTTCCTGGCGTTCCACAAGTATCCGATCTCGCTGCCGCTGCCGGTTTACTTGTTCTTTGCCTTGTTCGTGGTGGTCGCCATGAGCAACGCGGTCAACCTGACCGACGGGCTCGACGGCCTCGCTATTGGCCCGGTGATGATCAATGCGGGCGCGTACATGGTCTGGGCGTATGTCGCCGGTGCGATTTTATTCGGTCGTCCGATCGCGCAATACTTGGACATCGCGGGTATCCCCGAGATGTCAGAACTGGCGGTGTACGCAGCCGCGATGATCGGGGCTGGCATCGGCTTTCTTTGGTACAACACTTACCCCGCGCAAGTGTTCATGGGCGACGTGGGCTCGCTCGCGCTCGGTGGCGGGCTCGGCATGCTGGCCGTGCTGACCAAAACCGAGCTCTTGAGCTTGGTACTGGGCGGCGTGTTCGTGGTGGAGGCGGCCAGCGTGGTCACGCAGGTCACCTCATACAAGCTCTTCGGTAAGCGCGTATTCCTGATGGCACCGATCCACCACCACTTCGAAAAGAAGGGTTGGCCGGAGCCGCGCATCATCGTCCGCTTTTGGATCATTTCGGTGCTGTTGGCATTGGTTGCGCTCTCTTCACTGAAACTACGCTGATGGAGATTGTTTCGAAATATTCGCCCGTTCCCGGCCCAGGTCCCGACCTAGCCGGAAAACGCGTGGTCGTGGTCGGCCTGGGCAAGAGCGGCGTCGCTGCGGCGAAGCTGTGCCTGGCGCGCGGCGCGCACGTGGTCGGCACCGATAGCGCACCTGCGGATCAGACCTCCGAAGAAGCGCGCGCGCTCGGCATCGAGCTCGTGCTTGGCGGTCACGAGGGCGCGAAGTTCGAGACCGCGAAGCTGATTGTGGTCTCGCCCGGCGTGCCTCAGCTCCCCGCGCTGACGCGCGCCGAGCTCGCGGGCGTCGAAGTGATCGGCGAGCTCGAACTCGCTTCGCGCTTCATCGATGCCCCGATCGTGGCCATCGGTGGCACCAACGGCAAGAGCACGACCACGACTCTGGTGGGTGACATGTTCGCCGCGGGCGGTCTGAAGGCGTTCGTCGGTGGCAACCTGGGGATCCCCTGCTGCGAAGCCGTGGGCGCTAACTACGACGTGGTGGTGTTCGAAGTCTCCAGCTTTCAGCTGGAGCGCGTGCCGAGCTTCCAGCCGCGCGTCAGCGTGCTGCTCAACATCACCGAAGATCACCTGGACCGTTACCCCAGCTTTTTGGCCTACGCTGAAGCCAAGGGCAATGCGTTCGTCCAGCAAAGCCCGGATGATTACGCGATCGTGCCCGAGGGCGATGCGGATTGTCGTCAGCAAGCCAAGCGCGGCCGTGGCCAAGTGCTCTGCTTCGGCCGCTACGGCGACTACGTGGTCTCCGGCCGCAGCGTCACGGAGACGCGCTCGGGCGAGGTATTCGATTTGGAGAGCAGCGCGCTATACGGCCGCCACAACTTGGAGAACGCCGCCGCGGCGATCGCCGCCGCGCGCGCGCTCGACTTGAAAGCGAGCGCCATTCGCCAGGCGTTGGCCGCGTTTCGGCCCTTGCCGCACCGCATGGCGCGCGTCGCGAACTTCGGCGGCGTGACCTTTTACGATGATTCCAAGGGCACCAATGTGGGCGCCTCGGTCACCGCGCTGCTCGGCTTGTCCGAAGCGCGCGGCGTGTTGATCGCCGGCGGGCGCGACAAGCAAGGCGCGTACGATTCGTTGGTCAGCGCGCTCGAAGCCAAAGGCCGCGCGCTGGTCTTGATCGGTGAAGCAGCGGATCGGATCGCCGAAGCGGTGGGCGCGCGAGTTCCGGTACTTCGCGCACGAAGTATGGACGACGCGGTGGAACAGGCTTTTTCCGCGGCTCGAGCCGGCGACGCGGTGCTGCTCAGCCCGGCCTGCTCGAGCTTCGATATGTTCAAGAGCTACGCCGATCGCGGCGATCAATTCGTGTCCGCAGTCCAGCGCTTGGCCCAGAGCCAGGTTGAGGTCAGCTCATGATCACGCTCAAGAGTTTGCTCAGCCGCGGTCCCGATCGCGGTCCGGTCGATGTCGTGCTGGCCGCCTTGGCCGTGGCGTTGCTCGGGTTCGGCGTGGTCATGGTGTACAGCGCGAGCGTGATCGAGGCCACGGTCGTGTTCCGAGATCCTCAGTACTTCTTGAAGCGCCAAGGCTTTTACGCGATTGGCGCGCTGATCCTGATCTTCGGCGTCTCTCGCATCGATTATCGCAAGCTCCGTCCGCTCACGTACCCAATCATCGGCGTGGTCACGGTGATGATGATCTTGAGCGTGATCGGCTTCGGTCACAGCGGTGGCGGCGCCGCGCGATGGCTCTCGGTCGGGCCGGTGCACATTCAGCCGTCCGAGACCGCCAAACTCGGCCTAGTGCTGTGGCTGGCGTATTCCTTGGAAAAGAAGCGCGAACGGGTCAAATCCTTCTCCATCGGCATGCTGCCGCATTTGCTGATGTCCGGCTTTTTGATGGTGCTGTGCCTCAAGCAGCCGGACTTCGGCGGCGCCTCGGTGCTCTTGCTGCTGACCTTCACGCTGCTGTTCGTGGCCGGCGCGCGGCTCGGCTACTTGCTCGGCTTGGCCATGCTGGGCTCGGTGTTCGCGGTCTGGGCCGTGCGCTTCACGTCCTACCGTTGGGAGCGCATGGTGGCCTGGTTCAACATGAGCGAGCATCGACAAGATCTCGCCTACCAGCCGTTTCAATCGGTGATGAGTTTCGGCTCCGGAAAATTGTTCGGCATGGGCTTGGGCAAAGGGTTGCAGGTCTTGTACTTGCCAGAAGCACACACCGACTTCATCTCGGCGATCATCGGCGAAGAGCTCGGCTTCATCGGTATCTTGCTGCTGTGCACGGTCTACCTGGTGATCGTGGCGCGGGGCGTGCGTACGGCCCTGGCCGCTGAAGACGAATACGGCGCGTACATTGCGTTCGGGATCTCGGTCTTGTTCGGCGTGCAAGCGCTGATCAATCTGGCGGTCGCGATGAGCGTGCTGCCGACCAAAGGCCTGACCCTGCCGTTCGTCAGCTTCGGCGGCTCGTCGCTCCTGGTGTGCGCCGCCGCGATGGGGATTTTGCTCAGTATTTCCCGCAAATCGGGTTCTGGAAACGCGCGCGTAGCGTTTATCGGCGGCGACTCCGGTCCAAATCCCGAAGCCAGCGCCATGCTCGTGACCGAAGCGAACTTCACGCCCGAAGCGCCTCCGCGTGCGCGTCCACGCACGACCGAGAAGCGCAAGCCGCGCCTGCCAACGGTGCCCAAGGAGGCGATGTGACTGGCACATTGCTCTTCGCAGGCGGCGGCACCGGCGGCCACGTCTACCCGATGATCGCGGTCGCAGACGCGGTGCGCGAAATCGCGCCTGAGCTGCGGCTGGTGTTCGTCGGCACTGAGCGGGGCATGGAAACGCGCCTAGTGCCCGAGCGCGGCTATGAACTCGAACTGCTCGGCGTGCTGCCGATCCGCGGCGCGGGCGTCAGCGGCGCCCTCCGCGGCATTGCGCGCGCGGCGAGCTCGGTGCCGCAAGCGCGCGCGCTGATCAAGCGGCTCGCGCCGAGCGCAGTGTTCTCCATCGGCGGCTACGCGGCGGGCCCGGTGTCGCTCGCGGCGCGCTCGCTCGGGGTGCCTGTGGCCTTGATGGAGCCGAACAGCGTGATCGGCCTGGCCAACCGCCTGATCGCGCCGCTGGTGCAGCGCGCGTACACGGCCTTCCCGGAGAGCGAACGGCACTTCAAGCGCAGCGTCGTGTTGCGCTCGGGCGTGCCTATCCGCGCGGGTTTTTCGCCGGTTCCATACGAACCGCGGCTCAGCGCGCTGCGCATTTTGGTGCTGGGTGGCAGCCAAGGCGCTAAATCTCTGAACGAGTCCGTGCCGCACGCGCTCGCCCAAGCCGAGCCGAACGTAGTCGTGCTGCATCAATGCGGCGCCGCGCACGAAGCCGCGGCCCGGGCCTTGTACGCCCAACTCGGTCTCGCCGAACGCGCCGAGGTCGTGCCCTTCATCTCAGATATGCCGGCCGCGCTGGCCGGCGCGGATCTGGTGATCGGTCGCTCGGGTGCGGGCGCAGTGAGTGAGATCTGCGCCGTCGGCCGACCGAGCGTGCTGATTCCGTATCCGTTCGCTTCGGGCGATCATCAACGCGTGAACGCCGATTCGCTGGTGCGCGCCGAAGCCGCGCTCTGCCTGCCCATTGCCGAGGCCTCCCCAGCGCGAATTGCGGCTGAAATTGCCTTCCTTTTGAACGATCCCTCACGCCTGATCAAGATGGCCGCGCGCGCAGCCGCACTTGGCCGACCGGGAGCCGCTCAGGCAATCGCGGTCGATCTTTTGGGGTTAGCGGGCCTGGCGAGCCATGAGCGTCGCGTAGCTCCTAGCCCAGCTAGCGCCGGGTCCATCGAGCCCCCCCTCTCGCTCAGCCCGTCGCTCGGCCCGTCGCTCTCATTCGCGGAGGCCCTTTAGATGTTCCGCGGTCGCGTGCGCCATGTGCACTTCATCGGTGTTGGCGGCATCGGCATGAGTGGACTCGCGGAAATCCTGCGCACGCTGGAATTCGACGTTTCCGGCTCCGATTTGCGTGCGGGCGAGAACACCAAAAACCTGGAGCGCCTGGGCGTACGGATCGACATCGGGCACCGCGCCGACAACGTCCATGGCGCGGACGTGGTCGTGTACTCGAGCGCGATCGACTACGAAAACCCGGAGGTCCGCGAAGCGCGCCTGCACGGGATCCCGGTCATCCCTCGGGCAGAAATGCTGGCCGAGCTGATGCGCGTGAAATACGGGATCGCCATCGCCGGTTCACACGGCAAGACCACGACCACATCGCTGGTGGCGACCGTGCTGCGCGCGGCCGGCTTCGATCCGACGGTGGTGGTCGGCGGCCGCATGGCCGCGCTCGGCAGCAATGCGCGTCTAGGCGAAGGCAACATGCTGGTCGCCGAAGCCGACGAAAGCGACGGCTCGTTCCTGCGCCTCACGCCCACGATCGCGGTCGTGACCAACATCGACCCCGAACACCTCGATTTCTACAAGACGCACGAGATCCTCAAAGACGCGTTCGTGCAGTTCATCGAAAAAGTGCCGTTCTACGGCCTGGCGGTGCTGTGCTTGGACCACCCGCACGTGCAAGATCTATTGCCGCGCATTCAACGCCGGCACGTCACCTACGGCCTCAGCCCACAGGCCACCTACCACGCGCGAGCGCTCAATTATCGCGGCCTAAACACCAGCTTCGTGGCCTTCAACCGCGACAAACCACTCGGCGAGTTCACGGTGCGCATGCCCGGCCAGCACAACGTGCTGAACACCCTGGCCGTGATCGCCGTGGCGGATGAACTGGAAGTTCCGCTGGACGTCGTGAAAGACGCCCTCAGCACCTTCCACGGCGTGGCCCGTCGCTTTACGGTCGTCGATGAAATCGACGGCGTGGCACTGGTCGATGACTACGGCCATCACCCCGCAGAGGTAGAAGCCACCCTCAACGCAGCCCGCCGCGCGTACGACGGCCGGATCTTGGTCGCATTTCAGCCTCACCGCTATTCGCGCACCCAGAACCTCTTCGACGAGTTCACGCGCGCGTTCAACAACGCCGATCAGCTGTTTTTGACCGACATTTATGCGGCCGGAGAAAAGCCGATCCCGGGTATCACCTCGCAGCACCTGGCCGACGCGATCGCCCAGCATGGCCATCACAGCGTGAAGTACGCGCCCGATCGCGCAGCGATGTCCGCAGAGCTTTCCCGTTCGGCCAAGCCCGGCGATGTGGTGATCGCGCTTGGCGCGGGTGACATCAACAAAATCCTGAGCGTCGTGGGCAGCGGGCTGCGCGCCCGGGTAGCAGCCAGCGGGAAGCAACCATGAGTCGGCAGCAGCATCGAACCCACGGCAGCGGCGTGGTCGCGCCCGACGAAGGCTTTGCCGCAGGCGCGAGCCCCGCGCCGGGCGCCGTACAAGCCAAGGTGCCCCACGGCCGCATTTCCGAGCCCGAAATGCCCGGTGCCCGCTCGGCCATGGCGCTGCTTTGGTCCGCGCTCAAGCTGGCCTCGGGCTTGGCCGTGGTGGTGGGCATGTCGCTAGCCGTGGCCTGGAGCGCGCATCACTACGCCCTGACCAGCCCTCGCTTCGCCATCCGAACGGTCGACCTAGTCGGCGCCAAGCGCACCTCCCTGGAGCAGCTCAAGACCGATTCCGGAATCGCCGTGGGCCTCAACATCTTTGCCCTCGACACCGACGTCGCGGAACGGAAATTGCTGGAAAATCCCTGGATTTCCGAGGTGAAAATCACCCGCCGCCTACCCAGCACGCTGCGCATCGAGCTCAGCGAGCGCGAAGCCAGCGCGGTCGTGGCCCTGGGCGAGCACCTGTATCTGGTCACCCATGAAGGCGTGCCGTTCAAAGAAATCTCGGCCGGCGATCCGTACGACATGCCGCTGATCACCGGCGCGTCCCCGGAGAACCTGCAGCGCGACCGAAAGCGCGAAATCGAACGCATCCAGACCGGCCTCGAAGTCCTGCACCAGTTCGAACGCGTGCCGCTGAGCCGCGTTTATCCGGCAGAAGAGGTGCATTTGGCCGACGCGGGCGACGTCACCCTGACCTGCGGCAAAGACGGCGTCAGCCTCGAACTCGGCACCGGCCCCTGGCGCAAGAAGTTACTGATGGCCGAAGAAGTGGTCGGCGAACTGCGCAAAAAAGGCCGAACTCCGGGGGTCGTGTTCCTGGATAACCAAGCGCACCCTGACCGCGTCGTGGTGAGGATGCGATGAGCGCCCTCCAGTCGCCCAACGGTACTTCGTGCACGAAGCACCCAAAAAAGAGCGGAAACCACCCGCCAAAATTTGGCCCCAGGCAACCCAGCATGGCAGCGTCGGCCGAGTCTCGAACTGCATTCCAGACTGCAAACGGAGCCGCTGAACGATCATGAAATCCTCCCTCACTTCCAGCGAGATCGTCGTCGGACTCGATCTCGGCACCACGAAGGTTACGGCCGTGGTGGGCGAAGTCGATGCCGATGGCATCACCATCCTGGGCGTGGGCAATGTGCCCTGCCGTGGACTGCGCAAGGGCGTCGTCAGCAACATCGAATGGACCGTGCGCTCGATCCGCGAAGCGGTCGAGGCCGCCCAAACCATGGCTGGCGTCGAGATCAAGACCGTGTACGCCGGCGTCGCGGGCAGCCACATCAAGAGCCACGTCTCCGACGGGGTGTGCGCCATCAGCGGCCGTGAAGTCACCCGCCAAGACCTCGACCGCGTGCTCGAAGGCGCCCGCGCCATCCCCGTCGATGCCGACCGCATGATCCTGCACGCGCTACCGCGCGAGTACGCGGTCGACAACCAAGACGGCATCCGCGACCCGATCGGCATGAGCGGCGTGCGCCTGCAGGTGCGCGTGAACTTGGTCACCGCGGCGACCAGCTGCGTGCAGAACGTGATCCGCTGCGTGGAGCGCTGCAACCTGAACGTCGCGGACGTGGTGCTCGAACCCCTCGCCAGCTCGGACGCCGTGCTCTCCGAAGACGAAAAAGAGATCGGCGTAGCCGTGATCGACATCGGCGGCGGGACCACGGATCTGCTGCTGTACGTGGACGGCGGGATCGCGCACACCAGTGTTTTGCCTGCCGGCGGAAACAACATCACCAGCGACGTCGCCGCCGGTTTGCGCACGCCAATGGCCGAGGCCGAGCGTTTGAAGCGCAATTATGGCTGCGCGCTGGGCCGGATGATTTCCGACGACGAAGAAATCGAAGTTCCGGGCGTTGGTGGCCATGCCCCCCGCCGCGTTGCGCGACGCTTGCTGAGCGACATCATCGAGCCGCGCGTGGAAGAGATCTTCAGCGAAGCACGCCGCCGCATCGAAGAAACCGGCCTGCTCGAGCAACTTTGCTCCGGCTGCGTGCTCACGGGTGGTGCGGCGCTCATGGAGGGCATGATCGAATGTGCCGAGGAAATCCTCGGTATGCCGGTGCGCCTCGGGTTTCCGGTGGGTGTCAAAGGCATCGTACAACTCGTGCAAGGCCCGCAATACGCGACCGGCGTGGGCCTCGTGCGCTACGGTGCCTCGCAACTCGCCGACGCACAGCCGCGTGGCCTCCGCGCGAGCGACGAAGATCGTCGCGTCGAAGCGGCTGCAGCCGCCGATCCGACCGGCCAGAAAAATGGATTTTGGAATTGGTTCCGCGCCGCTTTCTAAGCCCGCGTCGCCAACTTCAGCTACTTAGCTTCAGACACGAATACCCAGCAGCGACACGACACACTTTCTAGAGCGACGACACGAGTCCACGCGGGCTCACTCCCGAAACGGAGCGAGCAGGCAAGGGAAGGCAGACCCGGATTCATGACGACGCGCCACAGCTACCAATCCGGGAGATGGGACGATGAGTTTTTCCATTGAGTTCGCCGACGAAACGCGTACTTAC
>Ga0302322_100001075_pt1 | contig 22123 bp, 22 predicted proteins | sample Fen_T0_2_FD_203757 | JGI IMG/M metagenome (GOLD analysis project Ga0302322, IMG submission 203757) | Peat permafrost microbial communities from Stordalen Mire near Abisko, Sweden - Fen_T0_2 | ecosystem: Environmental > Terrestrial > Soil > Wetlands > Permafrost | place: Sweden: Abisko...
AGCGACAACAACGGCACTGCTAGTCCCGATGCCGGAATAACAAGAACAATACTGCTCGATAATACTGGCGGATATGATGTCCACACTGGTCTTAGCACTCCTTTTTCCGACCCGGGAAATGTACAAATCACCATTACCGTGTTTGTTAATGGTCAAGCAGTTAATAATGTGCACGGTGTGATTTGCCAGGGCGGCCAATATACAACGGCTGCAAGTGATTATGGTACGAGCGGCGGTCAAAATCCCAGTGTAAGAATTCAGCAGATTGTAACGCAACAGGGTTCGCAAGCTTGCACAGCCAGCGCCGGGTACATTATATCGGCGAAGATTACCGGCGCTGCCAATGCCCAGGCGAGTTACACTATCAGCAGCGGCAACAACGGCGCTATTTTTGCTCCTGACGCCGCCGGAACGACAATAATGCTCGATAATACCGGCGGATATGATGTCAACTTTGGCATCCAAGGTCCTTTTTCCGACCCGGGAAATGTAAAAATCACCGTGTTTGTAAATGGTCAAGCGGGTAATTATGCAAATGCTGTTATTTGCCAAGGCGGCGAATATAAACAATAAATAATGGCATCCGTTAAATATTAGAATAGGCTTTCTCGAAGTTTGAGAAAATCTATTCTAATGATTTTGATATTGCAGTAACAGTTTTGGAAAACAAACAACTCAGATGTGAAATATGAAATAGCATGTTTTTTTCAGCAAGAGAGACTTCAAGTTCAAACACGCCCAACACCGCGTGCATGCTAACACTGGACGCTAGGGATTCTGCCGCATTTTCGAGCATTTTTCTAGCTTCGAGTTTTCTCTGCTCCCGAGCAGCATCCACGCCCGCCCCAGCGTACCCAGTATGGGCATAACACAAACTGTTGGGCGGCCACACCTTCTTACTCGAAAATAATAATGGAGACACCATGAACACCGACACTGTCATTTCCTTTATCCTACAGGCATTCCTCTTTTACCTTGTCTTCAATGTATTCGTAATCGGATTCATGATTTACATGCAGCACGCATCCAAGGCCGCTCTCAGCTGGCCGGCTGTGCAGGGGAAAATCAAGAGTTCGAGGATCCATTACGACAGTAGCCGTCGTAAAGACGACGGAACCCCTTGGGTGGAATATACCTATGATGTGGATGGAAAAGCCTATAAGTGTATGAACATATCTCCAGACGGCATGTTAACGAATAATCAGCAACAGGCCGAAGACCTCGTGGCACGTTATTCCAAAGGGGCGGATGTAATTGTCTACTATAATCCAAGTAATCCATCGAAAGCCTGTCTGGAGAAAAAATCAGTGGCACTTGTTCCATTGCGGGGTGCGCTGATCTTGGGAAATTTGGCAATGCCGTTTATTGTGCTACTGGTCAGGTTTTTGACCAATCACTAATAATAGTAAGTAAACTCATTATCTATATCTATGGTTCATGAAATCGATTTTTATCGAATAAAAGGCAATATCCGCTTCTCTAAAATGCCGCTCAACAAAGCGTCCACCGGAGCTGGAGATTCTATGCTATTTTCGAATGTTTTCTGGCTTCGACTTTTTTCTGCTCTCAAGCGGAGTCCACGCCTACCCCAGCGCACAGGGCTAGTCCGCTAGCTCAAACCATTAGGCACTACTAAACAAGAGAAGGGTAAAATGAATTCATTGCCCCAAAAGATTCGATTAATTTTTCTGTACCTTTTAGATACTGCTACTGGGCTCATCAGTTTATTCTTTATTTTCTACACAGTGCGCTTATTCTATGTAACACGCGGGCTTTCAGTTATCAACACAGGTGGACAGGGTGCATTTATTGGCGCAATTGCATTTCCGCTTTTGGCTATAGGTTTTGGGTTTGTCGCCTCGATTTCCATAAATTCTGCCAGGAGTACAAAAAAATGAAATCTTTGTCAAATTGGCAAATGCGCCTCTTGGTTGGTCTTATTGCTGGAGCAGTCATTGTTTTCATAGACAATTTTGCATTTCAAGGTGAAGTCAGCCCAATCGTTATCGTTATTATGCTACTCGCTTCAACTATCACTGTTGGGGCAATATGGAAATGGCATGCATGGATTGCTGCTGTTACTGCATGGATATGTGTACCTCTGGCACATGTGGTCAAGCATCTCCTGGGCTTGCCAGACACCATACATCCGAACACTTACACTTCAATTCTAATGTTAGCTATATTTACTTTTGTTGTTTCAGCAATAGGTTTTTTATTCGGAGTGCTAATCAATAAAATTTTAAAGAGCACTCCAAAGAGAATCTAGAAGCAAGAAGCAAGACGGCTTGTATGATCAACAACAATCCTTTCAACCCTATTGTTCAAAATTGCCTACGATGTTTAGATATCGAATTGATCCATTTGCCTGGATCCACCAGCACCATTACTTTCTTTGAGTGCCCGGCGTGCCACCGGCAATATGCTCAGAAACCCGAAGGCGCTTTGGTGTACCGTTGGTTACATCCTGTTTCTTTGTCTCTTTACTATGTGTTGTATGATGCGGATCCTCTTTCTAAAGCAAAATCGGTGGCTGATGGGTTTGTGAGAAGTTATTCGAGAGACGAACTGACCATTATGATCGATGAAATTGAACTAGAATTACGATACCCAACGCAAAAAGTCAGGGACATTCTTGATAGCTTTGCATCTGAAGAAAAATGTCGAGAGTTTTTAAAAGGCTTTATTGCTCATATCCGCTCTGCATCGTGAATTCAGCACGTGGCTAACCGTCCGCAATAACAGAGTTGATGAAAATACAAGAGAATGGGATCTGATTTATTTTAGGTGCAGTTCCAGCAAATCTTGTAGTTCTTTAAAGTTAGAAAAGATGGAGAAATTTTTGATTAGCATGATCCAGATTTCATAAAAGTAAGTCTTTGACAAAATAGAGTTTGTTAGAGATAAGATATTTATGTATATTATGCAGCCAAACCCTATAAACATTTTGGAGTGAATGAGAATTCTAGATGTGAATGATTTTGTTTAGTTAGCTTGCTTAATAATTTCAATGCAAAAGTTGTAAAATCAAAAACACCCAACATCGCGTGCAGTGGATTTGGCTTAAGCCTTCTTCTTAAGGCTATCTTGTAAGTTGAGTAATCTTCGTTGGTGAAGTTGGTTCTAGGTTCGCCAAACCACTAACGCTCGCCGTTGGGCGTTTGAGAGTTATCCAAATTCCATGATTTGAGAGGAGACTTTATATATGAAACTGACAACTACCACTCAACTTTCGCTTGATGGTGTCATGCAAAGCCCCGGAGGTCCGGACGAGGACGACAGAGGCTTCAACCGTGGTGGGTGGGCTCACTTTGATAATGAATCAGGGGAGTTCGTCGACCAAGTCTTTCAACGTGCTGATGCTTTCCTGTTCGGACGCAAGACCTATAACAACTTTGCCTATACGTGGGGAGTGGCGCCCAAAACAAGCAAAAGTCCGATTGCCGCAGCACTGCACACAAAACCGAAATACGTGGTGTCAAGCACCTTGCGCGATCCAGAATGGGACAACACAAAAGTCTTATCAGCAGATTTCGCAGTTGCAATTGCCAATCTGCGAGCACAGGCGGGGGGTGAACTACAAGTTCATGGCAGTGGTCAGCTCATCCGTTGGTTGCTCCAAAACCGTCTGATCGATGAGATGAACCTGATTATCTTCCCTGTAATTTTGGGTCAAGGAATCCGATTGTTCCCTGATGTCGGCAATGATTTTGCGCTCCAGCTTGTCGAATCAAGCGTTAAGCCGAACGGAGTGACAATACAAGTCTATCGACCCAAGGAGCTCCCGGAATATTCAACAATCACCAAAGAGGAAGCGCACAATATGTTCAAACAGAATTTCGGATAGGAGAAAAATGAGAAACGTTGTCTTTGCCGTCAATATCACCGTTGACGGCTGCTGCGGACATGAATCGGTAGTTGCTGACGATGAACTGCACGAGTACTTTACCGGGCTCCTGCGGGCTTCAGACATTGAAATTTTCGGGCGCAACACTTATCATCTGATGTATCCGTACTGGCACGATGTCGCAATCAATCAATCCGAATCAAAAGCGACCAACGAATTTGCCCGCATGTTCGATTCGCTACCGAAGATCGTCTTTTCAAAAACATTGAAGAGCGTGGAGTGGAACAACACAACGCTTCTGCGCTCAAATCTTCAAGAAGAGATCGTGAAACTGAAACAACAGCCGGGCAAAAATATTTCCGTCGGCGGGTTGGACATTGCTTCGCAACTCGCTCAATCTGGTCTAATCGATGAGTATCATTTTCTCATTCAGCCGATCGTTGCAGGAAAAGGTCCGCGCTTGTTCGAAGCGGGCAAGAATCTTACATTGGAACTTATCGGATCAAAAACATTTCGCTCAGGCGTTGTAGCATTGCACTATAAAAATATTCACAAATAACAAGGAAATAACATCATATGCAAACCGTTGGATGCTTATGAGAGCAGGAATCCATATTTTTCTCACCGTTTCCTATTTTAGGAAACGAATAGATTATTGAACAATGGAAAATCTAAACAGAGATACAGTCCGAAGTATTCGAGAGCTTCAAGAAGCCGACGAGTCTGAAGTTGCTGGGGTATGGCACCGTTCGGGGCTAGCTGCGTACTCATATCTTCCAACCTGGCAAGCGCTAACATTAGAAACAGCGCAGTATGTCTTCCACAACATAATCAAAGCACAATGTACAATATGGGTTGGCACGCTCAATGGGCAAATCGTTGCATATCTCGCAATGAATGGTTCATATATTGATCGACTGTATGTCGACCCAAGCGAATGGCGCAAAGGCTGGGGCACGCGATTCATAAACCTTGCTAAACAACTTTCACCCCACAATCTTGAGTTACATACTCATCAAGAAAACCATGCAGCATGTGCGCTTTATGAAAGGCACGGCTTCCGAGTTGTAAAATATGGCATTAGTCCACCGCCAGAGTCAGCTCCCGATATTGAATATCATTGGCATCCATGAACGCCGCCCAACACAGCGAGCACTGGATACTGGGGTACGGTGCGGCTTCTGGAGCATTTTTCTGGCTTCAAGTTTTGTCTGCTCCCAAACAGAGTCAACGCCCGCCCCAGCGCCACAGACATAGGGCTAGTCTGCGAACGCAAAACGTTAGTCTGCTTTGCTAAACATGATTGTGATTAATTTTCTCAACACTATGCGCCCTCGATATAAGTTTTTTGTCTATGAGACGCCAAAATATTATTCACCGCTTGCTTTATCTTCGTAATTGGGAATTTGTAAACATTTTCCTTTTGCCATCTTGTTTGTACTTCACCTTAACATTGCTAAAAGTCCAAAATTGGCAAGCTTATGCATTTAGTATGTTCGTTATTTGCGTTGTTCTCGCGCAAGGCGTTTTTTATTGGCATCTAAAACTTCAAACCATCTACAAAAACAAAATAGCCCTGCCATCTTATTTCCACCAAATCTTCTCGGTTTTCAAATGGGCTAATGTTGTGTTATTGTCAATATACCCCGTCTTAATTATCGGCAGCAAAATAACAGCGCTTATAAATTTTCGGGTTTCGATTTGGTCAAATACGATATTCCTCTTTGCAATTATTGAGTATATAAATTACTATCATTATCAACTCAGCCATGATAACTTAAACGACATTCGTTATTTGATGAAACATAAAAAAATTCGGAGGGCTCCGTTATATGTTGATTTGCAGAAACACAAAGAACAAATCCGGAAGTAAACTGCAGGCTAACAAAGTGTTCTCAGAAAGAATAATATCAAGAGGCATCCTGAGATCATCATCAAGCATCTTGACATGCAGAAATGCATACTGAATCTTTCACTATGAAACCCAACATCGAACTCATGAACCTCTATTGGACAATCGCCGGGATATTTCCAGGTCGCGGCGAGATCAGTCGTTTTGATTTTAAGGATCGGGTCGAAGTCTCTGCCAAGGCTGGCTTCAAAGGCATTGGCATTTGGCATACCGATCTGGAACATATCACCCAATCACTCACGCTCAAAGAAATGAAAAAGATTCTTGACGACAACGGCATGAAACACATCGAGCTTGAGTTTCTCAACGATTGGTTTCTCGAAGGCGCACGCAAGTCTGAAGCGGACAGCCGCAAGCGCAGGTTATTTGAAGCCTCTGAAATCCTGCACGCCAAGCATGTCAAGGTCGGGGACTTTTACAACTCCACGTGCTCCATGCCCCATCTCATTGAGGCGTTTGCAAAGTTATGCGCTGAAGCAGAGAATTATGGCGCGACCATCGGTTTCGAGATCATGGAATGTGCAGTCATCAACAACATCAAAGATGCAATCACCATGGTGGAAGCTGCGGGAGTAAAAAACGGCGGGGTCATTATTGATATCTATCAAGTGACCAAACTCGGAATCGCATTCAATGAAATCAGCTCCATACCAGTCAAATATTTGGTTGGTGTTGAACTCAACGATGGTTTCTTACCGGGAAGCCCGAAGTATGACCCAGACAACAGAAATTTCTGCGGCGAGGGCGAATACGATATCAAAGGGTTCATCCGATGCGTGCAGGCAATGGGCTACACTGGTCCATGGGCGGTTGAGGTCATCGCGGAAGAATTGTCCGCGTTGCCGTTGAATGAGATGAGCACAAAGGCATTCAACACTACCATTGCTCAATTTACCAAATAAAATCACGTGGAGTATCCCCTACTATGAAAGTAGCCTGTTTTAGCGTCGCCGCCATGGATTTCTTTCCACAACAAAATCAATATTTTGCAGGTGGAAATTCTTTGAATCAAGCCATCCGTTATCGCCAGATGGGGTATCAAAGTGCATTCGTCGGGGCATTGGGAACCGATGAGGCTGGGGATCGAATCGACTCGTTATTAAAAGCTGAGGCGATTGATGTGTCCCATATGTATCGCCTCAGTGGTCGCACCGCTTGCAACAAAATCATCAACGATGATGCCGGAGAACGGTATGGCATCGAAGGCGCATGGGAGGGCGGCGTATATGAAAAGTTTGAATTATCAGAAACAGACTGGGACCATATCAGTGATTTTGATATTTGGTCTACACACGCCAACAGTCCGTGTTATTTGAACGCACTGGAACGAAAAAATAAATCCCAATTCATGAGTGTGGATTTTTTACATCTTAAGGATTACGACTTGCTGGAAAAAAGTCTGCAAGTTGTGGATATCGCCTACTTTGGCGGCACAGCCGATATGGTTGACGATCTCACTCGTATCGCCAAGAGTCATCGCGGCATTCTTGTCCTAACATTGGGAGCTGAAGGCAGTATCGCTTTTGAAGGTGAAAGAACGTATACGCAAAAAGCTTTGCCGATCGATAAAGTGATCGATACGACTGGATGCGGGGATGCATTTCAATCTGCGTTTACAGCAACCTATTTCAATACCAAAGACATTCGCGCATCTTTATTAGCTGGCGCTGAATTGGGAAAAAAAGCGGCATCCAATTTTGGCGGCATCCCTTGGAAAAAATAAGATCACGCTGTTAATAAAGCCGGGGAATTTCTTTCTTAATACTTAAGGCAGTATGAGCGTTTAAATAAAACGAAAAGTGCTATTGAAAATCAAAAAGAAAAGACGTATACTGAAATAGTTCTTAAACATCCATTTGCCTCGGAAAGGATCAATCATCCCATGCACAATCATCGTCATCCCATCAATTGCATTCTCCCGCCGCACGTGCTTCATGAGATTGCCAAGAACGGCTCAGAGGAACAAAAGAATAAAGCCATTGATACGCTCAAAACTTCCGAGCAAATGCGCGGTCATCGTCGCGCTCTAACCGATTTTTCAGGCGCAGTAATGCGCTTCACTGCAGTCGCCGGCAAGGAACGTATTGTCTACGATGCAAAGCACGCTTCATCCCTGCCTGGCACAATCGTACGCAAAGAAGGCGATCCCGCATCTTCCGATGTGGCGGTCAACGAAGCCTACGACGGTGCCGGCGCGACATATGATCTCTACAAAAACATATACAATCGAGATTCGATAGATAATAAAGGCATGCGTATCGATTCCACTGTGCATTACCAAAATGGTTATGACAATGCCTTCTGGGATGGTCAACAAATGGTATACGGCGATGGCGATGGCAATCTATTCAATCGCTTTACCATTGCGATCGATGTGATCGGTCATGAATTGACTCATGGCGTCACACAATTTGAGGCAGGTTTAAATTATTCACAGCAATCGGGGGCGTTGAACGAATCAATGTCCGATGTATTCGGTTCACTGGTCAAACAATATAGTATGAAACAAACTGCTGCAGATGCTGATTGGCTGATCGGTCAGGGCTTGTTGACTCCCGGCGTGAAAGGGATTGCACTACGCTCAATGAAAGCACCCGGCACTGCTTATGATGATCCCGTTTTGGGCAAAGATCCACAACCCGCCACCATGACAGATTATGTAAACACCACCAGTGACAACGGCGGCGTGCATATCAATTCTGGCATTACCAATCATGCCTTTTATGTAGTTGCGACCGAAATTGGCGGCTACGCTTGGGAAAAAGCCGGGCAAATTTGGTACGTTACTCTCAGGGATAAACTGACCGCTACCTCCAATTTCCAGGAATGCGCAGACTTAACCTATCAGACCGCCGCAGAACTTTTTGGCTCAGGCAGCCTTGAACAACAAGCGGTTAAAGCTGGTTGGGCTGAAGTGGGTATCGCTATGAGTGGAACAACACCACCTATCCCCCCCACACCGACTCCCACCCCTCAACCAAGCGGCAATGGCTGTTTGGGATCTTTGTTGAAGCTTATCGGCGCGGCATAAAGATTCAAATATGGATGCAAAACGGATCAAGTTCGAACGAACAGGCGGATTCGCCGGCATTCGCTTTGCCGCTGACTTTGAGTTAAACGACCTACCAAACAACGAGGCGCATCAAATCCTTGCGTTTCTCGATGATGTGGATTTTGAAAAACTTCCAGCACAAATCACTGGCAATCAGCAAGTTGCAGATGGATTTAGTTATTCCATTACAGTCGTCACTGAACATCACGAACAAACAGTTGTGACCAGCGAGACTTCTGCTCCAAACAAAATGAAACCTCTGCTTGAGCTGCTCACACAGATCGCACGTGAGCAGCTGCGCAATAAAAAATAAATCGTCTCACAAAAAAACGCCTTCCGTATACGGAAGGCGTTTTTGAATTATTTGTAACTTTATCCAATTACTTACAAGTCTGCGCGGGTTTATACCATTCGCCAAGACCGGTTTGCAACTGTTGGGCCGCCTGTTTGGCGGAAAGATAGTTACCCGCCGAATCAGGCGTAACTATTTGATAGAGCGCAGATCGAATCAGTTCAGAAGAGCGGGGATATTGACCATCCACATCAGAGAACATCCAACGGATATCAGAAGGGAATTGGGTGAGTTTGGCAAAATCGCCAGCATGACCAGTCGATGGAGGTATCGAGGTTGCCGCACTCTTGATCAGCAAATATCTACCCGGTAAATTTTCCTCGGTGGCTTTTACACCATCGTTCATGAGCCACTGGAGGAATGCTCTGGCTTCCTGTTTATGTTGGCTGGCGCTGTTAATACCAATGCCTACATCTGGTTGAAAGATCACATAAGTTTTCTTGCCGGCTGGGGCAGGCGGCGCAAAAACAGACCAATTGAATTTGGCGTTATCAGTAAAATACTGTAAATCCCATGAACCGCCAAAGAGCATAACAGCCTTACCATCAATGAAATATTGCTTGCTGATCGAATCGTCTGTCCATTTGGCAGTCTCATATGACGGGAACTTTGAATTGAGGATAAATGGTCTAATATCTTGAATTGCCTGGAAGGCATTATTCACTTCATAGCTATTGAAGCAGGCATTTTTCGAATCGGTAGTTGAGTACTTCGCACGTCCAGCCGGCCCGCCAACGAAGTTTACAAGAATGCTTTGGAACATTTCGCTGTCGTTCGAATTGTTCAACGCATTCGCAAACGGGAGCTTGCCAGCATCGGCGATCATTTGAGAATATTTAATCAGATCATCCCAGGTTTGCCAGGTGTCAGGTGTTGGGATATCAGAATGGAGAGCAAAGAAATCCTTGTTATAGTAAATGCCCTGTACAACACCTACATAAGGCAGGGCATAATATTTTCCATCGCTGCCCTTCCAGGGATCGCTTTTGTTGGCATCAAAATTATCCTGGAGCGGCAAATCATTCAACGGCAATAAATATTGGGTAACGCGCGTATCATACGGATGGACAAAGAATAAATCGGGACCATTACCAGTTTCAAGCTGATTGGCAAGGATAGAATCGTACTTCGCGCCCATCACCGGTTCGTATTGAATATTGATATTTTTATTTTTACTTTCAAAGACCTTCAGCAATGTCTGCATTTGTTCTGTATCTTCAGGTCGCCAGGTTCCGAGGCGGAGCGTATTGGTTTGAGCTGAAGGTGCCGAAGCAATAGTTTGTACTTGCGTTTTTTCGTTCAGGAATTTATCAACCAAAGAATTGGAAGCCGTCTTGTTGGGGTCAAGATGCAAAACTCCAAACTGGATGGCGATCCCGCCCAACATGGTAGCGAGCAGAATGATGGGGTAAACGATGCGGCCCGTCATGTTGAGATTCTCACGCTTTTTTTGTAAGTCAGCCTTGAGTTTTCTACTTTTCGTCTCTTCGCCGCGTTTTTCAATTCGAATGCTGACCGTCTCCAATAAAACGATCAACGCTGAGATCACGTAAGCCGCATAGAAGAAATATTCCATTGCCACGGTATAGCCGATCTCTGGCAATGAACTGGCTAAGTTGAGATGGAAGAATGCAGTCGTGAGCAATGCCGTGGAACCAACACCCAAACGTTCAGAATGGCCCAATGGCAGAAAGAACGTGATGTAGGCAAGGATCAATGTAAACAAAAGCGGCAGCAAGCTTTTGACAATGAACTGGAACGAAGCGCGTTGTACGTCAATACCCACATTGATCAACGAAAATTCTGTGGATGTATTCCGCCCAAAGTTTTGTGGGTCACCGAGGGTTGAAGTTGTGGAGAAAACACTTTGTTCAGCAAATGCATCCTGCACATTCCAGCCAAATAAAGCGCTATAAGCTCCGTTGTCTTTAAAGTGCTCGCGCAAAGAGGTTCCGCCAGTATCCTTCATGCCGATACGATCCACAACATATTGAATAAATGAGGTTGTCGCATTTTTGTTGCGGAACTGAATTTCAAGCTTTTGTCGGTCGTAAGGATATTCGTAGAACAGGAATTGATTTTTAAATAGGCCTGTCACGCGGTAGGTTTCGGTTGTGATGCCAGTTCTCCCATCGGTTTCAGCGGGGCGCACAAGTTCCGGTGTAATGCTTTCTGCAGCGTTACTGAAGACAATATCAGCAGGTAAAAATTTATCATCTTTGGAATTGGCACGGTAACGCACCCACAAATAAAAATCCATTTTATACGTGGATGTTTTGATATCTACATCTTGTATACCAATAATATCCGTACCGGCATACACAATATTTGCTTCATAGGCATATTTGCCATCCACGGTCATAATCCGCCCCTTGTTGACCTGATCCTTAAGTTCATCTGGCTTCATTTGCTCTGGCGCCGCAATCGGATCAAATTGGATCATGGCTGAAACAATCTCACCATTCTGATAGATTCCGAAACGCGGCGCACGCGCAACGTTATGCAAAAGGTTGAAGTAAATTGGACCCGTAATACCTCGCACACCGGTCTCAGAAGTTTCCATCCTCGAAAGTTCGGCAAATACACTCGCGCGATCCACCGCTGCATCTCCAGAATGAGCACGTTGAATGGCGGACAATACGGAAAGTGTCGCGTTATAACCGTTGATCACTTCGTCATCAGCGGTGATTTGATTATCGCTGTTCTTGGTGATATATGCCGCCTGATAATCATGTAAAAACTGATTGGCATATCGATCGGCGCTATCAAAAACCAGGGAATTGATCGTCAGCATTCCATCCACAAAATATGGAGCATGCTCAGGTTCCTTGTTCAATAACTGGATGAAGTGCGAACGCGTCAGAGCACTCGCACCCACAATGGGATAGGTGACACCTTTGCGCTTCATCTGGACCAGAATATCTTTAGCAGTCGCATCATCGGTGGCGATAAATACCGCGCCGGGGTCACCTGTTCGCGCAACTACAAAATCATTAACAATATCTTCAATTTTATGTTGGCTGGTATTTTCACTAAGAACAATAGTCCCACCCAAACCATGAAAAGTATCACTAAATTGTTCCTTTAAGGTCTTACCATATTGATCGTTGGAAAAGATCACACTAGCTTTTGTCTGGTTCTGGATCTTGGCAAGATACGTTGCCAAATAAACCGCTTCCTGTTCAGCTGTGTAATTGACACGGAACGCATAATGGTTATTCGTAGTGATCTGCGCCTGCACCGGATTAACGATCACGAACGGCAATTTGGATTTTTCATAGACCGGTGCGACAGCGTTGACCACATCATTGGTGGAATGTCCGATCACCGCCACAGCCGAACCTGCCGAAATTTTGTCGGCGATCGGTTTGGCTGACTGAGGCTTGGCGCCATCACCATAAGACTCAAGTTTAACTTTGACCCCATTACTCTGGCTGTTAAATTCATCGACCGCCAGCTTTGCCCCGGCATAAATGGACTGGGCGGCGTTTGGCTTATTTGAAGAATACACCGTCGAATCCACCACTGCGATCGTATAGGTGCCGCCACCAGAAAATACAGAACAATCAGCTAGCAATCCAGTCAGAATAAAAGCCAAAGTTAAAATGCATAGGATTTTTATACGCGAAAACATACTCGAAACCTTCTTCATAAGTTGGATAAGTTCGTCTAGTTTAACACCAAGTCAGGCAGAGAGACGCGGCGTTTATTTTCAATTTCCAAACAAATATCCTTTAAGGCGCGGGCCATGGAATCTTTACGGGGTCAGAGTATCCATGCTTTTCAACAGTATAGAGTAGGCCTGAAGACGGTTCGCTACAACCCGCCTCATCCTTGACCGTGAAACTAGTGGTGTACTGGTCAGGATACGAACCTGTCCACCAAATATAATTGCCATTCTGACACACAAACAATTGCCAAAAATAACCACGATCTTTATCCTTGGTCATCACAACTTGATCCCAACTGACCGTGACCTTGTTGCCATCACGCATAACAGTCACATTTTTTGGCGGACCGTACATATTACTTCCAATTGCTTGTAGGTTCAATTCTGTCAGTTTAATCTTCGAAATATCTCCCACTACATCCACAACAGAGGGAGCAACCCAGCAAAAATAATTCAACTTATCAAATTTGATGAACAGCCATTTACTGTAGAGATATCTTCCGCGGACAGTACCTACATCGCCCGCGTATAAATCGGCTGCATGGAGATATGCAGCCGAGGGACCATACCGGCAATGCGCCTGCTGATTGACAGTGACAGTTGGAAAATCAAACGTTGGAGTCGGCGTAATAGATGGCACAGGCGTAATAGATGGTGTCAAAGTATCAGTTGGGATAGATGTGAATGTGGCTGTAGATGCATCCGTAGGCGTAAGCGCGACAGTAGGCGTTGAAGTATCTGCTGGCGCAACGATCGCTGTAGCTGTGGTTGGGATTAAATTAACCTGTGGCTGACGTGAAACATTACACGCCAAGATCAAAACCAAAATAGGAATAATTAGTAACCGATGAGTTTTCATTTCAATTCTCCTTAATCAAATTACACAAACGCCGATAAAAACGTAATGATGTTCGTACCCAATGCATCATTGTTGTAACCACCCTCCATAATGAGGGTGGTTGGTAAATTAAGCGCTGCGATCTGCTTGGCGATCTTACCGATCCCTGCAGTGGTAACTTTAATTCTCCCCAACGGATCATCGGCATAGATGTCCATGCCGGCGGATACAACCAAATATGCAGGTTTGAACTCGCGAATTTTTTGAAGTGCTATATCTAAAGTTTTCAAATATTCATCGTCGTCGGTTCCAGCGAGTAATGGAAAGTTATGATGAAAACCCAAGCCTCGCCCCTTACCGCGTTCATCGGCATACCCGATATAGTTTGGATATTCATAATCAGGGTCAGCATGGATAGATATTGTGAATACATCATCGCGCGCATAAAAAATATCCTGGGTGCCATTGCCGCAATGATAGTCAACATCCAGTATAGCAACCGTTCCTTTTGACGAAAGCAGGTTGGCGGCAACGGCGGCATTATTGATGAAACAATAACCACCGTCGTAATCTTTACCGGCATGATGCCCGGGCGGACGACACAACCCAAATGCAGATCGTTCACCATCAAGCATTGATTGCGCCGCACTCAAGGCACAATTCGCTGATGACAACGCAGCTTGATATGTGCCTTCGACAATGCAGGCGCTCAAATCCATTATGTAATAGCCAGCGCGACCCAACAATGATTTTGGGATATGCGATTGCCTGCGCAAAGCAAAAGTGGCAGGTAACAGCGTGGATGAATCTTGGGGTCCAGTAGCAAGCCACTCGGTCCAGGCAGAAGCGAGGAAATCCACGTAATCTTTATCGTGCACAGCGAGAATTGGGGCAAGTCCAAAATCGGACGGCTCACAAATCTGTGCCCAGGTTACTTTGGTTAGGGCGTTTAAAATTTTATCCATGCGGTCGGGGTTTTCGAGATAGGGCACACGCAAGCCACCGTCAAAAACTTCAAAGGGCGGCTCATGCTTGCGATGTGCTTCAGAATAAAAAATTTTCACTCTGCCTCCGTAAGAACTTGCACTTCAATTGTATCAATAACACGGAGGAATTCATGGACTTATTTGATGCAATTCACAATAGACATTCACAAGGGAAAGTCAAGCAGGATGCCGTACCGCGCGCGTTGATCGAAAAATTATTATCCGCCGCCGTACAGGCGCCAAATCATTATAAAGTGCGACCTTGGCGCTTTGTGGTATTGACTGGCAACGGGCGTAATAAACTTGGGGATGTATTCGCCGCTTCACAACATGACCGCAAGCCTGACCTGCCACAAGAGGCTTTAGACAAAACCAGAGGCTTGCCGCTCCGCGCACCCGTGGTCATTGCCGTAGGCGTGGATCAACCCAGCGAAGAAAAAGTTTTGGAGATCGAAAATATTTGCGCCACTGCAGCAGCTTGCCAAAATATTTTGCTCGCCGCACAAGCCGAGGGACTCGCCGTGCAATGGCGCACCGGCGATTGGGCACGTGACCCAAAAGTAAAAGCACATTTAGGTTTCTCAGCAGACCAACATATTCTCGGGTTCCTTTATATTGGTTATCCTGAATTTGTTGCAACCCATGAACCGCGTCCATCATATGAAGATCGGACAGTGTGGATGGAAGAATAAGGATAAGAAAAAAATAGCGCTGAGCTTGAATGCTCAGCGCTATTTTCAATGTCTATTTATCATCCATCTAGAACCAATAACGTGCCACCGACATACAAGCCACAGCAATGATCAGCGAAAAAGAACTGATCGGTCCTACAACTTTCAATCTTTTTTGCGCCGCTTGAATTTGGCTTAATTGTTCAGGCGTGGGTTTCCCCTGTGCTTTTGCACCGATACCGGCAATGATACTTAAATTATTTCCAAGCATCACTCCGAAGATATAACCAATCAACCCAAAGAAACCGCCGATACCAAAAACCATGCCCGCGCCCGATTTTGTCCACGCAGAAACAAAACCGTCCGAATCGATCCAGTACAGACCCGCACCTGCCAGAATGGTCAGGGTGGCGGCAACAGTGAATACAATGTGAATACGAATCTTATTGATTAAATAACCCATAAATTTTTGACCCGCTTCAGCCGTAGCTACTACTGTAGGCGAGATAAAAAAGCCCATCAACATTGCGCCGCCAAACCAGAAAGCGCCGCCGAACACATGTAGAAATCGAAGAACAATAGTCAGGTAATGCATATCAAATCTCCTTTGGCAAAATGATTTAAATATCAAACACTGGGAGAGTATATCCGATACGCGTAATCTAAACAGATAAATATTACTGGAGCTTCTCAATCGCAGATTTCGCAAACGCGTGCATTTCCCGATCACCGCGTTGTGCCATGATTTCCTGCAAGGCTGGTAGCGCTCGTTGATCTTTTAATTCCCCCAACGCTTTGATAACATGTATTTTCACTTCCCGTTCGGGGTCTTTCAACATTTCGAGCAAGACTAACACGACACGTGGTTCACTAATCATCGGCAACACATCCACCGAATGGATTCGAATCCATATTTCAGGATGATCTAACGCTTCAACCAAAATCTCGAAGCTGCTCACTCCGAAATTCACCAATGCCTCAGCTGACACCTTCCCCACTTCGTGATGTAAATCGTATAACGCCATACCTAATGGTTCTACTGCACGCACATCTCCGATACGACCAAGCAACATCGCCGCATACTTGCGAACTGCACCTTCGTTATCTTTCAAGGCTGCGATCAACGGATCAACCGCCACTGCACCCATTTTTTCAAGCGCATTGAATAGATCGCCGGCCTGTACTTCGCGTTCATACCACCAGAACGGATCACGCAACGCTTCCATCAAATACGGCAACGCGGCAGGATGTTGGGTATATCCCAATGCCTTTGCTGCAGCTTGTCGAACTTCTATTTTTGTATCATCAAGTAAAACATTTGTGATTTCATCAAAAGTGCTGGGGGCTTTGAAAAGTCCTAATGCCAAACACCCCGCAATACGGACTTCATCTTCAGGGTCTTGCAAAGTTTTGAGTATGGGCTGGATCGCTTTCACATCGCCAATTTTCCCCAACGCCAACGCTGCCCGCGCACGGACAGTAAAATATTCGCCTTGTAACGCGTCTAACAACGCAGGCACAGTAGATTTATCTTTGCTGATGGCAAACACATCCGCAACACGGGCACGCAAAACAGGATGTGCAGTAGCAAGAATCTTTATCAGTTCAGAAGAGGCGGAAGGGATTCGGGCAAGGATCTGTTCATAGATGGCGAGCAGGTCAAGGTCACGGGTTTGAAGCGCTTCGAGTAAAGTTGGTACCGCATCGGCACCGAGTCCGATCAACTCGTGTGCGGCTGAGTCGCGTTTATTCACATCCGCAAGTTGCGCGAGCAGACGCTTTGCTTCGCCAGATTTTCCACCAGTGAGCCAATCCATGTTTCTATTGTACATGAAAACCAAATCGTTTCCAATTTCGTTAAATGCCCCATCTGCACAATAGTATCTCTATATTTTTAGGATATAATCTGTCCGGGTTTAATACTTTGTAGGCACATCGCCGGGGCTTCCCCGGTGTTATTTTGTCTGCAATGCGCTATTATTTTATTTGGAGTAACTAATGAAGAAAGAACAACAACTAGATTTGTACCACCAGATGGTTTTGATCCGCCGCGTTGAAGAGCGCGGCGCTGAGTTGTATCAAGCCGGAAAGATCGGTGGCTTCATGCACTTATATATTGGGCAGGAAGCCGTAAGCACAGGGTTGATCGCAGCACGTGAAGAACGCGACCGCGTGATCACTGCCTATCGCGACCATGGTGTTGCCATCAACTGCGGCATCTCTGCTGATGCGGTGATGGCGGAATTGCTCGGCAAGGCGACAGGCATGTCGAAAGGCAAGGGCGGTTCGATGCACATGGCAGATACATCCAAGAACATGTGGGGCGGACATGCCATCGTAGGCGGGCACCTCCCCATTGCTTCAGGATTTGCGTTGGGCGATCAATATGCAAAGAATGATAACGTGACGATCTGTATGTTTGGTGATGGCGCGACCAACATTGGTTATTTTCATGAAGCCTTGAATTTAGCCAAAACCTGGGGATTGCGCGTGCTGTGGGTTTGTGAAAATAACCAATATGGCATGGGCACAACGGTCGAACGCGCTTCGGCTGTGACTGAAATCCGTCAGAAGGCGGAAGGCTATGGCATGAAGAACGGTCAAGCCGATGGCATGGATGTCATGAAGGTCTACGATGCGGCGAAGGAAGCAATTGATTTCGTCCGCAAAGAAGGTCAGCCTTACTTGCTTGAAATTGACACGTATCGTTTCCGCGGTCACTCAATGGGCGATCCGGAACGTTATCGCAAAGCGGAAGAGGTCAAGCAGTGGCAGGAGAACGATCCGATCGGTATCTTCAATAAATATTTATTGGATAAGAAGATCGCCACTCGCAAGACCTTGGATGAGATAGAAACCCGTGTGGAAGAAGAAGTGATCAAGGCAGTTGAATTCGCCGAGACTTCACCCGACCCCGCGATGGAAGAATTATTCACGGATATTTTTGTAGACAATTAAACACAAAGGACACAAAGTACTCAAAGGAAAATCTAAGGAAATGCAATTCGCTCGTAACATATCCAACCTTAGTGACCTTCGTGCCCTTTGTGGTTAAAGGATTTACACACATGGCTAAAATTACAATCCGCGAGGCGATCTCGCAAGCTCTTATGGAAGAAATGGACCGTGACCCCGCTGTCTTTATCATGGGTGAAGAAGTTGGCGTTTGGGGCGGCACGTATGCCGTGACCAAGGGCTTCTTTGATAAATACGGTCCTGACCGCGTCAAAGATACGCCCATCGCAGAAAACGCCATCATCGGCGGCGCGATTGGCGCAGCGATGGTGGGTCAACGCCCCATTGCTGAACTCATGACCATCAACTTTGGTTTCTCCGCAATGGATTACATCGTCAATCAAGCGCCGAAGCTGCATTACATGTTCGGCGGACAGTTCAAAGTTCCGATGGTGATTCGCGCTGTCGGCGGCGGCGGACGTCAGCTTGGCGCCACCCACTCACAGACTCCCGATGCCATCTTCGCACATTTCCCCGGCTTGAAAGTGGTCAGTCCCGGAACGCCAGAAGATGCCAAAGGATTGCTCAAATCAGCCATTCGGTCGGATGATCCGGTGTTGTTCCTTGAACACGCCACAATGTATCAAGTCCGTGGTGAAGTTCCCGAAGGTGAATACACCATCCCTATTGGAAAATCCAAAGTACAGCGTGAAGGCAGTGACGTGACCATCGTCACCTACTGCAAAGGTCTTGAGCTTTCGATGAAGGCTGCTGATGAACTCGCAGGGCAAGGCATCAATGTGGAAGTCGTTGACCTGCGCACGCTGCGCCCGCTCGATATGGAACCCATCATCGAGTCATTCAAGAAAACGAATCGCGCGGTTGTTGTTGAAGAAGGTTGGAAATCTTACGGCGTCGGTTCCGAGATCGTCAGCCGCATCTATGAAGAAGCCTTCGATTATGTTGACGCACCTATCATCCGCGTTGCGCAAAAAGAAGTTCCGCTCCCCTACAACCGCACACTCGAACAAGCCGCGCTCCCGCAAGTACCTGATATCGTCAATGCGGTAAAGGAGGTTTTGAAATAATGGCTGAAACTATCAACATGCCCAAACTCGGCTTCGACATGGCGGAAGGTCTCCTCGTCCGTTGGGTGAAGCAAGTTGGCGAAAATATTAACAAGGGCGATATCCTCGCCGAGATCGAAACTGACAAAGCCACTGTCGAAGTTGAATCGCACGCGAGCGGTGTTGTGCTGCAACTCATCGTGGAGCAAGGTACGATGGTACCCGTCAATGCGCCGATCGCTGTCATTGGACAAGCTGGCGAGAAGGTGGATACACCTGCGGCTGCGCCACAAAAAGCAGAAGTGGAAGCTACGGCTCCGACTCAATCAATAGCTGCTCCTACTCAACAAACTGTTGCTGCCGTTCAAACTGGTCCTGTCAAAGCCAGCCCGCTTGCAAAGAAAGTCGCTAAAGACAATAACGTTGATCTCGCCTCGCTGCAAGGCACTGGTCCTGGTGGACGTGTTGTCCGCAAAGATGTGGAAGCCGCATTGTCGAGCGGCCAGCCTTCAGTGGTTAGCCGTCCTTCTTCAGTAACTTCATCACAACCTGTTATCGTCTCACATGATGATAAAGTTGTCGCCACCACCAAACTCCGCCAAGCCATCGGCAGACGCTTGGTTGAATCCAAAACAACCATCCCCCATTTCTATGTGACGCACGAATACAAAATGGATGTGTTGATGGACATGCGCAAGCAGATTAATGCCTATTTGCCCGATAACGAAAAGGTTTCGGTCAATGACTTCATCCTCAAAGCTGTGGCGCTATCGTTACGCCAATTCCCGAATCTCAATGCCACCATCAAAGGCAATGAAGTCATCCAATTCGGACACGTCAATGTCGGCGTGGCGGTCACCGTCCCCGGCGGACTCATGACCGTCGTTGTTAAAGACACCGATCAAAAAATGTTGCGTCAGATTTCGAGTGAAGTCAAAACGATGGCTGGACGCGCCCGCGATGGCAAGGTCAAGCCTGAGGATGTAGATGGCTCAACCTTCTCAACATCCAATTTGGGAATGTATGATGTTGAAGAATTCATCGCTATCATCAATCCACCCGAAGCTGCGATCCTGGCGATCTCTTCTGCCAGAGAAGTCCCCGTCGTGGAAGGCGGACAGGTAAAAGCAGGCTGGCGCATGAAAGCCACCGTCTCCGTTGACCACCGCGTCAGCGACGGAGCCGAAGCCGCCCAGTTCATGCAAGCGCTGGCAGGTTTCCTGGAAAATCCCGTGCGAATGTTGGTATGAAAGTAAATGCAAAACTCCGAGTTCATAAAGAACTCGGAGTTTTTTGTTTTATACACAGATAAAGAATTCACTTTACACAATTGAATGTTATGAGAAATAGCGCAAGGTGTATACTTTGAAAATACAGAACCAATTCAAACTATCTGGAGGAAATTAGAAGTATGACCGAAATTTTTATTTCTTATTCGCGCCGCAACAAAGCATTTGTGGAGCGCTTTCTTCAAGCTTTGTACGATAACGGATATTCCCCCGATACCATTTGGGTAGATTGGAAAGACATCCCCGCTTCTTCAAAATGGGAGGATGAGATTCGAAAAGGCATTCAGAAAACCAACTCGGTTGTCTTTTTTCTCAGCCCCGAGTGGGTAAAATCGAACGAGTGTGCAAAAGAATTGCAAGTCGCAGCAGAATATAACAAGCGCCTTTTTCCAATCGTCCTGGAAAATGTCGACCCGAATACGATTCAACCAGAACTGGCATCTCTAAATTGGATTTTCTTCCGTGAAACCGACAATTTTGATGATGCTCTACAAAAATTATTTGCCGCCCTTAAAACGGATCTGGGCTGGGTCGCGCAACATACCGACCTGCTTAGCCGCGCTAATGAATGGAATACAAAAAAACGTGACAATGGCTATTTATTAAGAGGCACAGAATTACAAAGTGCCGAAACCTGGTTATCACAAACCAGTGAAAACAAACAACCCCGCCCCACCCCACTACAAAGTGAATATATCCTTGCCAGTCGGCAGGATGATGTCCGACGTCAACGCCGCACCTTGATTGGTGTTAGTATCGCGATGGTAATTTCGATTGCGCTGGCAATTGCCGCTGTAATCTCAGGTGTGAATGCCCTGCAACAAAGCCAGAAGGCATTGGCGAGTCAATTGGCGGCACAGTCGATTGCGCTGGTAGAAACACAGCCAGATCTATCTCTTTTATTAAGCCTGGAAGCTAATTACATTGGCGACGAAATGGCAACATCAGACCCAGCCTGGACGGGCAGTTTGGTGACCACATTGAACAGCACTCCGAAATTGGGTACATACTTGCGCGCGCATCAAAGTGACGTGCGCGCGCTGGCATTCAGCCCGGATGGTCGTTGGCTGGTTACTGCAGGCGGCATACCATCTGGCGCGACTGGCGAAGTTTATCTTTGGGATTTGAAAGACGGCTCAAACAAATCTCAAAAATTAAACACTGGCGATACCAACCGTTTTCTAGCTGTAGCCTTCAGCGCAGACAGTAAAACTTTGGTAGCGGCAGGCGATGGCAAAAAACTATTTGTATGGGATCCTGAAAAATGCTGTGACCCAATCCGCCCGCCATTGGGTGTTAATGAAAAGGTCCGTGCGGTCAGGTTTGTTACGGCTCATGGCAGTGAATATCTTGCCGCTGCAACCGGCAATCAAGTCACTTTTTGGGATCTCGCTACCGGCAAAGAGCAGACCGACCTGACATTGCAAATCGAAGCAGTTAATCAAACTATACGTGTTTTAAGTCTGGCGTTCGCGCCCACTACC
>Ga0302322_100001076_pt1 | contig 22121 bp, 26 predicted proteins | sample Fen_T0_2_FD_203757 | JGI IMG/M metagenome (GOLD analysis project Ga0302322, IMG submission 203757) | Peat permafrost microbial communities from Stordalen Mire near Abisko, Sweden - Fen_T0_2 | ecosystem: Environmental > Terrestrial > Soil > Wetlands > Permafrost | place: Sweden: Abisko...
GAGGTCGTCGTCGAGCTGAAGCGGAGGTCCGGATTCCTCGTCGGCCGCGGGCCGAGGGTCGGCGTGCAGGTGCGCTGTCCCGAGCGGAGCGACCTCTCGCTGCGGGCCGACTCCGCCGACCTCCGGGCCACGGGGACGCTCGGCGAGGTCGACGTCAAGACGGCATCGGGCGACGTGTCGCTCGAAGGCGCAGCCACCCTCCATGTGGACACCGCGAGCGGTGACGTGCGCGCCCTCGACGTCGACGGCACGGCCGAGCTGCGCACCGCCTCGGGCGACGCGACCCTGCGCCGTTGCGGCGGCTTGCTCTCGGCGAACATGGTTTCCGGCGATCTCTCGGTCGACGAGGCAGCCGGCGGGCTGGCCGTCAACACGGTCTCCGGGGACGTGCAGGTTCGCGCGGCCGGCGGCGGTGGGATCCGGGTGCAATCGGTCTCCGGCGATGTCCATCTCGCGATCAAGCCGGGCGAGCGCCTTTACGTCGATGCGAGCTCCGTCAGCGGGACGCTGAGCTCCGAGCTCGGGCTCGATGACGCGCCGCCGTCGGACTCGGCAGCGCCCGTCAGCGAGCTTCGCGTGCGAACGATCAGCGGCGACCTCGAGATCGTGCGTGCAGCCGCCGCCGCCTGACGCGGCGGGTCACTCCTCGCCGGCGAGGTGCTCGGCGAGCAGCGACATCGCGTAGCACTGCCACGCCAGATCGCCGTCCCGGCCGAGCACGCGTCGGGCTTCGGTCGCGCCACGCAGCCCCTCGGTCTCGGGGGCGAGCGCCTCGAGGCCCGCGGCGAGCTCCGCCCGGAGGGCCGGATCGTCGAGATCCTCCGCCAGCGCGGTGACCGCCCGTCCGTAGAGCTCGAGCGGACGATGGGGGTCACCGCCCGCTGCGAGGAGTAGCTCCGAGCGCCGCAGCGCAGCGTGGAGCTCGTGGGCGTCGGGCGTCACGCCGCGGCCGGCGAGAAAGCACAGCAGAGCCCACTGCTCCTCGGGGGCGGCGCGCTCGGCGGCGCGGATCCAGTCGCGCGGGCGGCTCCTCGGGGGCGGCACCCCTAGGTCCCGGCCGTCGCCTTGCGCCCGAGCCACGCCGAGTAGCCGCCTTCGGTGGCGCGCACCTCGCCGTCGACCTCGACGATCCGGTCGGCGACGCGGTCGAGGAAGTAGCGGTCGTGGGAGATCGCGACGACGGTGCCGGTGAACTCCTCGATAGCGCCTTCGAGCACCTCGACCGAGTCGATGTCGAGGTGATTCGTCGGCTCGTCGAGCACGAGCAGGTTGGGGCGGGCCAGCATCAGCAGCAGCAGCTGGAGTCGCGTCCGCTCGCCGCCCGAGAGCAGCCTGTTCGCCCGGCGCACCTGCTCGTAGGGAAACAGGAACTTCATCAGGAGCGAGACGGCGTCGCCCTCCGAGACCGGCACCGCGCGGCGTACCGTCGCGAGCGGCGTCGAGGCGGGGTCGAGCGTGTCCTGGTCCTGCGCAAGGTAGCCGATCGAGATCGACGGTCCCACCCACACCTCGCCGGAGGTCGGGGCGATCTCGCCGACGAGCGTCTTGAGCAGCACCGACTTGCCGGCACCGTTTCGCCCCACGACTCCGAGCCGCTCGCCGTGGACGACCTCGAGATCGACCCCGGCGAGCACCGTGTCGTCGCCGAACTCGACGCCGACCGAGCGCAACGAGAAGACCCGCTGCCCGCCACGCGTCGCGGGGCGGAGCCGGAGCCGGATCTTGCGGCGCTCCAGCACCGGCCGGTCGACCGTCTCCATGCGGTCGATCTGGCGCTGCTTGTTGTTCGCCTGGCGGATGTTCCGCTTGTCGGGCACCCACGAGGCCCAGAGCTTGAAGCGCGCGATCGCCGCCTCCAGCCGCTCGATCTCCTTCTGCTGAGTCACGTACGCCTGCTGCTGGCGCTGGAGCTCCAGCTCGCGCTCGAGCGTGTAGGCCGAGTAGTTCCCCGGCCAGACCAGGATCCGACCGTCGTCGAGCGATGCGATCTGGTCGACGACCTCGTCCAGCAGGTAGCGGTCGTGAGAGACGGCGACGATCGCGCCGTCGAAGCGGCGGGCCAGTGATTCGACCCGGGCGCGGCCCTCGTTGTCGAGGTGCGCCTCGGGCTCGTCGAGCAGCAGGACGTCCGGCTGCTGCTCGAGGCACGCGGCGAGCGCGATCAGCTTGCGCTGACCACCGGAGAGGTTGCGGGTCCGAAGCCCGAGCTCGCCGGGAGAGAGCCCGAGCTCGAGGAGGGTCGAGCGGGCGCGCCCCGTCGCTCCGGGCCCCCCGGCCGCCTCGAACCGCTCGAGCGCCTCCTCCTGGCGTGCGAGGACGCGCGTCATCCGATCGAGGTCCGAGATGACCTCGGCGCTCCCGAGCTGCGTGCCGAGCTCGGTCAGCTCCAGCTCGAGCTCGACGAGGTCGGGCCGGGAATCGAGAACGGTCTGGAGTGGCGTGCGATCGTCGCCGGTCGGATGCTGGTCGAGATAGGCGACGCACGTGCCCCGGCGACGGGAGACCTCGCCGCCGTCGGGAGGCTCGAGCCCTGCCAGGATCCTGAGCAGCGTCGACTTGCCGCCGCCGTTCCGCCCGACAACGCCGATCCGCGCCTGCGGCTCGATCGCCAAATCGGCCCCGTCGAGGATGAGGCGCGAACCGAAGGACTTCGTGATCGCGCGGCCCGCGAGCAGCGTCACTGCACGGGGAGCTCTGCTCCGGCGGCAAGTGCGTCGAGCAGGCAGACCGGGGCGAGCACGCGCGTCATGCGCCGCAATCTACCGACGCTGCCGCTGCTCGGAGCCCCGCGGGAGCCTGCCGCGGCGCCTTGCGCTCAAGGGTGGCCGCTCCCGGCCGATACACGGAGTATGAGGCGTGTCCTCGCCGTGACTTCGACCATGCTCATCGCGCTCGGCGCGGCAGGTGCGGCCCGGGCGCTCCAGCCTCCGGTGCCGCCGAGTGCTCTCCCGTCGGCCGCAGCCACGAAGTCCTGGGCGGACCCACAGATCCGCGTCGTCACGGCGGTGGGGATCCTCGGTGACGACCCCGCGACGTTCCGGCCCACCGACCCGCTGACCCGGGGCGAGCTGGCCGATGCCCTTGCCGCGTGGGGGAAGCCGGCTGCCGTGCCGGCCGATCCGGCGAAGCTCGTGACGATGAGCGAGCTCGACGCGCAGCTCGTCGGTGCGCTCGGGCTCCTGCCCGCCGCGCGGCGGATTCGGCTTGCCGCGCGTGACGCGCAGCTGGCACCGACCTCGCGGCTCGGCACCGAGACGGTGGCGCGCCTGCTCGGCCTGCGCCTCAACCACCCCCAGGGCTCGGACGACCTCGAGCTTCTTCCCTCCCAGCCGGCTACGCGTGCGGAGGCGGCCTACTCGCTGGCGCGGGCGCTCGGCCTCTCGCCGGGTCAGATCACCTGGCTCGACGGGCTCAGCCGCACGTTCTCGCTGCCCGAGCTCGGGGACTGGCAGCGTGCGGTGCTCGGGCGTGCGCTCCGCTTCGTCGGCTACCCGTACGTGTGGGCCGGCACCTCGGAGGTGACCCAGAAGATCTGGAGCGCCACGGCCCCCGGCGGCTGGGTGAGCGAGCCGGGCGGATTCGACTGCTCGGGCTTCGTCTGGCGCGTGTACAAGACCAGGCCGTTCCCGGGAGCGCCGCAGCTCGGCGACATCCTCAAGGGGCGAACGACCTACGCGATGAGCGCGGAGGTCAAGAGGCCCGACCGGATCGGGATCGCCGATCTCCAGCCGGGAGACGTGATCTTCTTCGGCACTCGCGGCCCGCTCTCGACTCCGGCCGAGGTCGGCCACACGGGCATCTACGTCGGGAACGGCTGGTTCGTGCATTCGTCGGGTGCAGGAGTGACGCTGCAGCCGCTGCAGGGCTGGTACACGACGACGTTCGCCTGGGCCAGGCGGCCGTTGCTCGAGGCAGGGCTCACGGCCTGAGGCGGACGGCGCCGGCCAGTCTCAGATCGAGCCGGCGAAGGTGTTGCAGGTGGTCGCGCGGCCGGTCTCGTACCCCCTCGAGAACCAGCGCCGCCGCTGCTCCGATGAGCCGTGCGTCCACGTCTCGGGATTCATCTGCCTCTGCGTCCGCTCCTGGATCCGGTCGTCCCCGACGGCGCCTGCCGCGTCGATCCCGCTGTTGATGTCGGCCTGAGTCGGGCTCTCGATCAGCCCCGTCTCGACGGCGTGATTCGCCCAGACGCCCGCCGGGCAGTAGGACGGTCCGACCTGGGAGCTCCCCGCGCCGCAGCCGGTCTGGACGGCGTCCGTGTAGAAGACGGTCCCCGGGAACTGGCACTCTCATACCAGGAATGTCGCTCTCGCACCGGCTCCGGCCGTCACCTGTCGTGCTCGCTGCGGCGGCCGTCGCCGCCTTCTCGCTGTTGCCGTCGGCGGGCAGCGGTCCCGCCGCGGCAGCCGCGCGTCTCGCCCCGACGACCCGGGAGCTCGTGGGCCAGCGCTTCGTCGTCGCGCTCGAGGGCAGGCGGCCCTCGGCCGCGATCCTCGGGCGCATCCGCCGTGGCGAGATCGGAGGCGTGATCCTGTTCGGTTCCAACATCGGGGGCGCCCCGCAGCTGCTCCGGCTGACGGCGGAGCTCCAGCAGGCGGCACGCGGCGCGGGGCGGCCGCCGTTGCTGATCGCGACGGATCAGGAGGGAGGCTCGGTGCGGCGGCTCCCGTGGGCCGGGCCGAGCGCAAGTGCACCGGAGCTCGGACGCGCGAGCGTCGCGACGATCCGGCGCGAGGCCTTTCTCGCCGGCCGGGCCCTGAGGGCCGGGGGAATCAACGTCGATCTCGCCCCGGTCGCGGACGTACCGACCGCCGGCTCGTTCATGGCGGCGCAACACCGGACGTTCGGAGGATCGACCGCCGTCGTCGGCAGGGCGGTGACCTCGTTCGTCGGTGGGCTTGCCGCTGCCGACGTCGCTGCCACCGTGAAGCACTTTCCGGGCATCGGCAGGGCAACGCGGAACACCGACCGGTCGGCGGTCGAGATCGGGTCGAGCCGCCGCGTGCTCGTAGGTGACCTGGCGCCGTTTCGGGCTGCCGTCACCGCGGGCGCGCCGTTGGTGATGATCTCCAACGCGACCTACCCGGCGCTCGACACGAAGCCGGCGCCGTGGTCGCCTGCGGTGCAGGCGCTGCTCCGCAGCGGCCTCGGCTTCGGCGGCGTCACGATCAGCGACGCGCTCGACGGAGCGGCTGCGACGAGAGGTCGCACGCTCCCGTCCGTCGCCGTGCTCGTCGCCCGGGCCGGCGTGGATCTGTTGCTCTGCACCGGTAGCGAGGCGTCGAGTGCGGCCGCCTTCGAGCGGGTCGTCGCCGCTGCCGACCAGGGGCGCCTCTCACGGGCCGCTCTGCAACGAAGCTACGGCCGGATCCTGTCCCTGAAGGAGACCTACGGCTGAGGGCGCGGCGGCGGCCTCTCCTCGCTACGCTCCGAGCACATCTTCAGGAGGCTCATATGACGGAACTCGCACCCGCACCCGGCGAGCGCGCGGCCGATTCGAACGGCGCCGCGATCGTGCCCATCCACCACTGGCTCGACGGTGCCCCGGTCTCGGGCGCGTCCGGCCGCACCGGGCCCGTGTTCAATCCGGCGACGGGCCGTCAGAGCGGTGCCGTGGATCTCGCGTCCGTGGCCGAGGTCGACACCGCCGTCCAGGCGGCAAAGGCCGCGTTCGGGCTCTGGCGCGGCGTCTCGCTGGCGAAGCGCGCCGAGCTGATGTTCAACATCCGCGAGCTCGTGCACGCCCGCAAGGAGGAGATCGCGAAGCTGCTCGTCGCCGAGCACGGCAAGGTGCTCTCGGATGCGATGGGGGAGGTGACGCGTGGGCTCGAGGTGATCGAGTACGCCTGCGGGATCCCGACCCTCTTGAAGGGCGAGTTCTCGGAGCAGGCCTCGACCGGCGTCGATGTCTACTCGATCCGGCAGCCGCTCGGCGTCGTGGCGGGCATCACGCCGTTCAACTTCCCCGCGATGGTGCCGATGTGGATGTGGGCGCCCGCGATCGCCTGCGGCAACACGTTCGTGCTGAAGCCGTCGGAGAAGGATCCCTCGGCCTCGATCTACACGGCGGAGTTGCTGAAGGAGGCGGGCCTCCCGGACGGCGTCTTCAACGTCGTCCACGGCGACAAGGTTGCGGTCGACGCGCTCCTCGAGCATCCCGACGTAGCGGGGCTCAGCTTCGTCGGCTCGACCCCGATCGCCCGTTACATCTACGAGACGGGCACGAAGCACGGGAAGCGCGTGCAGGCGCTCGGTGGCGCCAAGAACCACATGATCGTCCTGCCGGATGCCGACATCGAGATGGCTGCCGACGCGGCGGTCAGCGCGGCTTACGGCTCCGCCGGCGAGCGCTGCATGGCGGTGTCGGTCGTCGTCGCGGTTGGTGACGTCGCCGATCCGCTGATCTCCGCGATCCAGGAGCGGCTGCCGAAGATCACGGTCGGCGACGGGATGGATCCCGCCTCCGAGATGGGCCCACTCGTCACGCGCGAGCACCGCGACAAGGTCGCCGGGTATCTCGACTCCGGTGCGGCTCAGGGTGCCACGGTCATCGCGGACGGCCGTGAGACCGTGCCTGACGGAGACGGCTTCTTCCTCGGCGTCTCGTTGCTCGACGGGCTCACGACCGAGATGGACGCCTATCGCGACGAGATCTTCGGGCCCGTCCTCGGGGTCATGCGCGTCGCCACCTACGACGACGCCCTCAAGCTGATCAACGACAACCCGTACGGCAACGGCACCGCGATCTTCACCCGCGACGGCGGCGTCGCCCGCCAGTTCCAGTTCGACGTCGAGGCCGGCATGGTCGGGATCAACGTCCCGATTCCCGTGCCCGTCGCGTACTACTCGTTCGGCGGCTGGAACGCATCCCTGTTCGGCGACAGCCACATCTACGGGCCCGAGGGAATTCACTTCTACACCCGCGGCAAGGTCGTCACGAGCCGCTGGCCCGACCCCGCGACGAGCGCGGTCGACCTGGGATTCCCGCAGACGCGGTAGGGCCGCCGGAGCGGGCGTCGGGCTTGCGCCCGGCGCCCACGCCGGCGCTCGGCGTGCGGAGGCGTACCCGCGATACTCACGCCGGATGAGCGCGCGCTACGAGCTCGGCCGGCTGCTCCTCCGTCTCGCGGCCGCCGTCGCGGCGGCGCTCGTGCTCGCGCTGCTCTGGGCCCTCGCCCACGGAGGGGACTTCCGCCACTCACTCGAGCTCGGCTGCTACGTGATCGGCGGCCTCGCGCTGCTGATGGGCGCCGTCGGAGGGTCGCCGTCCCGGCGAGACGCGGCGAGCGCGAGCTGGATCGGCAAGGCTGCGAGGTGGGATACGTTCCAGGCGAACGCCGCCGACATGCCCGGGACGACGGTAACCCCGGCGATCCTCGCGCTCGTCGTGGCCGTGCTCATGACGCTGCTCGGGTGGGCAATCTCGTAGCGTTCGCGGACACGATGCCCTCCCACAGCGCAGGCCTTCTTCTCTACCGGCTCGCCGGCTCCGGCGTCGAGGTGTTGCTCGTCCACCCCGGTGGCCCGTTCTACGCCAGCAAGGACACCGGTGTGTGGTCGGTGCCGAAGGGAGAGTACGACCCCGGTGAGGATCCCGTCGACGCCGCGGTGCGGGAGTTCGAAGAAGAGCTCGGGGCGCCGCCGCCGGTGCCGCGTGGAGCGCTCGTCGATCTCGGCATCGTGAGGCAGAAGAGCGGCAAGATCGTCGCGGCCTGGTGTGCCGAGGCCGATTTCGAGGCGAGTGCAATCCGGAGCAACACCTTCTCGCTCGAATGGCCACCGGGCTCAGGGCACGTGCGGGACTATCCGGAGGTCGACCGGGCGTGCTGGTTCGGGTTGCCCGAAGCGCGGCTCAGGCTCGTCCCCGCTCAGGCCGAGCTCATCGACCGGCTCGAGGCGATCGTCGCGCGCGCCTGACGTCGAGGTCGACTCCGTCCGGGTGTCTCCCGGAGGGAGACACCCTTTGTGGTCCTTGAACGAGTTGTCCATATTGGCAATGCGAGCGTCCATTGCGCGTTAGCCTTTCCGTCTCACGATGCCGCACGCGCCCCGCACCTGGCCCTCGACCAAGTTGCACCTCGTCACCACGAGCGGGAACGGCCATTGCCGGCTGTTCCTCGACGCGGCCGACCGAGACGAGTTCCTGGATCTCCTCGACGGAGTGGTCGAGCGACATGGCTGGGAGCTGTTCGCCTGGAGCCTCCTCGGCAATCACCTCCACCTCGTCGTGGGCTCCGAGCCGGAAGACCTGTACCGCGGGATGCAACGGCTCAAGAGCGTGTATGCGATGCGCTTTCACCGGCGCCACCACACGAGAGGCCATCTGTTCAAGCGACCGTACGATTCCCGACCGATCCTGACCGAAGAGCGGCCGCACCGTTCGTGTGAGGCTATACGCTGCGAAACGCCGTCAGGCACGGCTTCGTCGAGCGCGCCGAGGACTGGGAGTGGAGCAGCTTTCGCACGGTCGCGCGCCTTGCCCCACCGCCTCGCCGCCACCTGACTTGCGAGCCGTTCGTTCGCCTCATGGAGCTCACCCGCAGCTCTGAGCGGCTCGCGGTCGTGCGGGCATACGTGCGAGAGAACGACGTGGACCCGCGATGATCGTCGTGTGGATGTCCTGATCGAGGGGCTCGGCCCCGATGCGATCGCGCTTGCCCGCCTGCTCGCGGAGGAGGGTAATGCCGTCCGGCTCGCGGGCTCCGGGCCCGGGCCTGCGCCCGGAGTCGCGCGTGAGCTCCGCGAGCTCGGCATCCGTGTCGAGTCGCGGGTCGACCTCGACGCCGACCCGGGCGATGCAGAGATCGCCTATCTCGACGTCTGGACGCCGGAGGTGGCCCCCCGCGTCGGGCAGCTCCGCGCGCGGGGAACGCGCACCTCGTGCCTCGCCGACCTGCTGCTCGCGCGCTGGCAGGGGCCGAGCATCGGCATCACCGGCACCGCCGGGAAGACGACGACGACGACGATCGTCGCCGAGATCCTCCGCTGTGAGGGCGTCGAGGTGGCGGTGAGTCGGGGCGCACGGGCAGGGAACCTCTGGCCGACCGCCGACCTCGTCGAGCAGCTCCGGCCCGTCGGCAAGGGGCCTACATCCGCCACTCTCCTGCTCGAGCTGACGAGCTCGCACCTCGCCTTCATGTCCTCGAGCCCGACGATCGCGGCCGTGATCTCGTTCTGGCCCGATCACCTGGAGCTGCACGGCGACCTCGCCCGCTACCGCGCCGCCAAGGAGGCGATCGTGCGCCATCAGCGCCCCGGCGATGTCGTGGTCGTCAACGCCGACGACGCATCCGCGGGCTTTGCAGCGATCGGCCCGGCCCGGCGCGTCGAGTTTTCGCTCGAGCGTGCGGTCGAGCACGGCGCCTACCTCGACCGGGACCAGGGGCTTGTCGTGGCCTTTGCGACAGGAGAGACGGCGCTCGGGCACGTCGAGGCGGGAGCTGCCCATGCAGACAACGTCGTCGCGGCGGCCGCGATCGCCTCGGCGGCCGGGGCGGGGCCGGCGGCGATCGATCAGGGAATCGGCTCCGCCGCCGTGCCGCGTTGGCGGGCGCAGCCGGCCGGCACGCTTGCGGGCACGCCTGTCATCGACGACGGCATGGCCGCGACTCCTCTGAAGGCCGCCGCCACGCTCGCCCGCTATCCGAACGAGAGCGTCGTGCTCATCGCCGGCGGGCTGAACGACGCCGGCGGCGGGCCGGTCCATGCGGCACCGGAGGAGCGCGTGCTCCTCGAGCGCGCCTGCGACGAGATCGCGCGCGCTGCCTCGGTCTGCGTCCTCTTCGGCGCTGCCGGACCACGGCTTGCCGCGTTGCTCCGGAGGCGTGACGTCGGGCTGATCGAGTGCGTCGATCTCGTCGCTGCCGTCGCCGCGGCAGCACGGGTCGCGCCCGGCGCCTCAGCGGTGGTCTTCTCGCCGCTCTTCCCCGTCTCGCTCGAGGATCGAGCGCGGTTCGCGATCCTCGTCCACGGATCCGGCTGACGGATCGGGCAGCGCCGTCACCCCTCGTCGTTCGCCGCCTGGTCGCGACGGCTGTCGAAGTACGGCAGCACATACTTCTTGAGCAGCCAGAACCCGAGCACTGCGTAGAACAGGCGCTTGATCATGTCCGGAGCCTCCTCGCTTCGCTGAACCGTGTGCCCGATCGACCCTAGCGAATGCGCGGTCGGCCGACCGTGGCGCGCGCCTCGCGGCGGCGGGGTGTGCAAGAGTGAAGCCGTGAAAGTGACCATGCTCCTCGCCGATTTCGCGCAGGTCGCGGACGGCAAGCTGATCGTCATCGGAGGCGGCTGGTCACTGACCGGGCCGGAGCCGACGCCGTTCGGGATCGCGATTCTCGTTCACGTGCCGTGGGACCAGGCCAACCGGCGGCACACCCTCCGGCTCGAGCTCGTGGACGCCGATGGGCAGCCGGTGACCGTCCCCGTGGACGGCGACAGCGAGGGTGACGAGGACGAGCGGCCGATCGTCTTCCTCGACGACGTCGAGTTCGAGGTCGGCCGCCCGGCCGGCATCAAGCCCGGCACGCCGCTCGAGCTGCCGCTCGCGGTCAACTCGGGCCCGCTCCCGCTCGAGCCGGGATGTCGTTACGAGTGGCGGCTGTCGATCGACGGCGAGGGAGACGAAGACTGGCGGCTTGCGTTCAGCGTTCGCCTGGAGGAAGAGACGGCGTAGGCGGTCAGCCCGCCCACGGGCTGGCGCGACCCGTGCCGGGCAGGCAGCAGTCCACGGGACAGACGTCGTGGCTCGCTGCGTAGCGTCCGACAGCCCGGCGGCTGTCGCCGATATCGAGACGCTCCTCGATCAGCTCCCGGATCATTGCGACGAAGACCGAATGCGTCCCCGCGCTCCTCGCGCGGACGAGATCGAGGCCGAGCTCCACAGCCGTGTCGCGCGCCTCGACGTCGAGGTCGAACAGCACCTCCAGGTGATCCGACACGAAGCCGACGGGCGCGATCACGACCTCCCGTACGCCGCGGCCGGCGATCTCGCGGAGATGGTCGAGGACGTCCGGCTCCAGCCAGGGCACGTGGGGCGGCCCGCTGCGGCTCTGGTAGACGAGTGCCGTGTCGGTCGCGCCGACCGTCTCGGCGACGAGTCGGGCCGATTCGTGCAGCTGGTCCTCGTAGCGGCACGCCTGCGCCATCGCCGCCGGGATCGAGTGTGCCGTGAATGCGATGTGCGCCTCGTCTCTCCCTGGTAGCCGGGCGAGCGCAGCGCGAACGTGGTCGGCGTTCGCGTCGATCCAGCCGGGATGGTTGAAGAAGGCTCGCGTCCGCAGCACTTCGGGCGCCCGCGGGCCGACGGCCTGCTGCGCGTTGAAGAGGTCCTCGCGGTACTGGCGGCAACCCGAATACGAGGAGTAGGCGGAGGTGAAGAAGGCGAGGGCCCGCTCGACGCCGTCGTCGGCCATCTCGCGGAGCGTGTCGGCGAGGAACGGGTCCCAGTTGCGGTTGCCGAAGTAGATCGGTAGCCCGATCCCGTGCGCGTCGAGCTCGACCCGCAGGGCCGCGATCAGCTCGCGGTTCTGCGCGTTGATCGGGCTGACCCCGCCGAACAGCTCGTAGTGGTGCGCGACCTCCTCGAGCCTCTCGCGCGGCACGTTCCGCCCGCGCGTCACGTTCTCGAGGAACGGGATCACGTCGTCCATCCCCTCCGGCCCGCCGAACGAGACGACGAGGATCGCGTCGAAGCGGGTGTCCGGGAAGGCGGAAACGAACCCGTCGGCGGGCGGCTTGAGCACGGTCTCGCTCATCGCGTCGAGCCTAGCCGCACCGTGCTTCCCGCGAGGCCCACCCCGCGAGCGGATAGCGTGCCTGCATGCAGAGCGACAGGTTCCGCGCCGCCGCCGAGAGCAACGACTTCTCCGCCTTCGAGGAGATCTTGGCCGACGATGTCACGTTCCGTAGCCCGGCGGTGTTCCGGCCCTACGAGGGGCGCGACGCGGTCGCCATGCTCCTGGCCACCGTCGCCGACGTGTTCGAGGACTTCCTGTACACCGACCAGGTCGAGTCGGGCGAGACCGCCGTGCTCGCCTTCAGCGCCACGGTCGGCAACCGCGCGCTGGACGGCATCGACCTGCTCCGCTTCGACGGCGAGGGCAGGGTCTGCGAGATGGCGGTGTACATCCGCCCCCTCAGTGGTCTCAACGCGCTCGCCGAGGCGATGCAGCGCAAGCTCGCGAGGTAGCGCGAGGCCCGTCCCGCGTTCGCCCGATACCCGGGCCATGGAGCGTGCCGGGATCGAACCGGCGACCTCCGCCTTGCAAAGGCGGCGCTCTCCCAGCTGAGCTAACGCCCCGAGCGTCCTACAGCGTACCGTTCCTCAGCCCTCGCGCTGGGAGCGGGTCGTTCCCTGCTGCAGCTTCCGGAGCCCGCCCGAGAAGCCGAGCGTCTGCTCCCCGGCCTGTCCCTGCTCAAGCCGCCGGAGGCGCGCCTCCATCTCGGTGAGCTCGGGATTCGCCCACTGGCCGACGCCGTCCTCCCGATCGTCGAGCTCGCGCTCCTTCTGGGCGATGAGGCGCTCCCGGGCGGCAACCGCTTCGCTCCGAGCCGCGAGCTCGTCGCGGGTGCGGAGGAACATCTTCTCGGCGTCTCGCAGCTCCGCGAGCCGTGTCTCGATCTGCTCGAGGCGCGCCGCATCCTCCTTGGCGGCCGGAGGCGGCGCCGCCTCCGGCGCTGCCAGGAGCCCGCGCTCGCGCTCCGCGAGAAGGGCCTCACCGGCGATGACGGCCCGTTCGCGTTCGACCAGAGCACGTTCCCGTCGCTCCGCCTCGAGTGCGTCCTCTCCGGTGTCGGCCTCGGCGCCGTTCCGCTCCTGCGCCGCCCGCCGCTCGATCTCGCGCTCGCGCTCGGCGAGACGGGCCGCGGCTGCGACGGCCGCCTGCTCGCGTGCGACCAGAGCCTGTTCGCGTTCGGCGAGGGCGCGCTCGCGTCGCTGCGCCTCGAGCGCGGTCTCGGCATCGGCGTCGACCACGGACTCGGGCGGGAGCGCTCGGGAACCGTGGCGCGGCTCGGGTTGCGCTCTGTTCGCCTCGGCGAGGGCGTGGTGCAGCTCGAGCTCGCGCTCGCGCACCGCGTCGACGCGCTCCGCGAGCTGGCGCTTCATGTCCTCGACCGCGGCGCGCTGCGCCCGGAGAGCCTCCCGCTCGTCCTCGATCGTCGCAGGCTCACCGCGTCGTTTGAACGCCATCGTCCGATTGTACGGCGGGGGCGCGCGCAACCCTGCGACACCCCCGCCGGAAACGTCTCGCTCAGGCGGCGCGTTCCAGGCGCTCTTCCGCCCGGGCCCGCTTGACGATCTGCTCCCGCTCGCCGAAGCGGATGCGGGCGCGGATCGCGCGGTGCTCGTTCCAGAGCTCGTCGAGCTTGTCGTCGAGCGCCTTGATCTGCTTGACCAGCTCGGGGTCACGGCCGTCCGACAGCCGATGCCACAGCTCTGCCCGGCGCTCGCTGACCTCGTCGATCTCTTCGTGGATGGTCGCGATGATGTTGTTCATGCTTCGTCCAACGACCGACCGGACGTCGACATTCCCGTCAGCGCGGGCCACGCAACAGAAACGCAACGATCACGAACGCACCGGCCCCGAATGCGATCCAGAGGACGAGATCGAGGGCTCCCGTCATTCGTAGCCGAGCTCCGCGAGCCGCTCCTCGTCGAGGCCGAAGTAGTGCCCGAGTTCGTGCAGCACGGTGATGCGGATCTCACGCTCGAGCTCCTGCGAGTCGTCGAACTCGTCTTCGAGCGGCACGCGGAAGATGGTGATCCGGTCGGGCAGCGCCCCGGCCATGTTTCCGCGGTCGGGGAGCGGTGTTCCCTCGTAGAGGCCGAACAGGTCGGGGTCGTCCGGATGCTCGTCCTCGACGACGACGGCGATGTTCTCGAGCGCAGCGGCTATTTGGGCCGGCAGCGAGTCGAGCGCGGCGCTCACGTGGTCGTCGAAGGCCACCGGCCGCCGCTACCGGATCACGAGCGCCATCACGGCCTTCTGGGTGTGGAGGCGGTTCTCCGCCTGGTCCCAGACGAGGGATCTCGGGCCGTAGAGCACGTCCTCGCTGATCTCCTCCCCGACGTGCGCCGGGAGGCAGTGCATGGCAACGGCCTCGTGGCTCGCGACCGAGAGGAGCTCCCCGTCGAGGCTGAAGCGCTCCAGATCGAGGAGTCGCTGCGCGCGCTCGTCCTCCTGGCCCATGCTCGTCCAGACGTCCGTGTAGAGAACGTCGGCGGCGTCGGCTCCGGCGAGCGGGTCGTTCGTGACGCGGACGGAGCCGCCGCTCACGGCGGCGTCCGCCGTCGCGCCGGCGACCACCTCGGGCGCGGGCTCGTAGCCGACCGGGCAGGCGGCCGTGAAGTGCATGCCGAAGCGCCCCGCGATCCGCATCAGCGAGTGGCAGACGTTGTTCCCGTCGCCGAGGTAGGTGAGGCGCACGCCGTCGAGGCCGCCGAGCCGCTCGCGAATGGTCATCGCATCGGCGAGAGCCTGCAGTGGGTGTGCGAGATCGGTGAGCCCGTTGAGCACGGGGATCGAGGCGTGCTCGGCGAACGTATCCACCTCGGACTGGTCGAACGTCCGGATCAGGAGGGCGCTGACGAACCGCGAGAGGACGAGGGCCGTGTCGCGATAGCTCTCGCCGCGGGCGAGCTGCAGATCGGCTGCCGGCAGGTAGAGCGCCATGCCGCCGAGCTCGGCGATTCCGACCTCGAACCCGACGCGGGTACGCGTCGACGGCTTGTGGAAGATCATTCCGATCGTCCTGCCGGGGAGCACTCGCAGCTCCTTGCGCCGCACCCGCTCCTGCTTCAGCTCGTCAGCCAGGTCGAGCGTGAGCTCGAGCTCCTCCCGGGACCAGTCGGACACGCGGGTGTAGCTGCGGCCCTTGAGCTCGTCGGGGATGCCTGCCATGCCACGGATGCTAGCCCGATCGGGCCACGGTGGTGATTTGAGACTTCCTGTAACTTGACAAGATAGGACTCATATTTCATACTAAATGTAGTCGTATATGTCAGATGAACCAAGGAGGTTGACGAGATGGCCACACTCGTTCGTTGGGAGCCGTTCCGCGAGCTGGCCTCGTTGCAGAGCGAGATGAGCAGGATGATCAGCGGCCTGGCCGAGGGCCAGGGCCGGACGACGCAGACGGCGTGGGCGCCCGCCCTCGACGTCTGGGAGACCGACTCCGAGCTCGTCTACGCGTTCGACCTGCCGGGCGTGCCCGAGGAGGCGATCCAGATCGAGGTCGCGGACGACACGTTGACGATCTCGGCCGAGCGCTCGCGCGAGGAGGAGAAGTCGACCGACCGCTTCTACCGCTTCGAGCGCCGTTTCGGATCGTTCAGTCGCGCGATCGGGCTGCCGTCGGGAATCGACGAGGCGAAGATCGCCGCCGTCTACAAGGACGGCGTGATCGAGATCCACGTCCCGAAGCCCGCCGAGCAGAAGCCGCGGCGGATCCCGATCGGCTCCGCGCCCGTCGATCTCGACGTCAGCGCGAGCTGAGCCCGGCCGCGAATCACGCGCGGGGCCGGCGCCGGTCAGACTTCCCGGCGTCGGCCCGCGCGGTAGATTCCAGGGCATGACATCTTTTCACGAGAAGCTCAACGAGCAGATCGCGTACGAGTTCGCCGCCTCGCAGCAGTACATCGCAATCGCGGTCCACTACGACGCGGAGACCCTTCCCCAGTTGGCGGGGCACTTCTACCGCCAGTCGGTCGAGGAGCGGAACCACGCGATGATGATGGTGCAGTACCTCCTCGACTCCGACGACGACGTCGTCATCCCGCCCGTCGCCGCGCCACAGACGACGTTCGCGGACGACGTCGCTCCCGTCGTGCTCGCGCTCGACCAGGAGAAGCGCGTGACCGCCCAGATCTCCCAGCTCGCAGTGACCGCGCGTGAGGCCGGTGATCTCGTCGCCGAGCAGTTCATGCACTGGTTCCTGCAGGAGCAGCGGGAAGAGGTCTCGTCGATGTCGGCCCTCCTGCAGGTCGTGGAGCGGCTGAAGGACAACGTGATGCTCGTCGAGGACTACCTCGCCCGCGAGACCGGGGGAGCCGCGAACCCGCTCGAGGCCGGGGCGCCGCCCGCGGCCGGCGGGGCGCTCTAGCGCGACCGATGATCGAGCTGCGGCTCAAGACCGACCGGCAGAGCCAGCTCGTCGAGATCACGCGGCTCGTGCAGGGGGCCGTCACCGGGCACGAGGGTGCGGCGGTGCTCGTGTACGTGCCGCACACGACCGCCGGAGTGACGATCAACGAGCACGCCGATCCTGCCGTCGCAAGGGACTTCGAGACGGCCCTCGAGCGCATCGTGCCGGCCGACTGGTCGTGGCAGCACGTCGAGGAAGGCGAGGAGAACGCGCCGACGCACATTCGCGCGGCCTTCATGGGGCCGAGCGTCCTGATCCCGTTGCGTGAGGACGGCGCGCTCGCGCTCGGCGTCTGGCAGGGCGTCTTCTTCTGCGAGTTCGACGGTCCGCGCGAGCGCTCCGTGTATGTCAGCATCCTGCAGTAGTGCGGCCCGCGGCCGTCCCGCCGCTACGCTCCGCCCTCATGGCCGCCCCTGTCAGGAACGGTGAGGAGCTCGAGCTCCACGTCGACTCGCTCGCCTACGGCGGCAACGGTGTTGCGCGCCTGAACGGGTTCGTCGTCTTCGTTCGCCGCGGGCTCCCGGGCGACACGGTGAGGGCGAAGGTCACCAAGGTCAAGCGCGGCTTCGCCGAGGCGACCGCGGTCGAGCTCCTCTCTCCCGGCCCCCACCGGGTCGTCGCGCCGTGCCCGCACTTCGGTGCCTGCGGTGGCTGCCGCTTCCAGGACTACGCCTACGAGCGTCAGCTCGAGGCCAAGGAAGCTCAGGTGCGCGAGGCGCTGATCCGGCTCGGCCGGATCGCCGAGCCGCCGGTCGAGCCGATCGTCCCGGCGGCGTCGCAGTACGGGTACCGGAACAAGCTCGAGTACTCGTTCACGCAGACGGAGGACGGCCCCGCGCTCGGCTTCCATCGGGCCGGGCGCTGGGACGAGGTGCTGCCCCTCGAGGTCTGCCTGCTCACGACCGACCTCGGCAACGCGATCCGCGACGCCGTGCAGGCCTGGGCACGGGAGGAGAAGCTCGCCGCCTACGACCAGGGAACCCAGTCCGGGTACCTCCGCCACCTCGTCTTCCGCGAGGGGCGGAACACGGGCCAGGTGCTCGTCGAGCTCGTCACGGCGAAGGGCAAGAAGTTCGAGGAGGGCTACCTGGTCGAGGTGCTGCGCCGCTTCCCGGAGGTGCGGTCGATCCACTGGGCGATCAACGACACGCCGGCCGAGGTGACGAACCTCCCGACGGTGCTGCTCTGGGGGGAGGAGGCGATCGAGGAAGAGATCCTCGGACTGCGCTTCCGGGTGCGGCCGAATGCCTTCCTCCAGACGAACACCGAGATGGCGGAGGCGCTGTACTCCATCGCGCGCGACTACGCCGGGTTGACGGGGAGCGAGACGGTGTACGACCTCTACTGCGGGACGGGCACGATCGGGCTCGCGCTCGCGTCGGAGGCCCTCACCGTCTGGGGCGTCGAGATCTCCGAGGAATCCGTCGCGTGCGCGATCGAGAACGCAGAGCTGAACGGGATCACGAATGCGGCGTTCTTCGCCGGCAACGTCTCGCTCGCCCTCGAGGAGCTGCTCGAGCGGGCAGGCCCGCCGGACGTCGTCGTCGTCGATCCGCCTCGGGCTGGCCTCGCGGGCAAGGCCCTCCGCCGGATGGCGAGGTTGCAGGCGCCGCGGATCGTGTACGTCTCCTGCAATCCGACGACGCTCGCCTCGGACCTTAAGACGCTGCGCGAGGACTTCGGCTACGAGCTGCGCCGGTGCCAGCCGGTCGACATGTTCCCGCACACGCCGCACATCGAGAGCGTCAACCTGCTCGAGCTCGTCGAGAGACCCGCTGCGGACGAGCCCACGGCCCCGCCGGCCGCCTGAGAAGCATCAGTCGCTGCTGGCCTCGAGGCCCCGCTCGCGCCAGGCTCGCCAGAGGAGGTCGGCGTTCGGCAGCAGGAACCCGATCGCGATCGCCGGGAGCGCGGGCAGCCCGGCGACGTCCCACTCCGTCGTCAGGAGGATCGTCAGCGCGAGCAGCCCGACCATCGAGACCCAGGTCCAGCCGACTCTGAGCCCGAACCGGTGCGCGGCGGCGAGGAACAGCGCGAAGAAGAGGATGTCGGGCGGGCCGAGACTTGCGTATCCCTCTGCGCCCGACGACCGGAACCCGATCGAGATGTGCTCCAGCAGGCCCGGCTTGTTCGAGACGACGTAGCCCGTCGGTCCGCGCCAGACCGACCACGCGTCGACCCATGGAATCACGAGGGCGATGAGGACGACCCAGGAGAGCGCCTCGAAGACCTGCATGAACACGTAGCCGAGGAACATCACCGCGAGCAGCTTCGAGACGTTGAAGAGCGCGCCGAGGCCCGTGGCGTAGAAGACGGCCGCCAACAGGGCGGAGCCTGCCGCGAGTGGGAGCGCGACCCGGATCGGAGAGAGCGGCAGCCCCAGCAGTGGGATCGTCAGGGTCGCGGGCAGGACGACGAGCGAGATGACGAGCACGTCGGGCCAGAGCGAGAGCGTCGGCAGCACTCCGGCGCCGGCGTCCCAGGCGACCACCACCGCTACTGCGGCCGCGAGCGCCGCCCATCGCCTCGGGCTCAGTAAGGCGGCAGTTGCGCCCACCACGGCCCCAGCGCCTTGAAGGCCTTCCAGAAGGCCGTCTTTGCGGGCTGCTCGTCGAGTGCGGCGTCGATGTCGGGGGTCACGATCGCCTCGATCGTCGGCGTGTAGCGTCGGACGACCCCCTCCTCGCCGCCTCCGAGCCGGTCGGCGAGCGGGAACGCGAGCGCGTCGAGGAACCGAACCGCCTCGGCGCCCATCACGACGACGAGCTTGGGCTGCACGATGTGGAGCTCCCGGGTGAGCCAGGGGGCTGCCTGCTCGTCGTCCTCGGTGCCGAACTTGAGGCAGTTCGTCCCGTAGATGGCGAGCGGATCGACATCGAGGCGTTGCAGCGACTTGAGCAGCGCGTTCCCCGACCGGCCGAAGAAGGCGACGCCCTCGGTGATCTCCGCCTGCTGCGGAGCGTGCTTCAACAGGAAGACGTCGCCGAGCGGATGCCCCGATCCGAGCACGGGCACGTGCGTCTCGTCGGCGAGGGCGAGGAGCTCGGCCTGCAGCTCGTTGATCTCGCCGATCGCCTTCCGGAGATAGCGTTCGTAGATCTCGTCGGTGGGCACAGCAGCAGTCACGGGAGGCACCACCAACTTCTGCTCTGAAGGACCTTCTCCTTGACCCGAAACGACGGCGCGATGATCGCAGGAGCGGCTCGGGACGCAGGCGCCGAGCTCGCACGGGAGCGGCGGCCATCCCGGCGTTGCTTCACGCGAGTGGCAGGGTCTCGGGCTCGGATAGCTTTGGGGTCAGATCCGTCGGACAGGCTCCAGACGGACGTCGACGAGACCCGTCCGGCCCCCGATCGGTCGGTTGACGAGCTGCCGACAGGGTTCCTCCTCCGGGAGCTGCTCCGAGCCGAGCCGTTGCGGATCGCCGGCCCGTCAGGCTCACTCTGTGGCCGAGATCTTCTCCTTGACCTGCGCCGCCCACTTCAGCGACTGCAGGTAGGCGAGCGACTTCGGCCGGCGCAGCACCTCGGCCGTGCGGAGCGAGAGCAGGAACTCCTCGGGCCCGTCGAAGCGCCGCATCTGGAGAGCGCCCGTTCCGACCCCCTGGAGCACGTGCGCATCCGAGCCCGCGCCGGCGAGGAGCCCGTACTTGCGCTGGAAGCGGAGCGCCTCGGCGTTGTACGCGTCGAACAGCAGCCGGGCGTTGTAGACCTCGAGGACGTCGATCTCGGGCAGGTGGCGCAGGAGCGTAGCGGGCGCCGGGATCGCGTGCATCCGGTCGAAGGGATGCGGCACGTAGACGATGCCGTCCTGCGCGCGGATCGCGTCGATCGTCTCGGCGAAGGTCATCCCGCGGGGGATCTCCTCGCGCAGGAAGAGGCCGATCACCTCACCCTGGTTGTCCGTCTTGACCTCTTCGCCCGGGATCACGATCAGCTTGCGGCTCCGGGCGAGCTCCACCGTCTCGAGGGCGCCCGCGAAGACGTTGTGATCGGTGACCGCGATTGCGCCGAGGCCCTCCGCCTCGGCGTGTTGCACGAGCGCCTCCGGGTCGATCGAGCAATCGTGCGAGCGGTTCGTGTGCATGTGCAGGTCGACGACGATCCAGTCGCGGCCCCCGAGCGGGTCGCCGTCGCCGGGGGAGGCGTGCCGTGGCTGGCGACGCCGCCTCGTGACCTTCGCGTAGACCTCCTCGAGCCGGAGCCCGAGCTGATCGAAGTCGGCCGCGCCGGCACGCGCGTGCGCTTCCTCGCCCGACAGGGCGCGCAGCGCGTCGTCTTCGACGAGCCGCGCCACCGAGGCGGCGGCGAGCTCCGGCTGGGCTGCGAGGCCGGCGGGATCGGCGATCGCGCACGCGCTCGCCTCCGCCTCCAGCAACAACCGCGCGCTGCCGCCGGGAGCGGGCACGAAGACCGCCGCCTCGGCCAGGGTCGTGCGCCGGGCCTCCGGCTTCACGAGCGACCTCGTGCGGGCCCGGTCCCTGACGGCGGCCGGGATCGTCGGACGGCGCGTGAGCGGGGCGGTGCGCGCGAGCACGACGTCCCAGCCCGGCAGTGACGGCAAGAGGCGGAGCACGGCCCGGGCGACGGCACTCTGGCCCGGGGCGAGCTCCACGACGATCGTGTTCAGCTTCACCGACGGCGCAAACTCGTCCGTGTCGACGCCGAGCGGGATCGTCTGGTAGTCGCCCGGGAACCGCTCCGCGGCGCGCTCGACGGCGCCCGCGGACGTGCCGAGGAGTGCGTCGACCCGGGCGAGGAACTTCGCGCGCTGGTTCTTTCGCGGCGGGACGGCGATCCGCTCGGCGGAGAGGAACGTGGCGGCGGTCGTCGTCTCCGCCTCGAGCAGCGCTGCCGAGGAGAGGCTCGGCAGCCCCGGCTCGAACCCGTGGACGACATCGAAGGCACCGAGTGCGAGCGTCACCGCGAGGTTGGCGCGCACGCCCATGGGTAGCGCCACCCGCTCGCTGAGAGATGTCGGCACCGCTGCTCCGATCGCGACGACGTCTCCGATGACGCCTCGCTGCAGCGCCCGCCGGCCCGCGAGCAGGTCCGCGGCGCGTGACGATGGCGCCACGATCGTCACCGTGTGGCCGCGTCGGCGAAGCGCTGCGGCCGCCCCGCGCACGTGCTCGTTGACGTCGTTTGGCTGCGACCACGAGAACGGCGTCACGAAGCAGATGCGGAGGCTCACGGTGCCTTCGATTCTAGCCCCGCCCCGTTCGTCGCTAGAGTCCTGCCATGACCGAGGTCACGATCCAGGTGCGCGCGAACGGCCCCCTGAAGGTCACGGGGCCGGTCACCATCATCGATGCCGAGGAAGTGCCCTTCGAGCTTCCGGCCGGCAAGTCGATCGTGCTCTGCCGCTGCGGTCACTCGAAGAACAAGCCGTTCTGCGACGCGACCCATCGCGAGATCGGGTTCACCGCAGAGGAGACCGCACCGCGCGCGAACTGAGCCGGCGGTGAGGGGCCATGAGCCCCCCACCACACGTCGGCTCGTTCCTGCAGGTCGTCAGGACTTGGGGGCGGCCTTTGCCTTCTTCTCCGCCTTCAGCCCGTACTGCTTGATGAACCTCTCCGTGTTCGCATGTGCCTCGTCGTCGACGATCTGGACGGGCGGCGACTTCATCAGGTAGCTCGAGGGGGCCTCGAGCGCGCCGGCGACGCCGTTGTTGAGCGCGAGCTTCGCGAGTCGCACCGCGTCGATCACGATGCCGGCCGAGTTCGGCGAGTCCCACACCTCGAGCTTTAGCTCGAGGTTCAGCGGCACGTCGCCGAACGACGTCCCTTCCATCCGGATGTAGGCCCACTTGCGGTCGGTCAGCCACGGCACGAAGTCGGACGGGCCGACGTGGACGTTGCCCTCGCCGAGGTCGTAGTCGAGCATCGACGTGACGGCGTTCGTCTTCGAGATCTTCTTCGACTCGAGGCGCTCCCGCTCCAGCATGTTGCGGAAGTCCGAGTTGCCGCCGAC
>Ga0302322_100001077_pt1 | contig 22117 bp, 18 predicted proteins | sample Fen_T0_2_FD_203757 | JGI IMG/M metagenome (GOLD analysis project Ga0302322, IMG submission 203757) | Peat permafrost microbial communities from Stordalen Mire near Abisko, Sweden - Fen_T0_2 | ecosystem: Environmental > Terrestrial > Soil > Wetlands > Permafrost | place: Sweden: Abisko...
TAGCCCCTGACCTGCGCTTTCGTGGGGCGGGTGGGACTCGAACCCACGACCTGACGGATTATGAGTCCGCTGCTCTGACCAGCTGAGCTACCGCCCCCGGGGGTGTCGAGCATAGGAGCCGACGGTCCCGGCATGATCTGCCCATGCGATTGACCCCCACCGAGCGCGATCGACTGCTCATCTTCCAGGCTGCCGAGCTGGCTCGGCGCCGGCGCGCCCGCGGTTTGCGGCTCAACGTCCCCGAGACGACGGCGCTCGTGGCCGACGCGGTGATCGAGACCGCCCGCGACGGTGGCCGGCTCGCCGACGCCCTGGCCGCCGGCGCAGCCGTCCTGTCTCCCGACGACGTCCTCCCCGGCGTCGCGGACGTCGTGACCGAAGTCTGGGTCGAAGCGGTGTTCGACGACGGCACGCGGCTGGTCGTCGTCCGTGACCCGATCGGTGGCACCACACAGAGCCATGACCTGAGCGTTGGAGCGGTTCTCCCCGGTGACGACACCGAGTCGCCAGCCCGTCGCGAAGACGTCGTCACCCTGGACGTCACCAACACGGCCGACGTCCCGATCAGCGTCACCAGCCACTACCACTTCTTCGAGGCCAACCCGCGCCTGCGGTTCGACCGTGCCGCTTCGTTCGGCCGCCATCTGTCGATCGCCGCCGGCGACAACGTGCGCTTCGACCCAGGTACGACGACGACCGTGGGCCTCACGCCGTACCGGGGCCGACGCGTCGTGGTCGGTTTCGCGGGACTGGTCGACGGGCCGCTCGACGTCCCGGGCGCGCGCGAATCGGCGCTTGCGAGGGCGCGAGAGCGCGGCTACCTGGATGCCGGGAGCGGTGCGTCATGAACCGCGAGGAGTACGCCGGCGTACACGGTCCCACCACGGGTGACCGGATCCACCTCGGGGACACCGGGCTGATCGTCGAGGTCGAGGGCGACTCACAGCGCCGCGGCGACGAGCTGCTCGTCGGTTTCGGCAAGACCGGCCGCGACGGCGTCGGCATGAAGGCCACGAGCCTGCGCGAGTCGTGCGACCTGGTCGTCACTAACGTGGTGGTCCTCGACGCGACGCAACCGGTCGCCAAGGTCTCGATCGGTGTCCGCGGCGGCCGAATCTGCGCCATCGGGCGCGCCGGCAACCCCGACACCATGGACGACATCGACATCGTGGTCGGCACCGGCACCGCGGTGGTCAGTGGCGAGGGGCTGATCGCCACGGCCGGGGCCATCGACACCCACGTGCACCTGATGTCACCGCGGATCATGGAGGCTGCTCTGGCCTCCGGCGTCACCACCATCCTGGGTCAGGAGTTCGGGCCGGTGTGGGGCGTGGGGGTCAACTCGCCGTGGGCGCTGCACACCGCCTTCGACGCGTTCGACGCCTGGCCGGTGAACATCGGCTTCCTGGCCCGCGGGTCGTCGTCACGACCCGACCCGCTGGTCGAGGCGCTCGTCGAGGGCGGGGCCTGCGGGTTCAAGGTGCACGAGGACACCGGCGCCACGGGTACCGCACTCGACACCGCGTTGCGGGTGGCTGACGACTACGACGTACAGGTGGCGCTGCACACCGACGGCCTGAACGAGAGCTTGTCGGTCACGGACACTTTGGCCGTGGCGGCCGGCCGCACGTTCCACGCGTTCCACGTGGAGGGCTGCGGCGGCGGGCACGTTCCCGACGTGCTGCGTCTGGCGGGCGTGCCGAACGTCATCGGATCGTCGACCAACCCCACGCTGCCCTACGGGCGCGACGCCGTAGCCGAGCACCTCGACATGATCGTGGCCAGTCACGGCCTCAGCCACGACGTCCCGGGCGACCTGCACCTCGCGCACGACCGCATCCGGGCGTCGACCATGGCCGCTGAAGACGTGCTGCACGATCTCGGTGTCATCCCGATCACGTCGTCGGATGCACAGGGCATGGGCCGGGCAGGTGAGACCGTGCGCCGCACCTTCGCCATGGCTGCCAAGAACCGCGCCGACCGTGGCCCCGACGCCGAAAGCCATGAGGGACACGACAACGACCGGGTGCTGCGCTATCTCGCGAAGCTCACGATCAACCCAGCGATCGCCCACGGGCTGGCCCACGAGATCGGCTCGGTGACCGTTGGCAAGCTCGCCGACCTCGTCCTGTGGGAGCCCCAGTGGTTCGCGGCCAAACCGAGCCTGGTTCTCAAGGCCGGGTTCCCGGCATGGGGCGTCGTGGGCGACCCCAACGCCTCGGTCGACCGCGCCGAACCGCTGACGTTGGGACCGCAGTTCGGTGGCCATGGGGCGGCGCCGGCCGATCTCGCCGTGGCGTTCGTCAGCCAGGCGAGCATCGAGCGCGAGTCCGATCGGCTGCCCGGGCGGCGTCGACGGGTGGCCGTCTCAGGGTGCCGGACGATCGGGCTGGCCGACATGGTGCGGCACGGCCGGACCGGCACCACCGAGGTGGACCCACGCACGGCCACAGTCACCTTCGACGGCGACGTCTTGGACGCCCCACCGGCGGAGCAGGTCAGCTTGAACCGGCTGTACTTCCTCTAGCGAAGCCGGGGTCAGCCACCCGCGACGGTGGTCGCGATGGCCGTGGACGACTCACCACTGCGGCGCAGTACCAGTGCAGTCACGACGAGGGCGAACAGCGTCAACAGCATCATCATCGTGGACATCGCCGCGATCTCGGGCCGCAACACCTGGCGAAGGCTGCCCCACACGTAGACCGGCCAGGGGCCAACGCCGGGCTTCGACACGAACTGGGCGATGATCGTGTTGTCGAGGCTCAGGCTGAACGACAGCAACAAGCCCGAGATGACCGCTGGCATCACCAGGGGAAGCGTGATCTGGCGGAACCGGTTCCACGGTGTGGCGTACAGGTCAGACGCGGCCTCTTCCAACGACTCATCGAGTCCCGACATCCGGGCGCGCACGATGAGCGTCACCACGGCGATCGCGAAGAGCGACGTTCCGACCCACAACCGGGTGTAGCCACTGCCCATGACGGTGCCCAGCTTGGTGAACCAGAGGAGCAACGAGATGCCGTCGACGATCTCGGGCGTCACCAGCACCAGAGCGAGCAGGACGACGAAGCCCACGGTCCACTTGCCCGGACGGCGCGCCAAGGCGATGCCTGCGAGCGTGCCGATGAAGGTCGCCAGGATCGACGCCCCAATGGCACTGATCAGCGAAACCTTGACCGGCCCCGTGATCTCGGTCTGGGTCAGCGCGTTGGAGAAGGAGGTGAAGCCGAACGACGTGAAGGCCAGGAGGGCTCGGCCGGTGTTGAACGAGTAGGCGACGATGATCAGGATCGGCAGGAACAAGAAGATGTAGACGCCGATCCCCCACACGAGGAACCCGAGGTTGACCCAGTCGCGCTTGGGAGGGTGTTGCTTGACCGTCCTCGCCTGGGTGGCGGACGTGGCCATGGGCGCGGTCGCGGCTTGGCTGGTCATGCGGTGGCCCCCAACGGTGCAAGGACGACTTTGCGCCGCTGTCGCAGAACCCGGCTGACGATGAAGAACACCGCGCCGAAGATCAGGACGGCAGCGAGAATCATGCCCATGAGGATCATGGCCATGGCCGAACCCACCGCCCAGTTCTGTGCGGTCAAGAACTCCTCGTAGACGAACTGGCCGACCATCGTCCCCTTGGCACCACCCAGGACCGACGCCGTGATGTAGTCGCCGCTGAGCGGAATGAAGACCAGCAACATGCCGGAGATGATGCCGGGTGTCGACAGCGGCAAGGTGACCTGGAGGAACGTCTTGACCCGGTTGGCGCCGAGGTCCTTGCTTGCCTCGCGCAGCGCCGGATCCAGCCGGTCCAACGACACGAACAGGGGCAGGATCATCAGGACGAGGTAGTTGTAGACCACACCGAGCTGCACCGCGGCTCGGGTGTCGAGGATCGACAGCGGAGTACTGCGCAGGTGGATCGACTGCAGCCCGGTCGACAGCCACCCGTCCGGGGTGAGCAGGATCTGCCACCCGATCGTGCGAACCAGGAAGTTGGTCCAGAACGGAACCAGAATCAGCCCCAGCAGGACCCCGCGCCACTTCTCCGGCACCTTGACCGCAAGCCAGTAGGCGAACGGGAAGGCGATGATCAGGCAGAGGAGCGTCCCGAGGATCGAGATCTCCAGGGTCTGCTTGAACGTCCGGACCACCGCGCCGTCGGCCATGGTCCAGGCTTCATGGTAGGAGCTGAAGCCCAGCTTGTCGGTGGCGATGGTGTTGATCTGACCGGGCTTCAGGGTAAGCAACCCCGGCTTGTAACCGAAGCTGTAGTAGACGATGAACGCGACCGGGATGACGAAGAAGAACAGCAGCCACGCCCAGGCGGGAAGGGCCAGCAGGAAGCCCGGTGCCCGAAGCCGGCTCCGTTTGGTCGTCGCTGCCTCGCTGGCCATTCGATCGTTCTCCCGAGTCGATCAGGCGCCGGCCGAGACGGCCTTGGCACTCTGGTAGATCGAGTTCAGCTGGTCGATGTTGTCGATGCTGCCGGCCTGCATCGTCGCCACCTGCTCGGGGGGGAAGAAGATCATGTCCAGGAAGGGGACGTTGTCGTCCTGGGCCTTCTGCTTCACCGCTCCGATTCCGGTGTTGTAGCCGTGGTACTGCAGGTCGATGTAGGAGTTCGTCGGGTCGAGGATGAAGTTGATCCACGCGTAGGCGGCGTTGATGTTCTTCGCGCCGTTGACGATGCACCAGTTGTCCATCCACAACTCGGTGACCGGCGAACCGAGCACCCACTTGTAGCGCTCGGGGTCCTTGACCGACAGCAGGCCCTGGCGGGCGTCTCCGTTCCAGGCCATCGACATGGCGTACTTGCCCTGCACCAGGTTGATCCCCGGGTAGGAGTCGTAGGCCTTGACGTTCGGCGCGACCTCCTTGTTGACGTAGTCGCCGCAGGCGTTGAGTGTCGCCTCGTCGGTGGTCGTCCAGTCGCCAGGCGGGTCCTGGGTCCAGAAGTACAGGCTGGCCAGGTTGCCGGGCGTGGCCAGCACCGACGTGTTCCCCTTGGCCTCGTTCTGCATCGCGTCGACGAAGTCGGCCCAGGTCTTCAGGTCACGCTGGATCACGGTCGTGTCGTAGATGAACCCGGTGGATCCCCAGTCCTTGCAGACCGAGTAGTCGTTGTTCGGGTCCCAGTCCTGACCCCGGTACTGCGGGTCGATGTTCTCGAAGTTGGTCACCCGCGACAGGTCCATCTTCTGCAGCAGCTCCTGGGTCACCATCAACGGGATGTAGACCCCGGTGGGACACATGATGTCGTAGCCGCTCTGGCCGACCCCGGCCGCGTTGAGCTTGGCGATCGCCTGCTCGTTGGAGTCGAAGAGGTCGATCGTGATCTTCGGACCCTGCTCGGTGGTGAACTTCTTCCACAGCTTCGGGTCGTCGTAGGCCGCCCAGTTGTAGACCAGCAACTGGCCCTCGACCGGTCCGGCGCTCGCCGGGCCCGACGACGATGTGCTCGGCGAACCACCGCTGCTGCCACCGCCACAACCGGCGAGAACGATGCTGCCCCCGGCCGCCGTGACGCTCATGCCCGCCATGAAGGCGCGACGGCTCATACGCTTGGCCGTCGCCTCGGAGGCCAAGATCCGAATCGAGTCGTTCTCGCTCATTGGTGACTGTTCCTTCCGCCATTGCGCTCGGTGGTGCTGGGACTGACGACCTTCGTGTGGTGGATCGGCTATTCCATGAGTCCTGACTCGACGGGCTCGGCCGGGTCGGCCATGACGATGTCCGCCTGCTCGGCGCTGAAGAAGAGACTGTGCTCGTCGTCCCAGGAGCAGTAGACCTCGGCACCCGGGAGGATCCGAGGAGCTTGCGTGCGGGGCACCCGAGCCAAGATCTCGCGCTCACCTGTGGCCGTGATGACGAACTGGATGACGTCGCCCAGGTGGGACACGCCGGCCAGCTTGCCCCGGATCACGTTGTGGTCCTGCGCGGGCACCGCGTCGCTCACGCGGACCGCCTCCGGGCGTACCGCGGCCAGCGCCTCCTGCCCTTCGACGACGTCGCGGAGGTCGCGGCTGGTCCGGAAGACCAGGTCGCGGTCCTGGACCACGCGGCCACCCTCCTTGGCCAAGCCTCGGAAGAAGTTCTGCTGCCCGATGAACCCGGCCACGAACGCCGAGGTGGGGTGTTCGTAGATCGTGAAGGGATCGGCGAGCTGCTCCACGCGCCCGTCGAGCATGACCGCGATGCGGTCGCTCATGGACAACGCCTCTTCCTGGTCATGGGTGACGAAGATGAACGTGATGCCGAGCTCCGACTGCAGGAGCTTCAGCTCGATCTGCATCTCCTCGCGCAGCTTGCGGTCGAGGGCGCCGAGCGGCTCGTCCAGCAAGAGGACGCTGGGACGGTTCACCAGCGCACGGGCCACGGCGACCCGCTGCTGCTGGCCACCGGACATCTGCCGCGGCTTCCGGTTCGCCAATGGCGTCATCTTCACCATGGCCAGGGCCTCGGCGACCCGACGGTTGATGTCGGACCTCGACACGCCCTTCTGACGGAGGCCGTAGGCGACGTTCTCGGCCACGCTCATGTGCGGGAACAACGCGTATGCCTGGAACACGGTGTTGACGTCACGCTTGTGGGGTGGAACGCCCTGGACGCGCCGGCCGGAGATCACGATTTCGCCCTCACTCGGCTCCTCGAAGCCGGCGAGCATCCGCAACGTCGTGGTCTTGCCGCAACCGCTGGGGCCCAGGAGCGAGAGGAACTCCCCCGGCTGCACGGTGAGGTTGAGCCGGTCGACGGCCGTGAACTCCCCGAACCGCTTGACCACGTCGATCAGCTCGACCGATCCCTGAACACCGCCGGCGGGGCCCCCGACCGGCGGTGCTGCCGCGGCGGCGGCGGTCTCCGAAGTCACCGGTTCGTTTCCCCTTCCAGACCCACAGAGAGTGCGCGGAACACGTCGGCACCCGCAGGCGCCTACGCCCCCGGGAGGCAGTCAAGCAGGCACGTCCGGTGGCCGTGGGGGTACGCGACCAAGTCGTGACCTCGGGTCGCAGGTGGGTGGCCCGCGACGAGGCGGCCGGAAGGCGGGGTGACCGTCCGTTTCGACCGACTTCGGCTGAACCATACACGCCGGAATCGGCTCCCTGATTCCACTCCCGAAGCACCGGCGGCGGGTGAGAATCGAGCCTCGGGCCGACCGGCCGGGACCGGCGCTCAGCTCGGGGCGTGGACTGCCTGACCGCTGACGAACGTCCACTCGACGCAACCGTCGGCGATGTTCCCGGCGTCAGCCGCGAACAGGTTGTGGTCGATCACGGCCAGGTCGGCCCGCTTTCCGACCTCCACCGTGCCGGCGTCTGAGTCGTCGAAGTTGACGTAGGCCGAGCCGGAGGTGAAGGCATCGATCGCCTCCTTCAACGAGAGCCGTTGCTCGGGAAGGAACGGAGCGGACTCGCGCATCTCCGGGTCGATCCGGGTGACCGCCACCTCGAGCTCCTCCAGCGGGTTGGGGGTGGTCACCGACCAGTCGCTGCCGAACGCCAGTCGGGCCCCTGAGCGAAGCAGATCGCCGAAGGCGTACTGGTAGCTCGCCCGATCCTCGCCCAGGAAGGGGATCGTCAAGAGCTCCATCTGCGGCTCGCTCTGCGCCCAGTACGGCTGGCAGTTCGCCACGGCTCCCAGCTCGGCGAACCTCGCCACGTCGTCGCGCGCGACGAGCTGCAGGTGCGCCAGATGGTGCCGCGCATCCCGTCGACCGTTGGCCACGATCGCCGCTTCCACGGCGTCCAAGGCGTTGCGTACGGCCCGATCGCCGAGGGAGTGCATGTGCACCTGGAAGCCAACGGCGTCCAACGCGACGACGGCGGCGGCGAGCTCGTCGTGATCCAGGTACGTGTAGCCGGCGTTGTCGGTCTCGTGGCCGTGGGCGTCGCAGTACGGCTTGATCAGCGCAGCCGTGAAGTTCTCGACCACGCCATCGGTCATGATCTTCACCGCGTCGGGATGGAAGTTGCCGACGCTGCCCTGCTCCCGTCGCCCGAGCAGATCGGCCACTTGGTCCAGCCCGCGGTTCCGGTCCCACCACAGGGCGCCGACCACTCGAGCGGTCAGGCGGCCGTCGGCAGCCAGCGCGCGATAGGCACCCTCGGTGAACGGCGTCACCCAGGCGTCCTGCCAGCCGGTGATCCCAAGGGAGTGCAGGTACTGCTGCGCGTTGAGGATCGAGCGCTCCCACTCGGCACGGTCGGGTTCGGGAACGAAGTCGTTGGCGAACGTGTACGCCGCGCCCTCGTGCAAGGTGCCGATCGGTTCGCCGGTGGCCGGGTCACGCTCGATCCGCCCGTCCCACGGATCTGCCGTCTCGCGGGTCACGTGGCCGCGCTCCAGCGCCACCGAGTTGACCCACGCGGAGTGGACGTCGCGGTTGAACAAGAAGACCGGCCGGTCGGGCACGATCTCGTCGAGTAGCGCCTTGCTGGGATTGCCGCCCGGGAAGTGCGACATGGCCCAGCCCGAGCCGTAGATCCACTCCTTGTCGGGGTTTGCGTGTGCGTACTCGGCGATCCGCTCCAGGTACGCCTCAACCCCGTCGAGGTCGTGCAGGCTCACGTTGATCCGGAACCGGCCGGCGAAGGGCGCGTGGATGTGCGAGTCCTGGAAGCCCGCGACGACCAGGCGGCCCGGGAGGGCGACGACGTCGGTACCCGGGCCGACGAACTCGCGTAGGCCCGCCGGATCGTCCGCGACGGCGGTGATCCGGCCACCCGTCACGGCCACGCCGTGCGCCCACGGCTGGTCGGCATTTCCGGTGTAGACGTCGACGTCGGCGAGCACCAGGTCGGCAACAGACATGTGCGGCATCCTGTCGGGCCGGCACGTCGACGTCCAACGGCACAGGCACGCGCGGCGCTGCCTGGCGACGACGTGGTAGGACTGGCCGCGAATCAACTGATCGATCGATCAGGAAGCGGCAGAGGAGCAGCGGTGGACCCCAGGCACGCGATCTTGTTCGAACCGCTGGTGATCGGCCCCAAGACGCTGCCCAACCGCTTCTACCAGGTGCCGCACGCCTCGGGATTCGGGATCCTCAAGCCGCGCACCCAGGCGGCCTTCCGAGGCGTCAAGGCGGCCGGCGGGTGGGGTGGCGTCTGCGTCGAGTACGCCCCGGTCTCCACGGACTCCGACGAGGTCCCGGCGGTCGCCGCCTCGTTCTGGGACGACGACGACGCGGCCGCGCTCGCCCTGACCGTGTCGGCGATCCATGCCCACGGATCCCTGGCCGGCCTGGAGCTGTTCCACGGCGGATCGGCCAGCGTGAACGGAGAGTCCCGCGCCGTCCGGGTCGCGCCGAGCCAGGTGGCGTCCCAGGTGCAGTTCGGCGGACTGGCCAAGGAGATGACGCGCGACGACATCAGCCGAGTCCAGCGGGACTGGGTGACCGCGGCACAGCGCGCCCGCGACGTCGGTTTCGACATCGTCTACGTGTACGGCGCACACGGCTACCTGATGACCCAGTTCCTCTCCCCGCACACGAACCGGCGAACCGACGGATACGGCGGGAGCCTCGACAACCGGGCCCGCTTCTGGCTGGAGACCTTGACCGCCGTGCGCGACGCGGTGGGTGACGACTGCGCGATCGCGACGCGGATCGGGGTCCACGGACGCGACGGCCTGCCGGGCATCGAGATCGACGACATGTTGCAGGCGCTCGCCCTGGCCGACCCCTTGGTGGACCTGTTCGACGTGAACGTGGGGAGCTGGCCGGAGGACTCGGGGACGTCGCGCTACTACCCAGAGGGTCACGAGCGTCCCTGGACCGACCAAGTCCGGGCGGTGACCACCAAGCCCGTCGTCGGCGTGGGCCGGTACACGAACCCCGACCTCATGGCCGACATCGTCCGCTCCGGATCGCTGGACCTGATCGGGGCGGCCCGGCCCGCGATCGCCGACCCATACCTGCCTCGCAAGATCGCCGAAGGGCGGCTGGACGAGATCCGCGAGTGCACGGGGTCGAACATCTGCATCCTTCGCGAGGAGGGCTTCGACCACGTCGGCTGCGTCCAGAACGCGACCGCCGGCGAGGAGTACCGACGCGGTTGGCACCCGGAGGAGTACCCGCGCGCGACGAACGCCGACCGGCCGGTGCTGATCGTGGGTGCCGGACCGGCGGGCATGGAGTGTGCGGTCGTGCTCGGCAAGCGCGGCTTCGCGGCCGTCCACCTGGTCGAGGCCGGCGACGAGATCGGCGGCCGGCTCCGCTGGACGCGTCGCCTCCCGACTCTTGGCGACTGGGGGCGGATCACCGACTGGCGGGCCATCCAGCTGGCCAAGCTGACCAATGTCGAGGTGATCACCGGGCGCCGGCTGTCGGCGGCCGACGTCCTCGACTACGGCGCCGAGATCGTGGTCGTCGCCACCGGGTCCACGTGGCGCGGCGACGGCTGCCAGCCCGAGCACGTGGGCCCGATCGTCGGCGCCGACAGCAGCCTCGCGCACGTGCTGACGCCGGAGCAGGTCTCCGAAGGGAAGCGGCCACCGGGTCAGCGGGTGGTGGTCTACGACACCGACGGCTACGTCGTGGGACCCGGCGTGGCCGAGCTCCTGGTGCGTGAGGGCTTCGAAGTCGACCTCGTCACCACGCACGCCGTGGTGTCGCCGGTGTCAGACGGCACTTTGGAGGGCAACCTGCTTCGCCGCCACCTTCATGGGGCGGGCATCGTGGCGCACCGTGGCGTCACGATCACCGAGGTCGGGGCCGACGCCGTGACCGGTGTGGACGAGTTCGACCAGCCGTGGTCGCTGGCCACTGACGCCGTGGTCCTGGTGACGCTGCAGGAATCACGTGACGAGCTGTTCCGCGCACTGGTCGACCACGCGGACGACCTCGCGGTCGCGGGCATCGAGGCGGTGTACCGGATCGGTGACGCGGTGGCCCCGCGGATGATCAGCGAGGCGGTGTTCGACGGGCACCGGTTGGCCCGGGAGATCGACTCCCCCGACCCGACGGTCCCGCTCCCCTTCCTCCGTGAACGCCCCCCAACCCAATCCCAGCCCCAGCCCCAGCCCCAACCCCAACAGCAACCCCACCACCCAGTTGATCTTGGACTTGATGTGCAAGTTGATCACTCCGGGTCGACATCTTCTCCTTGATCAACGGGGAAGGGGCGTGGCAGGGGGCGGGGGGCGGGCACGGAGCGGCCAGGACGGAGCGGGCGGGGGCGGCTCGTCGCTGCCCTCAGCGGTCCTCGAAGAGGTCGACGATCCGGGGCGACAGCATCCGGTAGTCCTGGTCACCGGCCACGGCGAACCCCACGACCTCGGTCCCTGACCCGTCCATGATCGCCACGACCTCGTCGGGCAACCAGTGGTCCTCACGTGCGGCCCGCAACCGGGCGCGTTGCTGCGGTCGTAGTCCGAGCCACCACTGGAGGAGCAGAGCCCGGCTTGGCGGTTCCGACAGAGTTGTCATGCTCAGAACTGTGCGATCTCGATCCGCCACGCCGGTGGCGAGCACGTGAATCGCCGGCAAGGTCCTCGTGAACTTCCGATTTCGTCCCTCTCGGCGGACCTTCTGCCCTGTCGGAGGGCGCGCTGCCGAGTCACTCTTGAGGCAGCCCACCACGTCTGGAGGTCGGCCTTCGATGACCCAGATGCGTCCGCAGATCATGACCGCCCGTCGGCACCGCGGCGATTCACCGGGGCTGCGCCGGACGGTCGTCGTGTTGGAGGTGCTGACGGCAGTCGGGGCAGTGCTCGGCGGGACGGCCATGATCCGAAACCCGTTGACCCCGCTGGGGACGACGACCGACCTGATCTCCGGAAGTCCGTTCGCCACCTACACCTGGCCCGGCGTTCTGCTGCTGCTCCTGAACGGAGTGGTTCCGACCGTTCTGGCCATCGGCCTGGCGTCCCGCGTCCGCGGCGCCATGGTGCTGTCTGCGGCCTGGGGGTTCGGCCTGATGGCGTGGATCGCGGTCCAGTGGCTCCTGCTGACCGACGTGCTTTGGCTCCAGTTCGTCCTGTTCGCCGTGGGAGCAGTGGTGGCCGCGTGCGCCGTGGTCGCCGTCCGGCGCGGCGTCCGATGACGACCGACCGATCCGTCCCCCTTCCCTGAGGTCTGGCAAGCCCGCGACCCCCTTTGGTCCGTCTTGCGAACCGGCTGCCGAATCGCCGGACCTGTGGCAATCTCCCCCGAAGGCCGCGCCGTCGAAGCGCTGGCCCACGGCTGCCCCGACCCGGGCGGCGGTCCGACGGGAGGGGACTCGCGTGCGAACGAAGAAGACCGTGGTGGCCGCAGTGACGGCGGCCCTGGCCGGGGTTGCGCTCATGCCGTGGGCGTCCCAGGCGGCGACCGGGACCACCTCGACGGTCGGTGGGGCCGTCGTTCGCAGCAAGACGCCCTCCGACGACATGCCGAACCCGCTGGCCGACCGGCAGAGTGCGTTGAGGCAAACCGCGCTCCAGGCCGTCCTGAACGGGACGGTCCAACCCCAGAACATCAACGGAAGCACCGTCGTCCGGCTGCGTGGAGCCAGCGGGTCAGGAACCCCGGACTACGTCGAGCTGCAGCGACAGAAGACCGACAACATCTTCGTCATTCTCGCCCAGTTCGGGAACAAGCGTGACCCGCGCTTCCCGGACAAGGACACTGACCCCGACACCGCCGGCCCCACCACGTGGGACGGCCCGATGCACAACCAGATCCCTCGGCCCGACCGGAGCGAGAACAACTACCTGATCTGGCAGCGCGACTACAACCGGCAGCACTTCCAGAACCTCTACTTCGGGTCAGGCACCGACAGCGTCAAGTCGTACTACGAACGCCAGTCGTCGGGCCGATACTCCGTCAACGGACGCGTGGTCGGCTGGGTCAAGGTTCCCTACAACGAGGCGCGCTACGGACGTAGCGGCGACTTCAGCAACAGCGACCCGAACGTCTGCGCCGACATCATCTGCGACAACACGTGGGCCTTGATCCGCGACGCGGTCAACCAGTGGGTCAGAGGACAGCGCGCCAACGGCAAGACCGATCAACAGATCGCCAAGAGCCTCGCTCAATTCGACCAATGGGACCGCTACGACTACGACGGGGACGGTAACTTCAACGAGCCCGACGGGTACATCGACCACTTCCAGATCGTGCATGCCGGCGGGGACGAGGCCGACGGTGACCCGATCTACGGCGAGGACGCCATCTGGTCGCACCGTTGGTACGCCTACCTCAACGACGCGGGTGTCACCGGGCCAGCGGCCAACCCGCTCGGCGGCACGCCGATCGGCAAGACCGGCCTTTGGGTTGGTGACTACACCATCCAGCCCGAGAACGGCGGGCTCGGCGTCTTCGTCCACGAGTACGGCCACGACCTCGGGCTACCCGACGAGTACGACACGTCGTACGCCGGCGAGGCTCCGTCCGGTTTCTGGACGCTCATGTCCCAGGGGTCCAACCTGGACGGAGCGGGCGGGGGTCTCGGTTCGCGGCCGGACGACTTCAACGCCTGGGACAAGCTGCAACTTGGTTGGCTCGACTATGCGCAGACCCGAGCCGGTCAGAACCGCACGTTGACACTCGGACCGGCCGAGTACAACACGGCTCATCCGCAGGCGCTGATCACGGTGCTGCCGAAGAAGAAGGTGGTGGACAGCTACGGCGGTCCGTACGCCGGGAGCAAGATGTGGTGGAGCACGCGTGGCGACAACCTCAACACCACGATGACCCGAACAGTCGACCTGACAGGAGCATCGTCTGCCCAGCTCACGATGCAAGCCAAGTACGACATCGAGACCGACTACGACTACGCGTACGCCGAGATCTCCACGAACGGCGGCACGAGCTGGACCGCCCTGGACGGGACCGCCGACGGCGCTCCGATCGGCACCGACGGAAGCCGTCCGGCGTTGACCGGGAGCAGCGGCGACCAGTGGGTGCCGTTGTCCTACCCACTGGACGCCTATGCCGGCCAGCAGGTGTTGCTGCGCGTTCGGTACACGACGGACGGCGGTGTCGCGCCGTACGGCCTCTTCGCCGACGACGTGACCGTGTCGGCGAACGGGCATCCCCTGTTCGTGTCCGGCGCTGAGAACGGCGACGAGGGTTGGACGCTCGACGGGTTCAAGGCGAGCACCGGGACGGAGAACAACTCGTACTTCAACGCCTACATCGCGGAGAACCGGATCAACCTCTCCTACGACACGAGCTTGCAGGGGGGGCCGTACAACTTCGGGTTCCTGGACTCCAAGCCGAACTACGTCGAGCACTTCCCCTACGGGCAAGGGCTGTTGGTCTCCTACTGGGACGAGTCCCAGGTGGACAACAACACCGGCGAGCATCCTGGTTCGGGTTTGATCCTGCCCATCGACTCCCACCCGTACCCCAGGGCGTGGCGCGACGGGACGATCATGCGTACCCGGATCCAGGTGGCCGACGCACCGTTCTCGCTGGCCCCGACGACGAAGTTCAGGTTGCACCGCTACTCCGAGCCGACAACGGTGTGGTCGAAGCGAGCCGTTCCGGTGTTCAACGACCTGCGGAAGTACTGGTTCGCCTCGAAACCCGATGCGGGTGTCCAGGTTCCGCACACGGGGACCTCGCTGCGGGTCGTCAGCGTCGACGGCCACACCGTGGTCGTCAAGCTGCGGCCGGTGAGGCACACCTGACCGTCTCGAGGTAGTCGGCACCGGGTCGGCTGAACCCCATGAGGCCCCGGTGCGTTGACCTAGATGGAAGTCACCCGATCGGGAGGCACATCATGGTCAACCTGAAGACACTCCTCGAACGACGCTGCGAACCCGGCATCGGAGCAGCCCTGGGGCTGGCGGCCGCGGGGGTGCTCTTGTCCGCCGACGTCCATCTCGAACTGTGGCTGCAGGGGGTTCGCCTCGACGCTGTGTTCGGACCGCTCTTCCTCGCCACGGCTGCCGCCGGACTCGTGGTCGGCATCTTGTGCGTGGCCTGGCCGAGTCGCGGCGCCGCCGCCGCAGCAGCTGTGTTCGGTGCGATGACCTTTGGCGCGCTGTTGATGTCCTCAGCCGTCGGCCTCTTCGGGCTGCACGAGACACTCGACGCTCTTCCGCAACAGCTGTCGTTGGCGAGTGAGGCGACGGCGGCGATCGCGGGCTCTGCAGCCTTGATGCTCATGCGTCGCCAACCAGCGACGACCCGCCCAGTTCTCGCCGGGGCCCTGCGATGACCGCGCGAGCCCACCGCCGACGTGCAATTGTCGTGGCGGTTGCTGGCGCAGGCACTGCTGCACTCCTGCTGGCCGCCTGCTCGTCCAGCTCGCCGTCGACCGCCACCAGTGACAGTTCCACCCCCACGACGACAGGCTCCTCCGCCTCGGCAGCTGTCGACGTCGGATCGAGCTCGTTGGGTCCGGTGCTGGTCACGTCGAGCGGGCAGACCTTGTACCTGTTGTCGTCCGACTCACCCGGAGCCTCGACGTGTTCCGGTGCTTGTGCCGCAGCCTGGCCACTGCTGCGTCCGAACGGCGCCACACCCGCCGCCGGACCCGGTGTCACCGCGAAGATCACGACGATCCACCGGTCCGACGGCACCTCGCAGCTGGCCGCCGATAGCTGGCCGCTCTACACCTACGCGGGAGATGCCGCCGCAGGCGACGTCAACGGGCAGGGGATCAGCTCGTTCGGAGGCACCTGGTACGCAGTGACTCCATCCGGGACGAAGGCCACGGCAGCAAGCACTGGGCCGTCTCCATCGACGTCGTCGTCGGGCCCGGGTGGATACGGGTACTGACGAGGCGATCAGCCGAGTGCAGCCACGTACGTCGGAAGATCGACCGCGAACGCTTGGAGCCGGTGCAAGGCGCTGGTGGCCTCTCGGGTGCCGAGTTCGGTGCCCAGCCGCTCGGAGACGTTGTAGACGAGCCAGCCTGCGTATGCGGACACCCACCCGCCGAACACCCACGGTTGCGCAGGCACGCCATGCGGGCTCGACGACCGGTAGGCGTCCATCGCCGAGGCGAAGCCCCGCGGGTCGGTCGTCCAGTCCAGGGCAACCTGTACCGCCTCCCGAGCCGCCGACACGGGGCCGGCGGCGTCCCAGTCCACGGCCACGAGACCCGACGAAGTGAGCATCGTGTTCTTCGGGTCCAGGTCGCGGTGGCTGCACACGGCCGACCCAGGTCGTGTGCCGCCTGACACGACTTCCTCGAGTCTGGCGAGCAGATCGGCCGACTCGACGATCTCCCTCGCCACTTCGTGACCATCTGCCCCCTGCGCCGCCAGTGCGCGCCATTCCTCGGCAGTCCACGGACTGTCTTGCAACGAAGCCTCGACCCGTTCGCCAGCGGCATGGATCTGCGCCAGCAGCCGCGCCGCTGCCTCGGCGCGCGTGCCGAGCGGAACAGGGTCGCCGTCGACCCATCGATGCGCCCGCGCCAGACGGCCGTCGGTCGCGAGCAGACAACCACCCGTGTCCGGATTCGGGATGGGCTCGGGCATGGCAACCCCGGCGGCGAACGCACGCAGCTCGACCTGGAAGGCAGCATCCAGGTTCGCAGCGAACTCGGGACGGTCAGCATGCGCGACCATGACCTTGACGGCGAACACCCCCTCGTCGGTCTGCACCCGCCACAGGTCGTTCGACAGCCCACCGGCGACCGAGGTCGCATCCACCAGCCGACCGAGCGCGAACCCGCCACAGACTGCAGCAAGGTCCATAGGTTGGGATCCTCGCAGGTTCAGTAGCCGCTCGCGCCGTCGATCCGCTCCCGCAGCAGATCGGCGTGGCCGTTGTGGCGGGCGTACTCGGCGATCATCTGGACCAACACCCAGCGCAGGGTGAACGGCCCGTTCCGTGAGGGGACCGCCCCGCGTTGGTCGAGCCAATCAGCCGCGGCCACGATCCGCCGTGATTCGTCGCACTCGTCTCGCCAGACGCCGAAGGCCTGTTCGATGTCGCCGTCGAGAGAATCGAAGTCCTGGTCTGGATCGTCATCGGAGTAGTACAGGTTCGCAACGTCCTCGCCGGCGAACTGCTGACGGAACCACCAACGTTCGACGGCCGCCAGATGGCGCAGCAGCCCGTGCAGACTCAGGCCCGACGGTGGAATCACCTTCTCCGACATCTGCTTCTGAGCGACCCCCTCGCACTTGAGCGCGAAGGTTGCGCGGTGCCAGTCGAGGAAGGCCGTGAGCGTCTCCCGCTCGTCCGCGACACGCGACGGCTCGACACGGGACGCGTCTGGCCACGGCTGGGAGAAGTTCTCGGCGGGGATGTCGGGCATGAGGGGGCATGCTACTCCCGCAGGAGCGAGCGCCTTCGTTCTCTGGCGGCGCGCGTTGAATGACTGAGAGTGTGGCGCCAGACCCCCGTCAGCATGGGCAGGCACCTGTCACGTCAGGAGAGACATGCGCGAGAACTTCCGGAACCACCGCCCCAAGGTCGTCGCCCTGGTCGCCGCGGCCGGCGTCGTCGCCAGCGGGGTCGCACTGACCTCCAGACCGGCCACCGCTTCACCGGCCATCAACGCCACCACATTGAACGGCCTTCGAGCCAGTCAGATCGTCCGGGCCAGCTCGGTCCGGTCGCAAACACCTATCGACAACTTCGATGGATGCAGCTTCCAGCACATTCAAACTGTCAGAGTCCGAGTCCCCGGCAAGGGCTTCCTCATGATTTGGGCCACGATCGGCGCCGCTCGCGATGCCGACAACCCGAACCCCGCGACGCTGACGGCGCGCATCAGACTCGGCCGGACGGTTGCCTCGAACGATGTCTCGACGCACCTCTCCAGTGATGGCGCGCAGGACGGACATGTCTCGCTGTCTGGGATGGCACCGGTGGCCAAGAAGGGACGCAAGACGGTGAGCCTTGTTGCAAAGGAGTGCACCAGCGGCATGGCCTACATCGTCAACTCCTCGATCCAGACGCTGTACGTACCGTTCGGAAGCAGCTCAGTGATCACACCGAAGCTGGTGAAGCCCGCCAACCAGAACTGACCCGCTCCGACGCGTCAGCCACCACTTAACGTTGCTGCAGCGGCGATCACGTCGAGGATCTGGGCGACGGCCAGCGACTCCTCCGGCGTCACGAGGAAGGCGTCCTCCCCGCGGACCGCGCGGCCGACGGCTTCGACCATCAGCGCGTAGGGGTCGCACGGCGCGAACGACTCGACCCGGCTCCCAGGTCCGTCGACGAGGAGCCCGCTCGGAGCCAACCACGAGGTGAAGGCGTCCGCCTCGGCGTCGCTGCCGAAGTTGATCCGGCCCAGCGAGCCCGTCACGCAAAGCTGTTGCCGCGGCGCATCATCGATCGACGCCCGCACCTTGACCTGCGCACCCGCCGAGCGGAACTCGGCCTCGGTCGTGAGGTCGACCCCCGTCGGGCCAAGTCGGGCCCGCGCCCTCACCGGTCCGACGGTCGGACTCCCCGCCGCCCACACGGCTGCATCGACGGTGTACCCACCGACGTCGTAGCGCGCCCCCCCGCCTCGTGTCGGGTCCAACCGGTAGTTGTCATCGTCGACCCCGGAGAAACAGAACTGCGCGTCGACCTCGGTCACGTCGCCGATCGCCCCGGACCGGACCAGTGCCTCGGCCCGACGGGTGCGCGGGTGCCAGCGGTACCAGAACGCCTCCACGAGCAGCAGGCTGTGCCTCTGCGCCGCGCTGGTCATCTGCTCGACCTCACTTGCGGTCAGTCCGAGCGGCTTCTCGCAGAGCACGTGCTTGCCGGCCTCGAGGGCAGCGAGCACCCACGGAAGGTGGGCATCATTCGCCAGTGCGACGTACACCACGTCTACGTCGGGGTCGTCCAGCACCGTGCGATAGTCCGCGAAGGCCCGCGCCGGGCCGAGGCGCGCCGCGCGATCGACATCGCGGGCGGCAGCGCCGACCAGCTCGGCGGCGTCGACACTGTGCACCGCCGGAGCCAGTGCGCGCGACGCGATGAAGCCCGCACCGAGGAAGCCCCAACGCACTGGTGTCATGCGGGGACGACCGGTCGCCCTTCGCCGCGGGCCGACTCGGCGGCCGCCTCCATCACCGCGACGACCCTGCGGGACTGCTCCGCACGCACGCTCATGGGCAGTCCCTCCAGGAGGAAGTCGGCCAGCTCGTGGTGGAAGGGCTGCGCGGGTGGGTCCGGCAGCGCGACCGACGTCACCGAGCCATCCGGTGCGTGCCAGAACACGTCCGCCGGGGCGTCCGCGGGGGCGAACCGCTGCTCGGCGACCGTGCCGATCTCGCTACGGGTCACCAATCGTTCGTGCCGCCAGTCGGCAACCGCCGCCCCGGCAGTCCCCAGCACGTACCACTTGGGCTTCAGTGCGGCGGCGAGGTCGGAGTTGATGAATGTCGCCTCGGTCCCGTCGGTGAAGTGCAGCGTGACGCGAGAGTGATCTGCATTGGTGACGTCATGCCACACGCGCTTGTGTTCGGTGGCGGTGACCGTGCGGACCTCAGCGCGGTTGAGCATGAGCACCTGGTCGAGGAAGTGCGACCCCCAGTCGAAGACGGCACCCCCGGAGATCCCGGCGTCAGAGTGCCAGTAGTTGCAGGGGTGTTCGAACCGACCGACGAAGGCCTCGAGGTGGAACACCTCCCCCAGCGCGCCGCGGTCGACGAGCTGCTGCAGCGCGAGGAAGTCCGGATCCCACCGACGGTTCTGGTACACGACGACCGAACGATCGACCTCTCGGGCCCGATCCATGACCGCGTCGCAGTCCGCAGTGGTGAGCGCCATCGGCTTCTCGAGCACCACATGCTTCCCCGCGCCGAGCGCGCGCAGCGCCCAGTCAGCGTGGGTGTTGGGTGGCGTCGAGACCACGACGAGGTCGACCGAGCCGTCATCGAGCAGATCTGACGCATCCGCGAACTGCTCGACGTCGGGGGCGAGCTGACGCGCGAGCTCGACCCGTGCCGGATCCCGGTCGCACACTGCAGTCAGCAACAGACCGGGAACCGCCTGCACCGCTCGGTTGTGCTCGTGCCCGATGGCGCCGTACCCGAGGAGCCCGACCCGGACCGCCGGACGGTCTGGCCGCCGGGTCGCGAGGTGCACCCAGCGGTGCACCAGTTGCAAGAACGCGTGATCGTCCCAGGTCGATGGCTCGGTGCCCACTCCAAGAACCCCCACACCGGTGGACTCTCGCCAGGTGAGCACCGGGTGGTCGGCCAACCCCAGGTTCGCGGTGGCCAGGACCGACACGTCGTCGGTCCACTTGTCGGCCGTCAGCAGCCGGTCCCGCACGAGCACGTCGGGCTGCGCCCGCAAGCCGAAGGCGGCCGATGCCCGGATGCGCACCTCGTGCCGAGCAGTGAGCTCGCCCGCGACGACACCTGCGTGCTCCTGGACCGCCGACCGGAGTGCTGGCGCGTCTGCCCAGGCGAAAAGGACCGGAGTACCGGACGTGGCCACGGCGACGAGGTGCGCCACCGCGTCCTCGTTGACGGGGTCGGCTGCGACGGCGAGGACCGCATCGGCCTCACCGGAGCAGCGACCTTGCCGGACGGTCGCGTCCAGACCCACCGCCGCCAGGCGCTCGACCGAGGGGCCGACCGGGTCGTTCGACGAGCCGAGCAGAACGACTTCGAACGAACTCATGGCGAAACCCTAGACAAGTCGCCCTCAGCCGGCGACCCGGCAGACAGCGACGGGCTCGGCGCCGTCCGCCTCACGTGGACGAGGAGTCCTAGCTCTCGAACTTGAAGGACAGCTTGATCTTGGCCCGGTAGGCGCGAACCTGGCCGTCCTCGATCTGGATGTCGAGCTCGGAGACCTCGGCGATCCGCAGCCCGCGCAGGCTCTCGGAAGCCTTCGAGACCGCCGCGGCCGCGGCCTTCTCCCAGGACTCCTCGCTGGTCCCGACCAGTTCGACGATCTTGTACACACTCTCAGCCATGCCGTGCCTCCTCAGGGAAGACGAACGTTGCGACCTGACGGCCACGCTTCCCCTGATAGGGGGCGGCGTCAACCGCTGGTCGCCCAACGGTTGACGCCTCCCCCACCGATCAGGAGGTGACTTTGAACGAGTCGGTGAATCCGGGGTCGTAGTTGCGGTAGTTGCCGGTCGTGTCGTACAAGGTGGCATTGCTGACCACGTACGTTCCGGCCTGATAGCACAAAGGCACGTGGATCGAGCCCTTCCAGGTGCCGTTGCGCCCAGTGCCCGACTTCAAAGTCAGATACCCGGTCAACGAGCTGAAGCTCACGCTGTCCGTGAACCGCACCGACACCGAGCGGGTGCCGCTGACACGGTCAGTTGCGGTGGCCGTCACCGTCACCTTGCCCGACTTCGTCGAGACGTCGACCGACCCTGGCGAGACCGAGACGCCGGTCAGCTTGGGCGCGACTGCGTCCGGTGTCGTCGTCACCTTCAGCGTGGTCGGCCAGTGCTTACGGCCGGCCGCCTTCGCGTCGTAGGACGTGTAGTTGCCGGCCTTGTCCTGGACGAAGAGCGAGATCTTCCACTTTGCCGGGGAGATCGCGTCGGCGAACTTGGGGACGGTCATCGTGCCGACATACGTGCTGGTTCCACGCTTACGCGAGAGCACGGTCCCGGTTCCGTAGCTACCTCCCGGGCCAGACCGGCCGAAGGAGACGTAGCCACCGCTGACCCCCGAACCCCCCTTGTCCTTGATCGTGGCTGCCACCTTGACCGTCTTCTTGCCCGATCGGGTGTTCACGCTCTTGGGCTTCAGGGAGAACGACTTTGCAGTCGGTTTGATCAGGTCTGGGTTCGATGCCACTTTCAGCGCAGTGGCGTACCCGGCGGACTGCAACTGACTCTGGGAGACATACGTGTAGTTGTTCACGCGGTCATTGAGGTAGACGCTGGTCACGTGCCACGACCCGTTGATCGTCCAGCGGTGAATGGTGGCGGTGCCCTTCCAGCCACCAGACGTGGGTGTACCTGACACCCGGCGCAAGTAGGCGCTGGTCGATCGACTGACGCCGTGCTTGGCGGGTGAGGTCAGGCTCACGTAGATGCCCGCAACGCCGCTGAGGTCGTCTGTGGCGTGTGCGGTGATCGTGACCGTCTTGTCCTTGACCTTCACGTTCACCGCGCCGGGCGTCCGCGCGAAGGCCGTGAGCTTCGGGCCAGTGGTGTCACTGCAGATCGCGGCGGCTGCGGCGCCAGGGGCCGGGCCTGCGACCACGATTGCGGTGGTGGTGAGCAGGACTGCTACACCTGGGAGCGCG